>Ga0265339_10000138_pt1 | contig 60256 bp, 38 predicted proteins | sample 4CB219metaG_FD_202085 | JGI IMG/M metagenome (GOLD analysis project Ga0265339, IMG submission 202085) | Rhizosphere microbial communities from Carex aquatilis grown in University of Washington, Seatle, WA, United States - 4-CB2-19 metaG | ecosystem: Host-associated > Plants > Roots >... | reverse complement strand
CGTGCGGCGCCAAGAGATCGTAGGCGGCGCGCGCGCGCCGCGCGTCGCCGAGCGTCGCGCTGGCGTGGCCGAGGCCGTACAGCGCGATCATCCAGAACGCATTGCGCGGCAGGTCGCGGAAGTCGTTGGTCGCCAGGATCGCCAGGTGGCTGCGCGCCTCATCGAGCCGTCCGAGCTCGCTCAGCGCATACACCAGCGCGCAGCGCCATGAGGGCAGGGCCGGGTACTGCTCGACCATGGCGCGCAGCACCGGCTCGACTTCGCCGAGGCGGCCTTGCTCGCGGCGCAGCCAGAGCATCTGGCCGCCGTAGATTTGCGCGACGTTGCCGCTCTCGGCGCGTTGGCCGATGGCCAGCGCCGCGACGGCCAGCTGCTCGGCGTCGGCGAGGCGGCCTTCGAGTTGTGCGCGCATGGCGCGCAGATACTCGACGTACCACCGATAGTACGGTTGCCGAAGCGTCGCCGCGAGCTCGGCGCAGACCGCGAAGTCGGCGTCGACCGCCGCCAGGTCGCCCAGCTCCAGCATGTCGATGAGATGGAAGCGGTGCGCGTGCAGCGCCATCTCGTCATCGCCGATGCGCGTGGCGATTTCGATCATCGCCGTCGCCGCTTCGATGCGGTCGTCGAGATTGTCGGGGCCCCAAATGGCCCAGTGGCGACTATACAGTGCGCCGAGGTGGGCCGCGTCGTCGGCGCTGCGCGCCGCGATCGCGACCGCGTCACGACTGAGCGCCTGGCGCCGCTCCAACGAGTTGGGCACGTGGTAGAGCGCCACCGCCAAGCGCGCCATGACGCGCGCCTGGAGCGCATCGGGGCGATGCGGCAGCGCCGCCAATGCCTCTTCGAGCAGCTCGACCAGGCGCGGCTCGGTCATGCCGACGTCGAAGCCGCGGAAGCCGCCCCCGTAGCCGAGCGCGGCGCGCGCCAGCTCGGGCGCGGCGCGGCGGTGACGCGCGTGCGCCGCGGCGCGTTCGAAAATCTCGCGCGCCCGACGGATGTCGCCGCCGCGCCACAGGTTCTCGCCCATCTCCAGGCGCAGGGACTGTGCGCTGATGCCGCGCGGCATCGCGGCGGCGCGCCGGCGCCGCGGCGGTTGTACGTCGAGCAGCTCCAGCGCGCGCCCGAGCTGGAAGGACGCCTCTTCATAGGCGAGCCCGGCGGCGGCGTGGCGCCCGGCGCGCACGGCGAAATCGATCGCCTGGCGCGACGTGCCGAGCGGTGCGGCCTCGGCGTAGTGATGCGCCAGCACGCTGAGCAGGGGCGTCAGGTCGGCGCGGTGGCGCGCCGCGAGGGCATCGCCGACGCGCGCGTGGATGCGCGCGCGCACGCCGATCGCCATGCCGTCGTACAGCGTCTCGCGCACCAGCGCGTGCGCAAAGCGATAACGTCCCGCCGCGCCCGGCAGCGGCTCGATCAAATGCGCCGCCGCGGCCTCGTCCAACGCGTCGAGCACGCGCTGCAGCGTGGTGGCGCGCCGCGCCGCGTGGCGCAGCAACGGCAGATCGAACTCGCGTCCGATGACCGCGGCGACCGGCAGCAGGGCGCGGCAGAGCGGCGTCAGCAGCGCGACGCGGCGCGCGACGGCCTCGCGCACGCCCGTCGGCACGCCCAGCGTGGTCGCATCGCGTGGCGCCGGCTCGCCGCGCAGCAGATGCACCAGCTCGGTCATGAAAAACGGGTTGCCGCCGGTTTGTTCGACCACGGCGTCGAGCACCGTCGGCATCGGCACGGCGCCGGTCGAGGCTTCAATGAAGCGCGCGATCTCGGCGGTCGTCAGACCGCGCAATTCCAGCCGCTGGCAGGCGTCGAGGCGCGCCAACTCGCCGAGACAGCGAGTGAGCGGATGCGCGGCGTCGCGGCGCTCGTCGCGGTACGTCCCGATCAACAGCAGGCGCGCCGCGCCGCATTCGCGCGCCACGAAGTGCAGCAACAGCAGGGATGCGGCGTCCGCCCAGTGGAGATCGTCGAGGATGATGACCAGCGGCTCGGCGGCCGCGGCGCGCCGCAAGAACGCGGCGCAGCTGTCGAAGAGCGTGAAGCGCGCGCGGTCGGACTCGGCGTCGAGCGCCGGCGGCGCCTGCGGCAACCACGCGGCGATCTCGGGGACCAGCTGCGCGAGCTCAGCGGCGCCGCCTTGCATCAACGCCAGCGCTGCGGATGGCTGCTGCGCGGTGACGTGCTCGCGGATGACCTGCATCCACGGCCAGAAGGCCGGCGCGCCGGCGCCCTCGTAGCAGCGACCGAACAGCACGCGGGCGCCGCGACCGGCGGCGTGCGTCGCCAGCTCTTCGGCGGTGCGGGTCTTGCCGATGCCCGCTTCGCCGACCAGCAGCGCGACCCGCCCGCGGCCGCCGAGCACCGCCTCCAGCGCGCCGCGCAGGCTCGCCATCGCCGCTTCGCGGCCGACGAAGAAGCCGCCGTTGCCGACCCGCGTCACCGCCTGCGGCGGCGCGCTGGCCGCGGCCAGCGCCTGCGGCGACTCGTGCAGCGGGGCGATGAAGCGATAGCCGCGCCCGCGCACGGTGGTGATGATGCGTTGACGCGTCCCGTCGTCACCGACGGCCTGCCGCGCGGCACGCACGCAATAGGTGAGCGAGGCGTCGGTGACGACCTCGCGCGGCCACAATCGTTGTAGCAATTCGACCTTGGTGACGACGCGCTGCCGATCGCCGACCAGGCAGGCGAGCAGATCGAGTGCCTTCGGCTCGATCGCCACGCGCCGCCCGCCGCGCCGCAGCTCGTACAGCGCCAGATCGAGCTCGTAGCTGCCAAAGGCGTAGACCGTTGGGTGGGGCGCGAGTGTGGGCACTTCAACCCTCTACCATCGATTCCTCAGCAAATCCTCAGGCAATCCTCACGCCACTTGCGGCAGTTCCCGTGCGAGCCTGACGGCGTGACGAACGCTGTCGCCAGAGGGCGGAGACTTGGCCGGATCCGATCGATTAGGCTGCTGCGGCATTCTCGCCAGGCCATGCCGATCGGCCTGGTGCTGATCGTCGCCGGGCTGCTGTCCGGCGCCGGGAGGGCCGCTGCCCAGCCCTTCTTCGATCGTGGCGATGCCGACTGTTCGGTCGGGGTGTCGGCGGCCGATCTGGTCGCGGCGGTGCGCGGTCTCGGCGGCACGAGCACGTGCGGCAACGACGATTGCGATCGCGACGGGATGGTCACCGCCGCAGACATCCTCTGCACCGCCGGCTGCCTGTTCGATTCTTGCCCCATACCGGACAACGCGCCGCGGGTCAGCGGCGTGACGGCGGAGAGCGCGCCGACGGTCGTGCCGGCATCGGTGGTGCGGCTGTCGGTGCGCAATCTCGGGTCGACCGACAAGATCAAGCGCGTCACGGTCGGTGGCTTCGAAGCGGAGGTCGTCGACCAGACCGATGATGAGCTCGCCGTCGTCCTGCCGTTCGAGGTGCCGGTCGGCCCGGCAGACGTGGTCGTCTTCGACGGCGATCTCGCCGGCGCGCCGTTCAGCATCGACGTCGCGCCTGCGACACCGCTCGGCGCCCCCGACACGTTCGACGGCACGCTGGCTTTGGTCGATGGGCTGATCGCACAACTGCTGATGCTCGACGTCGACAGCGTCTACGGCGACGCCGCCGCGCTGATCCGCGAAGAGCTGACGCGCTATCGCAGCGACCTGGTGGACCAGCGCGCCGCGCTCGCCAACGCCCCGGAATTGAGCGATGCCGATCGCCTGCAGCTCGACGCGGCGATCGACGGGTCTGGCGTCCCGGAGCTGCTGCGCCAGCTGCTCGTTGATCTCGCCGCGCCAGCCAGCCCGCCCGGCCCGAATCGAGCTGCGGCTGCGACCGCGCCGGTTCTGGCATTCAAGCGCGGCGCCGACACCATCAAGATCGTACGCGGTGTGGCGCAGACCGCCGCGGCAACGTTGAGCACGCCGGCGATCGTCGCCATCGCGACCGGCGCGGCGATCATCGGCGGAGTGCTGCTCGCCGCCTCGGATCCGATCACGCCGCTGATTTTCGGCATCACCTACGTCGACGCCAGCGGTGCAACGCGCAGCTATCCAACCGGGGGCGGCTTTGCGACGTTTCGTGGCGCCCGCTTCGATGCGCTGACGACGTCACTCGGCGTCCGTGCGACGGGCGGCTACTTCGTCTCGACGGAGTCGATGGCGAACGACGACACCCTCACGTTTCATCTACCGGACACCGAAGGGTTCTGCGGCAGATCGACGCTCGAGCTCTATCGCCTGCGCAGCTACTCCAATCCGGTACCGACGGCGGTGCAGCCGGAGCTGCTCAGCTTGCCGTCGACTGCGCCTTTCCACGAGCGCATCTCAGGCACCGCGCGCGGCACGACGTACTGCTTCGGCCAGGCCCTGTTCAACGGTCCCGCCGCCGCACAGGTCGGCTTTTCCACCGTGGGCGATCATGGACTGGAGCTCAACGTTCCGCGCGTCGAGCCGGGGCGCTATGGCGTCGGACTGCGCGTGCAGGGCGTGCGCAGTGACCCCGACGACGATCTGACGATTGATGTGACCAATGCGCTGACGGGCATGAAGCTGTCCTGCCCAAGCGAAGTGGAAATTCCGGAGGCGCCGGCCGACGGGGCGGCGGCCGACAGCATGGCGTCGGTGTGCGACGCCGTCTTGGTGCCGGAAGAGGCGGGTCAGCCGCAGCCGAGCCTCTTCGTCTGGCATGCGAGCAACAGCAAAGTGAGTCTGCAGACGCCGACGCATACGGGCCGCAGTGCCATCGTCGGACGCGGCATCGGCGCCGTGAGCGTCTCAGTAGCACTCGTCTTAGCGGGTGAAGACGGGCAGCAATTGGCGGCGAGCGACCCGGTGCAGGTCGCCGTGGTCGATCGCATCAAGCCGCGCATCACGATCTCGAGCACAACGACATCGCCGGTGCAGCCGGGTGGATCGATCGACGTCAGCATCAGCGCCTCGGACAACTACAAGCTCGGCGCGATTCAGCTGACCGCGACGGGCGATGCGGTGGCCTCGGGCGGCGATCAGACGTCGCTCGATTGCAGCGGCAAGAAGCAATGCACGACGACGCTGAGCGTCGGCGTGAAGGACCGCGACTTCACCACTCCGACGATCACGGTGACCGCGTCGGTCGTCGATCTCGGCGTGAACAGTGCCACATCCAACATGCTGACCTTCAAAGTGGCGCGCGACGACCACTGCCCGACGGTGACGATTCAAGAGCCGGCTGCCGGCGGCACGGTCAACGCCGGACAGACCGTCACGGCGGTCGCCGTGGCGCGCGACGATCAGCCGGACGATACCGGCGTGCAACTGTTCAAGTACAGCGCCAGCGGGCCGGCACTCAGCGCGCCGGTCTCGCAGGTGCTGCCGCTGCCGCAGCCGCAAGCGGCGCCGACGCTGCGCTTCAACTTCACGGTCAAATCGGCCGCGGAGTTGACCGACGTCGACGATCGCACGATCACCATCAGCGTCGAGGCGCTCGACGCGGCCAAGCCGCCGAACAGCTGCGGCGCGCAGACCACGACTGTCAGCGTCATCGGCGTGCTCGACCGCTGCGAGGGCGGCATTACGGTCGATCATGCGTCCGGCTACATCGGCGATCCGTTCACCATCAGCGTGGCGCTGGCCGGCGACGGCGCCGCGTCCATCACGCGCGTGACGAGCATCAACCCGGGCGGGCAATTCGATCTACAGCCGCAGGGCGGCGGGCTCTACACCGTGACGCTTTTCTATCAGGGTACCGGCAGCTTCACGCTGCGCTTCGTCGCCTTCGATGCGACCGGTAGTGAGCGCTGCGCGGGATCGATCGGCTTGGCGTCGCTCGGCCCAAAGCCCAGCGCCGATGCTGCCGCTGCACAAGGCGAAGCGGGCGTGGCGGGCGCGGGACTGCAGTGAGAGCGCTGGCAGCCGTCGCGCGCAGCGCCGGCCTCGCGCTCGCGCTCGCCGCGCTCGTGGCGCCGACAGCGCGCGCCGCGCAGATCAGCGGCAGCGTCTTTGACGATCGCGACGGCGACGGCACCCGCCGCAGCGGCGAAAGCGGCCTCGGCGCCTGGATCGTGTTCGACGATCGCGACGGCGACGGCGCGCTCGGCAACGCCGACGCCGCCGGCGCCTGTGACGCATCGGCCAGCGAACCGTGCGCGAACAGCGACGCGAGCGGCGCATGGAGTCTGCCCGATCTGCCGGCGGGCGCGCACCTGGTGCGCGTCGTAGAGCAAGACGGCTGGTCGACGACGAGCGAGCGCGCGCAGGACGTGTTGCTGGTCGACGATGCCGCACGCGTGGACGACGTGGGCTTCGGCGAGTTTCGTCTCGGCGTCGTCAGCGGTCAGGTATTTCTCGATCTCGACGGCGACGGTGCGCTGGACGGCAACGAGGCTGGCTCGGCGGGCTGGCCGGTCTTTGCCGACGTCAATCTGAACGGCGAGCTCGATGCCGGTGAGCCGGCGGCGATCAGCGACGTCACTGGGCGTTACGCGCTGGGCGGACTCGGCGCAGCGACGTTGGCGCTGCGCGCCTCGCCTCGCTGCGGCTTTCGGCTGACGCTGCCCGGCGCCGGCCGCTATGCCCTGGCCATCACCGCAAGCGGCCAGGTGATCGATGGGCGCGACTTCGGCTTCGCGCCGCCGGCGGCGTTGCCGGGAGACGGCAACGGTGACGGAGCAGTCACCGCCGCGGATTTGATCGCCGTTGCGCGGGCCATCGGCGGCGCGCCCAGCCCGGCCACCGATGCCAACCAAGACGGTCGCCTGACGACCGCCGACCTCGCGGCGGTGGCGCACAACGTCTTCGATTGTGCGGGCTTCGCCATCGCGCCGGGCAGTGCCACGCCGACGGTCACCGCCAGTCCGACGGCGCCCGCCGCGACGCTGCTTCAGACCGCGACGCCGACAGCGAGTGCGGCCGGGACCACCGCGACGGCGGCAGCGACCGCGGCGCCGACCGCAAGCGCGACTGCGGCGGCCGCCACGGCGAGTGCGACACAGGTGCCCGCCAGCGCGACGGCAACGGCGAGCCCGACGCTGCCGCTCGCCACGCACACGGCGACGCCGAGTCAGGCGGCAGCGACGGCAAGCTCCACCGCGACCGCGTCGCAGGCGCCGAGCCCCAGTGCGACGCGCTCGCCGTCGGCGACGGCATCGCCGACGCCGGCCGATACGGCGACGGTCGCGCCGCTGCTGCCGCCGGCCGACGCGCTGGCCGGAACGTCCGTGCAGATCGTCAACGGCGTCGGCGCCATTCCGGCCGTCATCACCGCGCTGGTCAGCGGTCTGAAGTACGGCGACACCTCGTCGGTATCCAGTCTCGCCACCTTCGCGCTGAACGGCACGGCCGGCAGCTGTCCGCTTGGCGGTGCGGCGACGCGCACCTGCGGCGGCGCCGCCGGTGCACCGCAGCTGTCGATCGTCTTGAGCGATTGCACGGTGCCGACCGCCGCCGGCTCGGTGGTGCTGCGCCAATTGGCGCCGGCGGCCAGCGCGCTGACGTTGCGCGGCACGGGATTCTGCCCATCGGTCGTCATTCCGCCGTGGAGCACCAGCGTCATGGTGGACGCGCAGTTCCGCGACGCCGCCAGTCTGCCGCTGCTCGATGCCAGCGCGGCATTGCAGGGCACGGTGAATCCACAACTCGGGGGGTCGTGCGGCGCCACCGCGGCGTCGATGACCATCAGCGGCACGGTGCGCAGCCAATTCGGCGACGGTACGGCGGTGGCGCTGACCTTCACCAACACCGCGATTGCTGTCAGCGTGAAAAACTTCAATCAGCAGTGTGTGCCGATCGACTACAGCATGACGCTCAACGGGCCGGGCGCGATTGCCGTGCAGTCGCCTGCGCGCGCCGCGCGCGCCGCGTTGGCACCGTTGGCTGCGCCGCTGGATTTCGTATTCAACGATTTCGTCGTGGCGCAGAACGCGACCATGACGCCGACGCTGACGCAGCTCGGCGGCGACCTCGGGGTCGGGTGCAGCGACACCACGCTGCATGTCGAGACGCTGCAGGCCTTGGCGCAAACGGTCGGCGACGCCTGCCCGCGCGGCGGCGTGCTGCGCATCGGCGCCGGCGCACAGCACACGCGCCTGCTTTATCGGAGCGATGGCGGCGTCGCGCTCGATACGAACGATGACGGCGTCGGCGAGCAGCAGCTCGCGTCGTGTCAAGATGCGCCGCTGCTCTGTGCGGCCCCGCTGGCGACGGCGACCCGTACCGCGACGCGCACCGCGACGCCGCCGCAGTCGGCGACGCGCACGACGGCGACGACGACGCCGGCGCTGTCGGCAACGCGGACGCCGAGTGCGACAGCGACTCCACTTGTGCCGGCGACCGCCACCGCCAGCGCCTCGCCAACCGCGCCGCTGCCAGCGAGCCCAACGCCGACGGCCAGCCCGACGCCGACGCCAACGGCCGGCGCCGCGCCGCTGCGCTTCTGCGACACGCTTCTGGCGTCGGCGTCGATCCCGGACAACGTCGCGGCCGGAGTGGACAACGTCATCGTCGTGCCGCCGTCGGTCGCGATTGCCGATCTCAACGTCGAGCTCGGCATCACGCACACCTGGATCGGCGACCTGCGCGTGGTGCTGACGCACGTCGACAGCGGTCGCAGCGTCATCGTGCTCGACCGCCCCGGCATTCCGGCGACGATCGGAGGGTGTGGGCGACCGGATATCGATGCGACGTTCGACGACGCATCGGGACGCGTGGCAGAGGACCGTTGTGCCGAGGGACCGCCGTTTGCGGCGCTCGACGGCGCGGTCGCGCCGCTCGCGCCGCTCGCCGGATTCAACGGCGATGCGCTGGGCGGCACGTGGCGTCTCAACGTGTCCGACCGCGCCGCGCAGGATACTGGAACTCTGGATCGCTGGTGTCTGGTCGCCAACTCGCCGGCGCCGGTGGTGACCGACTTCACCTGTCAGGGCGATTCGAGCCTCTGCGTCCTGGTGGTCGACTCGCCTTTCTCGCTGACCTTTGCGTTCAGCGATCCGAACGGCGATGCCGTGAGCTGGCGCATACGCGCGCGGCGCGACGACGGTTTCGAATTCGACGCCGGCAGCGGCGCACTCTCCGGCGGCAGTCCGGTGGTCGTCGACTTCTCGCCGTTCACCTGTCCGACGGCGGACTGTCCGGACACTGCCTTCGACTACTTCGTCACGGTGACCGACGCGCAAGGACACGACAGCGTGGCGCAACGCGTGCGCCTCTTGGTGTCGCTGTCCGGCGGATAAGCCGGCGGCCGGGCGCTTGGCGCTACGATCAACGCCGCCCCGCCGCCGCTCACGCTACTTCGGCTCCGGCGTCGCGCCAGGCGCTTGCTGCTGCTGTTGCGATTCGTTCTGCAGCCCCTCGTCCGGCTTGATGGTCAGGTCGACGCGGCGGTTCTGTTGGCGACCCTCCGGCGTGGCGTTGGTGGCGACCGGATTCGTCGCACCGGCGCCGCGCGTCATGATGCGATTGGCGTTGACGCCGTCGGCGACCAGCGCGTCCGCGACCGCTTTGGCGCGATCTTTCGACAGCTGATCGTTCAGCGCCGCGGAGCCGCGGCTGTCGGTGTTGCCGGTGATCTCGATGACGGTGCGCGGATACTTGTCGAGGATGTTGGCGATGTCGCGCAGCTTGGTCACCGCGCCGGGCTGCAACGTCGCCTTGCCCGAGTCGAACAACACGTCGCTGCCGAGCGACATGTAGATCGTCTCCTGTTGTTTGCGCAGCCGATCGTTCTCGCCGATGACGGACTGCATCTCCTGCGCCTGCTTGTCCATGTAATTGCCCATCAGGCCGCCGCCGATGGCGCCGACCACGGCGCCGATGGCAGCGCCTTTCCACGCTCCCGACCCGCCGCCGGCGATGGCGCCGATCGCCGAGCCGGCTGCAGCGCCCGCCGCGCCGCCGTACACGGCGCCCTTGGTCGTGCGGTTCTGCTGCTCCCATGCCGCGCAGCTGGTCAGCATCAGCGCACAGGCGAGCACCGCGAGAGGGCGTTGAAGACGTGTGAACATCGGATCTCCTGTCAGAAGAGAGAGCGCAACGCTGAAAGTCGAAAGGCGAGAGCTGAAAGGTGAAAGCGCAAAACCTGTTCGGTACGCTTTCAGGTTTGCACGTTCACCTTTTCGCTACTGGATTTCGTACGTCACCTGCAGCGTCGCGCTGACCGTCACGTCGCCGGCCTCGACCGGCGTCGGCAGGCTGCCGACGTCCATCGCGGCCATGGCGACGCGCGAATACGCTTTCGGCATGACGATGGGCGGGCTGCCGGTGCTGGCGCTCAGCACTTTCCCGAGCGTGACCCCGAGCGCCGCCGCGGCGGCTTCGGCCTGGCGTTTCGCATCGGCGCCGGCCAGCTTGAGCGCGTCGGTCTGTGCGCTCTCTTGTGCTTCGAGCGTGAACTCCAGTTGGTCGACGCGATTGGCGCCCGCGGCCGTCGCGGCATCGATGACGCCGCCGACGTCGTTCACCGCATGCAGCTCGACACGCACGGCATTGGCGGCGACGTAGCCGACGATGCGCGGCGCCGCGGCGAGGTTGCCGGCGGCGCGGTCGCGCTGTTCGTACTGCGGCGCGAGCGAGTATTGCGTCGTGTAGACCTTGTCCTTGGGGCCGAGCTTCTTCTTGATCGCATCGGCTAGCGCCGTGCTTTTCTTGGCATTGTCCGCCACTGCGGCACCGGCAGTCGGAGCCGTTGTCTCGACCGCGAAGGCGATCACGGCGAGATCGGGCGCGGCCTTGGCGCGTCCCTCACCGTTGACGGCAAGGGTGCGCGGCGGCGCTTCGTCGGCCAGTGCCGGAGCGGCGAGGAGCAGGAGAGCGACCAGGAACAGACGCATCGTCATGCGGGAAGGATACGAAACGACCGGAAGGGCGGCAATCCGCGCAGCCGAACAGCCATCGGCGGGCTCGCTTAGCGTTGATGAGACAAAGGTTCTCGGCGCGGCGACGCGGAAGCGCGGAGAAGGCAGGCGTGGCGCCAGTCGCCGGGCCCGCGGCACGCGTTGACGTCCGGCGTCCGCCGGATCGCGCCGATCCGTGGCCTGGCGCGGGTGGGATCAGCCGCGTTCGACGGCTTCGACCCAGGCGCGCCGGCAGCCGCGATTGCGGCAGAACCAATTCGTGCCGTCGAAGAATGCCGTGACGCAGCGCTGCTCTCCGCCGGCCAGGCGGACGATGGGATGCGGCTCGGCGCACTGGCTGCACGACACCAATGTGGCACCGCCGCTGTGCGGCGACCGGCTCGCCCCCCGCGACCGCCGGTGTGCGTGAAGTTGGATCAGTGATCCCATAACTGCGATAGCCCCTGCGCCCTATACAGTTTGAACTTCATTGGGAAGAGGGGTTCGAGGCAGCATTGCGATTTTTTTCGTGTAATCTTTGTCAGCCATGACGCGCCCGACCGGCGAAGACCGCGATTTCCTCGATGTGCGCACGCACGGGTTCGCGCGCGTCGCCGTCTGCGTGCCGCCGGTGCGCGTCGCTGACCCGGCCTTCAACGCGGCGGCGCACATCGAAATGCTCGATGCCGTGCAACGCGCCGGCGCGCATTACGCGGTGTGCCCGGAGCTCGGCGTCAGCGCCTACACGTGCGGCGATCTATTCTTCCAAGATGCGTTGCTACGCGGCGTGCGCAGCGGCCTGGAGCAGATCGCCGCCGCCACCGCCGATTGGAATTTGTTGCTCACCGTCGGCGCGCCGCTGCTGGTGGACGGGCTGCTGTTCAATTGTGCGGTGACGCTCTATCGCGGTCGCGCGCTCGCCGTCGCGCCGAAGTCCTATCCACCCAACTATCGCGAGTTCTACGAGCTGCGCTGGTTCCGCGCCGCCGCCGCGGCGCGGGCGCGCGAGATCGCGCTGCTCGGCGCGGCGGTGCCGTTCGGCACCGATATCTTGGTGCGCGCGCCGCATCTGCCGGGCTTCGTGCTGCACACCGATATCTGCGAGGACCTGTGGGTGCCGGTGCCGCCGAGCACGTTGGCGGCGCTCGCCGGCGCAACGGTCTTGGCGAATCTGTCGGCCTCGAACATCACGGTCGGCAAGTGGGAGTATCGCCAGGAGCTGGTGTGCGGCTCGTCGGCCCGCAATCTAGCGGTGCAGCTCTACAGCGCCGCCGGCTTCGGCGAATCGACGGCGGATCTCGCCTGGGATGGTCACGGCCTGATCGCCGAGCGCGGCGCGCTGATCGGCGAGACGGAGCGTTTCGAGATCGGCGGCACGTGCGCGGTGGCCGACGTCGATCTGCAATCGCTGGCGCAGGATCGCATGCGGCAGACGTCGTTCGGCGACAATGCGCGCGACCATGCGGCACATGCCTTTCGCAGCGTCGATTGCGGACCCGGCGCGGACACGCGGCCGCGCGTCACGTGGCACCGCTTCGAGCGGCGCATCGATGCGCAACCGTTCGTGCCGGCGGAGCCGGCGCAGCGCGATCAGCGCTGCCGCGAAGTGTTTCTCATCCAGGCGACGTCGCTGGCGCGCCGGCTCCACGCGCTGCCGCCGCCGGCGCGCCGCTTGATCATCGGCGTCTCGGGCGGGCAGGACTCGACGCAGGCGTTGCTGGTCGCCGCCCGCGCGCTCGACCTGCTGCACCTCGGACGCGATCGCCTCATCGCCGTCACCATGCCGGGTCTCGGCACCACCGCGCGCACTCGCAGCAACGCCGAGCGCCTGGCGCGTGCGCTCGGCGCCGAATTCAAGGAGCTCGCCATCTCCGATCTCAGCACGACGGTCTTTGCCGCCATCGGACATCCGCCCGAGCAGGAAGACCTCACCTTCGAGAACGTGCAGGCCTGGCTGCGCAAGATTCTTCTCTTCGCGATCGCGTCGCAGCGCCAGGGCATCGACGTCGGCACCGGCGACCTGTCGGAGATCGCGCTCGGCTGGTGCACGTATGGCGGCGATCAGCTGTCGCACTACGGTGTCAACGCCGGCGTGCCGAAGTCGCTCATCACCTATCTCATCACCTGGGTCGCCGACGTCATCTTCACCGGCGACGCCGACGTGCAAGCGGTGTTGCGCGACGTGTTGGCGACGCCGATCAGTCCGGAGCTGCTGCGCCCCAAAGACGGCGAGGTCGCGCAGCGCTCGGAAGACGTCGTCGGTCCGTACGAGTTGCACGACTTCTTCCTGTATCACCTGCTGCGTTTCGGCAGCGGCCCGCGCCGCTTGGCGCGCCTGGCGCTGCACGCCTTCGACGGCCGCTACGAGCTCGCCGACATCAAGCGCTGGCTGCTGGTCTTCCTGCAGCGCTTCTTCGCCAACCAGTTCAAGCGCGACGCTATCCCCGACGGCCCCAAGGTCGGCTCCGGCGGCGCCCTGTCGCCGCGCGGCGACTGGCGCATGCCGTCGGATGCGTCGGTCGCACTGTGGTTGGCCGAGGCCGAGGCGATTCCGGATGCCGTTGCAGACGAGGCGCGTGTCGTCGGCGGGTCCTGACCTCGCTCGAATCGGGACACGCCCTCCCGTGACAGTCCGTCCCAGCTCTTCCTGACCGTTCGCGCTCCGATTGCTACACAGCTGGTCGACGCGCGAATCGATCGCGAGCCGATTGACTTCGCCTTTGTCGGTTGCGAGCCGTGCACAGCGTGACCAAACCGCGCGTGCTGCTCATCGGGCTGGACGCCGCCGAGCCGTCGCTATTGCGGCGGTGGTGTGCGTCGGGCGATCTGCCGGCGCTGCGTCGGCTGTCGGAGGCCGGCGCGAGCGCTGAGATCGAGACCGGCTCGCAACAGTTTCCCGACGCGGCGGCGTTTTCCGCCTACACTGGGCTGCGCGCCGGACGATTAGGGCGCTACTTCTTCATTCAGCAACGCGCCGACGCGCAGGGACTCACGCTGCTCGACGAGCGGCTGCCGCACGGCGAGCCGTTCTGGATGACGGCGAGCCGACACGGGCGGCGCTGCGTGGTGATCGATACGCCGAAAATTGCGTTGTATCCGCCGGCGAACGGTATCCACGTCGTCGGTTGGGGGCCGCACGGATTCAATAGTCCCCTGCGCACCTCGCCGGTTGAGCTCGGTGCCGAGATCCTGGCGCGCCACGGGCGGCATCCGCTGCCGACCTGCGACGATCACGGCCGCAGCGCGCGCAGCTATCGCCGGCTGCGGCGCGGCTTGCTCGAAGCGGTCGCGGCGCGGCGGCGGTTGCTGCTCGACTTCGCGGCGCGTAACGATTGGGATCTCTTTTTTTCGGTCTTCGCCGAAACGCACTGCGCCGGCCACAATTTGTGGGGGGTCGACGCCGACGGCCGCGTGCGGCGCGGGGCCGATGCCGGCGACGCCGTGCGCGAAATCTATGCCGCGGTCGATGCGGCAATCGGCGCGCTGATCGAAGCCGCCGGACCGCACACGCGCGTCATCGTGTTCTCGACACAAGGCATGCGGCCGCAATTCCACGGACGCGATCTGGTGCCGGCGCTGCTGCAGCTGTGGGGAATGCGCGAGTCGGCTAACCGCCAACCCGACGTCCGATCGGAGCAGCGGCTCGTGGTTCGCCAGCCGTGGCTCAAGCGCCTGCGCGATGCGGTGCCGTTGCCGTGGCAGTACGTCGTCAAGCGGCGTCTGCCGCAGGCGCTCGGCGAGGCGCTGCTGTGCCGCTTCATGGGCGTCATGCAACTCGACGTCGCGGCGCGCGCCTATCAGGTGCCGAACAACGAGATGACCCCGGCGCTGCGCGTCAACCTCGCCGCTCGCGATCCCGCCGGTCGCGTGCAGCCGGGCGCCGAGTATGAAGCGCTGCGCGATTTCCTCGCCGCGCGGCTGCGCGAGCTGATCAATCCCGCCACCGGCCGCGCCGCGCTGGCCGACGTCAGCCTCACCGATCACGTGCATCCGGGCGCGCAGCGCGACCTGCTGCCGGACCTGACCGGCTACTGGAGCGACGAAGCGCCGATCGAGGCGCTGTATTCGCCGGGCTACGGCACGCTGGTCGGCGCGCATCGCGACTATCGCACCGGCGGCCATGCGCCGCAGGGGTGGCTGGCGATCGACGATCGCACGGCGCAGCTCGGCGCGGCGCACATCGTCGATATCGCGCCGACCGTGCTGGAGTTGCTCGGGGTAGCGGTTCCATCCGGCCTCGACGGCCGCAGTGTGCTGCCAGGCGTGGCGGCGGGGCCTCCTGGCGCAACAAACTGACGCCGTGCTCGGCGGGCAGCCCGTTTCGTTGGCAACTAATTGCGCGGCGAGGCAATAGTCGCTGACACAATCATCCGTCCGATTGGTTCGACTGTGGCGCAGGGCAGGGGGGCGCGGCGGTCGAGCGGTTGGCAGGGGGCTGCATGCGTTCGACTGTTGGGATCCGGCTTGGACTGTTGGCGATCGCCGCTCTGCTCGCCACGCCGCGGCAGAGCCGAGCGTGTCTCGGCGACTGCAACAACGACGGCAGCGTGACGATCGACGAGCTCGTGCGCGCCGTGCAGGTGGCGCTGGGCGCGGCGACGATCGACGACTGCGACGCCATCGACAACAATCGCGACGGGCAAGTGACGGTGAACGAGCTGATCCGCGGCGTGGCCAAAGGGCTCAACGGTTGCGGCGGCGGCCCCGCCGATCAGGTGCTGTTCAGCCTGACCAACAACCAGCTCGACGAGCATGTCCTGGCGGACGGCTGGGTCACCGACTTGATCCCGTCCGAACGCGCGCACGTCAACGGCCAGCCGTGTCTGCTGCCCGATGGCTCCGGTCAGTTCATCCTTGGCGAAGATACCGGCCAGCCCGACGTGCGGCCCGGGTGGGCGATCTTCTCGCCCGACGGCACGTTTCTGAAGAAGATCACGCTGCCGGCGCGCGCGGACGAGACGGTGGTCGGCGATCCGATCGGCTGCGCGATTGACGCGGACAAGCGTTTGTTCGGGACGGCGATCGGTACGCACGGCGGCAGTGACGGGCAGCTGGTGGTGTTCTTCCCGCCCGACTATCAGCAGGGCTGTGTGCTCGATCAGACGCTGCACACGCCCGGCATCATGGACGTCGGCGACGACGGCGCGCTGTACGTGCCGGAGGCTGGTCCGCCGGGAAAGGTGTCGCGCTTCACCGGACCGTTCCCGAGCAGCCCAGCCGAGTGCGGCAGCGTCACGCCGACCAAGAGCGCGTTCATCTCATATGATGATGCGGTGGCCTCGCTCGCCGTTGCGCGCGGGCCCGGCGGTCATTTCTTCGTGTCGAACGTCGTCGGCCTCGGCGGCGCATCGGCCGGCATTCGCGAGCACGCTGCCGACGGCACCTTCATCCGCGAGATCCTGCCGGCGGGCGACTGGGGCAATCCGGCCGGCCTGGCGTTCGATTCGGACGGCAGCCTCTACTACGCCGACCTCGGATTGAACGATCAGAACGAGGACGTCGCCGGCGCCGGGACGCTGCGCAAGGTATCGTTCGACGAGCAGGGCGCGCCGCGCGAGCCGGAGCTGCTGCGCAGCGGCTTGAGCTTCCCCGACGGCGTCGCGGTGTTGCCGGCGCGCACCGCGGAATGGCTGACGCTCGGCGGCAGCTTGCGGCGCGCCTATTTCAACCCGCGCGAGCACGTCATCACGCAAGCGTCGGCGCCGAGCATCGTCAACAAGTGGCATTATTTGACCGCCGCCATGATCACCAGTCAGCCGGCGGTGACGTGGGTCGATCTGCCGGGCGAGGGGCGCACGCAGATCGTCATCGCCTCGTCGTGGGACGGTCGCGTCTACGCCCTGCGCGCCAGCAACGGCAGCCGCGTCTGGAGCTATACGCGCAAGACGGTGCCGGGCGCGTCGTACCCGTTCTCCGGCTCGCCCAGCGTCGCCTGGTTCAACGGCCAGCAGCGCGTCTACGTGCCGGGCGGCGAGACGATGTACTGCCTCGACGCCGCCAGCGGCGCCGAGATCTGGCAGTTCGACGCCGGCACCGGCTGCACCGACTGCACGCCGCAGCAGGAGCGCACCGAGATCGAATCGACGCCGGCGGTGATCGACGGCAAGGTCATCTTCGGCATGGACGTCAACGACTCCGGCCCCGGCAAGGGCGGCATGTACGCGCTCGATGCCGGCGACGGGCGGCTGGTGTGGTTCTTCGATCTGGAAAGTGGCGGCGTCTGCCGTCCGCTGCCCGCCGACAACATCCGGCGCTACGACGGCTTCCACACCGCGGCCGAGCTGGGGTTGGCGGACGACTTCTTCAGCACCCGCCCCGGTTGCGATCAGCCGCGCGTGCAGACCGAATGCGGCAACGTCTGGTCGTCGCCGGCGATCGATGCGCGGCGCGGGCTGCTCTATATCGCGTCGAGCAACTGCGACACGGACGACAATCCGGATACGGCTATTCCGGGACCGACCATGCCGCCGTACGACGAGGCGCTGTTCGCGCTGACCTTCGACGGCGAGCCGTCGTGGGTGTGGCGGCCGCGCGAAGTCGACAACGACGATCTCGCCTTCGGCGCGGTGCCGAACCTGTTCGAGGCCGCGATCGGCGGCGTCACGCGCGACGTGGTCGGCATCGGCAACAAAGACGGCACCTACTATTTGCTCGACCGCGACGGCGTGAATGAGCTCACCGGCGTGATCGAGCCGTACTGGTCGGTCAATGTCGTCGACGGTGGGCCGATCGGCGGCGTCATCAGCTCCGCGTCGGTCGGCGAAGGCATCGTCGTGTTCACCACCGGCTTCGGCCGCAGCATCAACTTCCCGCAGAAGCCGGGGGCGCACGCGGCGAACGCGTCCGACGGGACCTTGCTGTGGGAGAACAGCGACGTCGACACCTCGTACGGCCCGTGTGTCGGCGTGCCGGGCCTGGCCTTGTGCGGCAGCGTGCCGCGCCCGAACGTCAACATCTTCAAGCGCGACGACGGGACGTTGCTGAAGGCCGTTCAATCCGCGCCGGTGCCGAGCGGCGTCGCGTCCGGAGCCGCCGTCGTCGGCGGACAGTACTTCGTCGGCGCCGGTACCGGCGCGTTCAACGAGTCCGACGACGCGACGCGCGAGGCGCTGCGCGACATCCCGGTCTCGGCGTTCTGTGTATCCGGCACGCCGGGATGCGTTCCCAACACGTGCAACGACGGCAACATCTGTACCTACGACTATCCGAACGCGGCCGGCACGTGCGTCAGCGAGCCGGCCCCGAACGGCATCGACTGCACCGTCGGCGGCACACCCGGCGCGTGCGTCGACGGCGCCTGCGCCGCGCTGCCCGATTAAATCGCATCGCCGCTCGTCAGGTTGTGCCGGCTCGCCACGTGGCTGAGCCGGCACAGCCGCACCGCTCATTGCCGATCGCGGGCGCCGCTGCTAGCAGGGCTGTTCATTCCCCTGCAGGAGGCACGCAGTGACAGCACCACCGATGGCGTTCGAGGCCGGATTCACGGTCGGCGAGCAAATGGAAGCGCGCGCCCAGCATCCGGTCGCGTCGAACAAGGTTGTGCTGCTGCAGGGCGATCGCACCTGGACCTATCGCCAGCTGCGCGACGAAAGCGTGCGCACCGCGCACTTCCTGCTCAAGCGCCTCGGCCGTATCGATGCCGATCATCCGGGCCACGTGGCGATGGTGCTGGAGAATCACCTCGAGCTGCTGTCGCTCTACGGCGGCTGCGCCTTCGCCGGCCTGACGCTGTTCGGCGTCAACACCGGCCTGCGCGGCGAGGTCCTGGCCGGCGTGCTGAATCAGTCGCGCGCGCGGCTCCTGGTCGTCGACGAGCGCTTCTGGCCCGAGGTCGAGCGCGTGCGCGGCGAGCTCAAGCACCTGCCGGCCGAGCAGATCCTGGTGCTGCGCACGACGCCCGATGCGGCGCTCGAGCGCAACGCCGACTTCGTCGCCTGCCTCGATCGCGAGGTCGGCGCCGCCGGCAAATCGCTCGACGCGCCCTCGGTGCCAGTGGCCAGCGATACCAACCTGATGGTGATCTACACCTCCGGCACGACCGGCTTGCCGAAGGGCATCAACAACAACCACACCAAGCTGTGCGCCACCGGCTTCGGCGTGGCGGCCAACCTCGGGCTCGGCGCCGACGACCGCGGCTACGCCTGCATGCCGCTGTTTCACTCCAACGCCATGTTCGTCGGTTTCATGCCGTGCTTCTGGGTCGGCGGCAGCATGGCGCTGCGCGAGCGCTTCAGTGCCAGCCAGTTCGTGCCCGACATCCTGCGCTACGGCGTCACGGTGTGGAACTATGTCGGTGAGCCGGTGCACTACGTGCTCGGCGCGATCGAGAGCAAGTACAACGGCGACGAGAAGCGCATCGCGGCGGAGATCACCAAGAACGCGCGCAACAAGTTCCGCTACGCGGTCGGCAACGGCGCGGCGCCGCCGGACATCGACCGCTTCATGCGGTGGATGGGGCTCGAGGACATGTTCGAGCTCTACGGCTCCACCGAAGCGGCGATCAGCACCTTCCGTCGCAAGGGCGATCCGCGCGGCAGCGTCGGCGAGATCCTCGACGGCGCGGTGAAGATCCTCGACCCGCACCTGAAGGAATGTCCGCCGGCGCAACTCGGCGCCGACGGCAAGTTGCTCAACTACGAGCAGTGCGTCGGCGAGATCTGTCGCGTCGCGCCCGACACGGGATTGTTCCAGGGCTACTTCGACAACCCCGGCGCGACGTCGGACAAGTTCCACGACGGCGTCTATCATTCCGGCGACCTCGGCCACGTGCTGGTCGCCGACGGCAAGCGCTATCTGTTCTTCGACGGCCGCACCGACGACTGGATCCGCAAAGACGGCGAGAACTTCTCCGCCGGCCAGGTCGGTCGCGTGCTCTCCGAGCATCCCGACGTGCAGCTCGCCGTCGCCTACGGCGTACCCTGCTCGGTTTCCGACGAGCTCGTGATGACGGCAATGAAGCTGCGCGACGGCGCGCAGTTCGATCCCAAGGCGTTCTTCGACTGGTGCGAGCGTCAGGTCAGCGGCGCTTCGATGGACCGCAAGTGGTTCCCCGACTTCATCCGCGTCGTCGCCGACTTCGAGTTCACGCAGACGCAAAAGGTCCTGGTGCGCAACTACAAGAAGGTGCACTTCGACCGGAACCGCGTCCCCGACGAGCCGATCTTCTGGCGCCAGCGCGGCGATACGACGTTCAAGCCGTTCTCCTCGGACGACTACGCCGCCCTGCGCGCCGAGTTCAAGGAGCGCGAAAAGCTCGAGCTGCTCGATCGCTGAGGAAGGGGAGTAACAGATGAACACCGATCAACACAGATACTCGGTTACACAGGAGTCGCAGGCCGCCGGATCCGCCTCTCTCCGTTATCTGTGTTCATCCGTGTTCATCTGTGGTTGCCTTCTTCCGCCTCTGAGTATCCGACCGTGCGCGTGCCGGCGGTGAAGTCGAGGTCCACGTGGTAGCCGTCGACGTCGATTGCGGTGTGCGGGTCGCCGTACTCGGTACGTGAGTACGGGTTGTCGCGGCGCGGATAGGCGGCGATCGGCGTCCCGACGCCGTTGACCGTCAACGGCGCGTCCCACCCGAAGGTTATGTGGCCGCGGCTGGGCGAGTCGTAGGCGACATCGAAGCCGCCGGCGTTGGTACCGATCGGCGGTAGCGGCGTGACCTCGACCGGCGCGGCGGCGATGGCGTCGCGGAAGGCATCGAACGTGCCCCAGTCCGCGGCGCGGCCGCATTCGACGATCCATACGTTGTCGGCGCCTCCGCCGGCGCGCAGGTCGAACGGCTTGGCCATACCGTTGGTCGCGACGACCGCCGGGTCGTACGTGAGCCACTCGGTCGGCCGGTACGAGTACAGCGCCACATAGCCGTCGCCGCGCTGGGCGAACGTCCACGCCCCGAGCTGGGTCACCGCGTCGAAATGATCCTGCGGCAGATAGGCGTGCGTGTACGGTTCGTACTTGAAGCCGTCGAGCGGCGGCGGATTGGTGCCGGCGTACTGCGGCGCGTAGATGTGCACGCCGACGTTGTCGATCTGCGCCGAGCGCGGCATCGACGCCTCGCCGGTCCAGTAGCCGGGGTCGGGATCGTCGCGCCAGTTGGTCGATTGCACCGGCGGCACCGCCGGATGTTGCGTGAAGACGATTGCGTCGGCGCCGAGCGTCGCCTGCCACGCATGCGCCTGTCCGTTGAGCGTGCCCTTGCGGTAGTCCTGCGCCGTCGACAGCAGATAGTCGGTCGTGCGGTAGTGGAACGTGTTCACTTCCTTCAGCAGACCGAAGGCGACGAACGGCGACAAGCTGGCGGCGAGCTGCTGCGCGACGGTCAAATCGTTGGTGAACGGGCGCAGCGCCGCGAAGCGGCTGAACAGCTGCGTGTCCCACAGGTCGTACTGATCGATCGTCTGCACGGTGAGCGGAACCACTTGCCACACGGTGAGCGCCTGCATGCCCCACCAGATGACGAGGTCGTCGGGATCGGTGAAGGAGTAGCCGCCCGGCGCGACGGGGTGCGCCACCGGCGGGCCGCTTTCATCGAGCGGCAGGCTCATGCGCTCGCGATCGGTCAGCGTGTCGGCAGTCACCGCGGCGCGGCGGATCGCTTCGGGCAGGCGATAGCGCGCGGCGCGCGCCAGCAGGGTCGCCAGCGTGTCGCCGGTCGAGTTGTAGTTGCCGTCGCTGCGATCGAACAACAGCTTCACGCCGCTCCAGGTGTCGTCATCGACGCCGCGCATCTTGTCCTTCTTGTACGAGCGCCCGTGCGTCGCGCCGAAGTTGCCGTCGAAGGTGTGCAGCGCCAGATCGAAGAGCAGCACGTCGACCATCGCCGCGGCGCGCTGTTGAATCGCGGCGTCGTCGGCCCATTCGGCCAGTGTCAGCAGCGCGTCGAGATCTTCCTGGTAGTAGACGTTGGAGTGCCACTCGGTGAAGCCGTAGCGGGCGCGGAAGTCGAGCCAGCGCAGCAGCGTGCGGCGTGCGTCGGCCTGATGCGCGGCGCCGCTGCGCCGGTCGGTCGAGAGCGGCGCGTCGGGGAAGCGCTGGCCGACCAGGTACTCGATGGCGTGATAGATCGCTTGGTGATTCTCGGTCCAGTAGTACGATTCGTCGACCAAGCCCTCCGGCGTCGGCTCGGTGTACCACAGCTTGAAGGACTGCAGCGCCGCTTCGACCTTGTCGGCCAAGCCCGGCGCGAGCAGCGGATCGTCGCGATAGCCGTACAGCAGATTGACCAGATCGAGCGCGTCGAAATCGCGCGTGTCCTGCAGCGTCGCCAGCTTGGTGAAGATCGCGTCCCACGCGTCTATCGGCACCGCGCCGGGCGTCGTCGAGAACGTCGGGTCGAGGCGCGCGCGCTGCATGTGCGCCATGACGTTGTCGATGTTGCCCGGATCGAATTGCGTCGTCGCGAAGCGCAGATAGTCGAGCTGGCGATCGCGCCACAGCCCCTGCGGCACGAAGCCGTCCGGCGTCTCGGTGGAGGTGGGCGTCGCGGAGGCGGTGCGTGAGTCGGTGGGTGTAGGGCTGGGTGTCGACGTGTTTGACGGCGCTGCGGTGGCGGTCGTCGTCGGGCTGGCGGTATGGGCCGCCGTCGAGCTGGGGCGCGCCGTCTGAGTTGCCGACGGCGCGAGCGACGGCGTGGCGAGCGGCGTCGGCGTGTGCGTGGTCGACGACGAGCCGCCGCAGCCGGCAGCGACAAGCCCGAGCAGCGCCGCCAGGACCTGCGACGCAAGTCGCAGCCGGCGCCTGACTCCCGCCACCCGATTCCTACCCCCGCTCCACATAGGGCCGCACCAGTTCTGCAAACGTCCGTTCGACATCCTCGATCGCCCCGATCCGCAGCGCGCAGTCGAACAGCAGCCCCCGATCCGATGGCGGGCGCCGCGGCGCGCGCGGGTGAATGCCATCGAACGCCAATCGGCCGGTGAGTTGCAAGAAGATCGCCGCCGAATGTTTGTACGCCGGCACCGGGGCGCGGAAGCCGACGTTGCCGAGATGCTGCAGCGCGTCGTTGCGCGTCAGGAAGGCGAGATCGCCCGCCGCCAAGGATTGATCGCGCGCCGCGAACGCGGCCGGCGCAAACGTCGAGAGGCCGAGCAAGTAGTCGCTGCCGTAGGCGACCATGTCGATGGCCAGATCGTTGCCGGTGTAGACGCGGAAGTCCGGCCGCAGGCGATCGCGCGCCGCGAGGCGGCGCAGCTCGATGCCGCGGTCGAGCGATGAGTGCTTGGCGCCGAGCAGGTTCGGCAGACCGAGCAGCCGCGCGAATGTCTCGTCGTCCCAGATTTCGCCGTGCGGCGCGAAGACCGGGCCGAGCTCGAAGGCCAGTGCGCGCGACGCGCCGGCGGCGATGCGCGCATACAGCGCGACCTTCTCGCTCGCGACCAAGCCGTGCATGCAGCGATGCTGCACGATCACCGGTATACCGCCGCGCGCTTCGATCGCCGCCGTCGCAGCGTGATAGCCAGCGACGACGTCGGTCGCGTCGCCGGCGAAGGCGCCGGCATAGAAGAGCACGCCGGCGCCGAGGACGCGCCGCGTCGCGTCGAGCACCTCCTCGCGCTCGCCGGACGTCAGCAGGTCGCCGAAGCCGGTGTCCATGTTGACCGCGACATCGAGCCCCGCCGCACGCGTGCGCTCGACGTGCTGCTCGAAAGCGGCCCAATCGATCCGTCCGCCGGCGGTGAACGGCAGCAGCGTCGCCGAGATGCCGTGCACCGTGCGGCCTGGTCTCAGGCGATCAAACGCATCGCGCAGCATGGAGCGCAAAGAATCCACAGATGAACACAGATGGCCACAGATAAGAGCCGAGGGCCGCGCGTTGAGCGGTAGCGGTCGCGTCGTCAGCGCCGAAGAAGAAACCACAGATGAACACAGATGAACGCAAATAGGAGTGAGACAGCGCCGCGAGCCGGCCTGTCGCGTCGAGGGAATGCCCTCTGTTGCTCAATGCCAAAGAGTCAGATTCGAATCTTCAAGACACCCGATTGAATGCGCACCGATGATTCCTTTCAACGCGCTGCCTCCGCTCTTATTCGTGTCCATCTGTGTTCATCTGTGGCCAATTTTCTCCTTCAGCCCGGCGAGACGCTCGGCCTCGGGGCGTTCGCGGTAGAACGGGTCGAGCGGATAGCAGCCGGAGACCAGGCCGTTGCGCGGCGCGGTGGTGCAGTCGCTGAAGGTGCGGCAAAGGAGCTTGCGCGTCAGCCGCCGGCCGGCCAGCACATCGGCCGGCAGCGACGGGTAGGAGAGGGCGACGCGTCCGAGGCCGACCGCGTCGCACCAGCCGTCGCGCACACAGGCCTGCGCGACGTGCGGTAGAAATTCCTGCAGGTAGCTCCAGCCCGACGAGACCACGATCATCTGCGGTACGGCCGCTTTGATCTGGCGCGCGACCGCGAGCAGGCGTGCGACGCCGACCAGTGGGTCCTCGGGCGGCTGATAGCCGTCGCTGGGTGGAAAGCTCGCCGGGCGCTGCACGTGCGGCGCGTAGTAGGGGCTGCCGCCGGTGACGTTGAGCTGGTGCACGCCGAGCTCCAGCAGGCGCCGTGCGAAGGCGATGGGCTCGTCGAGTCGCACGCGTGCCGGTTGGTCGGGATCGACGCCGAAGGCATCGAGATACGGCAACGGCACGGGTTCCGGCTCGCCCCGGTGATCCGCGGCCGACGCGCGGTGCGGTGCACAGTCGAACGCCGACAGGCGCACGGCGATGCTCAGGCCGGGGGCGGCGGCGCGCATCGCTTCGATCAACGCCTCCGTCAGACGCGAGCGCGCCGCCAAGGCGGCGCCGCCCCAGCGGCCGCTGCGCCGCCGTGCGGCGAGAAACTCGTGCAGCAGATAGCCGTGGCAATGCTTGAGGTCGACGAAGTCGAACCCTTCGGCTTGCGCCAGCCGCGCGGCGCGCGCGAACGCGGCGATCAGCTCGTCGATCTCTGCATCCGCGAGCACGGCGTCGTCGGCGGCGACACCGACGCGGCGGTCGAGCAGCGCATGGCGGAAGGCGACGCGCGGCCGCGGACCGCGCGCGTCGCGCGCCCAGCGGCCGCTATGGGTCAGCTGCAGCCCGACATGCGGCGGCGTGCCGCCGTCGCCGCGCTCGCGCCACGCATCGAGCAGTGCGCGGCGCAGCGCGCCGATCGGCGCGGCGTTGGCATCGTCCATCACCAATTGGTGCGGATTCGCCCGCCCGTCGGCGCGCACGGCCGCCGCTTCGCCGCCCCAGATCCATGCCGCGCCCGATGCGCCGAAGTTGCGCCAGCGCCGCAACGTCAGCTCGGTCGGCGCGCCGTCATCGGTGCCGTCCCAACCTTCCATCGGTTGGATGACGAAGCGATTGGCCAGCGTCGGACCGCCGGCGAACGCGAGCGGCTGCGCCAACGGCGAGGCCGGTGTCGCCAGCGGCGCGTCATCACACGGTAGCGCGATGCCGAGCGCCGCACAGTGGGCGCGAAATGCCTCGACGGTCTTCAGCGCGGCGACGCGCGGATAGTGCGGGACGACGCTCACGCGCGCGCCGTTCCCGACGCCAGAATCTCGCGGACGAAGGCGACGTCGTCGGCCAGCTTCTCCTCCATCGGCCGCGCATCGGCGGCGAGAAACTCGATGGTCATGGGCCCGTCGTAGCCGGCGGCGCGCGCGGCAGCGAGAATGGCGCGATAGTCGAGCGCGCCCTTGCGCAGCGAGCCGCCGGGCAGCAGCGGTCCGCCCGCATCGTCGTTGGGCTGATAGTTCTTCAGATGAAAGTAGCGCGCGTTGCCCGCCAAGCGCGCCGCATCCGCCGGTTGATCGGCGGCGGCATCGGCCGGCAGGAAGTCGAGCACCTGGTAGTTGAGCGCCGCGTTGGGCCGATCGATGGCGGCGAGCAGGGTCGCGATACGCGATGGCGTATCGGCGAACGAGCCGAGATGGCGCTCGACGACGACCGTGATGCTCGACGCTGCGGCGGCATCGCAGGCGGCGCGCAGCAGCGCCACCGCCGCATCGAAGCCGCCGTCGCCGCAGGGCTCTGCCCAGACGCGCAGCAGCGGCGCGCCCATCGCTTCGGCGAGCGCCACCGCATGCTGCGCGTCGCGCTGCGTGCGTCCGCCGAAGCGCCCGAGATACGAGCCGAACGCGACCACGTCGATGCCCGCCGCACGCACGGCGCGTCCGGCATCGCGCGCCGCCGCTACGCCCGCATCCGGCGCCAGATGCGGCGCCTGTCCGGTGACCTCGAGCCCTTGCAGCCCAGCGGCGGCGGCGAGCGCCGCCGCCGAGTCAAGCGAGCGGTCGAGAGCCGAGATCGAACAAAAGGCGAGCATCGAGGGAAGAAGGAATCCACAGATGAACACAGATGGCCACAGATAAAACCCGAGGCTTCAGTCTCAGATGCGACGGCCGTGTCGAAGGAAACATGACTCCGCGTTTACGGAAGAAGAGAGAATTCAGGACCCTCAAGCACACTGAGTCCTTATGCGCGGATGCAACCTCTCAGATTGCGGCCTCGGGTTTTATCTGTGGCCATCTGTGTTCATCTGTGGCCTCCGAAAATCCTCGAAACGCTCTCACGCCAAGCGCGGCAGGTCGCTGTGTACGACGGCGTGGCGGAACGGCTCGCCGCGCGCGAAGCGTTCGATCTCATCGATGGCGAGCGCAGCGAGGCGTTGGGTTTCGCTGCCCATGGCGCCGGCGACGTGCGGCGTGAGGAAGACGTTCGGCAGATCGTAGAGCGGCGAGTCCGGCGGCAGCACTTCCGGTTCGGTGGTGTCGATGACGGCATCGATGCGGCCGCTGAGCAGCTCGCGCTGCAGCGCGTCGTGATCGACCAGCGCGCCGCGCGCGGTGTTGATCAGCGTCGCGCCGTCGCGCAGCAGGGCCAGCCGCCGCGCATCGAGCAGGTGATGCGTCTGCGGCAGCGCCGGCGCGTGCAGGCTGACGACGTCGGCGCGCGACAGCAGCGCGTCGAGCTCGACCAGCTCGACGCCGAGCTCACATGCCGCGGCCGCGTCGAGGTAGGGGTCAGCGACCAGAATCTGCAGATCGAACGGCCGCAAGCGCTCGATGACCGCGCGCCCCACCGCCGACGCGCCGACCAGGCCGACGACTTTGCGATAGTTGCCGAGCCCCGGCGCCTCGGCAGGCCACCAGCGGAACTGGCGCAGCGCGCGATAGCGCTGGTTGAGGCGGAAGAGGCGCTTGTTGACCATTAGAATGGCGGCGACGGTGTACTCGGCGACCGGGATGGCGTTGGCGGCGGCCGCCGAGCTGATCGACAGGCCGCGCTCCCAACACGCGTCGGTGACGTGTGCCTTGACCGTGCCGGCCGCGTGCACGACGGCGCGCAGCCGCGGCGCCAGCGCCAGGGCGGCACGGTCGATCGGCGGACAACCCCAGCTGGTGAGCAGCACCTCGGCGTGCGCCAGCAACTGGGCGGCGCGCGCGTCGGCGAACGCCGTCAGCGGCTCGCGCTCCGGGACTTCGGCGCACGCGTCGAGGCGCGCCCACAGCGCGTCGCTGAACAGCTCGGCCGTGAAGTACGGCACCATCGCCAGGACGATGCGGGGGCGACTCATCGGAAGAGCAAAGCTGTCCGTTCTTGCCCGACTGGGATGCGACGATTTCGGCGTTGCCAACCAATGCTTTCGGCGATCAGCCGGCGGCGTTCGGCGGGACCTCAGATGCGTGAGAGTGCTTGCACGGTTGTAGCTGAAGGCTGATCGCTGAGAGCCGAGGCGATGGGGTGCCGACGATGTTCCTCAAGCGTCCCACGGCCTGACACGCTACAGCCGGTTATTTGAACGCCGGCAGGATGTCGCGCCCGATGCGCTCCAGCATCGCCGGATTCTGGATCGAGAAGATGACCTGCTCGACGTCCCATTCTTTCGCTCGCCGCTGAAGCTCGGCGACGCATGCGTCGGGCGTGCCTATCAGCGCCAGCGGCGAGCGCGGCACGGCGTCGGCGGGCAAGCCGAGGAAACCGGCCATGCCTTCGCTCATCGCCTTCGTCGCCGCGTCGGAGTCGGTGATCATGGTGGTGAAGGCGACATTGCTGATCTTCACGGCACGCTCGGCACGCTTCTGGCGCTTGGTCTCGGCGCGGATGAAAGCGACCTTTTCGCGAAACGATTCGTCGGTCATGCGCGCGATCTCGGCGACCGAGATGTAACCGGGCTTGCCGGCGTCGGAGATGAGATTGATGTAGTCGGCGTGCTTGGCCGCGACGCGCAGCAGGCCGCGGCCGCCGCCGCCGAGCAGAATGGGCGGCGCCGGCTGCTGCAGCGGCTTGGGATGCAGCACCGCGTCGGTGAACTGGTAGAATTCACCTTTGAACGTCGTGCGCTCCTCGCGCCACAGCGAGCGCATTGCCTTCAGCGATTCGTCGAGCATGCGCAGCCGCGTCGTGATGTCGGGGTAGGGAATGCCGGTCATGCGGAACTCGGACTCGGTCCAGCCGCTGCCGATGCCGCAGAACACGCGCCCATTCGACAGTCGATCGAGCGACATCAGGCTTTGCGCCGTCACCACCGGATGGCGGAACAGGTTGCACAGCACCAGGTGGCCGACCCGCACCTTCTTTGTCGCTTCGAGGATCACCGCGGCGCGCACCATCGCGTCGTATGACAGATGCGACAGGTCCGCCTGCTTCTCCGGCCCCTCGTAGACGATGTGGTCCGGAATCGTGATCCAGCCGAAGCCGAGCCCTTCCGCGGCCTGCGCCATGTCTTTGAGCTGAGTCCACTCGAGGTTCGCGATCTGTACGCCGAATTCCATGTGCGCTCCTGGGAAGCTGTTGGCTGTCGGGTTTTAGGTGTCAGGTGGATCTGATCGCTGTGACGCCTGACCCCAGACACTTAACACCTTCGCCGCAAATCGCGCTACGCTGCTGCACCATGCGTGAGCGATGGGACGCGGTGATCATCGGCGCCGGCCTCGGCGGATTGCTGACGGCGGCGATACTGGCGCGGCGTGGCAAGCGCGTCGTGGTGTATGAGCGTGCGCCGCTGGTCGGCGGTCGACTGCGCTCGTTCGATGTCGACGGCTACGTGATCGACGCCGGGGCGTACCTATGGCCCAATTTGCATCTCGACGATGCCCTGGCGGCGGCCGGCTGCGACGGCTTTCGCAGCGGCGAGATTCCGCTGACGCGCGTCTTGCGCGTTTTCGTGCAGGGCGACGGCGGTCGCGAGTTGCCGTTTCCGTGGCCGGGGTACTGCGACGCCGAGACGGCGCGCGTCGCGCTGCGTGCCGATCCCGACACGGCCGTGGGGCTGGCCGCACTGTGGGAACGCTTCGCGGCATTGTCGGATGCGGAGGTCGCAGCGCTGCGCCATGTGCCCGTGCGCGAGGCGCTGCCGCGCTTCACCAGCGACGCGCGCCTGGTCGACGCGTTGTTTCGCAACGTCATGCTGTTCGGCAGCATCGATCCGCCCAACGCCTCGATGGCGGAGTGTATCGGCTTGCGCCGCCGGCCGCCCGGCAGGCCACCGCGCCCCGAGTGCGCCGGGGCGAACGCCGCCGGCGGCATGCGCGCTCTGCCGCTGGCGCTGGCCGACGCCTGCTGCGCCGCCGGCGTCACGTTGCGGCTCGGCTGTCCGGTCGAGCGCGTGCGCGTCGAGCGCGGCCGTGCCGTCGGCATCGAGGTGCGCGACGCTGCGGTGCCCTGGACGGAGTCGGTCGAGGCCGACGCGGTGGTGTGCAACGCACCGATCTGGACGCTGTTCGCTCTCATCGCGCCGTCGCTTTTTCCGCCGGACTTCGTCGCCGCGGCGCGCGCCTGCGGGGTGGTGGGGGGCGTCATCGCTGCGGCCTTCGCCTTCGACGGACTGCCGACGCTGCGCGCCACCGGTGCGGCGGACGACTTTCCCGGCTGGAGCCGCCTGCTTACCGGCCCGCAGGCGGCGTTCGGCGGCGGCTACATCTGGGCGACGCTGCACTCGCCGGCCAACGCGCCCGCCGGCCGCCATGTGCTGCAGGCGATGCGCTTGAGCCGCAGCGCGGAGGTCGCCGACGCCGTGCACGTGCAGCGCGTCCACGCCGCGTTCCGCACGATGCTCGACGAGGTCTACAGCGACGTCGCAACGCGTCTGGTGGCGCAGTGGGCATGGACGACGCGCGACGGCTCCGAATACATGATCCATAGCGCGGCGCGCCCGCCGATCGCCGCGCCGGGCGTCGATCGCCTCTATTTCGTCGGCGAGACGACCGACGTGCCGGCGATCCAAATGGACGCCGCCGCCCTATCGGCACTGCGTTGCGCCGACCTGCTGGCATGAGGGACGGCTGCACCGGCCACTGCCACTCCTGCGTGGCGGCGGCGAGTGCGAGGGGCTCGCTTCGTTACCCGACGTCGGGCGGCGCCGGTTGCGGAGTAGGCGGACCGAACAACAGGCGGCGCGGGCCGTCCCAGACGAGGTGCTTGGCGATCCAGAACGGGGCGCCGCCGGCGATATAGCTACCCTTTGCGGCGGCGTCGCCGAAGCTGGCGCCACAGGCCTCCGACGACGTGCCGTAGCCGGTTCGGCGCCACATGCCGCGCACCAGGTCGATCGGCATGCAGACGGTGGCCGCCGCGCCGCCGACTAGGATCATCGCGGTCATGCCGAACGCCTTGGCGGGGATGGTCACGAACGGACCATCCGCATCGTATTCGTGCGTCGGCAACCACGGATGCGGATTCAGCGATGATTCGGCCGCTGCCGCGGTTGCGGTAGGCTGCGGCGCGCTGTCTCCCGGCGCCTCTGCCGGCGGATCGGCGCGCAGCGGCGCCGCGACGAGCAACACGGCGACCGCCAAAGCGAAGCGAGGCATGCCTCTCGCGCATACCAGACATCGTCGGCGCGATCCTAGCCGTTGAATCGCCGGTGCGCCGCCGTGCGGCGCCGCGGCAACTAGGAACGCCCTGTCGGCGCTGCTATGCGCGGCGCATGTCCGCGCGTTTTCCCGAGCTCGGGTTCTATACGCTGCCCGGCCGGGTCGCCGATCCGCGTCCGCTGTTCGACGAAGTGCGCGAGGCCGAGCGCATCGGCCTGGGATCGGCGTGGATTTCGGAGCGGCACGACGTCAAAGAGGCGGCGTCGCTCAGCGGCGCCGCCGCAGCGGTCACCAGCGAGCTGGCGGTGGCGGTCGGCGTCACCAACCCCAACACTCGCCACCCGGCGCTGACCGCGGCGTTCGGATCGACGATGAGCGCGCTCAGCAGCGGTCGCTTTGCGCTCGGGCTCGGGCGCGGCTTCGACCTGCGCTCGGACATGTGGGGCGTGCCGCGCGTCACCACCGCCATGCTCGAAGACACCGCGGTGCTGCTGCGTCGCCTGTGGGCCGGCGAGAAGATCTTCGGCCACGAGGGCGCCGCGGGGAAGTTCGCCTACCTGAGTCTCGACGCCGTGGTCGAGCAGCCACCGCCGCTGCTGCTGGCGGCGCTCGGGCCGCGCACGCAGCGGCTGGCCGGCCGCGCCTTCGACGGGCTGCTGCTGCACTCGCATTGGACCGACGCGGCGGTTGCCGCGGCGGCGGCGCGTGCGCACACCAGCGCGGAGCGCGCCGGACGCGACCCGCGGGCGGTGCAGGTATGGTCGTGCTTGGTCACCGCCTGCGATCTGCCGGAATCGGTCGAGCTGCGCCACGTCGTGCGCCGCATGACGACGTACATGCAGATTCCCGGCTACGGCGAGCTGATCGTCGATGCCAACGGCTGGGATCGCGCCGTGCTCGATCGGTTGCGCACGCATCCGCTGCTGCAACGCGGCCTCGCCGACGCGAGCGAGTTCAGCGACGACGAGCTACGCGAGATTCGCGCCATCTATCCGCCGCACTGGCTGCGCGACGGCAACGCCGTCGGCTCGCCGGCGCAGTGCGCGCAGCGGATCCTCGATCAGTTCGCCGCCGGCGCCTCCGGCGTGATTCTGCACGCCAGCGCGCCGCGCGAAATGGGGCCGCTGCTCGATGCCTACGCCGCGGTGCGCCCGGCGGCGCGCTTCGCCGCCCAATCGCGCGTGCCGGGGCGCTCCGCGCGCGGCGCGGCCGGGTGAGCGCCGCTCGCCTGCGCGCCGCAGCGCCTGCCTGTTTCTAACGGAGCGCGCGCACGCCGCTGGCAGCACGGCACCCGTGCCCGCGTTTCTAGCGCGCCGACGCCGGCGCTGCGCTGCTGCGGCTGATGACGATGCGATCGTGTGCGCGCGGCACCGCCGCTGCGCCGCTGAGGTCGGGCAAAACGGTGCGCATCACTTCGCGCTCCAGCTTGGGCATGAGCTCGACGATGCGCTGCAGATGCCCGGTCTCGGCGTACTGCGCTTCGCGCGCTTCGATCGGCCAAGCGCGCAGCGTTTCACGCGCCGCCTCGAAAGCGGCGAGGTACGCGGCCCAGGGCCCGCCGAGGTCGGGCCGTTCGCAGGCGGCGAGGGCGCGCGCGTTGGCACAGGCGGTGTCGTGGATGCGCGAAGCGGGGCGGGCGCGATGGTGGCGCGCCTCCAAGACGCGCCGCAGGAGATCGAGGCGCTGGCGGGCGATCGTTTCCACCGCGGCGGTCGCCGCCGCCAGCCCCGGCGCCGCCGTCGGCCGCGTGACGACGCGGCGCGCGCGACGAATCAACGCCCAACGGTGGGCGATGCGGCGCAGCAGACCGGCGGCGTTGATCGCCGCGTCGGCGTCGACGCCGCTGCCGAGCCCTTCGAAGCGCGCTTCGCCTGCCAAGCGCAGTACGTCGGCGAGGCCGGCGGTGATCGCGTCGTTCAGGACCACGGTGCGCGCCAACGGCGGCACGGTGCCGCCGGGCTCGGGCGTGCTGGCGCGCACGGCGCGCAACAGGTCGATGAAGCGCTGCACGAGCTGGCGGCCGGCGTAGTCGGGCGCGACGATCTGGAACACGCCGAAGAGCAGCACGGCGCCGAGCAGCGTGCCGTAGAAGCGCCACAGCACGGTGCCGATGTCGACCACCGGACCGTCGGCGACCATGACGATCATGAAGGTCACCGCGACCTGCAGGCCGAAGTAGCCGAGCCGCACGGTGCCGAGCGCGATATAGGCGCACGGCAGCAGAATGAGGAAGAACGCCACCAGCCAGACGCCGATGTTGTCGGTGTTCGCCATCACCGACGCGGCGACCAGCACCGCCAGCGCGCCGCCGGCGACGACGCCGGTGATGCGCAGGCCGGCGCGGCGCAGCGTCGCGCCGTAGCTACCCTGCACGACGATGAGGGGATTGAGGATGATCGTCTCCATCGACACCGTGTGCGAGACGATGCCGACGATGAGCGCGATCACCGCCGCCAACCCGATCTTGAGCGCGAACTGAAAGGCGAAGGGATCGAACGGCGGCAGCAGGCGCGGCGGCAGCGGGCGATCGGTCTCGACTGGGATGTGCTCGAAGGCCTCCGGCGCCGAGTGCACGACGTCGGTCAATCCCTCCACCGCTTGCAGGAAACCATTCAGCGTCGCCGCGCCGGCGCTGTCGAGCGTGCCCAGGGCGTCGCGCGTCGCCGGGCTGGCGTGCTGCGCGCGCAGCGCGCCGAGCAGGGCGGAGAAGTCCGGCCACGGCGGCGCCGCAGGCGACGTGGTGTCGGTGACCACCAGCAATTCGGGCCGCCGCGCCGCCGCGGCGTAGCGCGCCAAGGCGAAATCGAGCGCGTCGAGCACGGCGTCCAGGGCCGGCTGGAAGGCGGCGCGAAAATCGGGGCGCGCCGGGTGGCGCGTGGCCGCCTCGGCCAGGCTGGCGAACAGCGCGGCGCGCTCGGCGACGGTGATCAGCGCGACGAAGGCGCGGTCGAGAATGCGGTCGTGCGTGTCCTGCCGCACCAGGGTCAGCAGCTGCATGTGGGTCGCCAGTTGCGACACCATCTCACTGTCGCCGCCGACCGGCGGCGCGTCGAGCTGTGCGCGGGCGCGCGCCAGGATGGCGCGCGCCTTCGTGAAGCCGCTGGCCAGCGACGCGGCGAGGTGGTCGCGCGGCGCGCCGGTGCCGGCGAGCTCCTCGAACGCCGTGGCGACGAGAAGCCCGATCGCGAACGCGACGCTCATCTGCAACGCCTTGGCGCCGATCGCCTGTGGGTCGTAGATGCCGGTGAACAGTACGCCGGCCATGATCAGCGCCAGCGCGTAGCCGCCGATCGGAAAGGCGCGGATCGGCACCAGGTAGGTGATGGCGACGATCAGTGCGAAGAATGCCGGCACCAGCAGCCACGGCACTTGCACCAAGACACCGGCGGTCAAGGTGACGAACACTGCGGCGCCGGCGATGGCGATCATGCGCGGCGTCAGATTGCGCCAGGTGCTGGCGACGCCGGGCTGCAACGCTTTGAAGGCCAGCAGCGGCGCCGGAAAGCTGCCGAATTGCAGGAACAGCGCGATGGCCATCGCCAGCGTCGCGGCGAGCGAGATCTCCGCCGCCTCGCGCCAGCGCCCCGGCCGGGCGGCCAGCTCTTCTCTCAGCCAATGCGCCATGCGCACCGAAGACTGCGCCACGCCGCTGAACGCAGATGAGGGCGGAGAGGATCGCAGGCCACGCCGTGGCGATGCGGCGCCGTCCGCCGCTGCGAGGCCAACGAGAGGGCGGGGGCTGTCATGCGGGGGAGTGCGCGCCGGCGTCGGGCGCTGCCGTGGTCGACGCGTCTCGGTCCTGCGGCAAGCACAGGCGGATGACGTTGCGGTCGAGGGCGGGGAGGACCTCCGCGAGGCGGCGCAGATGCTCGGCTTCGGCGAACAGCGCGCCGGTGAGCGCCGGGGACCAGTTGTCGAGCTCGTGCTGGCGGGCGGCGTCGAGCTGGCTGCGCAGCGCGGCTTCGGCGGCGGCGAGGTCGGGGCGCGGGCGCGCCACCGCCGCGGCACACGCCGCGGCGGCGCGGCGGTCGGCGAGCGAGCCGGGGCGCGCCGTGTGGTCGCGCGCCGCCAGCACCTCGATGGTGAGGCCCAGCTGGGTGTGCAGCGCGGCGTTGAGCGCGCTGAACGCCGCGGCCGTCGACAGCGGCAAATGCGCCAGCGCGGCGGCGCGGCGGGCGCGCGCCAGCGCGGCGACGCGATAGGCGACGCGCTCCGCGCTGCCGACCACGTCGATTGCCGCCTCCAGGCCGATGCCGCTGCCGCCGCCCTCGAAGCGCGCTTCGTTGATCAAGCGCAGCGCCTCGGCGGTGTGCGCGGCGACGAGGCTCTGCAGCGCGTCGATCTGCGCCGCCGCGGGCTGCGCGGCGTCGGCCCGCGGCAAGACGTCGAGCACATGGCGCAGCAGGGCGCGCAGCCGCGCCACCAGTTGGCGACCGGCGTAGTCGGGGGCGACCAGGCGAAACACGGCAACCAGCAGACTGACGCCGACGAAGTTGCCGAGCAGACGCCACAGCGTCAGCTCGACGTTGTCGATCGGCCGCACGCCGATGAGCACGATGAACAGGGTCACCGCCACCTGGCTGGCGACATAGGCGACGCGCGGGCCGCCGGCCATCAAATAGCCGCAGGCGCCGCTCAGCACTCCGAGCCAGAGCAGCCAAACGGTGACGTCGCCGGCGTTGACCATCACCGTCAGCATCGTCAGCACGGCCAGGATGCCGCCGATGGCGACGCCGGCGATGCGCAGCGGGGCTTTTTCGATCGTGCCGCCGAGGCTCAGCTGCGCCACCAGATACGGCGCGACCACCAGATTGATCAATGTGTCGACGTGCGCCGTGATCGGGATGAGCAACGCCAACGTGGTCGCCAGCCCAACTTTGAGCGAGAAATGCAATCGTGCGGACCGCTCCTCGGCGGTCGCGGGCAGGGCGTGCGGCAGGACGACGGCATCGGCTGCGGCCAGCTCGACCAGCGCCGCGGGCGAGCGGCGCAACGCGCCGGCGAGCTGGCGCAGTGCATCGACCAATGCATTGCTGCGCTCGGCTTCGGCTACGCTCACCGTCGCAAACGCGCCGGCGTGGCGCATTGCCAGTTGTCGCGCTTCGAGTGCGGCCAACGCCGCGTGCGGATCCGGCCATGCGCTCGGTGCCGATGCGATGCGGGTCGGCGTCGCAGTCAGCCTCTCCGCGGCGCTGGCGAAGGCATCGAGGTCGCGGTCCAGCACGGCGCCCATCTGCTCGACCTCGGCGCCGATGAGGCGCGCGTAGGCATCGCCGCTGTTCTGCGCGGCCAAACCGGTGACCAGGTCGACCGAGGTCGCAACGCGCTCGGTGACGGTCAGAAACAGCACGACGACGCGTTCATCGGCGGCGCTCAATCCGTCGTCGCGCGCATGATCGAGGTGCTGCAGATGCGCCGCCAACCCGGACAGCGCGACGATGTCGGCGGGTGCGCCGCCGCCGCCGGCGAGATAGTGCGCCAGTGCCGCGCGCAGGCGCGCGCGACTGTCGCGCAGGCTGACCGCCAAGTCGGCCGCCAGTGCCTGCAGCGGCGGCTCGGCCAGTACGACGCGGCGCAACAGCGTCGCGGTGAGCAAGCCGATGGCGTACGACAGCGCCATCGCGCCGCCGGTCGAGGCCATACGGTCCGGATGCAGCACGCCGATGTACAGCGTCGCCAGCAAGGTCGGCAGGATGGCGAGATCTTCCGTCACGTAGCGCAGCGGCGGCAGCGCGTAGAGCACGGCGCTGGTGGTGGCGAAGACGGCGGGGATCAGCAGCCACGGCAGCTGCACCAGGACGCCGCCGATGGTGATCGCGAACACGGCCGTCGCGGCGGCGAGCGCCAAGCTGCGCGCCGTACGGCGCCAGGTGCAGGCCTGCGCTTGCGCGAACAGGAAGGCCAGCGGCGCCATGAACTGGCCGAGCTGCAGCGCCAGGTCGGCGCCGACGGCGACGGCGACCGCGACGCCAATCGCCACGGCAAGACGCCAGCGCGCCGGCGTCGGGCGCAGCTCGGCGGCGAGACGCGGTCCGGCGAGCGCCGCGACGACGCCGCTCACCGCTCGCCGTGCACGGTCACCACGGCGGTCTGGCCCATGCGAAATGGGTGTTCCTGGTCGCGCTCTTCGAGCGCGATGCGCACCGGGAAGCGCTGCGCCAGGCGCACCCAGTTGAGCGTCGGCGCCACCTGAGGCAGCACGCCGTTGGTGGCGCCGTTCTCCTGATAGAGCCCCCAGCCGAGGCCTTGCACGCGGCCGCGGAAGCGTCGCTTCGGGTAGCTGACCAAGTAGACGTCGACCGGCATGCCGGGCGTGATGCTGGGCAGGAACGACTCGCGGAAGTTGGCCATCACGTACCACTGCCGGTCGTCGATCAGCGCAAAGATCTCCTGACCCTGGTTGGCGTACTGCCCGACGGCGATGTTGAGATTGGTGATCCAGGCGTTGAACGGCGCTCGCACGTAGCAGTAGTCGACGTTGAGGCGCGCGTCTTCGACCGCCGCTTCGGCCGCTTGACGGCGCGCGTTGACGTCGCCGAGCTGGCCGAGCAGCTGGCGCGCGCGCTGCTCTTCGGAGCGCGCCTGCGCCACCGCGGCCGTCGCAGCGGCGGACTTGCTGCGCGCTTCGAACACTTGGTTCTTGGTGACGTATTGGCCGTCGAGCAGCGGCAGCAGGCGTTCGACGTACTGCGACTCGTACGCCGCATCGGCCTGGCGCGCTTGCAGGGCCGCCTCGGCCGCCGCCACCGCGCTCTCGTAGCCTTTGATTTCCAGATTGGTGAGCTCGAGCCTGGCGATCGCCGCCGCGAGCACCGCTTGGTAGGGACGCGGGTCGATGACGAACAGCATCGCGCCCTGCTCGACGAACTGGTTGTCTTCGAGCGGCAACTCGACGATCGGGCCGCTGACGTGCGGCGCGATGCCGATGAAGTTGGCGCGCACGTAGGCGTCGTCGGTGCGCGGGCGTCGATAGAGGTCACGATAGACGATGACGCCGAGCACCACGGCTCCGACGACGATCGCGGCGCCGAGCGCGCGGCCGACGAGGCGCAGCAGCAGACTGTCGCGCGCTTCGTCCGCCATCTCAGGTCGGGAAGAAGCTCAGCCAGGCGGCGAAGCTGATGAGCAACGCCAGACACGAATAGACCAGCGGCAGCGGTCCGAGGTGCGGCTCGAGACCGGTGCGCGCCAGCAGCGGGCGCAGAGCCGCGGCGCCGAGCACGCCGCCGAGCAGACACAACATCCAGGACGGGAAGAAGGCGCCTTCGAGGTCGACGACCGGATCGCAGCCGCTCACGGCGGCGCTCATCAGGCAGATCGCCGACAACGCCGCCGGTTGACGCCAGGAGCGCATCCGATATGCAGCGCCGCGACCACCCCAACCCATGAGCGCGGAAAGAACACGATTGCAGCGCGCGAGTAAAGCGACAATCGGGCCGCGCCGGGTCATCCACCGCATGGGCGCGGTGCTGGTGAGTGCCGGGGTGCTGATCGCCTGTGGCGCGCAGCGCCCGCCGCAGGATCCGAGACCGGCCTGGCAGCCCGAGGAGCTGGCGCCGCCGGCGCCGGATCGCGCTTGGCAGCCGCCCGAGCCGGCGTCGACCTATCGCGCGCCGCGCGATGCCTGGCGCGCCGGCGACGCCGGTCGCGTCGTACCGGAGGAGGGGACGAAGTACGACCTGCCGGGCCTGGTGGATTTGGCCTTGCGCGGCAACCCGAGCACGCGCGCGGCGTGGGACGCAGCCCGCGCCGCCGCCTCGCGCTACGGCCAGTCGCTGGCGCCGTACTACCCGAACCTCAGCGCCAGTGCGTTCGCCAGCCCGCACCAGCGCGTCATGGAGCCGGATACCGGTCCGTCGGCGCTGACGCTGCGCTGGGACAAGTACGAGGGCGCGGTGCGGTTGACGTATACGCTGCTCGACTTCGGCCGCCGCGCGCAGTCGGCCGAGACGGCCCGCCAACGCTTGCTCGCCGCCAATTTCGGCTTCAACCGCACCATGCAGGACGTCGTCTTTGCCGTGCAGCAGGCGTACTACCAGCTCGACGCCGCGCAGGGGCTGCGCACGGCGGCGGAGCAGAACGTCGCGTTGGCCGACACGGTGCTCAAGGCCGCCGACGCGCGCCTCGACGTCGGCCTCGCGACGCGGCCTGAACAGCTGCTCGCCAAGCAGGTCGAGACGCGCGCCGTCTACGATCTGGAGAACGCCAAGGTGGCGGTGCAGGACGCGCAAGCCGGCTTGGCCATCGCACTCGGCGTGCCGGCCAATCGCCCGCTCGATATCGAGAGCCTGTTCGATCAGCCGCTGCCGGCCGATCTCGAGCGTGAGGTCGAGGCGTTCATCGACGACGCGTTGAAGGATCGGCCCGATCTGTCGGCGCGCTTGGCCGATCTGCGCGCCGCCGAGGCTGCGGTCGGCCGCGCCAAGGCGGAATTCTTCCCGAGTGTCGGCTTCCGCGGCGCCTACGGCTTTCAAGACTGGGACTATACGGTCAACAGCGGCCCGCACGTGCAGAACACGCAGCCGGCCTACAGCACGGTCTTCACCTTCGACTGGACGCTGTTCAACGGCTTCGACCGCCTCAACGCGCTGCGCGCCGCGGAGTCCGACGCCGCGGCGGCGCGCGCCGGCCTGGCCAGCGCGCAGCTCGACATCATCGGCGAGGTGTGGCGCGCCTATTACGAGTACCGCGCCGCGGTGCGCAAGGTCGCGTTCGCCGATGCCTTGCTGGCCGCGTCGCAGGATGCGTACGACGCCAATCACAAGACCTACGAGCACGGCCTGACCAACATCGTCGACCTGCTGACCGCCGAGCGCGACCTGGCGAACGCGCGCTACACACTGGTGCTGTCGCGCGCCGAGCTGCTGATCAGCGCCGCGCGCGTCGCGTATGTTGCCGGCGCGTCGCCGCCGTCACGTTGAAGCGACAGTTTAGGAGGCCGGGAAGAATTCACCATAGAGGCACAGGGGCACAGAGACGCAGAGACTGAGATCGAAGGAATGTTCTTTCGGATGACCCAATGGCAACTCGTCCGCAACCACGTCCCGCATCCGAGGGGTTCGTCGATCCTCCTTTCCCGTTCTTCTTCAGCTCCGTGTCTCTGTGCCTCTGTGGTGAATTCCTCCTGCGTGGTCCTCGCGGCGGACAATTGAACCACGCCTGGGGCGATGCGATGCTGCGCCCATGCCAGGCCGGACACACACACAGGATGAGATTCTCACCTCGGTGGGGTACGAGGCGCCGCTGATCGCCAACGGCGTACGCTGCCACGGCGGCTTCGTCGATGGCGCGTACGTCTCGCCGCGTACGGCGGTGCGCACACCGGCGATCGCCGCGTGGCAGGCGGCGCTGGCGGAGCAGGGCATGCCGCTGCTCGAGATCCCGCGCCGTCTCGTGCCGCCGCAATATCCAAACGCCGCGCAGAGCGCGCTGATGCTGCGCGAAGGTGTCAGTGCGCCGGTGGTGCGCATCCTCACCACCATCGCCATCATCGAAGGGTTCGGCGCCATGATCCGCGATCAGCGCGTGCCCGACCTGCGTGCCTGCGTGCGCGAGCCGCTCGACGGCACGGCGGCCGCGCATCTCGCCGGCGGCTTGTTCGAGGCGCATGCGCGCGATGAGGCCGGATTTCGCGACGAGGGCGGACACAAACAAATGTGGGAGGCGGCGCGCGACCTGGCGCTGGACAACCCGCCCATTCCGCCCGACGTGCTGATGCGTTTGATGACCGGCCGCCGCGGCGGACCGCGCCAGCGCCTCTTCCCGCAGCTCGATGCTGCGCTCGAGGAGTTGCTCACCACCATGGGCAACGTGCTGGTGATCGAGGTGTTCGCCGCCGACACCTTTCAATGGGCCGAGACGCTGCTCGGCAATGCGGAAGTGTCGACACGGCCCGAGGAGGCTGCGGCGTTGGTCGGCTACATCCGCGCCGACGAAGCGCCGCACGTCGAGTATCTGCGCACGGCATTGAGCGAGCTGCGCGCGCGTACCTTCCTCGGCGCGGGCGGTGTCGAGCTGGCGGGCCACGAGGTCGTCGACGCGCTGCTGCGCCGCACGCTCAACGTACTGACCGTAGAGCGCCCGCGCCTGCAGCGCACCGAGGCGCGCAACGACATCGACGCCGCGCTCGCCGCCCACCGCGACGCCGCCGGATTGCAGCGCCGCTTCGCAGCACTGGAAGAAGAGTGGGCCGTGCCGGAGTGGGACGGGCGGCTGACGACAGGTTGTTAGGTTGTCGGTTGTTGGGTTGTCAGGTCTGAGGTGCGAGACGAATGATTTCTTGCGGCTTCCCTGAGCGCGCCAATCGAGAACCCGCTCTGACCTAACAACCAACAACCTAACAACGTAACAACCTGCTTTAGATGTTCGACCCGCTGACCCGCTTCACGCGCTCCGCCCGCATCGCGCGCGTCGCGGCGACGGTCTACGCGCGCTACAAAGTGCCCGAGCTGGCCAGCTGGGCGCTTGGCCGTACGGCGCGGCCGGACAGCGAGACGCGCAGCGCGCTGCATCGGCAGAATGCGCAGATGATCTTCGACACGGCGCTGTCGCTGCGCGGGCTGCTGATCAAGATGTGCCAGGTGATCGGCACGCGCTCGGATATCTTCCCGCCCGAGTACGTGAAGATCCTGTCGCAGTGCCATGACCGCCTGCCGCCGCGGCCGTTCGATGAGATTCGCGCCCAGGTCGAGCGCGAGCTGGGCGGCCGGCTCGATCGTTTCTACGCTGAATTCGCCCCGACACCGCTGGCCGCCGCCTCTTTGGCGCAAGTGCACCGCGCCGTGCGGCGCGACGGCCGCGTCGTCGCGGTGAAGGTGCAGTACCCGGACATCGAGGACATCGTGCGCCTCGACATCGTCAACATGACGCGCGTCTGCCGGGTGTATCAGTTCGTCGATCGCCAGCCGTTGGAGTTGCTGCCATTGCTCGACGAGCTGACTCGCCATCTCTCGCTGGAGCTCGACTTCCGCCGCGAGGCGGACAACGCCGACCGCGTGCGTGCGCTGTTCGCCGACGATCCCGGCGTCGTCGTGCCGGCGATGCATCGCGACCTGTCGACGCGCCGCGTGCTGACCATGGAGTTCGTCGACGGCATCAAAGTCACCGACGTCGCCGGCCTGCACGCCGCCGGGATCCATCCGCCGGACGTGGTGCAGACGCTGATGCGCATCTACACGCGCATGATTCTGGCGCACGGCTTCTTTCAAGCCGACCCGCATCCCGGCAACCTCTTCGTGCGCCCGAACGGCGCCGTCGTACTGCTCGACTTCGGTCTCGCCAAGGATTTGCCGCCGGGCTTCGGCCTGGCGCTGTTCGAGCTCATCTTCGCCATGATGACGCTCAACGAAGTGTCGATGCTGAAAGCCTTTGACCAGCTCGGCTTCCGTACCAAGACCGGCGAAGCGCAATGGCTGGTCGAAGTGGCGCGGCGTATGGTCGACGTCTCCGGCAAGCGCTTCGAGGGCGAGCTCACCGAAGACATGACCGAGGAGCTGTTCAACGCCGTGCGCGACAATCCCGTCGTTCAGGTGCCGAGCGATTTCGTTCTCGTCGGCCGCGCCTTTGGCCTGCTCTCCGGCATCGCCCACACCCTCGGCGCGCGCGCCAACGTGCTGGAAGCGATGGCGCCGGGCGCGGTGAAGGAATGAGCAGGGCAGGTTGTTACGTTGTTAGGTTGTTAGGTTGTTAGGTGGCGGGCCGCATCGCCGCGACGCTCGGCAGCGCACAGCGTCGCGGCTAACCTGACAACTAACAACCTAACAACTAACAACCCGTCTCAGAGCGCCAGCTCCAGCGTGCGCACGCTTTTGAAGCGCGTCATGACGTCGGGCCAGTTGACCAGCTTCCAGAACGCCTTCACCCAGTCGCCCTTCACGTTCAGATACTGCAGGTAATAGGCGTGCTCCCACATATCCAGCACCAGCAGCGGTACGGTGCCATTGCCGATGTTGCCCTGGTGGTCGTACACCTGCTCGACGACCAGGCTCTTGCCGACCGGTTCCCAGGCCAGCGTGCTCCAGCCTGAGCCTTGCACGGCGTTGGCGGCTTCGCTGAGCTGATTCTTCAAGCCGTCGAACGAGCCGAACGATTCGCTGATCGCGGCCGCTAGCTCACCGTCCGGCTGTCCGCCGCCTTTCGGGCTGAGGTTCTTCCACATCAACGAGTGCAGGATGTGGCCCGAGAGGTGGAAGGCGAGATTCTTCTGCAGCTGGTTGATGGCCGCGAAGTCGCTCTTCTCGCGCGCCTCGGCGAGCTTCTGCTGCGTCGCGTTGGCGCCGGTGACGTAAGCGGCGTGGTGCTTGTCGTGATGCAATTCGACGAGTTTAGCTGAGTAGTGCGGCTCGAGCGCCGCGTAGTCGTAGGGCAGCTCGGGAAGCGTGTACTTCGGCATTGGCTTACCTCCTTCTACTCAACCTATCAGCACCGCGGCGCGGCGAAAGTGCGGCAGCGACGAAGATCGCGGGGCGCCGCTCTCCACGAGATCGAGGCGGCCTGCGCCGCTCAGCGGCGCTGTCGCTGCCAGGCTGCAGCGCGCAAGGCGATGCCGGCGAGCAGCGGCACGACGAACAGCGCGTACCAGAGCGAGCCCGCCAGGCGCGGCGCGTACGAAGCGATGAAGACGAACCACAGGTAGTACATGCCGGTCTTGTGCAGCGCCTTCCAACGGCGCTGGCCGAGCCAGGCGACCGCCGCGTCGGATGAGGTGGCCGCCATCGCGGCGAGCAGTACGTAGCCCAGCGTACCGAAAATGAGGGTCGTGCGACTGCTCTGGAACGACGGTTCCAGCGCCACGATCAGCAGGATCGCGACCAAGTGCACGAAATGCGACGCGGCGAACGACACGCCGACGTAGCGGCGATTGGCGAGCAGCCATTTGGTGAAGCCGTTGCGCCAGAACACGCGCGCCGAAGACGCGGCGAAAGTGGCCAGGAAGAGCGCGATCGACGTCTTGGCGCTGGTGCGCACGACCGCATGCCAGCCTTCGGTGCCGCCGCCGGCGAGCGTGAACATGAAGCTGCTGGCGGTGCATACCGCGACCGTCGACCACAGCACGATCGGCCAGCCGACGAGCGCGGGGGGGAGGGACAGCGAGGCGGTGCGCTCGGGCGCCATGCGCCGGCATGTACTCGATCGCTCGGCGCCGCTCAACGCGTATTGCACGGCGAGAGAAAGGACTGCCGCGGCGGCGTTGCCGCACGGACGAATCGCGACGCCGACGGCAACGGTCACTTTCGCCGTGGATGGAGGCCCCATCCTCGTCTATCGTTCCGCCCCGGCCAGAGGGTGCACTCGCGGGATGGCAGTTGAATTGGTCGCGCTGACGGTCGCAGGCATCGCATGCCTCGCGGCCGCCAGCCTATGGATGCGCGCGCGGCGGCTGCGTACGCAGCTGGCGGCGGCGCATCTGGAGCGACAGCGCGCCGAGGCGCGCGTGGCCGAACAGCAGCGCTTCAGCGCCGCCCTGACACAGCACAGCTCGGATCTGGTCGCGGTGCTGAACCCTGACGGGACGCTGCGCTACGCCAGCCCGTCGCACGCGCCGATGCTCGGCTGGTCGCCCGAGGAGTTGGTCGGTACCAACGCTTTCGACCTCGTCCACCCCGACGATCAGCCGCAGCTGCTGGCCGCCTTCAGCGCCAGTCTCGGCGCGACGGGAAGGACGGCCGCCTACGAGTTCCGCTATCGCCATCGCGACGGGAGCTGGCGCGTCGTCGAAGCGCACGCGCGCGCCGCGCTCGACGATCCGGCGATCGCCGGCGCCGTGATCAATTCGCGCGACATCACGGCGCGCCGGCGCGCCGAGAGCGACAAGGCGGCGCTGCTGGAGATGGCGGAGGACATCGCCGGGACGCTCGACCTCCAGGCCATCCTCGAGCGCGTCGGCCAGCGCACGGTGCGCGTCGTGCCGTGCGACGGCGTCGCCACGGCGCATTGGGACGTGACCAGCGGCGTCTTTCGCGTGCTGGCGCAGGTCGGCATTCCCGAGCCGATCGCCGGCATGCTGCGCGGCGTGACGTTCCCGCGCGGCCTCGGGCTCGGCGGGCGGATGTCGGATGGCGAGACCATCGTGGTCAACGATCCGGCGGCGCATGGCGACCCATTCCTGCAACTGCTCGGCAGCCTGGGCGCCAGCGCCTTCGTCGCGACGCCGCTCAGCGTGCGCGGCCGCTTGGTCGGCGGTTTCTGGGCCTTCAAGCGCGGCCACGGCCGCTTCCACCCGGCGCAGGTGCAATTGATCGAGAGCATTGCTCACCAGTTGGCGGTGGCGGTCGAAGCGGCCGACCTCTACGCGGCGCAGCGCGAGGAGGCAGCCGTGTCGGCGGCGCTGGCCCGGCTCGGGCGTGAGCTGATCTCGGAGCTCGATCAGCCGGCGCTACTCGATCGGCTGTGCCGCCTGACCGTCGAGGTACTGGGCTGCGACGTCAGCCGCACCTATCTGCTCGATCGCGCGCGCGAAGCCTACGTCGCCGTCGCCAGCTCCGGCGACCCGCCGGAGCAGTGGGAAGCGTTGCGCGTCTTGGCGCTGCCGCGCGCGACGCTGGAGGCCTATGTCGCGTCGCTGCAGATGGGTGACGTGGCGCAGATCGACGTCGCCGCTATGACCCGCGACGACGCGCCGCTGTCGTTCGGCGGCAGCGCGCCGCGCGTGCTGGCCATGGCCTTGCGGCGCGGCGACGAGCTGGTCGGCGTGCACGCGGCGCGCTTCTTCGATCACCCCGAGCCGTGCGGCGCGGCCCGGGTGCGGATCGCCTCGGGCATCGCGCAGCTGGCTTCGTTGGCGCTGGAGAACGCGCGCTTGGTCGAGGAGCTCGACCGCGCCGACCGCGTCAAGTCGGATTTCGTCGCCAGCATGTCGCACGAGCTGCGCACGCCGCTGAATGTCATCATCGGCTACAGCGACCTGCTCACCGATCAGATGTTCGGCGAGCTGGCGCCGGATCAAGCCGATACGGTGCGCCGCATCGGCGAGCAGGGTCGCGAGCTGCTCGAGCTGGTGAACACGACGCTCGACATGAGCCGGCTCGAATCGGGGCGCGTGCCGCTGGCGCTGCAAGACGTCGATCTCGTCGCGCTCATGTCCGAGATCGAGCTCGAGGCGCAACTGGTGCGCCGCAACCCGGCGCTGTGCGTCGCCTGGCAAATGGCGCCGGACCTGCCGCTGCTGTCGACTGATCCGATGAAGGTCAAGGTGATCGTCAAAAACCTCCTCTTGAACGCGCTGAAGTTCACCGACAGCGGCAGCGTGCGCGTGCGGGCCGAGCGGCGCGGTGACGGGGTCGAGATCGCCATCAGCGATTCCGGCATCGGCATTCCACCGGAAGTGTTGCCGCACATCTTCGAGGCCTTCCGCCAAGCCGACGTCGGCGGCGAACGGCGCGGCGGCGTCGGCCTCGGGCTGCACATCGTGCATCGCCTGCTCGACATGCTCGGCGGCGCCATCGACGTCGAGAGCGAGCTGCAGCGCGGCTCCACCTTCCGCGTCTGGATTCCGGCCGATCGCGGCTCGCGGCAGGCCGCAGTGGGCTGAGGCCGACGGCGCACAGCCGGCTGCCGGCGCTCGGCGCACCGATTCGCCCATGCGCAGGCGCGCAGCGAAGCGAGAGCGCGACGGCGCATGACGCCGCGATCGTGGGCCCTTGCCGGAGCAGGTTCCCGCACCGCGCGCATCGGCGATGTGCGACATCGTGTTGTCGCCTCGCGCCTTCGCGATCGATATTCTTCGACACATCCAGGCGAGTCTGAGAGCCGACCACGCAGCAGCCGACCGCTGTGCGCGGTTGACGCGGTCGGCGCATTGCGCCAGGCCTGCGCAGCTCACTTGCCCCGGGGGTCTCACATGCGCCGCGTGCTTCGTTACGCCTTTCGCGCCGTTCTCGGCATTCTCGTCATTCTCGGCAGCGGCTTGGTCTGGGCGCACTTGTCGATCCGCCAGGAACGCGCACCGCTGCCGACGCTGGATCAGATTCGCGCCAGCGCACCGGCCGAGGGCGATGTGCCGGTCGGCCTGTCGATCATCAACACGGCGAGCCAACCGATGGCGCGCAGCGGCGTGCTCGATGCGCACCGCGATCCCCACCCGGACGAGCCGTATGTCATGAGCCATCCGTCGTTCGTCTTGCAGTGGGCCGACGGGCGGCGGCTGCTGATCGACGTCGGCATGACGCCGGAGCAAGCGATCGCCTTCGGCAAGCCGATCGAGCTGCTCGGCGGCAAGCCGACCGAGCCGCATGGCGCGGTCGCCGATCAGCTCGGCGATGCCAAGCAGCAAGTGCAGGGCGTCGTCTTCACGCACACGCACACCGATCATGTCGGTGGCATCGGGGCGTTGTGCGCGGCCTTGATGCGCCCGCTCCCCGCCTTCATGACCGAGGCGCAGAGCCAACGGCCGAACTACACCACGCGTCCCGGACTCAAAGACCTCGCCGAGGCGAGCTGCGTGCAACCGATGGCGCTCGGCAGCGCGCCGCTGAAATCGGTTCCCGGCTTTCCCGGCGTGCAGGTGATCGACGCCGGCGGGCACACGCCCGGCAGCCAGATCATCCTCGCCACCGTGCAGGCGCCCGACGGCGCGCACCGCTACGCCTTTACCGGCGACATCGTCAACAACCTCGACGGCATCACCGCCGACGTCCCCAAGCCGTTCGTCTACCGCACGTTCTTGGTACCCGAAGACGAGACCCGCCAGGAAGAGCTGCGCGTCTTCCTCAAGCATCTGCACGACGATCTCGGCTACACGCTGCTGGTGTCGCACGATCAGCGCGCGCTCGAGGCGAGCGGAGTCCAGCCTTTCCAGAAATCGTGAGCGGAGACCGACCGGTGCTCTGGCGGCGCGCTGAAGGGTCGGACGATCCCGCCGGCTGCGGGTGCAAGCGGCGGCTTCACGACCACGCCGATGCGGTGCTCCTGGTACTGGCGGCCGGATGATTCCTTCCCGCCGCCTGCACCGGTCGCGCGAGGTGATCACTACCGAGCGCTCGGACGGAGGTAGCCCGGGGGCCTATTGGTTCTGATCGGTACCCGCGCTGAATATGACCGCATCGTCGGCCGATCACGCGGCGGCAGCGAACGGCCTCGCACAAATCTCTTGCGGATTCCGTGGCCGCGCGGTTCTTGGAGCTGAGTCGGCGACCCGTCAGGTGAAATCTCCCGACTTGCATTGACGATTCTGCAAAAGGAGGCCGTATGCCATTTCCCGTGCGCTTCGGCGTGCAGACCGGACAGCAGTTGATTCCGTGGCGCGACATGTTGTCGCTGTGGCAGCGCGCCGATGCCTGGGGCTACCACTCGCTGTGGAACTTCGATCATTTCTATCCGATCTTCGTCGACCCCGAAGGGCCGTGCTTGGAGGGCTGGACGACGCTGTCGGCGCTGGCGCAAGCGACGACGCGGGCGCGCATCGGGGCGCTGGTGAACGGCAACACGTACCGCCACCCGAGCCTGACGGCGAAGATGGCGGCGACGCTCGATCACATCAGCGGCGGCCGCTTGAACCTCGGCATCGGCGCCGGGTGGTTCGAGCTCGAGCACCGGCAGCTCGGTTTCGATTTCAAGACCGTGCCGCTGCGCCTGCAGGCGCTCGACGAGGCGTGCCAGATCATCAAAGGCCTGCTCACGCAGGAGCGTACGACGCTGCGCGGGCGGCACTATCAGGTGGAAGAGGCGCTGGGCCTGCCCAAGCCGGTGCAGCAGCCGCATCCGCCTATACTGATCGGCGGCACCGGCGAGAAGGTGTTGCTCAAGCTGGTGGCGCGCCACGCCGACATGTGGAACGCCAGCGCCGACGCCGCGCGCATGGCGCACTTGATCGGCGTGATTGCGCGCCACTGCGAGGCGATCAAGCGCGATCCGGAATCGATCGAGAAGACGGTGTTGATCCCGTTCGCGTACAAGTCAGACGCGGAGCACGCAGGACTGGTCTGCAACCTGGTCTCCGGCATGCGCGGCGTCAGCCCGGAGCAGGCGCGCCAGAGCATCATGATCGGCGGCAAGGACGAATGTCTGGCGACCGTCGAGCGTTATCGCCGTGTCGGTGTCACGCACTTCATCTTCATGCTCTTCCAGCCGGTGCGCCCCGACGCGCTGCAGGCATTTGCCGAGGACGTCATCCCGTCGTTCGGGTGATATGGCGATGCGCGACCCAGCGTCCGAGGCGTCAGCGCGCGGCGAACCGACGCCGCGGCTCACCGGGCTCGATCACGTCATCATCGCAGTGGCCGATCTGGCCGCGGCGACCGAGACGTATCAACGCTTGCTCGGACGCGCGCCCTCGTGGCGCGGCTCGCACGCCGCGTATGGAACAGCCAATACGTTGTTCAGGCTGTCGAACACGTACGTCGAGCTCATCGGTCCGGTCGGCGCCGGCGCCTTGGCCGATTCGCTGCGCCAGCATCTCGCGGCGCAGGGCGAGGGACCGTACGGGTTGGCGTTCGCGACCGCCGAGGCCGATGCGTGTGTGGCGGCTTTGCGCGCGCGCGGCTTCGACGCCGCCGGCCCATTCGACGGCAGCGGGCGCGAAACCAGCAGCGGCGCCGTGCGTCGGTGGCGCAACAGCTTCCTGGTGCCGAGCCAGACGCGCGGCGTCCAGATGCTGATCATCGAGCATCGCTCGCCGCCCGACGCGCTGCCGCTCGCAGCGCCGAGCGGCGATGCGTCCGCCGCGGTCGATGGGCTCGATCACGCGGTCGTCATGACAGCGGATGCGGAGGGCGCGATCGCGCTCTACCGCGACCGCCTCGGCCTGCGGCTGGCATTCGACAAGACCTTCGACGCGCGCGGCGTGCGCCTCATGTTCTTTCGCATCGCCGGCATCACCGTCGAGCTCGCGGCGCCGCTCGCTGCCGGCGACGCCGCAGCCGCGGATCGGTTCTGGGGATTGTCGTATCGCGTCGCCGACATCGATGCGGCGCGCGCTCGTCTGGCCGCGAGCGGCGTCGACGTCTCCGAGGTGCGCGACGGCAATAAGGCCGGTACGCGCGTCTGCAGCGTGCGCCAACCGACGCACGGCGTCGCCACCCTGCTCATCTGGCATCCGCCGCGCACGCCGTAGCGCCGATACCTTGCACCACCCCGCCCCGGGGCGTAGGTGCGGGCCTGGTTGCCGGGACGATCGAGCGGCGCGAGACTGGCACCGAAGGAGACAGCGGCATGGATGCTCAGGCTTCCTCAGGCGTGTCGGTGCGGGTCAACCGCCAGGACAAGGATGGTGCGCCGCCGCTGGTGCGCGCGCAGGATCCGATGACGATTGTCATCTTCGGCGCCTCCGGCGATCTCGCCAAGCGCAAGCTGATCCCGGCGCTGTACCAGCTGCAGGAAGGCGGCGCGCTGCCGGAGAAGTATGCCGTGATCGGCTCGTCGCGCACGGCGATGTCGGACGACGCGTACCGCGATGCCATGCGCAGCGCGCTCTCCGAACGCGTCGGCACGGACGTCCCCGCCGACCATCCGGTCGTGCAGGCGCTGCACTATCAGCCCGGCTCCGGCGACGACCTCGAGGCGATGCGCGCGCTGCGCGGCAAGATCGAGGCGGTAGAGAACGAGCGCCAGCTGCCCGGCAACCGCCTCTTCTATCTCTCGGTGGCGCCGAAGCTTTTTCCGGTGATCGTCAAGAACCTCGCCGCCGCCGGTCTGATCCATCCGCCCAACGGGCCGGCCTGGACGCGCGTCATCATCGAGAAGCCGTTCGGCCACGACCTGCAGAGCGCCATCGAGCTCACCGAGAGCATTCGCCAGTCGCTCGACGAGAGTCAGATCTACCGCATCGATCACTACCTCGGGAAAGAGACCGTGCAGAACATCTTGAGCTTCCGCTTCGGCAACTCGATCTTCGAGCCGCTGTTCAACCACCGCTACGTCGACAGCGTGCAGATCACGGTCGCCGAGACGCTCGGCATGGAGGGCAACCGCGGGGCCTACTACGACACCGCCGGCGTGACGCGCGACATGGTTCAGAACCACATGATGCAGCTGCTCTGCCTCATCGCCATGGAGCCCCCGGCGGCGATGGATGCGCGCGCCGTGCGCGACGAAAAGGGCAAGGTGCTGCGCGCCTTGGTGCCGATGACGCCGCACGAGGTGGCGGAGAACACCGTACGCGGCCAGTACGGCGTCGGCGAGCAGGACGGCCAGATCGTCAAGGGCTATCGGCAGGAGAACGGCGTCGACCCGCATTCGACGACCGAAACCTACGTCGCGATCCGCACCAAGATCGAGACCTGGCGCTGGGCCGGCGTGCCGTTTCTGCTGCGCTCCGGCAAGCGCCTGTCGGCGCAGGTATCGGAGATCGCGCTGCGCTTCCGCCGCCCGCCGATGCTGCTGTTCAAGGAGATCGCGCGCCGCGAGGGCTTCGAAGCGCGCGAGCCGCGTTCGAACTGGCTGGTGATCCGCATTCAGCCGCACGAAGGCATCAGCCTCTCGTTCGCTTGCAAACGCCCCGGAATGCAGATGCTGCTCGACGATGTGACGATGGATTTCCAATACGGGCAGGCGTTCCAGCAACGCTCGCCGGAGGCCTACGAGCGCCTGCTCCTCGACGCGCTGCGCGGCGACGCCTCGTTGTTCACGCGCTCGGACGAGGTCGAGTTTGCCTGGCGCTTCATCTCCTCGATCTTCGACGGCTGGGCGCAGCTGCCGCCGCCGACGTTCCCCAACTACTATCCGTTCACCGACGGCCCCGAAGAAGCGGCGCGGCTCATGGTCGGGCCGTGGGCGCACTGGCGCAGCATCGCCGAGGCGGCGCGCAGCGGCGGGCCCTGCTGACGCGCGGTGGCGACGTGCGTCCTCGCCGGCGACGTCGGCGGCACCAAGACCAATCTCGCCGTCTACCGCGTCGGCGCGCCCGGCAAGTTGACGCTGGTGCGCGAGGGGTCGTTCTCCAGCCATAGCGCCAGCGCCCTGGAGCCCATCGTCGAGGGGTTCTTGGCGCAGGGCGGTGAGACCGTCGCCGCGGCGGCGTTCGGCATCGCCGGCCCGGTGATCGATGGCGTCGTGCAGGTCACCAATCTGCCGTGGCGCGTTGCGGCCGCATCGATCGGCGACGCCATCGGTAGTCCGCAGGTACGGCTGCTGAACGATTTGGAAACCACCGCGTACGGCGCGCTGTACGCCGAGCCCGAACAGCTGCTGAGCCTGAATGCCGGCGTTGCCTGCGCCGGCAATCGCGCCGTCATCGCCGCTGGCACCGGTCTGGGGCAGGGGATCCTCGTCTGGGACGGCATGCGCTTTCATCCCAGCGCGACGGAAGGCGGTCACGTCGACTTCGGGCCGCGCGATGCGCGCGAGGACGCGCTGTGCGCCTACCTGCGCGCGCGCTTCGGCCGCGTCTCGTACGAACGCGTCTGCTCGGGCCCCGGGCTCCACCATGTGTTCGAGTTTCTCACGCAAGCTTGTGGGCGCTCGGTTTCGAGCGATGTGCAGGCGCGGCTGAGCCTCGAAGATCCGAGCGCGGTCATCGGTGAGCTCGGCGTCGCCGGCACCTGTGCGACGTGTGTGGAAGCGGTCGACTTGTTCGTCGGCATCTACGGCGCCCAAGCCGGCAACCTCGCGCTGGCGGCGATGGCGGTCGGCGGTCTCTACGTCGGCGGCGGCATCGTGACCAAGCTGTTGCCGCGCATCACCGCCGGCGCATTCCTCGCGGCCTTCTTGGCCAAGCAGCCGCATCGCGCCTTGCTCGAGCGCATCACGGTGTCGGTGCTGCTCGATACGAAAGCGTCGCAACTCGGCGCCGCCTACGCGGCCGCCGACCTGCTCGGCTAAGACGCGTCGGAACGCGCGCCAGCCGGCCGCAGGCCACGAACCAGTCGGCATCGGCGCGTCAACTCGCCCAGGCCTCGCGTCCAGGGGGCAGACGGTCTGGCGCTCGGGGCCTCGACAGTAGAGGCGCGGCGCTGGCATAGACGCGAGCGATGTCGGTCGACCCCACCGCAGTCGGTCTCGCGCACCATGCGCGGCAGCGACCGGACCAAGTCGCGCTGCGGCTCGACGATGCGCGCCTGACCTACGGCGCGCTGAATGCGAGCGTGAATCGGCTGGCGCACGCGTTGCGCGCGGCAGGCGTGAGCGTCGGCGATGCGGTCGGTGCGGCGCTGCCGAATGGCTTCGCCTGGTTCGAGTTGTTGAACGCGGTTGGCAAGCTCGGCGCGCAGCTGGTGCCGATCGGCTATCGATTGAAGGGGCCGGAAATCGCCTACATGCTGGCCGACTCGCGCGCCAAGGTGTTGCTCAGCGATGTGTCGCTGGCCGCCGAGGTCGAGCGCGCCGTGGCGGAGGTCGCATGGCCGGCCGCGCGCAACTGGGTGGTCGGCGACGCGGCACCGGCGCACGGCCGCGGCTATGAAGCGGTGCTCGAGTCGTGCAGTGCCGAGGAACCGGCCGGCGCGTTCACCGGCGGCGGCTTCAACACGCTCGTCTATACCTCCGGCACGACCGGGCGCCCGAAGGGCATCGAGCGCGCGGTCGACCCCGCGACGGCGCATCTCAGTTTGCTCGGCATGGCGCAGATGTGGGGATTCGGCGCGCAAGACGTCACGCTCGTCGCCGGGCCCTGCTACCACACCGGGCCGGCAAGCTACGCGCAGGTGCATTTGTTGATCGGCGGCACGGCGGTGCTGATGGCGCACTTCGATGCGGCGCAGGCCTTGGCGTTGATCGAGCGCCATCGGGTGACCAACGCGTTCATGGTGCCGACGCACTTCAGCCGCATCCTGCAGCTCGATGCGACCGAGCGGCGCCGCCACGACGTCTCATCGTTGCGGCTGGTCATGCACTCTGCCGCGCCGTGCCCGGCGCACGTCAAGCGCGGCATCATGGAGGTGTTTCCGCCGGGCAGCGTGACCGAATTCTACGGCGCCTCGGAGGGCGGCTTCACGCGCATCGGCGCGGAAGAGTGGTTGCGCAAGCCCGGCAGCGTCGGCACGGCGTGGCCCGGGCATCAGATTCGCGTCCTCGACGAAAGCGGACGCGATCTCCCGCCGGGCGCGATCGGCCTGATCTACGTGCGCGCGCCGCGCATGGACTTCTCTTATCGCGGCGCCGCAGAGAAGACGCAGTCGGCGTTTCGCGACGGTTGCTTCACCGCCGGCGACCTCGGCTACCTCGACGACGACGGCTACCTGTACATCGCCGACCGCCGCACCGATCTGATCATCAGTGGCGGCGCGAACATCTATCCGGCCGAAGTCGAGGCGGCGTTGAGCGCGCATCCCGCCGTTGCCGACGCCGCCGTCGTCGGCATTCCCGACGCCGAGATGGGCAAGTCCGTGCTCGCGATCGTCGAGCTGCGCCGCGGCGCGACTGCGACGGCGGACGAGCTCATCGCGTTCACGCGCCGCGATCTGGCGCACTACAAATGTCCGCGCCGCATCGAGCTGGTCGACGCGCTACCGCGCGAGCCGCAAGGCAAGGTGCGCAAGCACGAGTTGATCGCGCGCTATGCGGAAAACGAGGGCGTGACCGGTGATCGATGACCGTACGCGGGGAGAGAGAGGGATGTGAGAGTGACCAGTGACCGGTGGAAAGATGAACAACTTGGGACCGACCATTGCGGCCCGTACAGATGCGAGGGAGTGATTGCCGAGGGCTACTGGTCACCGATCACCGGTCACGCAGCTCTCGTCGAGAGGTGACGCATGGAGATCAACGGCATCGCGCACATCTTTCTGACCGTCAGCAACTACGATGCGGCACTGGAGTTCTACGAGCCGCTGTTGAACTTCCTCGGCCTGCAGACGGTGATGAAGGTTGACGGCTATCTGTACTGCGTCGGCGGGCGCACTGCGGTGGGCGTCAGCGCCGCGGCGCCGGAGCATCGCCACGAGCGCTTCGTGCAGCAGCGCGTCGGCCTGCACCACGTCTGCTTCCGCGCCCGCGAGCGCGCCGACGTCGACGCCGTGCACGACTTTCTGGTGGCGCACGGCACGGCGATCATCCATCCGCCCGAAGACGGGGCCTGGGCGCCGGGCTACTACTCGGTGCTGTTCGAAGACGCGGACGGCATCCGCCTCGAGGTGAATCACGTGCCGGGCAAGGGGTTGCTCGGGTAACGCGCATTTTGTGCCGAGGTGGGACGCAGTGCGGGTCGCCTGCTCGCCGTTCTTGCCGCTCGTCGGGCTCGTCTGTCTCACTGCGTGCGCGGTCGCCCCACCCGCGCCGGCGCCGAGCAGCGCTCCGACCTGCGCGAGATGGGCAACCTTGTCTCGCGATCAGCACTCCGTCGTCATCGGCTCGTTGCTCGAGCAGACGATCGGAATGCCGCAGCAGTCCGACGTCGCGGGGTGTTTGTGGACGATCTCCGATTCGATCGCCGATCACGTCAGCGATCTGTGTGCGCAACGCGGCGATCCGTACAGCGAAGCCGTCCGTGTCGCCTTCGAGAGCGCTGTCGCCTACTGTCGAGAGCGGACCAAGACTCCCGCGCAGTTGTAGCGTCGCCTGGCCGGATATCCTGAGTCACGACGGGCACCCGGCGAGCGCGTTGCTCACGGCGCGGACGAGATCGTCGACGGCTACCATCTCGTCCGCATTCGAGTCTGCCGCCCCGCAAACGCTGGCGTCGTCGACGTTGAGCGCGATCTGCACCGCGCGCACCAGCTCGGCAATCTCGACGCGGCCGTCGCCGTTGCAGTCGCCGCCGCAGACAGTCGCGGGCGGCGCCGGGCACAGCGCCGTGTCGATGTCGGTGTCGCCGGCGTGCACGGTGACAGTCTGCGCGGGATAGCAGCGGTCGCCGCTGCAGGGCGGGTCGAGCCGCAGCGTGTAATCGCCCGGCGGTACGCCGCCGAAGCTGAAGTTGGCGTTGACGAAGTCGGCAGCGGTGCGCCAGCCCATCGGATCGAGCACCACCGTGCCGCCGACGAACGCTCCGCTGCAATCCGCCGCCTGGCTGCCAATCCGGCCGCTGATCACCGTGCTGCCGGGCTCCCGTATCGTCAGCGGGAACGCCGGCGAGGTCGCGTCGCGGAACGCGAAGTAGAAGTAATGTGAGCAGCCGTAGTGGGCCTCGTAGTTGACGTTCAGCTGCAGCTGCGTCGTGCCCGGGCAATCGGCGACGGCGTTGAAGCGCACTTCGCCGAGCGGTCCGCCGGACGGCGGCGGGCCCGGCTCGAATTCGAGGAGCGCGGCGCTGTTGAGCAAGGCATACGCCGGCAGACCGCCGTCGCCGGCGACGTTGAAGATCAGCTCGATGTGATCGCCGACAACCGGCTCGGGCGGCTCGGAGCGGAAGGTGAATGTTGGCTCGAGCGCGCCGTAGTTGGCGGTGATCGCGCCGTCGCTGCAGAGCACCGACAGCGCCTGCCCGTCAAAGGTGCGGGCTGATGCGGCCCCGCAGCGTAGCGCGAAGTCGCAAGTTTGCGCCTGCGAGAAGCTCACGGCATCGACGCGGCAGCGATAGGCGACGCGATTGGGAGGCAGCGGGGCGCTGGCCGTCAGCACCGCGCGCACGCCGCTGCAGCTGCTGCCCGGCGTGCAGCCGTCGGGGGTGAAGGCGAAGTCGGCGCCGTCGATCGGCGCGTCGGGGCCGGGCGCGCAATCCGGCGTGCCGCTCGCGCCGGCGTGCACCGGCGCATCGGCCTCGAAGGTGAAGCTGTGCGTCAGCGCGGTCACGCCGAGACCGAGCGGACGCAAGACGATGTCGACGCTACCGGTCGAGCCGGGGGCCACCTCGGTTCGCCCGATGTCTACCAGCACCTCATTGTTCGGATAGAGCCAGATGCCGGTCGTGGCGAGCTGGCCGCCGACATCGAGCTGGAAGCTCGCCCTGGTCGGCGTGGCGATCGGCGGCACGACGAACGAGGCGAGCGGCTGATCGGCATGCTCAATCGTCAGCGGTGGGCCGTCGAGCTGCCGCCAGGCGAAGTACAATGGACGGGTGCTGTAGCGTCCGTCGAGCACGACGCGTTGCCCGCTGCGCGCACTCTGCGGCTGGGCATTCGCGACGGCGTAGGGTTGCGGCGGCGTGCCGGTCGGCGTCGACTGCGCTGTCGGTGTCACCGTGTGCGTCTCTGTAATCGTCGGCGACGGGCCGAACGTGATCGTCGGCGTGATCGACGGCGTCAACGTGTGGCTCGGCGTCGGCGTGCGCGCCGCCGCCGGCGCGGCCACCAGCATCATTGCAACAAGCCCCAGCCCGATGCGTGCGTCTCGCATGGCCAGCCTCTTGGCACATTCTCGTAAACATAGGCAAACAAATTTTGTTGCCTCGACGCGATGGTCGCTGCGCGGGGTATCTGCCGCCGACGTTTCTTCGCTGGATCTTGCCTCTGCGCGAACGAATGGCAGGATGCGCCTCCGTGTCGACGCCCGCCCCTGCCGCGCCACGCCGCGCCGCGCTGGTCTTCATCTTCATCACCGTCGTGCTCGACATGCTGGCGCTGGGCATGATCGTGCCGGTGCTGCCGAAGCTGGTGGTGAGCTTCGAGGGCGGGGACACGGCGCGCGCCGCCGAGGTGTTCGGCGTCTTCGGCACCGCCTGGGCCCTGATGCAGTTCATCTTCTCCCCGGTGCTCGGCGCGCTGTCCGACCGCTTCGGACGCCGGCCGGTGATCCTGCTGTCCAACTTGGGCCTCGGTCTCGACTACGTGCTGATGGCCGCGGCGCCGTCGCTTGCCTGGCTCTTCGTCGGCCGTGTCATCTCGGGCATCACCGCCGCCAGTTTCTCCACCGCCGGCGCGTACATCGCCGACATCACGCCCGAGGAGAAGCGCGCCGGCGCATTCGGCCTGCTCGGTGCGGCGTTCGGCGTCGGCTTCGTGCTCGGCCCGGCGCTCGGCGGTGTGCTCGGATCGATTGGTCCGCGCGTGCCGTTTTGGGTCGCGGCCGGGTTCAGCTTGGCCAATGCCTGTTACGGCTTCTTCATTCTGCCCGAGTCGCTACCGCTCGAGCGGCGCGCCGCGTTCGCCTGGCGGCGCGCCAATCCGATCGGCGCGCTCAAGCTGCTGCGTTCGCATGCGCAGTTGCTCGGCCTCGCCAGCGCCAACTTCCTCGGCTACATCGCGCACGAGGTGCTGCCCAGCACCTTCGTGCTCTATGCCGGCTATCGCTATGCCTGGGACGCGCGCACGGTCGGGTTGTTTCTGGCCGGCGTCGGCATCGGCGGCATGGTGGTCTCCGGCGGCCTCGTCCAACCGATCGTGTCACGCCTGGGCGAGCGCCGCGCGCTGTTGACCGGTCTGGCCTGCGGCGCCGTTGGCTTCGCCATCTACGGCGTGGCGCCGTCGAGCCCGTGGATCTGGCTCGGCCTACCGATGCAATCCCTGTGGGGCCTCGCAGCGCCATCGGCGCAAGGCTTGATGACGCGCCGTGTGGCGCGCACCGAGCAGGGCCAGTTGCAGGGCGCCAATTCCAGCCTGCGCGGCATCGCCGGCTTGATCGGGCCGGGTCTCTTCACGCTGACCTTCGCTCGCGCCATCGGCCCCGACCGCGCCACGCACATTCCCGGCGCGCCGCTGCTGCTGGCTGCCGCTCTCGTCTTCGGCGCGCTAGTTGTAGCGTGGCGGGTGACGAGGTCTGCAGGGGGTGGGGGTTTGGTTGGGGGTTAGGGGTTAGGGGTTAGGGGTTAGGGATTGGGGGTTGGGGAGGAGCTGGACTGACTGCGCCCCAACCCGCCGAACCTTGAGCCGCCAACCCCCTCAGTTGATGACGTTCGCGTCGCGCAGGGCGGCAACTTCGTCGGCGCGCAGCCCAAATTCAGCCAGCACCTCTTCCGTATGCTCGCCGATCATCGGGGCGACGCGCTCGTGGTGGGTCGGTGTGGCGGACATGCTGACGGGCGGGCCGAGGGTCGTGATCTTGCCGCGCTTGGCGTCCTCGAAGCTGTTGATCAGCTTGTTTTCGGCGATCTGCGGGTCGGCGAGGATCTCGTGCAGCGCCAGCACCTTGCAGCTCGGTACGTCGTTGGCCTCCATCAGGTCGATCCAGTGCTGGCAGGTATTGGTGCGGAAAATGGCGTTGAGTGTTTCGACCACTTCGGCGCGGCGCGCGACGCGCGCCGGATTGGTGGCCATGAGCGGATCGGTCAGCCAGTCCTCGCGGCCGAGGGCGACGCAGACGCGCTTGAAGAAGGCGTTGGTCAGACAGGCGACGATGAAGTAGCCGTCGCTGGCGGCAAAGGCCTGATACGGCACCAGGTCGGGGTGACCGCTGCCGAAGCGGCCGAAGTGGGTGCCGTCGATCAGCACGTTGGCGGCGTTGTCGGCGAACAGCGACAGCACGGCGTCGAGCATCGCGACGTGGATATACTGGCCCTCGCCGCTGCGCTCGCGCGCGAACAGCGCGCCGTTGATGGCGTAGGCGGCGTAGACGCCGGCGTTGATGTCGGCGACCGGCGGCGCCGACTTGATCGGCGGTCCGCCTTCCTCGCCGGTGTGCGCCATGATGCCGCCGGTGGCCTGCAGGATGAGATCCATGCCCGGCTTCTGCGCCATCGGCCCGGTTCGCCCGAACGCCGTGATCGAACAATAGATGAGACGCGGATTGATCTTCTTGAGGTCCTCGTAGCCGAGGCCTTTGCGCTCCATGACGCCGGGACGGAAGTTCTCGACGAAGACGTCAGCGTCCTTGACCAAGCGGCGAATCAGCTCGACGCCTTGCGGCTCGCCGATGTCGACGCAGATGCCGCGCTTGTTGCGGTTCAAACCCTGGAAGTTCGGACCGCCGATCGTCGGCGGCAACCGCCCGGAGCGGTCGGCGTGGCGGATCGAATCGCCGCGCCCGGCCTTCTCGACCTTGATCACGTCGGCGCCCATGTCGCCAAGCAGCGTCGTGCACCACGGCCCCGCCGCTTGGTGGCTCATGTCGATCACGCGCACGCCCGCCAGGGCGCCCTTCGCTGTCGTCGTCATTTCATGTGGCTAGCAAGCGACATCCGAAAACGGAACCGCGCCCAACGAAGAGGAGCCACGGATGAATACAGATGAACACCGATAACTTCGAGGACGGTTTCTGAGGGGCGAACGCCAGCCAATTCAGCAGAAGCGCGCGTCGCTGCCGGACTGCGAGCCCAGCTGAGCCGGTCCGGATCTATCTGCGTTCATCTGCGTTCAACTGTGGTTGCTCTGCATGTGGGTCGAGCGCGAGCAGTTCGTTGAGGCAGGAGATGCGGCGGCAGTCGATGGTGCCTTCGTACAGGCCGAGCGGATCCATGAGCACGGCGTCCATGCCGGCGTTGCGCGCGCCGACGATGTCGATCTCGTAGATGTCGCCGACGTACAGCGCTTCTTGCGGCGCGATGCCGCAGGCGTCGAGCGCCAGTTGGAAGATGCGCGGATCGGGCTTCTCGACGCCGGCGACGTGCGAATCGACGATGGTGACGAACTGGTCGGCGATGCCGCTGCGCGCCAGCGCGGCGGCGACGCGGCCGTCGGCGTTGGAAACCACGGCGAGGGTCAGCCCGCGGGCGCGTAGTGCGGCCAATACCGCAGGCGTGTCATCGTGCTGCACACGCCACAGCGACACGCGGTCGTTCTCGGTGCGCAAAGCGCGCGCAATCGGTGTTTTCAGCGCCGCGGCGACGCCGAGCGTGTCGAGCACGACTTCCATATAGGAACGCTGCCGGGTGGAGTCGGTGCCGGCGGCGGCGGCGCGGAACATCTCGTCGATCGCTGCCTTGGCCCGGTACTCTGCGGTCTGCACCGCACGTGCGTCGGCGGCGTGGCCGTGCCGGGTGATGCAGTCGGCGACCCAGGCGTGGTCGACGTGG
>Ga0265339_10000137_pt1:0-57500 | contig 60322 bp, 56 predicted proteins | sample 4CB219metaG_FD_202085 | JGI IMG/M metagenome (GOLD analysis project Ga0265339, IMG submission 202085) | Rhizosphere microbial communities from Carex aquatilis grown in University of Washington, Seatle, WA, United States - 4-CB2-19 metaG | ecosystem: Host-associated > Plants > Roots >... | reverse complement strand
GGCTGGTGCTGATAAAGACAATCCTGCCCCAGCCGCGCTTGATCATTTCGGGCGCAACCAGCTGGGTGAGCCCGATCGGCGCGAAGGTGTTGATCTCGAACACCCGTCGGATTTGCGCAAGCTCGAGCTCAAGCGGCCGCCGCGCCGACGGATTGGGCATGCCCGCATTGTTGATGAGAATGTCGACGCGTCCAAACGCCCGCTCCGCCGCCGCGACGACCGCCGCAACGTCGCGTTCATTGGCAAGATCGGCCGTTGCAATTGCCACGCGCTCAGCCGCGCCACTGGCGCGTTGCGTCTCCTCGATCGACACTTTGTCGGTCGATGTGAGAAAGACGCGATGACCGGCGCGCAGCAGCGCCAGCGCCATGACCCGCCCGAGCCCGCGCCCGGCTCCAGTGACTAACGCGACGCGTTCGGTCATTTTGTCCAGCCTCTCAGGATCGCCGGAAAAGTGCGGCAGCGAGCGTAGCCTGGATTGAGCGGCGGCGAAATCCGGGAACTGATCGGCTTTCATTTGTTCCCCAAATGTGATACATCTGTGGAAAATCGGAGTCTGACAATGGCCAAAAGCAAGATGATCAGGGCGCGCGTTGAGCCTGCGTTGAAACACGATGCCGAAGCCGTGTTGGACAAGCTCGGCATGACGCCCACGGAGGCCATCACGCTGTTTTACAAGCAAGTGACGCTGTATCGCGGCCTGCCTTTTCCGGTACGGATTCCGAATGCGGCCACGCGAAAAGCTCTCCGGGAGGCGCGCAACCGCAGGAACATCGAGACTTTTGATTCCGTGGCGGCATGGGCCAAAGTGACTCGCTCGGCCTGAGCGCGCTCTATGCGTCGCATTGCGCAGCGAAAGCAGTTTCGCGATGACATCAAGCGCCAAAAGCGCCGCGACAAGGACATCGAGGACCTTATCGCCGTGGTCGAGCTCCTTGCGGAGCAGGGTTCTCTGCCGGCCGCCTATCGTCCGCACAAATTGACCGGCGAATGGCGCGGCGTTTGGGAATGCCACATCGAGCCGGATTGGCTATTGATCTACGCCGTCGCGGAGGACGAAGTCCTCCTGATCCGCACCGGAACTCATGCCGATCTTTTTGGCTAAGCCGAATGTCACAGTCATCCGACCCACGCCAATTTCGCCCGCACGTCCCGCGCAATCGTGATCCGATCCTTGATGTGCTCCGTCTCATCCTGCCGCCGAAGGGCTTGGTGCTGGAAGTCGCGAGCGGCTCAGGCGAGCATGCCGCCTATTTCGCGCAAAATCTCCGGGCGCTCGACTGGCAGCCGAGCGATCCAGACCAAGAGGCTCTCGCAAGCGCCACAGCGCATCGCGCCGAGGCCAGCTTGCCGAATCTGCTGCCACCGCTTCCGCTCGACGTGACGGCGGCGCAATGGCCGGTCGATCGCGCCGATACGGTGATCTGCTGCAACATGATCCACATCGCGCCGTGGGCAGCGTGCGAAGGGCTGATCGCCGGCGCCGCGCGCGTGCTGGCGGCCGGCGGCCTCCTGTATCTCTACGGCCCGTACAAGATTGGCGGCCGGCACACCGCGCCGACCAATCAGGCGTTCGACGAACGGCTGCGCGCGCAGAATCCGGCCTGGGGCATTCGCGACCTTGACGACGTCACGGCGCTCGCCGCGCGGCATGGCTTCGCGCTTGCCGAAACTGTACCGATGCCGGCCAACAATCTCAGTGTCATTTTTCGCCGCGGGGCGTGAGCGGAGATTTCGGCCATTGTCATCGTCCGCGAAAGCGGACGATCCAGTAATCACCGCGTGGTTAGCGTGTACTGAATGCCCCGCCTGCGCGGGGCATGACAGTGAGCGCGGCCGGCAAAATTTTCGGTGCCGACCGCGTCACTCCAGCGAGATGTGGCTGTCGGTAATCACCTTCTTCCACTTGCCGTATTCGTCCTTGATGAAGGCTCCGGTGTCCGGGATGCTGCTTGTCCGCGGTTCGACGCCGAATTTGGCGAAGGCGGTCTTCAAGGCATCGGCCTGCACGGCTTTCGCGACCGCGCCGTTGAGCGTTGCGAGCACGTTGGGTGGCGTGCCGGCCGGTGCGAACAGAACGAGCCAGGTGTCGGCGACGAAGCCGGGCAGGCCTTCCTCTTCGACGGTCGGGAGATTCGGATAGACCGGCGAGCGCACATGTCCGGTAGTGGCGAGGGGGATCAGGCTGCCTTTCTGGGTGAACGGCAGCGCCCCGGCGATGCTGGAGAACAGCATCTGCACCTTGCCGCTCATCACATCGACGAACGCCGGGCCCGAGCCTTTGTAGGGCACATGGGTGGCGTCGATGTTAAGCCGCTGCTTGAACATCTCGCCAGCGAGGTGGCCGGTGGTGCCGATGCCAGGCGAGGCGAAGTTGAGCTTGCCCGGATTGGCCTTGCCGTAGGCGACCAGCGCCGCGAAGGTGTTGATCTTCAGTTGCGGCGCCACCACCAGGACATCCGGCGATGAGCCGACCAGTGAGATCGGCGCCAGATCCTTGAACACGTCGAACGGCATCTTCTTGTGCAGCACCGGATTGGTGACGATCGACGGATCGATCAGCACCAAGTCGTAGCCGTCCGGCGCCGCGTGCGCGACCGAGTCGACGCCGACAATGCCGCCCGCGCCCGGCCGGTTGTCGACGACGATCGATTGGCCGAGTACCGCGCCGAGCTGCTGCGCCAGCACGCGGCCGGCAAAATCGACAATGCCGCCGGGCTGATAGGAAATAACGAGATGGATCGGCCGTGACGGATAGTCGGCGGCGCGCACCTCCGGCGCGATGGCACAGGCGATGGCGAGGCAGCAAATGCTGCCGACGATGCGTGTGAGGGGGGCCATTCCGGTTTCTCCTTTTTGGGCCGTGGCCCGCAGTGGGCTGCTGTCGTCGCCAGCGTAGTCTGGTAGCCCAATGAAGCAAAGAAGCTGTCTATCGATTTGCTGTGCGGCGCTCAATCGCGGCAACGCCGCGTGGTCGGACAGCTTCGCCGCAATGCTGGCCTGACGCAGACGGCTGGGCGCAGCGCCTCTCAATTTGCTATCAAGGCGATCCCGCCTGTGTACACGTCCGCCGCAGAAGAGTTTGCCGATCCGCCATGACCGCACTCAATCCCCCGTTTCGCGCCGATCAGGTTGGCAGCATGCTGCGCCCGCCGCGGATCATCGAAGCGCGCCAGCGTCATCGCGCCGGTGAGGTGTCCGACGCAGACCTGCGCGCCATCGAGGACGCGGCGATCCGCGACATCGTAGCGGTGCAGGAAGCGATCGGGCTCAAGTCGGTGACCGACGGCGAATTTCGCCGGCAGAGCTACATCATCGACTTTTTTCAGAAGGCGCTCGGGCCGGAGGGCGTCGGCTTCGCGGACAGCCTGTTCTTCCACAAGAACGAAAAAGGCGACCGTGTTGTCCTGGAAAAGCTCCTGGTGCGCGGCAAGGCGCGCTGGCGCGGCCCGATTTTTGCCGAGCATTTCGCGTTCCTGCGCGCGCTCACGAGCCGCACACCCAAGATCACGCTGCCGTCACCCGCTATTCTGCATTTCCTCGGCGGCGACGACGCGATCGTCGGGGACGCTTATGCGTCGAGCGACGAATTCTGGTCCGACCTCATCGAGGTTTATCGCGCCGAACTTGCCGCGCTGGCAAAGGCCGGCTGCAATTACGTGCAGATCGACGAGACCTCGATCGTCAAGATCGGCGATCCGGAAATCCGCGCGACGCTCACCGGACGTGGCGACGATTGGAAGGCCACGGTCGAAAAATACGTCGAGGTGCTCAACGCGGTCATCGCCGCGGCGCCGCCCGCGATCGCCGTCGGCATCCACGTCTGTCGCGGCAACCGCCGCGGTTTCTGGCAGGCCGATGCCGGGTACGAGTTCATGGCCGATCAGCTATTCCGCAGGCTTGGGGCCGCGTTCTATTTCCTCGAATTCGACAGTCCGCGTGCCGGCCCGCTTGACGCCCTTGAGGCGATGCCCGACGGCAAGACCGTCATCCTCGGCCTCGTCAGCACCAAATATCCCGAGCTTGAGCCGAAGGCCGCCGTGCTCGGCCGCATCCGCGAGGCGGCGCGCTATGTGCCGATGGAGCGGCTGGGCTTGAGCACGCAGTGCGGCTTTTCGGGCAACATCGGCAATACTGCGATGACCATCGAGCAGCAATACGGCAAGCTGCGTCACGTGGTCGAGATCGCCCGCGAGGCCTGGCCGGACGCGTGATTCCGAGAACAAAGACCGGGACAAACAAACTGGCGTCGACAAACTCAGGGAAGGAAACGACGGTGCGAACGCTTCAAGCATTACTCTGCATCGGACTGGCCGTATGCGCTCTCGCGATGCCGGCCGCTGCTGCGGATTACGCCTGCGGCAAGATCAGGCTGATCGTGCCTTACGGCGTCGGCGGGGCGACCGACATCGGCGCCCGCGCCGTTGCCGACCGGCTCTCCGCCGCGCTGAACAAAACAATCGTAATCGAGAACCATGCCGGTGCGACCGGAAACATCGGCACGCTTGACGTCGTCAAGGCTCCGGCCGACGGCTGCACGCTATTGATGAATGCCACGGCCATCGCGACGTTCACGGCGAGTTTTCCGCATCTGCCCTACGATCCGTTCAAGGATTTGGCGCCGATCGGCGGGCTCGGCGCCACGCCGAATGTGCTGGTCAGCGCGGCGTCGAGCCCGGCGCACGGGCTCAATGACCTGATCGCGCTCGCGAAGTCGCGGCCCGCCGGGCTGACCTTCGCCACATCCGGCTACGGTCTGCAGCAGCATCTTGTCGTCGAACAGATCGCACAGCGCACCGGTGCCAAGTTCATCCTGGTGCCCTACAAGGTGGCGGCCACCATGGTCGAGGACGTCGTCGCCGGCCGGATCGATTTCGGCAGTCTGCTGGCCGGCACCACCAAGCCGCTGATCGAAAGCCACCAGCTGCGCGCCCAGGTGCTGGTGCAGGACGCCCGTTCGAACCTGTTGCCGGATGTTCCGACCACCGGCGAACTCGGCTATCCGGGGCTCCTTGGCAGCGTGCATTTCGTTCTGTTCGCGCCGTCAGCGACACCGAAGCCGATCGTCGATCTGCTCGATGCGACGCTGCGCAAGGTCGTGGCCGAGCCCGGGATCGGCGAAAAATTCCGCCGCATCGGCTTCGAGCCAACGCCGATGACGTCGGCGCAGATCGCGGGCGAAATGGTCACCATGCGCGCGGCGTTCGCACCGATCATCAAGAGTTTGAATATTCATCTGGAGTAGCCTGTGCGGGTATCGAGCGGCTCCCCTGCCGCGTCCCGAGCCACCAGTAAAGTCCTGCTGTTATCAGTCCGGCCAGCGGGAATACGGCCGTCAGCGGATCTTCGGTCCAGCGCACGAAGAAGGTGAAGAAGCTCTCGGTGGGTGGGCCGGAATCCGCGCCGCTGCTTTTCCATGCCATCACTGTCAGCGGTATCAGCACCGCCCCGCCGAGCACGAGCCCGAGCAGGCAGACCTTGAGGCCCGTCAGCGGCCGCCATAACGACAGCAGAAACAGGCAGGGCAGGAAGAGAAACATCGTGCTGCCGTAGGACACGATACAGCCGGGGATCAGCAGTATCAGGAACCCCAGAACCGGGTGGGCGCCGCCGAGCGAACCCAGCAGCGCGCTGAAAATCACCGGCACCGCCAACGGTGCCAGGATCAGGCCGGTCCAACTGAAACGCATGGCCAGTCGCTCCCAGGCTGGTCTGCTTGGCAATGATAAGGCAGTAACGCGTCGAATCGCCAGCTCTTGGTGTAGAAAAACGCTGGCGAGATCAGAAATCTGCTATCACGTCGCCATGCGTCCGCTCTCTGTTGGCCCCATCCCATTGCCCAATCCGGTGCTGCTCGCGCCGATGTCGGGCGTCACCGATGCGCCGTTCCGGCGGCTGGCGGCGTCGCTCGGCGCGGGGCTGGTGGTGTCGGAAATGACGGCCTGCGCGGCGCTTGCCGGCGCCGGACGGTCGGCTCAGGCGCGCATGGCGCGGCGGCGGATCGAGGATCATGGCGCGGGATTGCATGTGGTGCAGATAGCCGGCTGCGAGGCGCACTGGATGGGGGAGGGCGCGCGCATCGCCGAGGACGAAGGCGCGGCCATCATCGACATCAACATGGGCTGTCCAGCGCGGCACGTCACCGGCGGCCAATCCGGTTCGGCGCTGATGCGCGATCTCGATCACGCGCTGACCTTGATCGAGGCGGTGGTCGGCGCGGTGCACGTGCCGGTCACTCTCAAGATGCGACTCGGCTGGGATGACGCGTCGTGCAATGCGCCCGAGCTGGCGCGGCGCGCGGAGATAGCCGGAGTGCAGCTCGTCACCGTGCATGGCCGCACCCGCTGCCAGTTCTACAAGGGGCGCGCCGATTGGGCGGCGGTGCGCGCGGTGAAGGATGCGGTGTTGCTTCCGGTTGTTGTCAACGGCGATATCGAGAGCTTCGACGATGCCGATGCGGCGCTTGCGGCATCCAGCGCCGACGCGGTGATGGTGGGCCGCGGCGCGCAAGGAAAACCCTGGTTTCCAGGGCAACTCGCGCGCTATCTGGCGACAGGCGAGCGTGGATTCCCGCCGCCGCTTGGCGAACAGCTTGCGTTCACGAGCGCGCTCTATGGCGAAATGCTTGGCCTCTACGGCATCGAACTGGGCTTGCGCCATGCGCGCAAACATCTCGGCTGGGCGCTCGACACGGCGGCGGCATGCAGCGGCGCGCTCGACGATCTGCGCAAAGCCCATCGCAGCCGCGTGCTGACCGCAACCGATCCGGCGCAGGTACTGCGCCTGCTGGCCGAGGCGTTCGATGCGTTCGGCGGCGCGGCGAGTGAGTCTCAGTCGGGCAGTGCCGCGGTCAGTCCGAGATAAATCTCGCGCACCTGCTCGTTGCGCTGCAGGTCCGACGCCTTGCCTTCCAGCGCGATACGTCCGGTCTGCAGCACATAGGCGTAGTCGGCGATGCTGAGCGCAAGCGGAATGGACTGCTCGGCCAGCAGCAGCGTCAGTCCCTGCCGGTGCAATTCGGCGAGCGTGTCATAAAGCGTGTCGACCACGGCCGGCGCCAGCCCGAGACTCGGCTCGTCGAGCATCAACAGGCGCGGCTCGCTCATCAGCGCGCGTCCGACCGCCAGCATCTGCCGCTCGCCGCCCGACAGTGTGCCGGCTGCCTGCCGGCGCCGCTCGGCGAGCCGCGGAAACAACGCATAGACGCGCGCGAACAGCGCATCGAGGCGCGAACGGTCGGCGAGCGCCGTGGCGCCGAGGCGCAAATTCTGCTCGACCGTCTGTGTCACGAAGAGCCGCCAGCCCTCCGGCGACAGCGCCAGTCCTTTGCTCACGATCGCATAAGCCGGCTCGCCAAAAATCGTCTCGCCGCGCCATTCGATACGGCCATGGGCCGAGCGGATCAGCCCGGCGATGGCGGACAGCGTCGTCGTCTTGCCGGCACCGTTCGAGCCGAGCAGAGCTACGATCTGGCCGGCTTCGACCTGCAGCGAAATATCCGCGACGCCGACCAGATCGCCGTAGCGCACTTCCAGATGCTCGACTTTCAGCTCAGGCATATTACCTCACCAACTCGTCGTCCCCGCGAAAGCGGGGACCCATAACCACCGCGTCTTAAGATCGGCGCATCGTGATTATGGATTCCCGCTTTCGCGGGAATGACTCCGCGCCCCACGTCCCAGATAAGCTTCGATCACCGCCTCGTCCTTGACCACCTGCTCGGGCGTGCCGCCGGCGATCACCTTGCCCTGATTAAACACCAGGACACGGCGCGTGAGCGTCATGATCACCTCCATGATGTGCTCGACGATGACGATGGTCACGCCGGTCTCCTGGATGCGCCGCACCAGGGCGATGGCCTCGCGCAATTCGCCGGGCGTCAGTCCTGCGAGCGCCTCGTCGAGCAGCAGGAGCCGCGGCTCGGTCGCGAGCACGCGGGCAATGCCGAGCCGCTTCCTTCCCGGGGTGCCGAGCGAACGGCCGGGCTGATCCGGCCGCAATCCCGTGAGCTCGACGATGCGGAGAGCATGCTCGCGAGCGTCGCCCCTATGCGGATGACGCAGGAACGCACCGACCATGACGTTGTCGAGCACGCTCATGTCCTCGAACGTCGTCGGCACCTGAAAGGTGCGGCCGATGCCGGCGCGCGCATGCGCCTCCGGCGTTGCGCGCGTGACATCGATGCCGTCGAACAGGATGCGGCCCGAAGTCGGCAGAGTGTCGCCGGCCAGGCAATTAAAGAACGTCGATTTTCCGGCGCCGTTCGGACCAATCAGTCCAACGATCTCGCCTTCCTCGACCGCAAGATCGGCGCCGGCAACCGCCCAGAAGCTGCCGAACGCCTTGGCGACGTTGTGCGCTTCAAGCAGCATGCGCACGCCCCCACAAATGCGGCGCCGCGCGACGCCACAAGTCATGGAGGCCGCCGGGCTCGAATCGCGCGATCAGCACAATGATGCCGCCATACAGAATAAAGGTCAGTCCCGAGCCGCTGCCGCCGAACCAGGTATTGGCGGCGGTCTGCAGAGGAATCAGAATGAGCGCGCCGATGAGCGGCCCAAACAGCGTGCCGGCGCCGCCGAGCGCGGCGACGATCAGCATTTGCACCGAGACCAGAATGCCGAAGCCGGAATCCGGGTCAATGAAGCCGGTCTTGACCGCGTAGAGCGATCCCGCGGCCGAGGTGAAGGTCGCGGACAGCGCCAGCGCTTTGAGCTTGGTCAGCCGCACCGGCACGCCGAGGCTCCGTGCGGCGCGTTCGCTCGCCTTGATGGCGCGCAGATAAAAGCCGAAGCGCCGCCGCCCAATCTCGAAGGTCACGAACAACAACAGGCCGAGTACGGCGAGGAAGATGTAGTAGTAGGCGAGGTCGCCGCGGAAGGTCAGGTCCCACCAGCCGCGCGCCACCGCCGGACCCTGCAGGCCGACGGCGCCGCCGACCAGCGCCCAGGTGCCAAAGAAGATACGGATCAGTTCGGCGACCGCGATGGTCGCCATGCTGAAATAATGACCGCTCAGGCGGAAGGTTGGCAGGCCGATGACGACCGCAAGCGCGACGCTGAGCACGATGCCGACCGGAATGCCGGCGAGCGGCGGCCAGCCCCACTGTGTGTAGCAAAACAGCGGTGCATAGGCGCCGAGCCCAAAGAACATGCTGTGGCCGACCGAAACCTGGCCGGCATAGCCGCCGACGATATTCCAGGCCGAGGCCGAAATCGCCGCGAGCAGGAACGCCACACCGATGTCGCGGTAAAATGCATCAGAAAACACCATCGGAAACAGCAGCAGCGCGGCCGCAAGACAGCAAACGCCGGTCGGTGGGAAGAAAAGATACTTCACGCCTTCCCCATCAGCCCTTGCGGCCGCAGCCAGAGCAGCCCCACGAACAGGCCGTAGACGACGATGTCCTTATAGATGGCGCCGAGCCAGTAGGCGGAGATCGCCTGGATGAGACCAATGATCAGCCCGGCATAGAGCGAGCCGAGCACACTGCCGAAGCCGCCGAGCGCCACGGTAACGAAGGCGATCAGGCCGAATGTTTCCCCGACCGTCGGCGACCACGGATAGGCGGTTGCCAAGAGCGCGCCCGCAATACCGGCCGCGCCGGCCGACAACCCCCAGGCCAGCGCCTGCATGCGGTCCGGCCGGATGCCCATCAGCATTGCGGCGCCGCGGTCCTCGGCCACGGCCAGGAGTCGACTGCCGATCGTCGTGTGGGTGAGCAGAACATGGAGCGCGATCGTCAACACGATTGCGGTCACGCCGGCGACAAGTTGCGCCACAGGCAGGAATATGCCGCCGAGATCGAGCGTGCCCGACAGCGAGGTCTGCGGTAGCGACACAAAATTTGCGGAAAAGACAAAGAACGCGGTGTAGCGCAACAAAAGCGCGAGGCCGAAGGTCGACAGGATCTGCGACAGCATCGGTCCGCGCACCACGTGGCGGATCAGCGCGAGATAAATCACAACGCCAAGTCCGAACAGCGCCAGCGCCGCCGCCGCGCCGAAGGCGACAGGGCCACCGCCGACATAAAGGACGACCAGCAACGCCGCGTACATGCCGAGCATGACGAATTCGCCGTGGGCGAAATTGATGAAATTCATCATGCCCCAGATCAGGGTGAGGCCCGACGAAAACAGCGCATAGATAGCCCCGAGCAGAAGGCCGCCGACGATCACCTGAACGAAAACCATCGATTGTTCCGCGAGGCCGCGGCCCATCCACCCACCGCACAGTGTGACATCGGGCGCCGGTTCTGAACAGAGCCCGCCGCAGCCCCGTTACCGCTGGAGTGGCGGGCTCACGCGCCGCAGCGGCTCGCTCGGCGGCGGCTCCCAGTTTTGGTCTTGCTCATAGCGCTTGGCGTAGCGGTAATAGGTGCCCTCGAAATTGCCGAAGGCAATAACAAAGCCGGCCCAGCCGTCGATGAAGCCGCGCTTGAAAATATAATGTTTCAGAAACGCCCAGATGCCGTGGCCGAGCGCGCTCGCCATCGACACGCGCTTGCCGGCAAGCTTCGGCGCGCCGAGCGAAGAATAGCGATCGGCCTTGCGCAGCACCTCGCCGAGATTGCGGAAAGGAAATTGCCAGATCGCGTTCTGCAATGTGCCGAGCGGTTTGCTGCTCAGGATTTCATAGCCTTCATGTACCGGCTCGAGCGTGTAGCGCATGCTGCCTTTGCGGAACAATTGCGGCTGGCGGAAATTCGGATACCAGCCGGAGCCGCGGATCCAGCGGCCCATCATGTAATTGCGCCGCGGCACGCGGTAGGCGTCGTGTGCCGGCTCACCGGCGATGAGGCCGAGAATCTCGTCGCGGACTTCCCGGGTGCAGCGTTCGTCGGAGTCGAGACTGAAAATCCAGTCGCAGCGGCAGGCCTCAACGGCTCGGTTGCGCAAATCGCCAAAGCCTTGGAACGGCACCTGCACGACTCGTGCCCCAAGGCTCGCGGCAATCTCGGCCGTGCCGTCGGTGCTGTTGGAATCGACGACGACGATCTCGTCGGCCCAAAGCACGCTTTCCACGGCCGCTTTGATCTTGGCGGCTTCGTTGAAGCAGATGATGTAGGCGGAGACCGTCTGCATGGATTCCTAGTGGTCCGATTCTAACATTCGCATAATGTCAAATCCGCTCCACTCGTGCTTACGCCCGTTGCTTGTGGCGCGAAAGATACGGGCGCACCTGTTCGAGCACGTACGCGGGTGCAATCCGCGCCATGCCACCCGGCGCCGGGCCGCCGTCCGGCACGATCGGGTGGATGTATTTCGAGTATTTCAGAACCGGGGTGCAGCCGAAAAAGCCGAACGCGTCGGTGCCGGCGGCGGCCGCGAGATTAAGCGGACCGGAATCGGTGCCGATGAACAGATCGGCGTGGGCGAGCAGTGCGGTCGCCTCGATCAGTTTCAGGCTGCAGGCATTGATTGCGCTGACGCCGGACGTGCTGGCGATGAGGCCGGCGGCGCGCGCGTTATTCGCCGTGCCACCTATCAAAAAGACCGTGCCGGCCGCGATTTCGCGCAAGCCGTTGAGCAGTTCCTGCCAATAGGCGGCCGACCAATCCTTGTCCGGATGTGACGCGGCAATCCCGAGCACGATCCACGGCCGTGGCGCACTCGCGAAGCGTTCGCCGATTGCCGCAAGCGTTTCGCTCGGGATGTGCAGACCAGGCTCGGTCGTTGTGAACGGCACGCCCATATCGGCCATGAGCTTGACCAGCCACTCGATGGGAAAGTCATGGAAATGACTTTGCGGGATGCCGGTATTGGTGATGAAGCGGCGCTGCGCCGTCAGGCCGACGCCGATTCGCTCCGGAATGCCGGCGAGGAAGGCGGCCAGCGCCGGGCGAATAGTGCGGTCGAGGATCCATATTTTCTGAAAGTGGCGGCGGCGCAGCAGCGCCACCAAGCGCATGAGATTGATGCCGCGTTGCAGTTCCGAACCGGAATGCTGGAAATAGATGGTCTCGGCAACGGCGGGCTCCGCCACGAGCAGTTCGCGCGCGCCGCTGGTTGGCGGGGCAAGAAACGTTACCTGTTCGCCCGGCGACACGGCCGCAATGGCGCGGATGAACGGCAGGTGCCAGATGACATCGCCAATTCCAGGCTTGGGCTGAATGACCGCGTGCGGCGTCGTGCTCATGCAATCGCGACTTTTACTGTCCTAGCCGGCCGGCGGTATGAAGCGTGACAACTCTGCCGCAACGCGCGCGATCACGCCGTCCCAGTCGCCGAGCGCGGCCTGGCGAAACAGGCGCGCGGTCGGATACCACGGGCTTGCCTCGCCATTGAGCGTCCAGCGCCAATCCGGTGCGAACGGAATCAGTACCCAGAGCGGCCGGCCCATCGCACCGGCAAGGTGCGCGACCGCGGTGTCGGCGGAGATAACGAGATCGGACAGCGCAATCGCGGCTGCCGTGTCGGTGAAATTCTGCAAGTCGCCGCCGACATGCATCACGCGCGATTCCGCTGCGAGAGCCGGTGCATCCTCGCCGCGCACGTCACGCTGAATGCTGACAAAGCGCGCGCCCTTGCCGTCGATTGCCCGACCCGAGGGACTGGCGAAAAGCGGTGCGAGCCGGGCGAAGGGCAGCGATCGGTTGCGGTCGTTATAATGATTGGAATTGCCAGACCAGGCGAGCGCGATGCGCGGACGCGCCAGCGTGCCGATCCGCCCCGACCACTTGGCGAGCGAAACGTCATCGGCTGAAAGATACGGAATTTGCGCCGGCACGCTATCCGGCTCGGTGCGCAGCGCCAGCGGCAGACTGCCGAGCGGACAATGCACGTCGAACGGCGGCGGCGGCTCGCCGCGGGCGATGATCCTGGCGCCGCCGGCGAGCCGCGCCATCAGAGCGGTCAGTTCACTCTGCACTTCAAGCACGATCTTGGCACCGGTCGAGGCCAAGAGCGGCACATAGCGCGCGAACTGAATTGTGTCGCCCAGGCCCTGCTCGGCGTGCAGCAGCACGGTCTTGCCCGCCAGCGGATAATCACCGAGCCACAGCGGCCCTCTGCGGTTCGGCGGCGTCATGCCGCTTCGGCGCCAGCGCGCCTCGTATTTCTCGAAGCCCGCCCGATAATCGCCCAGCGTCAGCAGCGCCATCGCCTCACTGAACTGGATGTCAGGATGATCCTTGCCGGCCGCCCGCGCCTTGCCGTAGCTCTTGACCGCTTCGTCGTGCCGATTGAGCGCAGCGAGCGCGCGGCCGCGGTGCAGCCAGGCTCCGGCATGTTCGGGGGCGGACGCGAGCGCACGATCGTGCGCCTCGAGCGCGGCGGCGTAGCGGCCAAGCTCATGCAGCGCAAGTCCGCGATTGTAGTGTACGCCGGGATGGCCGGGCATCGCCGCGAGCGCCGCGTCGAACTCGGCGACCGCTTCCTGATGACGGCCGAGCGCGGCAAGCGCGGTGCCGCAATTGAGCCGGGCCTCGGCCTGCTGCGGCGCACGCGCGATGAGCTCCCGGAATTCGGCGAGCGCCTCCTCGGCGCGGCCGTGGCTCAGCAGCGCGTTGGCGTGCTGATTGAGGATGGCAAGGTTGTTGCCGTCGAGCGCGCGCGCCTTGTCGAGGCATGCGAGCGCTTCGTCGTTGCGCTTGAGTGCGTGCTGCACCTGGCCGAGATTGGCCCAGGCGCCCGCTGCGCGCGGATTGATCTTGATCGCGGCAGACAACAGGCGGTGCGCTTCGCCCATGCGGCCAAGCTGCGCTTTGACGGTGCCGAGCAGGTTGAGCGCCTCGAAATGGTTTGGCGAGGCCTTGAGCACGCGCGTGAAAGCTTTTTCGGCGTCGCGGAGTTTCCCCTGGCGCAGCAGCGTCACCGCGTCGTGAAACGATTGATTGATGTCGAACGGTGTGGCCATGGTACGCGTTACAATCGATTGATCTGCGCGATACGGCGCGTCACCTCGGCCGGCGTTTCGGCGTCGGCCTTGTCCTTGAGCTCAAGCGCGGCGCGCGCGGCCGGGCGTTCCAGACAGCGCGTCAGCCAGGCTTTCAGGTTTGGTACCGCCGAGAGGTTCATGTCGATGGCACGGCTGATCACGGCGGCGACGTTGAGATCGGCGACGGTGAACTCATCGCCCAGCAAATAGGGTTGCGCCGCTACGGCGGAATCCAGGATCCGGAACGGCGTTGCGATCACCTTGAGCGCCTCGTCGCGCCTGGCCGCATCGCGTTCGTTTGGCGGCAGGCGCACGGCATGCAGCGACCAGATATTGACACCACGATCGACCTCCGAAATCGCCCAGAAACTCCACTGCCAAGCCTTGGCCTCCGCCTGCAGCGCCGCGGGATAGAGCCTGCCGGGCGAATGTTTTTTGGCGAGGTAGAGCGTGATCGCCAGCGATTCGAACAGCACGAAGCCGTCGTCGTCGATGAACGGCAGTCGCCCATTGGGGTTGAGCGCGAGAAATTCCGGCGAACGCGCCCCGGCCTCGCCGATCTCGATCGGCAGATGCTGGTAGGCAAGACCCAGTTCCTCCGCGATCCACAGCGCCCGAAAGGCGCGGGTGCGGGCAATGCCGTAGATACGCAGGGCAGACATGCTCCGGTCCCAGATTTGGCGGGACCATAGCCGACAATTGCGTCGATGGGCCAGCGCGGGCAGGGCCCGCAGCTCTGTTGCGTCGCCCTATTCCGCGGGGACTGCTGCCGCGGGGCGGATGACGAGACGTTCGATCTCGTCGCGGCGATAGGGGAACAGCACGGCTCCCAGCAGCACAAGCAGACTGCACAGCGACAGGACTTCGAGCAGCGCCGTGAACCCGCCATGCGCATGCATGAACGCAACGAGCGGGATGGCCACGGCGCTCACGCCGAATGACAGCAAATAACGCACGGCATACACCCGTGCGCGCCAGTCGCTGTTGGCGTAGCGCGCAACCATGCCGTCATTGAAGGTCACTTGGCCGAAGATGGTGAAGATCATGGCGATCGCGACGAACACCATGGGCCAGCCCGATGAGAAGGCCGCCGCCGCGAGAAGCGGCGCCTGAAAGACCGCGATGGCGAGGAAGCCGACTTTCAGCGGCTGGCGATCGATGATCCAGCCCATGACGAGTTGCGACATCGCGCCGACGATGTAAACGGCGCAAACCAGGACACCGACGCCGAATGTCGAGCCGCCGAGCTGCGGCAAGCGCTCGTCGAACAGCTTCGGCAGGGCGACTGTCGTTGCATTGAAGACGACGCCGCCGGCGAGCGTCACCAAGGCAAGGACGAGAAATGCCCGCACCACCACCGCGCGTGGGAAGTTCACATGCGCAGCGCCGCGGGCCTTGGTTTGATTGGCTTCGGCGGGAACCAGCACGAGGTACAATGCACCGACGATAACAGCGCCAGCTCCCAACAGAATGAACGCATACCGCCAGCCCAGCCACTGACTGATTCCGCCAGTCACCAAAGCCGCAAAGGCGACGCCGAGATTGCCCCATACGCCGTTGACGCCAATCTCACGCCCGACCCGTTCGGCGTGACTGACCAGCATCGCGGTTCCAACCGGATGATAGATCGACGCAAACAGTCCTATCACCGCAAGACCAGTCGCGAGTTGCCACGTCGTCTGCGTGAGCCCGGTTGCGAACGTCGCAACCCCGATGCCGAAAAAGAAAATCGCCATCATGTTGCGGCGGCTCCAGCGATCGCCCAGCCACCCGGCGGGAAACGACCCGACGCCAAAGGCGATGAAGCCGCCGAGCGCGAGTGCGATCAGTTCGCTGTAAGGCTTGGCGAAGGTGGACTGCATGCTGAGCACCGCGGTCGGAAAGATCAGCATGAACATGTGATCGATCATGTGGCCGACGTTGATGAAGCCTATGATGCGCCGCGAAGCCGTCATCGCGATCTCCAGTGGACTTCTGCTCTCAGAGCAGGATATTAGCTCCGTCCGAATTCATAAGTCCTGACATAAATCATCGCGAAACGGACATGACGAAAAGCACCGATTCGGCAGATTATCAGCATACCAGGCGGCCCATTGCGGGGATGCCGAAGGACTTTAAGGACGGGTCCATTGTGGCGCCGCATCGGCATCGCCGCTCGCAGCTTATCTGGGCGACCGAAGGGGTCATGGCGGTCACCGCAGCGGCGGCGACCTGGATGGTGCCGCCGCAACGGGCGCTCTGGATACCGGCGGGAACCGTCCATGCAATCCGCATGTCGGGCGCTGTCGCGATGCGGACGCTCTACATCGAACCCGATGCCGCGCCCGCGCTGTCGAAGGATTGCAAGGTTGTGTTGATGACCGGGCTGCTGCGTGAGCTCGTGCTCGAAGCGGTTCGCTCCCCGCTTGATGAAGATCGAAACGGGCGGATGAGCCACGTCGAGGCGCTGATCCTCGATGAGATCACCATGCGCGACGCCGAGCCGCTCCATTTGCCGATGCCGCGGGACAGGCGGTTGCGCTTGATTTGCGAAACGCTCCTCAAGGCGCCTGGCCGCCAGGAAACCCTGGAGCAGTGGTCGCACAAAGCCGGCGCCAGCAGCCGGACGTTGGCGCGCCTGTTCGCCGCCGAGACCGGCATGCGTTTTGTCGATTGGCGCCGTCAGGCACGCCTCGCTGCAGCACTTGTCCGCCTTGCCGAGGGGAAGACGTGGGTTCGGTTGCGCGTTCGCTCGGTTATGCGAGCGCCAGCGCCTTCACGGCGATGTTCAGGCAGAGCTTGGGCAAGGCACCGCGCGATTACTTCGATGATCCCAAGCCTGAGGGGCCTCGGCGACCGCCGAGCGTTGTCAAGCTGCACGCGGAATCGTAACGTGCTCGGCCCACAATTGAGGAATCCCAATGGAATTCGGAATTTTCTCCAACGGTTTTCGGCCGCACACCACGGCCGCCCAGACATATGACGAGGATCTTGCGGAGATCATCCACGCCGACAAACTCGGCTTCAAATACGCCTTCATCAGCGAGCACCACGGCGAGCCGGTCTACATCGACAAAATCGACACGCTCCCGGTGCCGGAACTTTTGATGTGCAAGGCAGCGGCGCTGACCAAACAAATCCGCATGGGGGCCGCGGTCAAGCTCATTCACCTGGCCCACCCGGTCGACACCGCGATTCAAGCCGCGGTGACCGATCATGTGGTCGGCGGCGGGCGTTTCATTTTCGGTTTCGGCTCAGGCTTTCCCAATCCGCTGTTCGCCGGCGAGCGCGGGCTGTCGCATACCGACCGCCACGGCCGCATGCGCGAGTCGCTCGATCTCATTCTCAAGTGCTGGTCGGCACCTGAGCCGTTCGACTGGGACGGCACATATTGGAAAGGCAAGAACATCGTCGCCACGCCGCGGCCGTTCACTCTGCCGCACATGCCGATGGCGACCGCGACCGACACGGAGGAGACGATCGATCTTGCCGGCGCGCGCGGCTACACGCTGCTCCGCGCGCAACTCGAACCGCCCGGCTCGATCCGTCAGAAGGCGGATCGCTACGCCCGCGCCGCCAAGGCCGCCGGCCGCTCGACGCCGCTCGCCAATGTCACGGTCGCGCGCTACGTCTATCTCGCCGACAGCCGCCGCGAGGCGATGGACGACCTGCGGCCGTCGATTACCTACGAACTCGGTTATCAGAAGGCGCGCGGGCTCATCCGCATCATCACTTCCAATTATGATCTCGGCATCAAGGGCGATGACGTCACTTTCGATCAGCTTGCCGATGCGGGCGTCTATTTCCTTGGCGATCCTGACAGCGTCGCCAAGCAGTTGCGCGAATTCTACGAGCAGACAGGCGGCTTCGGCACGCTGTTGATCGTGACGGGCAAGAATTGGGCGACACCCGAAAAGGTGTTCCGCTCGATGTCGCTGTTCGCCGAGCACGTGGCGCCGAAGCTTGCCGGCCTCGTGCCGGCGCGCGATCCTGATATGGTGGCGGCGTAACGGCGCCCAATCCGTCATCCTGAGGTGGCCGCGCAGCGGCCCTCGAAGGATGCCGGCCCCGGCGCCTCGGCCGTCGCCCTTCGAGGCTCGCTTTGCTCGCACCTCAGGGTGACGGAATTTAGGATCGGAGCAACACATGCGCCTCGGGATATTCATGATGCCGGTGCATCCGCCGGCGCGCTCCTTCACCGAGACGCTCGCCGAGGACGAGGAGAAAGCGCTCTACGCCGACGCGCTCGGCTTCGACGAGATGTGGCTCGGCGAGCATTTCTCCGCGACCACCGAGCCAATCCCGTCGCCGCTGATGTTCATGGCGAGCCTCGTGCCGCGCACCAAGAATCTGAAATTCGGCACCGGCGTGATCTGTCTGCCGAACCACGATCCGGCGATCGTCGCCGCCGAGGTTGCGCAGTTCGATCACATGAGCCGCGGCCGCTTCATGTTTGGCATCGGTCCGGGAGGACTCCTCTCCGATTTTGAGCTCTTCGGCAATGCGGATCGCAACGTGCGCGGCCGCAAGGCCATGCAAGCCATCGCGACCATCGAGCGCATCTGGTCGCAGGACCCGCCATACGATCTGCCCGGAGAATTCCGCACCGTGCAGATCAAGGACGCCATCATTCCGCATCTCGGCATCGGCTACATGCCGAAACCGTTCCAGAAGCCCGGCCCGCCGATCACCATGTCGGTCTCCAGCCGGAACTCGGCGACTGCGCGCGTGGCGGGCCAGCGCGGCTGGAGTATCTTGTCCGGCAACAACGTGCCGACCAGCGCGGTGGCGACCCACTGGCAGACCTACAGCAAGGCGTGCGCCGAAGCCGGGAAACCCGCCCGCGGCGAGAACTGGCGCGTGGCGCGCAACGTCATGGTGGCGGAAAGCGATGCTGAAGCGCACGACCGCATCTACGCGGCCGACGGCTCCAACTGCTACTTCTATACCTACATGCGCGAAGTGTTGTCGCGCGTCGGCATCCTTTCGGTCATGAAGCCCGATCCGGACATGCCCGATGATGCGGCAACGGTGGACGTGATCACCGGGGGCTGCACCATCCATGGCTCGCCGCAAACGTTTCTCGACAAGCTAATCGCGTTTCGCGATGAGGTTGGTCCGTTCAGCACGCTGCTGATGACGGGCCTCGACTGGAGCGGCGCCAATCGCGAATGGGAACGCAATTCGATGCGGCTCCTTGCGCAAGAGGTGTTTCCGAAATTCCGCCAGCACGCGATGGCGCAGGCGGCGGAGTGACATGGACGCGAGGACGAGGCCTTCGCGTGCTGTCGCCGAGCTCACCACGTTTTCGCCCAGTCCAGTCGTGACGGGTAAGCGCCTTGTGTTGGATGGCAACAGCAAGAAATCCAGCGTGAGATAGGAAGCCGTGAGCTTTCGCTGACGCGGCTAGTGTTTCTCGCCGGCATTTTTGCAGGCGACCGTCACTGAGCGCGGGTCGTCGGCCCGCCCGGTGGCTGTGATGACGACCGTCAGCCCGCATTTATTGCAGACCAAAAGGTATTGTCCGCAGCCCCGTGCCGGGTACGGCAATGCTTGCGTACAGGTCACTGTCACACCGCCCGAACAATCCACATCGATACCGTTTGGGTACGCGGGGTTTGCCGGGTGCTGCGGCGTGCGCGTTTCGTCCAGCCACGTCACTCTGATCGCCAGATTTCGCCCTGGCTCACTGGTCATTGCATTTCGTCGGTGTGCACAACGCCAAATGGCAGCCCGTCGCGGTCGTATGACTTTTTGATTTCGGCGACCAGGCGCGAAAGTCTCTTCGCGAATTCGTTGCCTATGCCCCGCATTTTGGCCGGCGATCCGGCCTCCTTCGAACTCGCAAGAATCATGGCCTGAAGCTGAAGCAGCGCGTCGTAGATTTCATAATTGCGGAGCTGCGCGACCTTGGTTGCCGGATCGCGCGAGGCCGAAATTATGGCCTCCCAGACGGCGTCGCGTATGCGATCGCAATACGCCCGATCGAACGCGTCGATGCCTTCGCGCTTGGCCTTCATGCCTCCACCGTCTACAACCTTGGATGAAGCGTGATCACCATAAATTAATGCTTGAAGCATCACAAGCCAGATTCTATACCCTAAAGTACCGATACCGTTCGCGAGCCTTGATAGGGCTGGAATGATCACAGCCGGGCAATTGCGCGCCTGCCGCGCCCTTCTTGGAATAGACCAGCGGCAGCTCGCCGAAGCGGCCGGGCTTTCGCTGCCGACCATCCAACGGATGGAAGCAAGTGACGGCGTGATCCGGGGCAATGTCGATTCTCTCATGAAGCTCGTTGCGGCCCTCGATGCGCTCGGCATCGAGCTGATTTCCGATAATGCGATGAGCCACGGCGGCGGACGCGGTATTCGGCTCAAGAGGGCGCCGACGTGACGCTGACGATTGTCTTGGTGTGTGCTGCGTTCCTGCTGGCGCTCGCCCCGCTCGCTGTCGCGACGGGAGGCGCTAAAGCGTCGTCACGTCTCATCTACGGTGCGAGTCTGGCCGCTACGGCAGCTTCGTTGGTTGCTTCCCTCGCGCACCTTCTCGCGGCGGCTCCCGCTGAAACCATCGCGCTGCCGCTCGGCATTCCCTGGCTCGGTGCGCACTTCCGACTGGATGCGCTCTCGGCTTTCTTTCTGGTCGTGGTCGACCTCGGCGCGGTAGGTGCGAGCCTGTTTGCGATCGGCTACGGGAAGCACGAAACCGCGCCCGGGCGGGTGCTGCCGTTTTATCCGGCGTTCCTTGCTGCCATGGCGTGCGTCGTGCTGGCCGATGACGCCTTCACCTTTCTGCTGTCGTGGGAGTTCATGTCGCTTACCTCCTGGGCGTTGGTGATGTCTCACCATCGCGTGCCCGAGAATGTGCGCGCCGGCTTTATCTATTTGGTCATGGCGAGCTTCGGCACGTTGTGCCTGCTGCTGAGTTTTGGCCTGCTCGCCGGTCCGGACGGCCACTATGCCTTTGCGCAGCTTCGCGCCGCGCATCCGTCCGCCGCGATCGGAGCGCTGGCGCTGGTGCTCGCTCTGCTCGGTGCCGGCTCGAAGGCCGGCATCGTGCCACTCCACGTCTGGCTGCCGCTTGCGCATCCGGCCGCGCCCAGTCAGGTCTCCGGCCTTATGAGCGGCGTGATGACCAAAGTCGCCGTCTATGGTTTCGTCCGGATCGTCTTCGATCTCGCCGGACCGCCGGCTTGGTGGTGGAGCGTTGTGGTGCTCACGCTCGCCGGCATCACGACCGTCATGGGTGTGCTGTACGCGCTCATGCAGCACGACCTCAAAAGGCTGCTCGCCTATCACACCGTCGAGAATATCGGCATCATCTTTGTAGGGCTCGGGCTCGCGCTCGCCTTCAAGGCTTTTGCCATGCCATTCGCGGCGGCTTTGGCCTTCACCGCCGCGCTGCTGCACGTCTTCAACCATTCGCTTTTCAAAAGCCTGTTGTTCTTTGGCTCAGGTGCGGTGCTTACCGCCACCGGCGAGCGCGACATGGAGCGCCTTGGTGGTCTCATCCACCGCATGCCGCAGACCGCATTCGTCTTCCTTGTGGGCTGTGCGGCGATATCCGCACTGCCGCCGCTCAACGGCTTCGTATCGGAATGGCTGACGTTCCAGGCAATTCTTCTGAGTCCGCAATTGCCGTCCTGGGGGCTCAAGTTCCTCGTGCCCTCCGCGGGAGCACTCCTTGCTCTTTCGGCCGCGCTCGCCGCCGCGTGTTTCGTCAAGGCCTACGGCGTGACCTTTCTCGGCCGGCCGCGGACGCCGGCCGCAGAGGCCGCGGCGGAAACCGATTCCTGGTCACTCGCCGCGATGATGCTTCTCGCCGCGCTGTGTCTGTTCGCCGGGATCCTGCCGGGCCTTTTTATCGACGCACTCGCGCCGGTAAGCTCCGCGCTTATCGGCGCTCGCATGCCGGTGCAGAGCGGTACGCAATGGCTCTCGATCATTCCGATCGCCGCCAGCCGCAGCTCATATGATGGACTCCTGGTGTTCTTGTTCATGGTCATATCAGGCACGCTCGCTGCGGCCGCGATTCATCGCTTCGCCTCGAACCGTTTGCGTCGCGCGCCGGCCTGGGATTGCGGCTATCCCGATGCGAGCCCGGTTACGCAATACACGGCGATGAGCTTCGCGCAGCCGATCCGGCGGGTGTTCGGCAGCGTCGTGTTCCAGGCCCGCGAGGCCGCAGGAATGCCGCCGCCCGGCGACACCCGGCCAGCATGGCTCAAAGTCGAATTGCACGATCCCGTTTGGGATTATCTCTACGCCCCGCTTGCCGCCGGAATAGGCCACGCCGCCGACCGTCTCAACCGTCTGCAGTTCCTCACCATCCGCCAATTTCTCACGCTTGTCTTTGGCGCGCTGGTCATTCTGCTTCTGGTGCTTGCCATATGGTCCTGATCCGCGATCTGGCCATTCAGGGCTCGCAGATGCTGTTGGTGCTGTTACTCGCGCCGCTCTTCACCGGCTTCGTGCGCAAGGTCAAGGCGCGGCTTCTTCGGAGGCAGGGACCGCCGCTCATTCAGCCCTACCGCGATCTCATCCGGCTTACCCGCAAGGAGGTCGTGCTGGCCGAGAGCGCATCCTGGCTGTTCCGCGTCGTTCCGTATCTCGTCTTCGCCGCTACCTGGGTCGCGGCTTCGCTGGTGCCGACTTTCCGCACCGGGCTGCTGTTCTCCTGGTCGGCCGATCTCATCGCGATTATCGCGCTCCTTGGCAGCGCCAGATTCTTTCTGGCGCTCGCCGGCCTCGATGTCGGCACGAGCTTCGGCGGCATCGGTTCGAGCCGCGAGGTGATGATCGCCTCTCTTGCCGAACCGGCGATGATCATGATCGTGTTCACCTTGGCGCTGGTCGCCGGGTCAACTCAGCTCTCCACCATCGCCGCCTTCATGAGCTTTTCGAACGTGGGCCTACGCGCATCGCTCGCGCTCGCTCTCATCGCGCTCATCATGGTGGCGATCGCCGAGAACGGTCGCATTCCGGTCGACAATCCGGCAACTCACCTTGAACTGACCATGGTGCACGAGGCGATGGTGCTGGAATATTCGGGCCGGCATCTGGCGCTGATCGAACTTGCCGCCTCGCTCAAGCTCGTCCTCTATGTCTCGCTGATCGCGTGCCTGTTCGCACCTTGGGGCATCGGATCGAGCGACGCCTCTTTGCCGGCTTTGATGATCGGGGTTGCGGCCTATATCGGCAAACTCGCCATCGGCGGCTTCTTCCTGGCGTTGTTCGAAACCTCGATCGCCAAAATGCGGGTCTTTCGCGTGCCGGAGTTCCTCGGTGCGGCGCTCATGCTCGGACTGCTTGCCACGCTCCTTCTGTTCGTCTCGGGAAGCTTCTAATGAGTACGATCGATTTCGACGTCGCTCACGTGCTAGCCGGCTCGCTGGTGCTGATCAGCTTCCTCGAACTCTACCAGGATCGCCTTTATTCACTCCTGAATGTCTATGCGGCTCATGCGCTGGTGCTCGCCGCATCGGTCGCCTGGCAGGCCTTCATTCAGGACGCGCCGCACCTCTACGTCACCGCCATGATCGCGCTCGTCTTCAAGGCGATCATTATCCCAGTCGCGCTCCATCGCATGATCGTCAAGCTCGGCATCCACCGCGAGATCGAAAAGGTGGTGGGCGTCGGCTTGGCCATGCTGGCCGGCATCGGCTTGGTCGCCCTGTCCATGGTGGTGATGTTACGCGTGACCCAACAGGCGGGGCGGCTGGCACAGGAGGACCTCGCCTTCGCGTTGTCGGTAGTATTGCTGGGCCTCTTGATGATGGTCACGCGGCGCAACGCCGTGAGCCAGGTCGTCGGGTTCATGTCCCTTGAGAATGGCTTGGTGCTGGCGGCGACCGGGGCCAAAGGCATGCCGCTTGTGGTCGAGATCAGCGTCGCGTTCTCGATCCTGATCGCCTTCATCGTGATCGGCATCTTTCTGTTCCGCATCCGCGAGCGCTTCGACACGGTCGACATGCAGGTGATCGACTCCTTCCGCGGAGAGCACCGATGACCGTCAATGGCGTGACCGGTGTGCTCCTGATTCCCGCGTTCGCCGCCGGGCTCCTGGCCGTCCTGCCGGGCTATCGGGCGACCGCGCGGATCAACGTGCTGGCGACCACGCTCACGCTTCTGTGCGCGCTGTCGCTGTTCTTCGGCCGTCCGGTCCCCGGCCCCTATCTGCTGGTGGACGATCTCAACGCCACGTTCATCGTGCTAACCACCTTCGTCGGTTTCACCACCAGCGTGTTCAGCGCGACTTATATCGGCCACGAGCTCGCGATCGGACGGCTGACCCCGCCGTTCGTGCGGTTCTATCACGCCATGTATCAGGTGCTGATGTTCGCGTTGAATTTGGCGCTGGTCGCCAACAACATCGGCCTGATGTGGGTGGCGATCGAGCTTGCCACGCTCACAACGGTGCTCATGGTGGGCATCTACCGCACCCACGAGGCGCTCGAAGCGGCCTGGAAATATTTCATCCTGGGCAGTGTCGGCATCGCGCTGGCCTTGTTCGGCACCATTCTGGTCTACATGGCGGCCCGGCCCGTGGTCGGCGAGGGTCTCGATGCCATGGTGTGGAGTGTGCTGGTCAAGCGCGCCGGCGCTTTCGATCCGGCCCTGCTCGATCTCGCTTTCATCTTTTTGCTGCTCGGTTACGGCACCAAGGTCGGCCTCGCGCCGCTGCACGCCTGGCTTCCCGACGCCCATGCCGAGGGGCCAACGCCGATTTCGGCGGTGTTGTCCGGCCTTCTCCTCAACGTCGCGCTCTACGCACTGCTGCGTTTCAAAATGTTGCTGGCCGCGAATCCCGCCGCATTAGCGCCCGGACCGTTGATGGTGACGCTCGGGCTGCTATCGCTCGTGTTCGCCGCCTTCATGCTGTACCGCCGCCGCGACATCAAGCGGCTGTTCGCTTACTCGTCCATCGAACATATGGGCATCATCACCTTCGCGTTCGGCATGGGCGGCCCGCTCGCTAATTTTGCCGGCCTGCTCCACATGACCATGCATTCGCTGACCAAGTCAGCGATCTTTTTTGCCGTCGGCCACGTCGCGCAGGTGAAGGGAACGCAGCGCATCGCCGACATGGGCGGGCTCACCGAGACGCACCCGCTGCTCGGCTGGGGCCTGATCCTCGGCGTGGTCGCCATCGCGGGCTTGCCGCCGTTGGGCATATTCATGAGCGAGTTTCTCGTCGTCAGCTCAACCTTTGCCCGCGCGCCGCTCCTGGCGATTGTGCTGGTGTTCGGTCTCCTCGTCGCTCTCGGCGGATTGTTTCTGCGGCTCAACAGCATCGCCTTCGGCGAGCCGCGCGGGCCGACCGACAAGGCACACGCTTCCTACGTTCCAATGTTTGCCCACCTGACTCTCGTCTTCGTAGCCGGCGTCTACATGCCGCCGGCGCTCGTCGCCTGGTTTCAAAACGTCGCCGGACTGCTTGGGTAGACGATGCCGCAGATCGCCGACCTCCTCCCGAAGGGCAAGCCGGTCGAAGGGCATCGACCATGGCCGCGCGCCGAGGTGACGGCGGATACTTGGCAGAATGTCGCCCACGAGCTTGCCTGTGGTCGTGCGACGCTGCTTGGCCTATGGGGCGAGGGCACGCCCAAACCTGCCGTCCACATGGCGATCATGGGCGAGCAAGCCGCCCAGATTGCTGTTGTTTCGATTGGTTGTCCGGGTGGTGGCTTTCCTTCGATCGGCGCCTTGCATCCGCCCGCCGTCCGTCTCGAACGCGCGATTTTCAGTTTATACGGGCTCGAACCGATCGCCGCGCCGGATACGCGGCCCTGGCTCGATCTCGGCTTTTGGGATGTGCGGTATCCGCTTGGTGCCTCAAGCCCAGCTCCCACAACACGGGCGGATTACACATTTCTGCCGGTGGAAGGCGAGAGCCTGCATCAGGTTGCCGTTGGCCCCGTGCATGCCAGCATCATCGAGCCAGGCCACTTCCGCTTCACTGCGGGCGGCGAAACCGTGGCGCGGCTCGAACAGCGTCTCGGCTATGTCCACAAGGGGATCGAATCCCTCATGGCCGGGACCACCATCGAACGTGCGGCGCAACTGGCCGGGCGTACCTCCGGCGACAGCACCGTCGCCTACAGTATCGCTTTCGCGCACGCGGTTGAGGCGGCGCTCAAGGTTGCCCCGCCGCCGCGCGCACAATATTTGCGAGCGCTGATGGCCGAGCTGGAACGGCTCGCCAATCATCTCGGCGACATCGGCGCCATCTGCAACGATGCGTCGTTCGCCCTCATGCACGCCCATTGCGGCATCTTGCGCGAACGCGTGTTGCGTTCTGCGGACGTCGCGTTCGGTCATCGGCTGATGATGGATCGCGTCGTAACCGGCGGCGTCACCGTCGATCTTGATGCTGCCGGCACAGCCGGCATCTGGGAGGGCCTGCACGAAATTTACCAGCGTTTTCCGCGCCTCGTTGAACTTTACGACAAAACCGCCTCGCTGCAGGACCGCACCGTCGGCTCTGGAACCGTGACCACCGAGCTGGCACGCCAATTCGGCGCGGGCGGCTATGTGGGACGGGCCAGCGGACGCGATTTCGATGTGCGCAAAGCGCATGGCTATGCCCCCTACGATCAACTCCACTTTGATGTTCCTGTATTCACGGCAGGCGATGTCGACGCCCGCGTCTGGGTGCGGATCCGCGAAGTCGAGCAAAGCCTTTCGTTGATCGAACAAATTCTTACGCGGTTGCCGAATGGGCCCATCCGGACGTTATTCGCGGCGGCGAGCGGCGAGGGCCTGGGATTTGCCGAAGGATTTCGCGGCGACATTCTGGCTTGGGTGCGGCTCGACGGCGGGCGCGTCGAGCGCTGCCATCTGCGCGATCCGTCATGGTTTCAATGGCCGCTGCTCGAAGCCGCCATCGAGGGCAACATTATTGCCGATTTTCCGCTCTGCAATAAATCCTTCAACTGCTCCTATTCGGGCCACGATCTCTAGGAACCACGATGCGCAGGACGCTATTTGAAAGCCTTACGCACCGCCCGTTGACCGAAAAGCTGCCGGCGCCAGACGACGCGGCACTTGCCGAACTAGCCGCGAGCGTGGACCGCGCGGCGCGGGGTAGGCTAGGTCGCAGTCTTTCCATCCGCGCGGTCGATGCGGGCTCCTGCAATGGGTGCGAGCTGGAAATCCACGCGCTCAGCAACGCCTTCTACGATCTCGAACGTTTTGGCCTCCGCTTCGTCGCTTCCCCGCGGCACGCCGATGTTCTCTTGGTGACGGGGCCAGTCACGAAAAACATGCGCGAAGCCCTGGAGCGCACGTACAACGCTATGCCTGATCCCAAATGGGTTGTCGCGATCGGAGACTGTGCCGTGGATGGAGGTTTGTTCTCTGGCAGCTACGCGGTCGTCGGCGGCGTCGGTCGAGTCGTACCGGTCGATCTACATATTCGGGGCTGTCCGCCGCGGCCCATCCAATTGCTCGCAGGGCTGCTTACTCTCCTCAAATAGATGGCTGCTCGCCACCGAGCCGTCGCCAGACAGCGAGCGCTTCAGTAGCCCGAATGTCTGTTCCTGACACGTTTGAGACCTCAAGCCGCGTCCGCTTTTTGGTCGCCGTTAGGGGACAGATATCAAGGAACGGGCCGGGCTCAATCCTGCCTCTCCGCGACCACCGCTCCGAAAAATCAGCCCCGATAGATTGTTTCGGACCTGATGAGCCTCACTAAAGGCCTTCACTAGCTTCACTAATGTATGCCTTGATTCATTGATTTTATTGACTGGCGCTCCCTAGGGGACTCGAACCCCTGTTTTCGCCGTGAGAGGGCGACGTCCTGGGCCGCTAGACGAAGGGAGCTGCAATTCGAAATAGCCCCGATAACGCGGCGGCGCAAGCCGTCGTGGGGATCGTCATGGGGATCGTCACGGGAGCCGTTGGGGCGGCGCAGGACAACGGCCGGAAGGACCTCACCGCTGCGCGCCGAAATGCAACTGGCCCACGAGTTGGAGTGTCTTGAGATCGAAGAAGCGGACTTCGGTCGCGCCGGCAAGGTCGAAGGTGACGACGATCCGGCCTTCGGAGATCGTGGTGGAGTCGATGTGCGCGCCCTTGGGCAGGAACACGGTGCCATTGACGATAGTGTCGACGACGCTGTTGCCGCGGTTGAAGAAGCGATAGCCGACGACGCCGATCACGGCTGCGATCGCAATCGCGGTGGTCAACGCCGATATGATCATGAGCCAGCGCACGCGCGCGACAGTGGCGCTCAGGTCATTGGCGGGCTCGCTATTTGCGGATGATTTGTCTGATACATTGATGTTAGGCATGACGCTCACCATGACGACGAGATCGATTGTTGCCGCGGCGGATGACGCCGGAGTGCGGCTTGACCGTGTGCTGGCGACGCATGTCGCCGAACTGTCGCGCAGCCGGCTCAAGGCGCTGATCGAGGCCGGCGCGGTCGCGGTCGGCGGCCGCACGATCCGCGATCCGAGCCATCGCGTCAATTCCGGCGATGCCATCGCGCTCGACGTGCCGCCGCCGGAACCGGCCAAGCCCGCTCCCGAAGCGATCCCGCTTAAGGTCGTCTACGAGGACGATGACATCATCGTTATCGACAAGCCGGCCAACATGGTGGTCCACCCGGCTGCGGGGCACCAGACCGGTACGTTGGTCAACGCGCTGATCGCCCATTGCGGTGCGAGCCTTTCCGGTATCGGCGGCGAGCGCCGGCCGGGCATCGTGCACCGGCTCGACAAGGACACAAGCGGCCTCATGGTGGTGGCCAAGAACGATCGGGCGCATCGGCGCCTGGCGGCGCAATTTGCCAGCCACGGCCGCGACGGGGACGGGTTCGAACGCGGCTATTTGGCCTTCGTCTGGGGGGCGCCGGAGCGGCCCCAGGGCACCATCAACCGTCCGATCGACCGAGCGCCCCGTGCCCGCGACCATATGGCAGTGCGGGAGGGGGGCCGAGAGGCTGTCACTCACTGGCAAGCCCTGGAGCGGTATGCGGGCAGCGCCGGGCTGCCACACGGCGGCCAGCGGGTCGGGCGGGGCGTCCGGGCCGCGAAGCCAGCCGAGGCGGTCGCGAGCCTGCTCGCGTGCCGGCTCGAAACCGGCCGAACCCACCAAATTCGGGTCCATTTGGCCTCGATCGGCCATCCAGTAATGGGCGATCCAACCTATGGGACGGGATTTCGAACCAAAAGCGCTCTGCTCACGACCAATGCTCAAGCTGCCCTGGCGGGCCTTGGCAGGCAGGCCCTGCATGCTTATCTTCTTTCGATCAAGCAACCGTCGAGCGGCGAAATACTTCGGTTCCGGTCGGAACTGCCGCCCGATCTTACCCGTTTACACAATGAATTGGTCCGCGGTCGGGCGGAACCCAGCCAAATGCCTCCTGACAGGGGGTAGAGGGTTTAACCGATTTCGCAGTTTTTTAACCTAGATCAACGCCGTATCGCGCTGAAGTGATGCGGCGTCCCTTTCACGGACCTGATTCGACCGTGTATGCTGCGGGTGCGAACTTGAACTGGTGCCGTCGGCTCGGGGAGCGGCGGTCCATTCGCCCGCCGCTTGCGCGGGGGCATTTTTAGGAGGGCGCTGTCATGGCCCAAACTGCTGCACTGCCGGTTTTGTCGGGCGAAACCGGCCTTACCCGGTACCTTGAAGAGATCCGGCGGTTTCCGATGTTGGAGCCGCAGGAAGAATTCATGCTGGCCAAACGCTGGCGCGAGCACGGCGACCGCGACGCCGCGCATAAGCTCGTTACCAGCCATCTGCGGCTCGTCGCCAAGATCGCCATGGGCTATCGCGGCTACGGCCTGCCGATCTCGGAAGTCATCTCCGAAGGCAACGTCGGTCTGATGCAGGCGGTCAAGCGGTTCGAGCCCGATAAGGGTTTTCGGCTCGCGACCTACGCCATGTGGTGGATCAAGGCCGCGATTCAGGAATACATCCTGCGCTCGTGGTCGCTCGTGAAGATGGGCACGACCGCCAACCAGAAGAAGCTGTTCTTCAATCTGCGCAAAGCCAAGAGCCGGATTTCCGCGCTTGAGGAAGGCGACATGCGGCCCGATCAGGTCAAGCTGATCGCCAAGCGTCTCGGCGTCACCGAGCAGGACGTGATCGATATGAACCGCCGGCTCGGCGGCGACGCGTCGCTCAATGCGCCGATCCGCGAGGACGGCGATTCCGGCGAGTGGCAGGACTGGCTGGTCGACGACAGCGTCAGTCAGGAAAGCCGGCTTGCTGAATCCGAGCAATCGGAAAACCGCCACAAGGCGCTCGGCGACGCGCTCACCGTGCTCAACGAGCGCGAACGCCGCATCTTCGAGGCGCGGCGGCTCGCCGACGATCCGATCACGCTGGAGGAACTCGCGGACGAATTCGGCGTGTCGCGCGAGCGCGTGCGCCAGATCGAGGTGCGCGCCTTCGAGAAGGTGCAGAAGGCGGTGAAGCACAACATCGCCTCGATAGAAAATCCCGCTGCGGCGGCAGCCGCAATGTAGTGAGCGGCGGAAAAAGTTTCAGGCGCGCGTAGGGCGAAGCCCCGGGGAAGTCGCCGGGGCTTCGTTTTTTTGTTTGTGGCGGGAACGCCTCGCACTCACGCGATGGCAGGCAGCCCGTCGAGCAGTTTATCGAGAGTAATCGGGTAGTCGCGCACGCGCACGCCGGTGGCATTGTAGATGGCGTTGGCAACAGCGGCGCCTACCCCGCAGATGCCAAGTTCGCCGACGCCTTTGGCCTTCATTGGCGACGAGATCGGATCGGTCTCGTCGAGAAAAATCACGTCTTGATGCGGAATATCGGCATGCACCGGGACTTCGTAGCTGGCGAGATCGTGATTGACGAAGAAGCCGCGGCCTTTGTCGATGGCGAGCTCCTCCATGAGGGCTGCGCCTGCGCCCATCGTCATCGCGCCGATCACTTGGCTGCGTGCAGATTTTGGATTGAGGATGCGGCCCGCGGCGCACACCGCGAGCATCCGGCGCAGCCGTGTCTCGCCCGTCGCGGCGTCGACCGCGACTTCGACGAAATGCGCTCCGAAGGTCGATTGCTGGTAGGTCTTATCGAGGTCGCCGTATTCGATCTTATCCTCAGCGGAAAGATCGCCTTCGCCTGCCGCCTCGGCGAGCCGGACGCTGCGATTGCCCGAGCGGACGAAGCCGTCGGCGAACGCCGCATCGGCGGAATTGAAGCCAAGCTTGCGCGCCACCGCCTCACGCAGTTTGACGCACGCCGCATACACGCCTGAGGTCGAGTTGTTTGCGCCGAACTGGCCGCCCGAGCCGCTCGAAACCGGAAATGCCGAATCGCCGAGCCGCACCGTCACGTCCTTGAGCGGCACGCCCATCATCTCGGCCGCGGTTTGCGCGATGATCGTGTAACTGCCGGTGCCGATGTCCGTCATGTCGGTCTCGACCGTCACAATGCCGCGATTGTCGAGCCGCACGCGCGCTGCTGACGGGGCGAGCAGGTTGTTGCGGAACGCGGCGGCGACGCCGATGCCGATCAGCGAGCTGCCCTCGCGCGTCTGGCCGGGCTGCGGGTTGCGCTTGCTCCAACCGAAGCGGTCGGCGCCGACGCGCAGGCACTCATTGAGTTGCCGCTGCGAGAACGGCCGCGGCGGATGTTCGGGATCCACCTGGGTATCGTTGCGGATGCGAAACTCGATCGGATCGAGCTTGAGCCTTTCGGCCATCTCATCGATCGCAATCTCCAGCGCCATCATCCCCGGCGCCTCGCCGGGTGCCCGCATGGCGTTGCCTTCGGGCAAGTCGAGCATCGCGAGTCGCATCGCGGTCATGCGGTTTTCTCCGGCATAGAGCAGCCGGGTCTGACTGACCGCCGTTTCGGGATCGCCGCCCGGCAGGTTGGCCGACCAACTCTCGTGGCCGATCGCGGTAATCTTGCCATCCTCGGTCGCTCCGATGCGAATGCGCTGGATCGTCGCCGGCCGGTGCGTGGTATTATTGATGATCAGCGGCCGCGGCAGCGCCACTTTGACCGGCCGCTTGGCGGCGCGTGCGCCGAGCGCTGCGAGCAGCGCATCGGCGCGTAGAAACAATTTGCCACCGAAGCCACCGCCGATGAATGGCGAGACGAGACGAATGTTCTTCTTGGCGGTACGGAGCGTCTGCGCCATGTCGGTCACGCCCCAGTCGATCATCTGGTTTGATGTCCATACCGTGAGCTTGTCGCCATTCCAGGCCGCTACGGAAGCGTGCGGCTCCATCATGGCGTGCGACTCGTCGGGTGTCGTGTAAGTGGCATCGAACTGAACCGGCGCTTTGGTAAATGCGCCCGCGAAATCGCCGGCGGCTGTGTCGGCCGGGCCGCCGAAGCTCGGCTCGTGCTTGATCGCCGAATCTTTCGCGCTGGATAGATCGAATGCGCCCTTGGCGGGGGCATAGTTCACCCGAACCAGCGCGGCGGCCGCGCGCGCCTGCTCGAATGTTTCGGCAACGACAATTCCGACCGCCTGGTGATAATGCTGGATGTCAGGGCCGCCGAGCAGATGGGCGACGTTGTATTCGCCTTTCGTGAGCTTGCCGGCGTTTTCCGCCGTAACAATCGCCAGAACGCCGGGTGCCGCCTTGGCGTCTTTCAGATCGATCGACGTGATACGGCCCTTGGCGATGGCGGCGCCGACCACATAGCCGTAGGCCTGGTTGGCGACGACGTCGTGCCGCTCGTAGGCGTAAGGCGCGGTGCCCGTGGTCTTGAGCGGGCCGTCGACGCGGTCAGTCGCGAGACCGACCACCTTGAGCTGATCGATCGGATTGAGCGTGGCAGGATGTTCAAATTTCACGGCTTTAGCCTCTCGCTTCGGCCAGCACGGCGCTGAGCGTGCGCTCGGCCAGCGTCAGCTTGAATGCGTTGTCGCGTGTCGGTTTGGCGTCGGCGAAGAGACGCGCAGCGACCGCCTTAGCGCCGCGCGGCATTTCCGTCTCGGCCGCCGTGATACGCCACGGCTTCGGCGCGACGCCGCCGAGCGCCAAGCGTCCAGTGCCGTCGCGCTGCACGACCGCGCCGACCGAGACCAGCGCGAACGCATAGGACGCGCGGTCGCGGACCTTGCGGTAGATGTGCGTGCCGCCGAGCGGCTTAGGCAGTGTCACTGCGGTGATGAGTTCGCCCGGCTCGAGCACGGTTTCGAGGTGCGGCGTGTCGCCGGGCAGCCGGTAGAAGTCGGCAATCGGAATGCTCCGCGCCGTGCCGTCGGGCCGCGCAGTCTCTACGATTGCGTCGAGCGCCATCATCGCCACCGCCATATCGCTCGGATTCGTCGCGATGCACGCCTCGCTCGTCCCGATGATGGCGAGCTGGCGGCTCACGCCGCCGATCGCGGCACAGCCGCTGCCGGGCTTTCGTTTGTTGCACGGCTGGTCGGTGTCGTAAAAGTATGGACAACGCGTCCGTTGCAGCAGGTTGCCGGCGGTCGTGGCCTTGTTGCGCAACTGTCCCGAGGCGCCGGCGAGCAGGGCTCGTGCCAGCAAACCGTAGTCGCGGCGCACGCGCTCGTCAGCGGCGAGATCGGTGTTGCGCACCAGCGCGCCGATGCGCAGGCCGCCGTCGGGCATTGCTTCGATCTTGTCGAGGGCGAGATTGTTGACGTCAATCAGATGAGAAGGAGTCTCGATCTGGAGCTTCATCAGGTCGAGCAGATTGGTGCCGCCGGCGATGAATTTGGCGCCTGTGACGCGCGCGGCGGCCGTGGCCGCTTCGGCGGGCGAGGTGGCGCGCTCGTAGGTGAAGGATTTCACGGCTGTCTCCCTGCGACTTCGGTGATTGCTTCGACGATGTTGGAATAGGCGCCGCAGCGGCAGATGTTGCCGCTCATGCGCTCGCGCAGCTCGGCGGCCGTCAATTGCGGGCGCGCGGCGAGGTCAGCGCTGACATGGCTCGGGATGCCGGCCTCGATCTCATCGAGCACGGCGACGGCCGAACAGATCTGGCCCGGCGTGCAATAGCCGCATTGATAGCCGTCATGTTTGATGAAGGCGGCCTGCAGCGGGTGCAGCCGGTCCGGCGTGCCGAGTCCTTCGATGGTGGTGATGCGCTCGCCCTCGTGCATCACCGCGAGGGTGAGGCACGAGTTAATGCGCCGCCCATCCACGATCACCGTGCAGGCGCCGCACTGGCCGTGATCGCAGCCCTTTTTGGTGCCGGTCAGATGCAAATGCTCGCGCAGCGCGTCGAGCAGCGTGGTTCGCGTGTCGAGTTCGAGCACGCGTTTTTCGCCATTCACGGTGAAAGACACTTTTAACCGCGCAGGAGTCATTGCAGGCGACATGACACGTTCTCCGATGGCCGAATTATGCGGCTTGGCCGCTGTTGGGCGGCTCTGGCCGCCGTAGGGCGGCAGTTCCAATCAACAGATTGCGCCGGACTAATTCCGTTTCAACGGGCTACGGCACCTTGGGTTCCGGACGAGCGCCGGATTGCGCCTCGCAGGTCCCGCACCTAAGGCCTCGCCGGCTCTCGGTTGCACACTGATTCAGCACGCAATGCAGTCGCGCTTCGTCGAGTGTGCCATGTCATCTGGCCATCACGATATGCGCTCCGCTATCGGCTTCTGATCCGGATGGCCGGACGGGCCAATTGCGGCAGCGGATCAACGCTCGGCGGTCAGAAACAGCCATTCGAAATAGGTTGCGGGATGACCCATCACCAGCTTCACGTTTTCCGATGCATAATTGCCGCGGCATTGTTTCGAGCAATACCGCGCTTTGGCAAAGGGACGTCGGCAGGAAGGGAACCCGATGCCGCGATTGCAGTTGGGATGCGCGCATTTCATGACACGACCCATGCCCGCAGCCGCGACGCGAACTCGGCGAGCCGTGAGTGCCGGCCGCTGCAGCGGTAATCGCAATACAGCAGGCCGGTGGCGATTTCTCGCACATAGCCGTCGGAGATCGGCTCACGGCAAGACGCGCAATGGGCACTCTGGTGAGGCGTCCGGCCGTTAATGAAAATAAAACGAGGACCCGCTTTTCCGGCTTGGGGCTTCGCGCTCTTCTGAGCGGTGTTGGACGAGCCAGCACTTCCAAAGGGCCTGGATTCGTTAGATAGCACGACAGCCTCCATAACTGCTCATTACGCCGGTATGCAACGCGCGTACCAACCCTTATCTTCGCCTGCCCACCGTCGCTTATCGGGTGCACCGCCCGGCAGTGCAATTCAGGGAATAGCCCTAAGGGCGATCACGTAACGACGTATATCGGGAGTACCCTTCAGCCGGAGGAGCCGGAGTAAATTCAGCTCGCCAGCGCCGTTTTGGCCGCTTTCGCGGCGTCGAGCGCTTCGCGAATGATCCGGCCCATCGCGGAAATCTGATACGGCTTGCGCAGGACCGGGAATTCCGGCTCGGTGTCGAACACCTTTGCGTAGCCGGTGGTGAGAACAACCGGGATCTCCGGGTGGCGCGCTTTCACGGTACGGGCAAGCAAGAGACCGTCGATCTGCCCGGGCAACACCACATCGGAGAAGACGGCGCTGACGGCGGGGGACTGGTCGAGCGCATCGATCGCTGCCGTGGCGTGTTCAACCGCGACGGTGCGATAGCCGAGCTGTTCGAGAAGTGAGACCGTCACCGCGCGCACATCCGCGTTGTCCTCGACCACCAGCACAGTGGCGCCGGGCGGCGCAGCGTATTGGGCAGTATCCTCCTGCAGCGCCTCGGCCACCGCGGCGTGGCTGCGCGGAAGGTAGATCGTGACGATCGTGCCCTGGTGCAGCGCGCTTTTGATCATCGCGGTGCCGCCCGAGCGGCGCGCGAAGCCATACACCTGGGACAGACCGAGCCCGGTGCCCTTGTCGGCGCCTTTGGTCGTGAAGAAGGGCTCGAAAACCCGGCCGATCACGTCGTCGGCGATGCCTGTGCCAGTATCGGTAACGCTCAGCGCAACGAAGTCTCCGATCAAACCTTCAGGCGTGTCTTCGGCGTTAAGGCGCACACTCTCGGCCGAGATCGACAGCCGTCCGCCGCGCGGCATGGCATCGGAGGCATTGACCGCCAGATTCACCAGCGCCAATTCCAGCTCGGACTTGTCGACTCGTACCGGCCATGTCGTATCGGGAACGTCGATCTCCAGTACGATGTTGACATGCAACGTGCCGGACAAAACATCGCGGAACGCCTTGATGGTACCGGCCGGGCTGATGACCGTCGGATTGAGCGGCATGACGCGAGAGAACGAGAGCAGCTGCCGGGTCAAGTTCTCGCCGCGCGTCGCCGCAATCTGGATCGCCTCCAGCGAACGCTTGTCCTTCGGCTCGGTGAGGCGGCGCTTTAGGCTCTGCGCGTGACCACTCACGATCATCAACAGATTGTTGAAGTCGTGGGCGACTCCGCCGGTAAGTGCGCCGAGCGCCTCCATCTTCTGCGCGTGCGCTGAACGCTGGTTGGCCCGGTCGAGCGCCGCCGCGGCCTCCTTCTCCATCGTCACGTGGCGGCCCGAGACATAGATTAGGCCTTCTTCGGCCGTCATGGTCCAATGGATCCAGCGCCATGAGCCGTCCTTGTGGCGAAATCTGTTCTCCATGCGGACGGTGCCGATGCCCTGGGCAAGCTGCGCACGGCCCGCGATCGCGGCCTCGGTGTCATCCGGGTGGCGCAGTTCGCTCACATGCATCATTTTGATTTCGGCCTCGCTCCAGCCGAGCAGCCTGACCCAAGCCGGATTGATGCTGACGAAATGTCCGGCGAACGTCGACACGCCGAGCAGATCTTCCGAGACGTTCCAAATCCGGTCGCGCTCCCTGGTGCGTTCCCGGACTTCGGTCTCCAGTTTCTCCTTGAGATGGCGCAGTTCGCGCTCGGCGATCTGGCGCGCCTGCTCGGCCTGCATACGTTCGGCGGCGAAACCGAGCCGGCGGGCGAGATTCAGGGCAAGATCGGTCTCGTCGCGGGTGAACGCGTGCGGTGTCTCGTAATAGGTCATGAACTTGCCGGCGACGCTGCCATCGGACGAGACCAGCGGAATGAAAGAGAGCGCCCTGATGCCTTCTTGCTTGACGACGGCTGTAATCGCCTTCGGCAAATCGGCATGATCGATATCGTCGATGCAGATCGGCTGGGGATTCATTTCGCCGGCGGCCCAGGGCGAATGTCCGTCGACGGCGGCGCGATAGCGGTCGGACAGGCCGCGCCAGGCGACGAATCGCATTGTGCCGGTTTTGTCGGGCCGCAGCACCGAGGCGCGGCTGCAATGCAGCGCCCGCAGGATAGCGTCGATCGCCGCCTGATAGACAACGCTCAGCGATTCGGCGCGATAGAGCCTGTTGGTAAAATCGTAGAGCGCGGTATTCTCTTCGGCCGTTCTGGCCAGTGCCGCTTCGGCGCGGTCACGTTCCTGGGCGCGCGCGTGCAGCGCCTGCGAGGCGACCGCTATAGCGGCGACCGCGTCGTCATATTCGCGCACGCCGGTCGGCGCCACGTTCAATGGCTGTTCGGACGCAATGGCCGTCGCGGCGTTTTTTAGCTGCATGGCACTCCGGTGCAGACGGCGCGCAACCAGCCACGCCAACAGTACACCAAGGCCGATGCAGCCGAGACATGCGGCCGCCAGCATCCACTGCGTCCGTCGCAGCGGCGCCTTGAGAATGCTCTCACGGATGCCGATACCGACCGTCCAGCCATACGCTGTGTGCGTGTAGCCGTCGATGATCCGGTGGCCATCGGTCGCCACGTGATAGACGACGCCGGAACGGTTCCGCTCGATAGCACTCTGCCAGCCTTTGCTGGCTGGTTGGCCCAGCTTCGTTCCTTCCGCATCGGGCAACCGGGCGAGGAAATGGTTACTGCGATCGACAATGGCGGCCAGCCAGTTTTTTAGATATTTCTGATTCTGCAGCAGCACGACGAACCGCTCGGGGCTCAGCGTGATGTCAATCAGATATACAATGCGCCCGTCGCGGAACACTGGAACGACCGCAAACGACTTCAGCTGGTGCGTGCCGTATCCAGCGACGATGTCCGAGACCTCGGGCTTGTGGGTTCGCAGCGCCCGCTGCTCGGTATCGAATAACGGACGATGAGGGAGCGCGCGGCCCGGCGGCAGCCTCGTGTTGAGCAACACCTGTCCCGTTGGATCAAGCACGACCAGCCAGGAATCCGGCAGCTCGTTGAGCGAGGCTTTGGCGCGCTGCCAGAAATCCGGCCAATTGCCGTCCTGCAAGGACTTGGAATGGGCGAGCGTCGCGGCGACCGCGATGTGCTTGTCGATTTCCTGATCCACCGCGGCGGCAAGCGATCCGGCATTGTTGAGGAGCACAGCCTCGGTCGATTCCCGTTCCGCTGCCGCGATCCGCGCGCTGACGTAGAACGACAGGCCGGCGAGCGGGATTGCTACGGCTAGCGTCAGCAGAACGAGATAAAAACGCACCGAGTGAGTGCGCGTCCCTGCCGCCGCGGCATTCACGGCAGCCATCCCCTCACAGCGAGGTATTTTGCAACTTTTCGTCGGGGGGAGTCCGCCCGACCCCGGCTGCGCATGACCCTGAACCCGTGCCAACGGGGTGGAACTCCCTGCAAGATAAAATGTTCCGGCGGCCTTGGGGAGCCGAAAAGAGCCCCAGTGTGCGGGAGCATTCGGCGAGGCACATCCCCGCGCGATGCCACGATGCGTCATGCCCCCTTGTCAGCGGCCGCAGAACCGGGGCATCTCGGCGCTTTGGGACGACTTTCGGTCGAAAGAAGCCGGCGAATGGCGCGCTACCGGGTTGCAGTCGATACGGGCGGGACATTCTCTGACTTCGTCTACCTCGACGAGACAACCGGTGCGGTAACGATCACTAAAGTACCCTCGACGCCGGACGATCCGTCGCGGGCCATCCTGCAGGGCATCGAACCGCTGATTGCGCCAGCTTCGGGTGCGGCAGCGTCGGCGGGAGCCGCCGCCGAGGTCAGCTATTTCTGTCACGGGACCACGGTCGGCACCAACGCGCTGCTCGAAGGCAAAGGCGTGCGAACTGGCCTCCTTGTGACCAAAGGCTTCCGCGGCATCTACGAAGTCGCCGAGCAGGCGCGGCCTTACGGCACCGCGATCTTCGACGTGATGTATGACAAGCCCGTGCCGCTGGTCCCGCAGAGCCGCACCGGCGAAGTGACGGAGCGGGTCGATTTCCGAGGCAACGTGCTGGTGCCGCTCGACGAGGCGGCGCTGCGCGTCACCTTGCGCGATCTGAAGGCGAAACGGATCGAGGCGCTCGCGGTCTGCTTGTTGTTCTCGTTTCTGCATCCGGAGCACGAAGCGCGCGTGCGCGAGATTGCCGCGGAGGAATTGCCGGGCTGCAACGTCTCGCTGTCGTCGGAAATCCTGCCGCAGATCCGCGAATATTACCGGCTCTCTACAACGGTCATTAATGCCTATCTGCAGCCGATCCTCGCCCGCTACATCGCCAATCTTGATCGCCGCCTCAATGGCGCCGGCGTCGTCACCCGGCAGAAATATATCATGCAGTCGAACGGCGGCATGTCGACGTTCGGCGAGGCGGCGCGTACCGCCGTGACCACGGTGCTGTCCGGACCTGCCGGTGGCGTCACCGCGGGGGCCCATGCCAGCCGCCAGTGTGGCATCGGCAACATCATTACCTTCGACATGGGCGGCACCTCGTGCGACGTGGCGCTGATCAAGGACGGCGAGCCGATCTTCGCCAGCCGCGGCAAGATCGAGGGCCGCGACCTTGCGGTGCCGATGATGGACATCAATACGGTGAGCGCCGGCGGCGGCACCATCGCCAAGGTGGATCGCTTCGGCGCACTTGAAGTCGGCCCGCAGAGTGCCGGCGCGGTACCTGGGCCGGCGTGCTACGGCCGGGGTGGCGAGACGGTGACCATCACGGACTGCAATCTCGTTCTTGGCTACCTGTCAGCCGACAATTTTCTCGGTGGTCGCATGACGCTCGACCGCGACCGGGCCGAGGCGGCGGTCAACCGCGTCGCCAAGCCATTATCGCTCGACATGATTGCGGCGGCCGAAGGCATCGTGCGCATCATCGATGTGAAGATGGAAGAAGCCATCAAGGCGATCTCCACCATGCGCGGCCACGACCTGCGCGACTTCTTTCTGCTCGCGTTCGGCGGCGCCGGGCCGCTGCACGCGGCGCGCATGGCGCGCGATCTCGGCATGGCGGGCGTGATCGTGCCGCTATATCCCGGCGTGTTTTCGGCGATCGGGCTGCTCATGTCCGATGTCAAGCACGATTACATCCGCTCGCGCATGACGCCGATCTCAGCGCTTTCGTCGAACGACGTCGAACAGGTGTTCACGCCATTGGAGGTGCAGGCGAGGAGCGATCTGCGCCGTGATGGCTTCGCGGAAAGCGAAATCCGCGTCGAGCGCGCGCTCGACTTGCGTTATGCCGGGCAGGGCTACGAGATCACTATGTCTTGTACCGCCGACGAAATTGCGGCACTTGCGATCCTGCGCAAGAAATTTGACACCGAACACAAGAACCGTTTTGGCCACAGCGCGCCGGAGGAGCCCGTGGAAGTCGTGTCGTACCGCGTTCGCGGCATCGGGCTGGTGCCGCCGGTGTCGATGCCGGCGTTTAAGCCGCAGGGCGGCACGCTTGCCGACGCGCTGCGCGAGACGCGATCCGTGCGCTTCGACGGCAAGACCGTGGCGTGTCCGGTCTATCAGCGCGAAAAACTCGATATCGGGCTGAGCTTGCGCGGACCCGCGATCCTCGACCAATTCGACTGCACCACCGTCATCTGCGCGGGACAGACGGCACGCGTCGACGAATGGAAGAATTTGATCGTAACGGAGGCGAGGTAATGCCCATCGACGCCGTCGATCTTGAAGTCATCAAGGCGAGCCTCTCCGGCATCGTGCAGGAGATGCAGAACTCGCTGTTCCGTACCGGCTTCTCCACCATCGTGCGTGAATCGCAGGATGCCTCCTGCGCGCTGATGAACGCCAAGGGCGAGGTTGTGGCGCAGCACGTCGTCCTGCCGCTGCACATCGGCGCGTTCCCGGCGTGCTGCGCCGCCGTGCTCGACGTATTTGCAGGCGCGATCGTCGAGGGCGACGCTTTCCTGATCAATCACCCGTATCAGGGCGGCAGTCCGCACGCTCCGGACATGTGCGTGCTCACGCCGGCATTCGTGAGCGGAGAGCTGTTCGGCTTTTGTGGCTCGATCGCCCACAAGGGCGATATCGGCGGGCCGGTGCCGGGAAGCTGCTCCGGCCAGGCGCGCGAGACTTTCAACGAGGGCCTGCACCTGCCGGCGGTCCGTTATCAGCGCAAGTTCGAGTCGCAGACCGACATCGACCGCATCATCGCCGCCAACAGCCGCACGCCCGAGCTGGTGCTCGGCGACATTCGCGGCCAGCTCGGCGCCGACCGCCTGGGCGAGCGGCGTCTCAACGAGCTCGTGGCCAAGTTCGGCAAGGACAAGGTCGAGCAAAGTTTCGCCCGCCTGTTCGAGATCGGCGAAGCCCGCGTGCGCGCGGCCATCGCCGATTGGGCCGACGGCCGCTACGAGGCCGAGCGTTTCGTCGACGACGACGGCATCGAATTGGAAAAGCCGGTACGCATCCACGTGGTCGCGGAGAAGCGCGGCGATCGCCTGCATTTCGATTTTTCCGGCTCCGCCGATCAAACGCGCGGCCCGGCCAATATCCGCCCGCCGCTGGTGCAGGCGGCCTGCGCCTATGCGCTAATCTCGATGGTCGACCCGCACATGTACGTGTCGAGCGGGCTGCTGCGCGCATTCACCATCGAAGTCCGCGAAGGCAGTGTGCTCAATCCGCGCTTCCCGGCGCCGGTCAACACCTACAATCCGACTGTGCATGCGCTGGTCGATGCGCTGTTCGCCGCGCTGGCGCCGATCGTGCCGGAGAAAGTGCGCGCCGATGGCTCAGGCAGCCGCTCGATTGTCATCGGGGGCCGCAGCACGTCGGCCGGCAAGGGCTACGTGCAGTACGAGATCATCGCCGGCGGCGGCGGCGCACGACCGAATAAAGACGGCGCGTCCGTCATTACCGTCAATCAAAGCAATGCCCGCATCGCGCCGATCGAAATCATTGAGAGCGAATTTCCGACGCGCCTCATTCGCTTCGAGCTTATTCGCGATTCCGGCGGGCCGGGACATTATCGCGGGGGTCTTGGCGTGCGCCGTGAATATCTCAATCTTGCCGATGCGCGTTTTTCCATTCGCTCGATGAAGCACATTATTCCGCCGCACGGCATGGCGGGCGGCCGCGACGGCCGGCCCGGCGATATCTGGATCAATCCCGATGCCGAGGGCGCCAAGCGCCTGCCGACGCGCTACGCCGACTATCCGCTGAAGGAGGGCGACACCTTCCGGCTCGATACGCCGGGCGGCGGCGGCTATGGCGACCCGCTTGAGCGGCCGCCCGAAAACGTGCTCGCCGACGTTTGCGAAGGACTGGTGTCGACCGAGACTGCGGAGCGCGACTACGGGGTGGTGCTCAAGCGAGAGGGCGGCGATTTGGTTGTGGATGCCGCGGAGACGCTGGCAAGGCGCGCCAAGGTGACGACCTAGTGGAGCGGATTTGACACTCGCTACCCACCCAGCCGCGAACTCCGGTAGCGAATGTCAAATCCAAAAACTCCACTAGCATTTATAGTTGCTAGTCGTCCTTTGATTCTAACATTCGCATGATGGGGTGCCGAAACGGGATGCGAATGTTAGAATCGGATTACGAGGAGGTGTGAGGCATGAAGACCGTGGGTTTCATCGGCACCGGCGGCATGGGCAGCGGCATGGCGGCCAACCTGATCAAGGCCGGCTATCGTCTGGTCGTGAACGATTTGAGGCGCGAGCAGTCCAAGGGACTGGAAGGCGCAGGCGCGCAGTTCAAGGAGACGCCCAAAGCAGTGGCTGAATCGTGCGAGCTCGTGCTCTCGATGTTGCCGAACAACGATGCGGTCAGGGCTGTCGGCCTCGGCAGGGGTGGGCTCGCCGAGGCGACCACCGGCGCCAAGGTGTGGATCGATTTCAGCAGCATCGATAAGGAGACCATCGTCAGCGTCAGCGGCGAGCTCAACAAAAAGGGCTGGACCGTGCTCGACGCTTCAGCCGGAGGCGTCGAGGAGGTTGCGGCGGCCGGTGAGCTGGCGCTTTGGCTTTCGGGCTCCAAGGCGTTGTTCGACGAGCATCAGCGGATATTCAAGGCGATGGGCAAATCGATGCTTCACGTCGGCGAGCTCGGCAACGCCAAGCTCGTCAAGAACGCCATGGCGATGTTGGCCGCCGTCCAACACCTGAGCCTTGTTGAAGTCTGCTGTTGGCTCAGGAAGGGCGGTCTCGACGAAGCCACCTTCCAGACCATTATCAAAAATTCTCAGCAGGATTCGGTGGCAACTCGGCGCATCATGGAAATTTTGGTGAGTCGCAAGTTCAAGCCGCGCAAGTCCTGGATGCCGAAGGACGTGGGCTTCGGGCTCGATATGGCGCGGAAGATGGAGGTCCCGATGCCGTTTGTCGGCCTGGCCTCCCAGATGTTTGCTATCGCGCAGGCGACGGGTCAGGACGGTTATGAGGCGACCGGCATTGCCTGCAACCTCTACGACGTGATCAACGGCACTAAAACGAAGCCCAGCTGAGGTCCTGTCAGTATGCTGGTTCGCTTATTAGGAGCATCAATCAGGAGCGCATGAACGCTGCTGTCGTAAATCGCCATAGCGTGCAATCGCGCGGCTTAGTAGATTAAGTCACGAGGCGACGAAGTGTCCGAGACAAAAACGATAACGGCTGAGGTGGAGAATTGGCTCGCCGCGTTCCAGGACGCGCTCGCGGCGTGCGACGGGCGCGCGCTTAAAAGCTTGTTTGTCGCCGACAGCTATTGGCGCGACGTTCTGTCATTCACGTGGGGAATCGATACCGTCGCAAGCGCCGATGCGATCGCGGAGAGTTTGTCAGGAAGCGCGCCGCGTGTCCGGCCATGCGGTTTCGAAATCGACCAGCGGCGTACGCCACCGCGCCGCGTAACCCGCGCAGGCACGTCGGTGATCGAAGCCATCTTCCGCTTTGAAACCACCGAAGGCCGCGGCAGCGGCGTGTTGCGCCTCGTTCCGGAGGTTTCCGGCGGTGGAGCACTCAAGGCCTGGACGCTGCTGACGGCGCTCGAAGAGATCAAGGGACACGAAGAACGGCCTGGCCGTTGGCGTTCACAGGGCAAGGTCTATTCGCGCGATTTCCATGGCCCCAATTGGCTCGACGAGCGAATTGCTGCCACTGGGTATGCGGACCGGGATCCCACCGTTCTCGTGGTGGGGGGCGGGCAGGCCGGGCTGACTATTGCCGCGCGGCTCGGCCAGTTGCAGATCGACACGCTCATCGTCGATCGCGAACGGCGCGTCGGCGACAACTGGCGCAACCGCTATCACGCGCTGGTCCTGCACAACCAGACCCACGTCAATCATCTGCCCTACATGCCGTTTCCGCCGAATTGGCCGGCCTATCTTCCGAAGGACAAGGTCGCCGGCTGGTTCGAAGCCTATGTGGAGAGCATGGAGATCAACTACTGGACCGCAAGCGAATTTGAAGGTGGAAGCTACGATGCTGATAAGCAACGATGGTCGGTGACGGTCCGCCGCCTCGACGGAACAACGCGTGACATGCATCCGCGCCACATCATCATGGCGACCGGCGTCAGCGGCATCCCGAACCTTCCGGACATTCCGAGCCTGCGCAATTTTGCCGGTACCATTTTGCATTCGAGCCAATACAATCACGGCGGCGCCTGGAAAAACAAAAAGGCTCTGGTCGTCGGGTCCGGCAACAGCGGCCATGACGTCGCGCAGGATTTGCATGCCAGCGGCGCCAGCGTCACGCTGGTGCAGCGCAGCTCGACAATGGTGGTCAATGTCGAACCGAGCGCGCAGCTGCCGTATGCGCTTTACGACGAGGGGCCGCCGCTCGAGGACTGCGACCTCATCACGATGTCGGTGCCGCTGTCGCTCGCCAGGACGAGCCACGTCATGCTGACCGAACAGGCCAAGCGGCTCGATCAGCCTCTGCTCGACGCTTTGTCGCAACGCGGTTTCAAGCTCGACTACGGCGAAGGCGGCACCGGCTGGCAGTTCAAGTACCTGACACGCGGCGGCGGCTATTATTTCAACGTCGGCTGCTCCGATCTGATCGTCAACGGCGAGGTGGGGCTGGCACAGTTTTCGGATATCGCCAGTTTCGTCGCCGAAGGCGCACGGATGCGAAACGGCAAGTTGCTAGCGGCCGATCTGATCGTACTGGCGACCGGCTATAAGGGACAGGAGCACCTGGTGGGCAACCTCTTTGGCAGCGAGTTTGCGCGCCGGGTCGGCCCGATCTGGGGTTTCGGCGAGAGCCAGGAACTGCGCAACATGTTCGTGCGCACGCGACAGCCGGGTCTGTGGTTCATCGCCGGCAGCTTTGCCCAGTGTCGCATCTATTCCAAATATCTCGCCCTGCAGATCAAGGCGTGTGAGCTGGGGCTGCTGCCGGAGAGCGCTGCGGCGGACGAGCGCGAGACGGGCGACGCGGCTGCCGCCCGCGGGGTTGCGGCTCAGGTCTCGTAGCGCCCGGCCGCGGGCACCTATTCGCGCACCGCTCCACGCAACGGCCGGCGGCAGACGAACATGATCGCGCCGGCCACCGCGCCGATGGCGGCGATCATCAGAAAAAACTCGGGCTTCGCCATCCGGCTCCAGAAGCTGCCGAGCCAGCCGGCCAGAAAGCCGCCGGTGAAGCTTGAAGCAAGCCACACGCCCATCAGCATGGATAGAAGCCGGGTCGGCGCGAGCTTTGTGACGAACGACAAGCCGACCGGCGACAGATAAAGCTCGCCGACCGTCAGCACGACGAAAAAGCCGAACAACCACAGCCAGCTCGCCTTGCCAGCGCCGGCGTGAAACGCCGCCAGCGCCATGATCAGGTAGGCCGCGGTCAAGCCGCAGCAACCGAGCGTCATCTTGGTCAGCGTTGAAGGTTCGCTGTTGCGCGCCGCCTGCCGGCTCCACAGCGCGACGACGAACGGGGTAAAAGCGAAGATCATGAATGGGTTGAAGGCAAGGAACGAGGTGGTCGGAATTTGCAGGTGCATTCCGGCGAGCGACAGCGTGCGGTCGGTGTCGGCATCGGCCCAGAGTACGATGGTGTTGCCCATCTGCTCATAGCAGCCCCAGAACAGTGTGTTTGGTAGGAAAAGGACGAGGAGGGCGACGATGGCGCGCCACTCTTCGCGCGTCAGCGGCGCGTGCCCGCCGGTCGTTGTCTCGAATGCCGGAGATTTGTCCGGCGGCAACTGCGGCAGTGCGTAGAGGTAAATACCAAGCCCGATGCACATGCCGACGCCGGCGGCGGCGAAGCCGTAATGCCAGCCCACTTCCTCCCCGAGCGTGCCGCAGACCAGCGGCGCCAGGAACGCGCCGATATTGATGCCGACATAAAAGATCGAATAGGCGCGGTCGCGGCGGTGATCGCCTGGCGCATAGAGACCGCCGACTTGCGTTGAAATATTCGGCTTGAAACACCCGCTGCCAATAATCAGGAGAAATAACGCGAACAGGAAAAGCTGCTCGGTCGCCATCATGAAATGACCGATGGCCATGAGCACCGCGCCGATCACGACGGTATGGCGCCGACCGAGCACGCGGTCGGCCAGAAGTCCGCCGAAGATCGGCGTGAAATAAACCAGCGCCGTGTAGAATCCCCAAATCTGCGAGGACAGCGGCTGCACCGGGAGCGGGCCAAACATGGTTTCGAGCGCGTGCTTGACCGCGGTGAGCCCGATCACGCCGCCGGAATGGTCCGCGAGCAACAGATACTTGGTCATGTAAAGGACCAGCAGCGAGCGCATGCCGTAGTACGAGAAGCGCTCCCACATCTCGGTCGAGAACAGGAAAGTCAGGCCGCGCGGGTGGCCGAACAGCTCAGCACGTCCGGCTTCGGCGGAGACGGGCGAGGATTGGACGCGATCTGCCACGTGGGTTCACCCGTGCATTTGCCGGGCCTTACGGATGCGGGGACATCCAGGACGCGCCGGCGGACTTGCATAATCTCAAGCGTCGGTGATTACTGGATCATCCGGCTTCGCGGATGATGACAATAACAGAGCGTAAGCGCACGGAGGGGCCCCTGTTTTCCCGCTGTATATTACTGGTTCTCGCGTTGTGTGCATCGGCAGGGCAGGGGCAGGCCGCGGAGCCCACCCTCGTCCATGTCAATACGTTCCCGACCGCACGGGCGTTGCCGTTCTTTGTGGCCCGCGATCAGGGCTTTTTTGCCAGGCATGGCCTGAAAGTCGATCTGCAATTCACCAAGGGCTCCAAGGCACAACGCGAAGCGCTCGCCGGCGGCAGCGCCGATATCGTGCAGGCCGCGGTCGATAACGCGGTGGCAATGATCGACGTCGCCAAGGTCGACATCGTCATCGTCGGCGGCGGCGATTCCGGCACCAATGAGTTCTACGTCCAGAACGCCATCAAGGACTTTGCCGATATTCGCGGCCACGCCATTGTGGTCGACGCCACCAACACGGCCTATGCGCTGCAAGCGAAGAAGATCCTGCTGCAGCACGGCCTGAAATCCGGCACGGATTACACGCTCAATCCGGTCGGTAACGGCTCGCGGCGGCTCAAGGCGCTGTTCGAAGATACCAACAATGCCGGAGCGATCCTCAACCTGCCATTTTCACTGCAAGCCGCCGCGCACGGTCTGCACAGCGTTGGTCGCACCACCGACATGCTCGGGCCGTATCAGGCCGGCGGTGCGTTTGTGCGCCGCGACTGGGCGCGTGAGCACGCGCAGACGCTGGAGCAATATCTTGCCGCTTACATCGAGGCACTGCGCTGGTCACTCGACCCGGCAAACCGCGCGGCCGATGCCGCGATCCTGGTGCAGAATTACAAGCTGCCGCCCGACATTGCCGCCAGGTGCGTGACGCTCATGGCCGAACCCGGCTTCGGCTTTGCCCGCGACGCCAAGTTCGACCTCGAAGGGTTCAAGAACGTGCTGGCACTGCGCGCCGAGGTCGAAGGTGGCAAACCCGCCGACCCGCAGCGTTATATCGACCTGAGTTATTACGATCAGGCGTTAAAGCTCCTGAAGCAATAATTTCCGGTACATCCGGGGTGTGTCATGGCCGGGCTTGTCCCGGCCATCCACGTCTTTAATGTATGTGCCGTGCATAAGGAGCGCTCTGCCATGTCCGCCGCCTACCCCGAAGAAGCAAAAAACTTCCGGCTCATCGGCCACGATCCGTCGGCGGCCTGGGGCGGCGGCTCGTTGGTGCAGGTGCATAAGGGTCACGCCTACGTCGGCGCGGTCGGCGGCTCGAGCTATAACGGCCCCGAAGGCTTCACCGTGCACGACGTCCGCGATCCGAAGAAGCCGCAAAAAGTCGGCGAATTCCGCGCGCCGCCGGGCATTCATTGCCACAAACTGCGCATTGTCGGCGACGATCTGCTTTACGTGAATTCGGAACGGCTCGCCGGCGACAAGGGCAAGAACGCGCGCGCCGGCTTCTTCATCTTCGACGTATCGACGCCGTCGGCGCCCAAGCCGATCGGCTTCTACGACATGCCGGGCTCCGGGCCGCACCGCTTCGGCGTCGATCTCAATCGTGGGCTCGCCTTCATGCCGAACGATGCGCCGGGTTGGTCGAAGCGGGTGATCTGGACGCTCGACATTAAGGACCCGCTCAAGCCCGAAGTGATCAGCATCTGGGGCCTGCCGTGGATGAAGACCGAGTCCGACGAGGTTGGTAACGATCCGCACCCGGCCGAGGAAGCGACCACGCTGCACGGCCCGCCGATGATCCGCGACAACCGCATGTATTGCGCCTGGTGGGGTGGCGGCATCTCGATTATAGACTGCACCGATCTGCGCGACATGCGGCTCGTCGGTCACACCAAATGGGCGCCGCCGTTCCCCGGCTCCAACCATACGCTGTGGCCGATCGGGGACCGGCCGTATCTCGTCGCTACCGATGAGGCGCGGGCGAAGCAGAAATACTGGGACGCACAGTTCATGTGGATCATCGACGCGCGCGATGAGACCAACCCGGTGCCGATTGCAACCTTCATGCCGGATCGGGAAAAATATTACGACCGGCCCGGCCGCTTTGGGGCGCACAATATTCTGGAAAACCTGCCGTCGAGCGGGCCGTGGAAGGACATCGTGTTTCTCACCTACTTCAACGCCGGTCTGCGCGCGGTCGACGTCAGTGACCCCCTGCATCCGAAGGAGGTCGGCTGCTACGTGCCGGAGCGGCCGGATGGTACGCCGGGCATTCAGTCAAATGACCTTGGGGCCGACGACGATGGTCGGCTTTATCTGATCGACCGCTGGGGCCAGGGAATGCACATCCTGGAATATACGGGATGAACTAACAATCAGGCGGCCGGCACCTCAACCTGAGTGCTCGAATTTTCGACGCTGTCGTAAACCGATACCTTCACGATCGGATAACTCTGTTTGATGACCAGAGCCGCCGCCTGAGCGGCTTCCACGGTCGTATAGGAACCCTTCGTTTGCCGGTCGACTTGGAGCAAGAATCGGCCACGCTCCGGCCGCTTGCGTTGCGAGAGCACTTCCTCGACTTCTTGCTCTGAATTTTCCTTTACGGGCATTTTGATTTGGCGCGTGGCCATTCGTTAGTCCTTTTTGAGAATTTCTCTTGGGGTGTTGCGGTCGCGGACCGGGTTTTTCCGCGGTCAGAAGCGGGGCGGACGCGCCGGGCCACTTCTTCCAGGCGCCCCCGGTACCGGCCGCGGCTTCATCGGCAACAGACCCTCGCGTTGCAATTTTTTGCGGGCAAGCTTACGGGCGCGGCGGATAGCCTCCGCCTTCTCGCGGACTTTCCTCTCTGAGGGCTTCTCGTAGTGGCCGCGGAGTTTCATCTCGCGGAAAACACCCTCGCGCTGCATCTTCTTCTTCAGCACCTTGAGGGCTTGATCGACATTGTTGTCACGGACGAGAACCTGCACGCGGCGTTCCTCTTCAATCGAGCGGTTGACGGTCCGCCGGCCATCGGCGCTCGGGCCGCTGGCGCGGGGATATGTGATAGCCAGACTTGGCAGAGCCTTGTTTGGCACAGACTTTGGCAAAGGTTGCGCCAGGCCAGTATGGAGATCGCTCAACGGCAGCTATGCGCCACTTTTCCCGCGCGACCGGCCTCCGTCGCGGTCTTGGAAAAGGATTGAGCACCCAATCAGGCTGCCACTGCCGGCGCGATTCCACCTGATTGTGCGATTTACCAGTCACACAACGCCTTATTCGGTGAAATAGCAATAGCCGGCTCGCGAATTTTGCCGGGCCGAACACGAGAAGATGATCGCGCTTTTCGCGCTCATTTGATCGATCCGACGCCAAGAAATCGAGCATCAAACTAGTGATCGGCGCCCGGTTGGGGCTGGCAATGCCGCATTTTGGCCCTATATTATGATGGTCGTTTGAAAAACTGTTCATTCAGATGATGTTTAATCCTTTCAATGGAGGGCCGAGCGATGGCTCAGTTCGATTACGAGGCCGAAGCCGAGCTGTTTCCAACGCGACGGCGCGTGCCCGGGCGTGACTCGTTCAAGTACAAGCGATTTCCGCAAGCCGCGCAGGCTGTGCGTTTTGCCATCGAAGACCTGCCGCCACAATGTCTCGTCGGCGCGTTTCTTGAAGTCGATGAACAGAGATATGGCAGCGACGAAATCCGCCGTTTGTATGAAAGCACGAAATACCCTCTGAGCCGACGCGTCGAACGATCATGATCGGCAAAACGGTCGACCTGGACCGGCATCGCGGGATGGCCGCGCAAAAGGCGACCGAACTCCGCCGATTGCTCGCGGATGTGGAGGCGAACGAGACAGCATTACGCCATCGGCAGGCCGAGTTGGAATCCCACATGCTGGCGGCGCCGGCAGAGGATTGGCATGAAGCTGCGGAAAAAGCCCGGTATCTGATCACCCTTTTTGCAACGACGCCCGCAGCGCAGGACCCGCGCCGACAACAGCTGGTAGCCGCCGTTCTCGCCGATTTCGAGCGCCTTGGGAACAAAGGCTAGCGGCGCATTCGATCCACGTGATATTTTGATCCCAGCAAGAGGGAGGATGGAGATGGCAAAGGGACAGCAGAGAAGTAATCGCGAGAAGAAAAAGCCGAAGGCGGACAAGAACAAAAAGAAAAGCGCTCCCGCTGCCTCACCCTTCGCCTCGGCGCAGATGATGGGCAAGGACGCTGCCGGTCGGAAATCCTCGTAGACCGCTGCCGCTAGCCGGATCCGCTTTCAGAACGTTTTCAGGCGCGCGGCTTGAGACGCGCGTTGCGCGTTGGATTTGCGCCGATGCGGACGCAAAGCAAAAAGCGCTGAAGCGGCGTGAACGTACGACCTTAAAGGAAAACGTTACGAATGGTGTGCCACTGTCGCTGGAGCGCGACCGCGGACGCATTCGGGCTGCGTTGGCTTTTGCGGGCCCTTATCTGCGTTTCCCCGAACGGCTGACGGCGCCAGCTCGCGGCCGGTCCGGTAGCTCAGATTCAATCGCCCAGCGAAAGGAAGGGTTCCTATGAGGAAAGCTCTGCCGGATACCATGTTCGGCGACCCCGAACGAAGCCGGCTCACCATGCTGCGTAGCTGGGTTCTCGACAACGCGGTCACCGAAATCGAAATGAAGGAGCTGCAGTTTTGGAATTTTGCCCAGCTGCAACCGCTCGCGGAAAAGCCGTGGGCGACGTTCATGGGGCGCCTTATCAGCGTTCCGGACATGCCGATTGACGCGCAAAAAAGCCTGGGAATTTTCGATAGGCGCAGCCCCGGCGCAATCTGAGCGGGCTACAGCATTCGGTGTGACGCAGAATTCGGCCTCAATGCCACCGGACGCTGGTATATTGCGCGTATGAGAGTTGAGGACATCGCCGAAGCCATCACCAAGCTGCCGCCGGATCAGCTTGCTCGTTTCCGCCGTTGGTTCAGCGCATTCGAGGCGGGCCGCGCCGACCATGCCACGGAACTCGGCTCGGCTGCGACCAAACTAGGCCGCCTGGCGGGTCGTGCGTTTGCGGAGCTAAAGAAGCGCGCGAAGGAACCGTAACGCCTCATCCCCCTGCGCACGCTATTAAGGCACCCGCCACCCAACCACCGTGGCTTCGATGGAGGTGTTGGTCTCTGCGCTTTTCCAACCGCCGTCGCTCCATCGACACAGGAACGGAATGACGTACGTCCCGACGTGATCCTCGCAAAGGAGTTCGAAGGGTTGGTCTGTTGGCGGTACGCCCTCTTGGTTGAAGGCGCTAAGGCGCTGTTGTCTTGTTGCCATACTTTTCGGAAACCGTGCCGCTCTATTGCTCGACCTTCGCGGGGCCATTTCCTACGCCGCGGCCGGAACGACAACCCAATTGGCCCCTGCCGCTCATCAGAAGGTCCGTTGTTCCTCGCCGCACTCCTCGCATTTGTACGGCACTCGAGTCTGTCCGTGCGCTGCCAGGACGCGATTTAACGTACCGCACTTTCGGCATTTGCTCTCGATACGAGTTTTGCCCTGAGTAACGGTGAGGGACTTACGCTCCAATGCCTCTTTCACCAGGCGTTCAGCCTCGTCGCGCATCGCTTGTTTCGACATTTCGCTTTCTTGCGTTCGGCATGCACACATTCTGGAACATGCAGGATGAAGATGTCCTCGTTCTTGCTGGAGGCGCTCTAACCGTCCGGGAACCCCGTCACGAGCCTGTCATATAAGCTTGTTCTATTCTTCATAAGGCTGGGAAGGCTTTCATGCAAATCGCGATACATGATGATGGGGCTGCCGCTACGGTCACAATGACCGGGCGGCTCGATATTTCGGGCGCCGAGGTCGTCGCCTTGCCGCTCGCCACCTTGTCGGGAAGCAAGAACGCCCTGTTTGTCGATATGGCCGGCGTCACATTCATCGCGTCGATCGGGCTTCGACACCTCGTCTCGGCAGCCAAGGCCATCGGGCGCCGGGGCGGCCGCTTGGTCCTGCTCAACCCCAATATGGCTGTCACCGAGGTAATCACAACCTCCGGCCTTGCGGGTCTGCTGCCGATCGAACGTGGCGGCGCACCCTAGAACTGGGGCGCCAGTAGCTCTCACCGGCTTCAGTACACGCGATGCCCCGGGTCTCGTGACTGGCGTTGAAACGTGCGGGTATTCGGGTCGTCCTTACCGACCGTGGCTTGCGCGCCGGTGCGCGATTCTGCTTAATCCAGACCGGGCCGCAGGCAGCAGCAAGCATACGTTGTTGCCGGTCGAATCGACGGCATGAACAACCCGAACGCCAAAATACTTGTCGTTGACGACGTCGCGGAGAATCGCGATCTGCTTCTGCGACGGCTGACGCGTCTCGGCTTTGCGCACATCGATCAGGCCGCGAATGGCGTCGAGGCTTTGGCGGCGATCGCCGCCCAGAACTATGACCTCGTGCTGCTCGATATCATGATGCCGGTGCTGGACGGCTTCGGCGTCTTGGAGGCGCTCTGGCGCGACGGCCGCATCAACGAACTGCCTATTTTGGTCATTTCGGCGTTGAGCGAGATGGACCCGGTCGTGCGCTGCATCGAGCTCGGTGCCGCCGACTTCATCGTCAAGCCGTTTAATCCGACACTGCTGCGCGCACGTGTGCTCTCCACGTTGGAAAAGAAGGCGCTGAGCGACCTCACGCGCGATGAATTGAGGCGCAAGCAGCTGGAACTCAACGAGGCGCGCACGCTGCAGCTTGCGCTCGCGCCGCCGCCATTTGCCGGCACGATTGCCGGCCGCTCCTTGTCGATCGACGTCCTGCTCGAACCCGCCAAGGAAGTCGGCGGCGATGTGGTCGACCATTTTCGCATCGGAGACGACGTGATTGTGCTGGCGCTCGGCGACGTGTCCGACAAGGGCGCCGGTGCTGCGCTGATGATGGCGCGAACGCACGCCATGGTGCGTGCGCTGACGGCGCGTCCCGATGCCGCCGAGCTGTTTCGCGCGCCCGAGCGCGCGCTTGGCATCGTCAACGCCGCGCTCTCGGCCGGCAACGAAAGCTGCATGTTCGTCACGTATCTCTTGGCGACGCTGGAAATTGCGACCGGTAAACTTGTCTACGTGCGTGCGGGCCATATTCCGCCGTTTCATCGTAACGGCACTGGCGGCATCGCGCGGCTCGGCCGTATGGGGGGGCCGCCCCTTGGGCTGGTCGAGGATGCCGTCTATCAGCCGGACATGGTCGTGCTTTCTCCCGGTGACCGCCTCCTGATCGTCACCGATGGTTTCACAGAAGCCCACAATCCCGACAACGTGATTTACGGTGAGGGCAAGATCGAATCGTTCCTGGCGGAGCTCGCACCTTCAGCAACTCAACCGCTCAAGCAACTGGCCGCCGGTGTGCGCGCCTTCGAGGCCGGCCGGCCTGCCTTCGACGACATGGCGGCCCTGTTGCTGTCGCTCGGTCCGGACGGCACGATGCCGCCTGCGATTCGGTTTGAATCCAGCACGCTCGCGACCCCAGTGGCAATCGACCTGCTGATCGATCGTGTTATCGCATTTCTCGAACAGCATGGCGTCGATGCCCGCGCGACTCACCACACGGCCCTGGTCTTGAGCGAGGTCCTGACCAATTTGGCAACGCACGGCGACTGCCGTGATCGGCCGGCAAAAATCGCCGTCACGGCCGAGCCCGACAGGGTGACTGGCGAGATTATCGACAGCGGGCCGCCGTTCGATCCGCGGCTTGCTCCAGAGCCGTCTCTTGACGTCAGTGTCGCCGAACGTCCAATTGGCGGCCTTGGTCTGTTTCTCGTGCGCAAACTGTGCAGCGCCCTTGAGTATGCCCGGCGGAATGGCGAAAATTGCATGATTTTTGCTATCAACCGCGAAGGCAATCGCGGCGATAAGAAGGGCCATTGATCGATTGCGAGGAAAATGTCGGCATGGAAATTCTTGACGAACGCATTGGCGACACTTTCGTGGTGACGGCGAAGGGCCGGCTCGACAGTGGCGCCAGCGCCGTTTTTGCCGAAAAAGTCGGCGCGCTGATTACCAGCGCAAATCCGAAGCTCTTGATCGACTTTGCCGAAGTCGACTTCGTTACCAGCGCCGGCCTGCGGGCGGTTCTGGTGCTGGTCAAGAAGGTTAAGGCCGCCGGCGGCTCGTTCGCGCTGTGCGCCGTCCAGGAGCCGGTTCGCGAGGTGCTCGACATCACCGGCTTCACCGACATGCTGCGTATCCACACCGCACGCGCCGAGGCGATCGCGGCGATGGGCGGATAGCGAACCGGCCGGGCCGGCGGAGACCGCATGGCGGACACCAAAGCAAAGGCGGAAGACAGCGCGAGGGCCGGCCGAGAGGCGGCGCTGCTGCGCGCGACGCTGGAGAACATGGCGCAAGGGGTCGCCATGTATGACGGCGACCACAAGCTGGTCACCTGGAACGCGCTGTTTCGCAAATATCTGGAAATGCCCGACGAGTTCCTGGGCACCGACCGCACGTTTTCGGATTACATCCGTTACATCGGCGCGCGCGGCGAGTTCGGCGAGGGCGCCGACATCGAGCAGGAGCTGCGCAAACGTATCGCGATGCTCGATCGGTCGCATTCATTTGAGCGGGTGCGCCCGGACGGCACGGTGCTGGAAGTGCGGCGCGATCCGGTGCCGGGGGGCGGCTTTATTGCCATCTACACCGACATCACCGAGCGGAAGGAAGCCGAGAAGCAGTTGCGCGAAGATGAAGAGCGATTTCGCGCCATCGATGCGGCAGCCCCGGTCGGCCTGATCATCGTCAGCGAAAACGACCAGAACGTCCTGCACCTTAATCCCAGCTTCTGCGAGATCGTCGGCAAGGATGCCAACGCTCTGCTGGGCAAGCCGCTGTCATCGATTTTCACCGAAACGGAAAAATCGAAAGAACTTGCCGGCATCATCAATGGGACATCAAGCGAGCGCAAAGAGTTTCATTTCAGGCGTCCCGACGGCGCTGAAGCCTATGTCATGGTCTCGCGCGTTGCGCTCGACTACCGCGGCGAGAAGGCGGTCATCGCCAGCTTTGTCGACATCCACGATCGGGTGCAGGCGGAGATCGAGCTGCGACAGGCCAAGGAGGCCGCCGAATCGGCCAGCCGGGTCAAGTCGTCGTTCCTCGCCAATATGAGCCACGAGCTGCGCACACCGCTCAACGCCATCATCGGCTACAGCGAAATTCTGATCGAGGACGCGACCGATCGCGCCGACAAGGCCAGCATGGGCGATCTCGAGAAGATCCAGGCGGCGGGCAAGCACCTGCTCGGCCTCATCAACGACATTCTCGATCTATCCAAGATCGAAGCCGGCCGCATGGATGTTTATCTGGAGCACGTCTTTCTCACGCGACTGGTCGACGAGGTGAAGACCATTGTCGAACCGATGATGAAAAAGAACGGCAACACGCTCCTGGTCGACTGCCCGCAGGATATCGGCTCGCTGCAGACCGACCTCACCAAGCTCAAGCAGAGCATTATCAATCTGCTCAGTAATGCCGCGAAGTTCACAAAGAACGGCACCGTGACGCTGCGTCTTGCGCGCGAGACGCGCGACGGCGCCCCGTGGGTCAAGTTCGAGGTCATCGACAGTGGCATTGGCATGACCGACGAGCAGATGGGCCGCTTGTTTCAGGCCTTCACCCAGGCGGACTCATCGACGACGCGCAATTTCGGCGGGACGGGTCTCGGGCTGACGATCACCCGGCATTTCTGCGCCATGCTGGGCGGCTCGATCGAGGTCAAGAGCAAACCCGCTCAGGGCTCGACGTTTATAATTGTACTACCCGATCGCGCCACCAAAGTGATGGCGGAGGACGGGCTCGATGGCGATCATCCGGCGGTCAGGCACGAGCCGGTACCCGGCGATATCCATGTCCTGGTCGTCGATGACGATCCCGCCGTGCACGACGTGCTGGCCGCCACGCTGGGCAAAGAGGGTTACCAGATTACCCACGCGAAGGACGGCATCGAGGCGTTGCACCTCATGCGGACGCATCCCCCCGACGTCGTCACACTCGATGTCATGATGCCGAAAATGGACGGCTGGTCGGTGCTTGGCATCATGAAATCCGAGCCGCAGCTTGCGCATATCCCGGTGATCATGCTGACCATTGTCGATCATCGCAACCTCGGTTTCTCGCTTGGCGCCTCCGAATACATGACCAAGCCGATCGACCGTAACCGGCTGATTGCGCTCATTGAGAAATTCGCGGTCAGCAGGCGCGACGGCACGGTTCTGGTCATCGATGATGACCCCGACGTGCGCGCCATGGTCAAGGCCACGATCGACGACGTCGGCATGAAGGCGACTACGGTCGCCAATGGGAAAGCTGCACTCGACTGGCTCGCCTCGCATCCGCAGCCGGCGCTGGTCCTGCTGGACCTGATGATGCCGAAAATGGACGGTTTTGAGTTTTTGGAGCGTGTGAGACAAAATCCGCACTATGTCGATCTGCCGATCGTCGTGCTCACCGCCAAGGAATTGACCGATAACGAGCGCAGCTATCTGGCTGAGCGGACGCTGCTGGTCTTGAGCAAGAGCGCACAGCCGATCAGCAAGCTCGGTTTTGCGCTGGCGGCGATTGCCGGGCGCAATCGCGACATGCGGAGCGGCGCGACGACGGACGAGAAGGTGCAATGACCAAGATTTTGCTCGTTGAAGATAACGAAATGAACCGCGATATGCTGTCGCGCCGGCTCGTGCGCAATGGCTTC
>Ga0265339_10000136_pt1 | contig 60534 bp, 38 predicted proteins | sample 4CB219metaG_FD_202085 | JGI IMG/M metagenome (GOLD analysis project Ga0265339, IMG submission 202085) | Rhizosphere microbial communities from Carex aquatilis grown in University of Washington, Seatle, WA, United States - 4-CB2-19 metaG | ecosystem: Host-associated > Plants > Roots >... | reverse complement strand
TTTGCCGGGCCATGAAATTCATCGTGTCCCGGAAGGAGCCGCTTTTCCTGCTCAGCCGAAAGCGACAAAACCGTTTCAGTCATGCCGAGTGGCGCTGTAATCTCTTCTTCGATCAAGCGACTTAGCGGAACGCCTGAGCGATTTGCAAGAGCGACACCGAGCAGTCCGAAGCCAAGGCTGCCGAATTCCGAAGGAGTTCGTGAAGGGTTCACAAAACCGCGCCTGCTGAGATACGAATAGAGTTCAGCTGGATGGTAGTCCGCATACGGATCATCCATATTGGCGACGCTGATGTTGTCGGGCATGGGCGGCAGGCCGGAGCGCTGGCTAGCCAAGTCGAGGAGCGTGATTTCACTGCCTTGCGGCTTTGTCACCGTTCCGTGTGGCAACAATTCTCGTACCGGCTCATCCAGCGTCACCTTGCCTTGTTTCGTCATTTGCGCCAGCAGCAGGCCTGTGAAGGTCTTGGTCATCGAGCCGATCTCGAAGATCGAGTCGGGCCGGGCTGCTCCGATCGAAAACACACGGCTGACACCGTGGGAATAGACCGCAATCGACACGCCGGCGCCGGTGACAGGCGCCAGTTCGCCGTTCTTAAGAGCGCCTGCGAGATCGTTATTGAGCACCCGCTCGATTTCCTCCGCCGATATCGGTGGTAGGGCCGAATCGTAGGCAATGCCTGGTTTTGCTGGCTCAGGAGTTAAGGCTGCCTGGCGCGTGAGGATCAACGGATACGACACAATCCTGGTTGAAGCGTCTTCCGCGACCTTCACAGTGGTGATACCGTTGAGCGAATCGCCGTCTTTTCCCAGTGTGCCGGTCCAATGACTTCCGGCCACAGGAATGTCGAAGCTCAAGTCACTGCCTTTGAGGAGCACATTCGCGCATTCCAAATCCATGTAGTAGACATCGAGCGCATCCATCGTGCAGTATTCGCGTCCGCTCGCATCGCTGCGGAACACGATCTGGACACGCGTTGTGGTATTGGCTGCGACTGGCTCTACTCCAAGCCAAATTCCGTCAACCGCGGAGGGCTTTGTTGCCGGAACGAACTGCTGATGCTGGAAGCTGACGAACCAGGATTGCCCTTTCTGGAACCACTGGCCCTGCAGAGTCTCGCCTCCGCGCACAAAGGTCCCTTTCCATATGGCCTGAATCGACGGAACCGAGAAGCTCAGGTTGTCTCCATCGAGGTGCAGATCGGCGGCGACAAACATCCAGGGTGCGCTCGGGTCCAGATTGTCGAGTGTGGCACTCAACGATCCATCGGCGCGAATTCTCAAGTGCAAGGTGACTTCGTGATTGCCGAGCTCGCCCACGTAGGAGCCGGAGGGTGCCCCATTCGTCTGAGAGGAAGCAATCCCCACAGTGAGCAACGCAACGAGAGCGATGCCAATTTGGCATAGCGCGAAACGGCGTATCCAGATCCGATCGCAAAAGTGCATTGTGGTTCCTTGAGCGCGAGCTACTCGTTCGCCTCAATGCGGCGGCCATGCGTATCTTGCAGGGGGCGCGAACTGATGCGGAACAATGCGGTGAACTGGCGCAGTTGCACCAGGCTCATGCCAATCGGGTCCTGATACACAAACCACCGCACGCCCTCGGTGCAGGGCGGACTGGTCAGTGAGCCGGTAAAGGTCCAGTAGCCACGATCCGCAGGCAGAAATCCGCCGGCATTGACGAATTCGCTGACTTTCGTTGTCGCGCCAACCGTTTGCGGCAGGTGCGGCCAGAGCGCAGCGACCACGGCATTCGGATCCCCCCGTTCCATGCCGAAACGGACGGCGACCACGGCCATCTTGCCGTCGGCACTCTTGTGCACCATCTCCACATCCATTTCGGTCAGTTTGCCTTTCACGGCGTTTTCACTTGGATGGTGGAACTCGAACTGCTGCAACTCGTAGCGCACGCCGCCGGCCACAATGTAGCTGCCTGGATTCACATGCACCACAATCGTGCGCCCGGTGTTTTCGAGCGTCACCGGTCCGGAAAGGTAGTGGAACTCGATGGGCTGCAGTGCCTTGTTGAGGTGAGCGCCGCGAATGTCGATCGGCGACTGCTCATGCCCCTGCGAGCAGGCCTTGTACGCCCCATCCAATTTGCCCCAGTTAATCGGGCCGTTCTTGCCCTCGTAATCCCAGGGCGCGTTCGACTGCGCGGCTGCCACGGCCGCAAATCCAAACATCAAAAGGGCTACACGATGAAAGCGCATTCGTTCTCTCCCTCGTTGCAAAGACCCGTAGTAAGTCCCGACAAATTCTATTGCATGGACGCATGAGCACCCAAAAAGAATGGGACCCTTCTTACGAAGAGTCCCACGCTCTGTTCTTGACTGCTCCTGAATCTACTTTGCCGCAACCGCGCCTTTGGCCTGTTCGGCGAGCTTGGCTGCCTTGTCGGTCGCTTCCCAGGTGAACTCGGGCTCGGTCCTGCCAAAGTGTCCGTAGGCGGCCGTCTTCTGGTAAATCGGGCGGCGCAGGTTAAGGCTCTCGATAATGCCCTTGGGCGTCAGGGAGAAATTCTTGCGCACCAGTTCGGTCAACTTCGACGGGCTCAGTTTGCCGGTGCCAAACGTATCCACGAGCACGCTCACGGGCTCGGCCACACCGATGGCATAGGCCAACTGGACTTCTGCCTTGTCTGCCAGGCCGGCGGCCACGATGTTCTTAGCAATGTAGCGCGCAACGTATGCAGCCGAACGGTCCACCTTCGTCGGGTCTTTGCCCGAGAAAGCGCCGCCGCCGTGCCGGCCCGCACCACCGTAGGTATCCACGATGATCTTGCGGCCGGTAAGACCCGTGTCGCCCATCGGTCCGCCAATCACAAATCGTCCCGTGGGATTGATGTGATACTTGGTGTGCTCGTCGAGCCACTTCGCTGGCAGCACCGCCTGGATCACGTGCTTCAACACGTCGGCATGCAATTCGTCGTTGCTGATGGTCTCCGCGTGCTGGCTCGAAATCACGACTGCATCAATGCGTGCCGGCTTGCCGTTCTCGTCGTACTCCACCGTCACCTGGCTTTTGCCATCGGGACGCAGATAAGGCAGCTTGCCGTTCTTGCGCACGATGCTCAGTTGGCGGCAAAGTTTATGCGCCAGCGAAATCGCTGCAGGCATCAGTTCGGGGGTCTCGTTGACCGCGTAGCCGAACATCATGCCCTGGTCGCCCGCGCCGCCAGTGTCCACGCCCTGCGCAATGTCGCCGGACTGCTTGTTGATCGTCGAAATCACCGCACAGGTATTCGAATCGAAACCGTATAGCGCGTTGTCATAGCCGATCGACGCCACCACACCGCGCACCAGGCTCTGAAAGTCAACATACGCCTTGGTCGTGATCTCGCCAGCGATGACCACAAGACCAGTTGCCGTCAGCGTTTCCGCGGCCACGCGGCTATAAGGATCCTGCTCGAGGCAGGCATCCAGAATTGCATCGGAGACCTGGTCAGCAATCTTGTCCGGGTGACCTTCGGTCACGGACTCTGAAGTAAACAAAAAGCGGTCGCTCAACTTCGCATTCCTCCCCCGTTAGGGATTTTCTTGGTATATCTCCCGCGAATCCATCAACTTGTTGGGAGCGCTTGCGCGGATCAGAAGCCCTGGCTTTCTCACCAGCCGTGGGGAGACAAGCCGAACACCGTGAGTTTAATCCAAGGTGTACTCCTCTATGGTAATTGCGCCGAGCCTTCCCGGCAAAGCTTCGCAGTGAATGGCAAGGATTACCCCTCCAGAGGCACGCAAAGCGGGATGAACCGCGCGCCTGCATCGGCTGGTTTACACGGTCGCCTAGTCCCGGCCGCCTGTCCTCCCACCCATCTGGTAAAGTGCACTGCTATGAGAAAGAGCAACCTTCGTATCGAGATCAAGAATTCGTGGGCATTGATCCTGTTTGTATTCGCGGTCTGCACGATGCCCCGCGTCGTCTTCGCGCAGGCATCGCCGGCTGTCCCCGACTGGGCTCGTCCCGGTTCCGCCACGCATACACAAGTGCCGCCTCCAGCGGACTTCCACCGGCCTGTCACCACTTTCGCACTCCCCATCGGCCTGTTTGAAGCGCAGTCCGATATTGGCAGCGCGGTCGTTCCCGGTAGCGCCAGTTACAACCCCGCCATGAAGCAATACGCCATCCACTCGGCCGGCTACAACATCTGGTATACGCGCGATGAGTTTCGTTATCTCTGGAAGAAGATGAGCGGAGACATCTCTTTTGCCGCTGATGGGTCGTTTCCTGATCCCGGTGGCTACGACGACCGCAAGGTGGTCCTAGTGATTCGCCAAAGCCTGGACGATGATTCGAAGGAAGCGATGATCGCGGAACATGGGACCGGCATGATCCACCTCGCGCAGCGCCCGGAGAAAGGGAAACTGATCACGGACATGCAATACCGCTTTGGCGGTGGACTTAACGGCGTTCTCGCGCGGCGCATTGGCATCGAGAAGCATGGGGACTCGGTCGCGATCTTTGTTAGCATCCAGGGCGAACCAATGCACCAGTTCGGCCCACCTATACAGATTCATTTTGACGAACCGTTCTATGTGGGCATAGGCTTCTGTTCGCATCTGCCCGACAAGTCAGATACGGGCGTGTTGTCTGACGTTCTGCTGGTAAATGAGGGGGGCCACGTGCACTAGAAACGGAGAGATCCGCGTTGCATCGGTTCAATAAGTTGTAGAAGGAATGCGCGGGCGCGCAGGGTTTCGTTACCGCTTGAAGAGATTCGCCGTCTGCATCAGCATGGCGTGCGTCTTGGCCGAGACGGTGTGCAAGGGCATCAGGCTGTTCCACCAACCGGCGCGCAAGCCAAAGTAGCGCACCGTGACAAAGGCTGCTGCCACAGCGGCGACCATTAGCACGATGGCACCCGCCCAGCGAAGGCGCATCGCGGCAGCTTCGCGTTGTTCCATTCGCATCCGGCCGACGTTAGAAGCGAAAGTTGCCCAGCCGCGATCATCTTCGACCACTTCGCCAGCAGCCGCCGCCGCTTGCACGAACCGGTCGGTCCAGTCGTGCGTGTCCAGTCCGACAGCGCCAACATAACCCCTGACGATGCCCTTGCTCAGAATTCCGCCCGGAAGCAAGCGGAACCTGTCCTGCTCAAGCGCAATCAGGTGGCGCTGGCTGATCTTGGTGATCTCGGTGATGTCTTCCAGCGCGATGCCTCTGGATAAACGTGCAGCGCGCAGGTCCTCGCCAAAACTGCTCATCGGTAACCAATTCGGGGGATTGTTTCTTAGTTTTCCACAACCACAATAAACCCCTAATTCCCGGCCCGTCAAAACTATTTGTGGGCTTCCCCTTTATTTTCACGCACCTGAGGTAATGTGGCCAAATTCATTTTCCCTTGTCAAACTATACACCCCCCTGTTTGGGCTCAGAGTGACTTTGAGCACCGTAGTTGCGGCTGCTTTTCCGAGACTGAGCGACGGCCGAGCTGGTTCCACGCCGGGAAACACCGTTGCTCGACCAGATCCGTCTGACCTAGCTGATACCCTTGATTTCGAGGGTCGCGCACGTTTGCGGCTGCCCGGGAGTTCTGCCCTGGAATGAACAAGCTCATCTTTGCCAACCTCTTTCATCGCCCTGTTCGCTCCATCATCAGCGTGCTCGCGGTGGCCATTGAAGTGGTCATGATCCTGTCGATTGTGGCTATCTTCATGGGCATGCTCGACGACCAAAAGCAGCGGACCAACGGCATTGGCGCGGATCTCGTGGTCGCCCCTTCCAACGCCAGTTTCATGAACGGAGTCAGCGGCGCTGTCATTCCCGTCAAACTCGCAGACTTCTTTGCCAAAATCCCCCACGTCTCGGTGGCCGCGCCTGTGATCTCCAACTTCTCCATGAGCGGTTCGGTCGAAATTCTTTACGGCATCGACTACACCAGCTACAACGCGCTCAAGCCATTTGTCTTTCTCTCCGGGGGGCCCTTTGAGGCCCCGTACGACGTCATCGTCGATGACGTATTTGCCCGCGCATCGCCTGCCCGCCATGTTGGCGACAGCATCAACATCCTGAACCATCCCTTCCGCATTTGCGGCATCGTGGAGAGCGGCAAAGGCGGTCGCAAGCTGGTACCGATCGATACCCTGGGCTCCCTAATGGGGGCGGACGGCAAGTCGTCCGTGATCTACCTCAAGAGCGACAACCCCGCCAATGATCAGTTGGTCATCGACGAAATCCACGCCACCCGAGGCCTGGAAAACTACAAAGTGCAGACCATGGCGGACCTGATCTCGCTGTACACGCCGTCGCGTTTTCCAGGCTTCGATCTCGCGCTCAATGTAGTGATCTCCATCGCCGTCATTGTGGGCTTCCTGGTCATCTTCCAATCCATGTATACGGCTGTGCTCGAGCGCACCCGCGAAATCGGAATTCTCAAATCGCTTGGCTCGTCGAAGCTGACGATCGTGAGCGTGGTGCTGCGGGAAACCGGTGTCATCGCGGTTGCCGGGGTTCTGCTGGGCATCGTTGCAACCTATGGCGTGCGTGCCCTTCTCACGGTCAAGTACCCCACCTTCAGTTTTGAACTCACGGCCCGATGGATCGGGAACGGAGCACTAATCGCCTTCGCGGGCGCCTTGCTTGGCGCACTCTATCCCGCATGGATGGCGGCGCGCAAGGATCCGATCGACGCGCTGGCCTATGAATAAGTACATCGACTGTTGAAGGGATGGGTTGAACGGGAGTCAGGCTGCGGCGCGCAGGGCGCTTCGAACCCGGCAATATACTTGAAAGCAACGCCCCTCTCAATCTCAGCGAACCACTTCCGCAGCCGGAGTGCCCAAACTTGCCGAACCGCCAAAAACGCTGGATGTACGCTGTCTGGCTGCTTCTTATCTGCGCATTCGCCATTCTGCATGGCCTGCACCTGCGCGCCGATTTTCCCAACCATTCTCCCTGGGCGAATGATTGGGCCAAGTACACCGACGAAGGCTGGTATGGCAATGCCGCGATTCGAGCGCACCTCTTCGGCAACTGGTACCTACCCGGCGACTTCAACCCCGCCCCTGCGGTGCCGGTCTGGCCATTTCTGGAGTGGCTGCTCTTCTTCGCTACCGGCGTCACGGTCGAAGCTGCACGCGGGCTGGCCGTTGCCCTCTTTTTCGCCAATCTGCTGCTGAGTTACAAACTGCTGTGCGCGCAAGGGCCTCGCTGGGCGGCGCTTTTCGCCCTCACCCTGCTGGTCACTAGCCCGTTTCTCTATTGCTTCAGCCGGCTGGCAATTCTTGAACCGCTCCTGACGACGCTTACCCTCGGGGCGCTGAATCTTGCGGTCCGCCTGACCCGCTGGAAGCACCCTGCAAGGATCGCCGCCGTCATCGGCGTGCTCTTCACGCTGATGATGCTTACGAAGTCCACGGCAGTCTTTTTGTTGCCGGCCCTCGGCTGGGCCATTGTCCAGCCATTTTGGAGGTCATGGAGGCTCGCATTGCGATGCGCCGTTGCAGCGGCCTCCTGCAGTGTCCTCTCGTTCGGCCTGTGGATCGTCTTCGTCGTGCACATGGGCCTGCTTGCTGACTACCGCTACTTCTTTTTTGTAAACGAGTACCCCAAGCCCCCGCAGGCCTATTGGCCGCTGTTGAGCCTCTGGTGGTCGGTGCACGGTGGCCTCTGGGTCGATCACATCCTCATCCCTTTGGCGGGTGTGGTTGTGGTCGGGGCTCTTGTCGCAGTGCGGACGAAGTTTGGCCGCAGGTTGCTGGCAGATCCGGCATTCGGCGCATCGGTACTAGCGGTCGTCGGTTACATCTTTTTCATGACAGTTCAGAATCACCCGCAGCCACGCTATTTCGCTGTGATCGCTGTCTTCTGCTTTTTCATCGTGGCTGAGGGCTCCGCGGCGCTGCTGGCGCAGACAGGAAGAGCACGTCAACTTGGCATGGGCCTGGTTGCACTTGGCCTCATAGCGGCCACCACCAATGCCGCGTGGACCTTCAGCTATGCCACGCACCCCGAGTACACATTCGTTGAAGCCGCTCAGCGTCTGACGCGATACATCGACGACCATCCCAACGGAAATCGCCTGCTCGTATCCGTCAGTGGCGATGAAATCACTCTCCTGACTCACCTACCCAGTCTCTGCGACGACTTTGGCACGAAGGATCTTCCTGACAAGCTTGCCGCTTATCAGCCTGGCTGGTTTGCGACATGGAACGACCTCGACCCGGGCACTCTTGCTGACATTCACACTCACTTCGCGCTCGAAGAGGTGGGGCGGTTCCACGCTTTGGACGACCCGGATCGCAACGTGCTTGTTCTCTTTAAGCTGCACCCGCTGCCCAATGGAATGGTTCGCGATGAAGGCGACGAGAACCTGCAAATCCCTTTGCCCGGCGACAAAATCGATATCGATGTCGAATGACGCGCGCCCGTAACAGGGACTACTAGAACGGCATTCTTAATGTGCCGACGAACGCGTGGTTGTACTGGCTGAAGTGCGTGGCGGCAATCTGGAATCCTGCACCTGCTACGAATGCCAGGCGTTTGTGAATCGGGAAGCGTCCCAAGACCACCCCGGGTGTGAGAAACGTTTGTTTCCTTCCGCCGTTTGTCCCTCCCAGCCAATAGGTCGAATTGATTTCGGCCTCCGGCCAAAGCTGCTTCAGGGCATGGTACTGAAACGTAGAGTTGGAAACGATGGTGCGGCCGAGCTTTCCCTCGCTGCTGACAGGGAGCGTTCCGCCCAGCGTGCTTTGCACATCGAACTTGCCCCAGCCCTTGCCGCCCGCCAGGGTCGGCGTGACCACGGCACTGATGGAGCCGTTCTTATATACCCCGGTAGGGATACTTCCGGCGAGGAAGCCGGTGAGGATCACGTTCCCATGCTGCTCGTTGCGGGAGACGAATCGGTACTTCATCGTGAAGGACACGTCACCCCAGCCATCGACCACGGCTGGATTCGCATGAAGAAAATAGGGTGGCAGATTGATGAGAAGCTCCGTATTGTGGGTCGGGACGATCTCGAGCCCTTTGCCTCCGTCTAGGTTGGTGATATCGCCCGTCGGCGTGACCTCGTGGAGCACGTCGAAGCGGAATTCCTGTTCGAGACGAGGCGTCACCGTGGCAACTGGAGTGACCCAGTGGGGTTGTTGGGCTTGCGTGGCCGAGACGCGATCCAGCCATTGACTTGTCCAGCTTTGGCTGAAAAGCACCGGGGAGGCAGTCAAGATGGCAAGGAAGGGAAGAAGAAATCTGCGGAATTTCAATTACCTATCCTCTGATCAATACGATTTAATATGAATTATATCGATAAATTGAATTCCAGGTCTAGAAGATTAAGAGGTGCGATCTGGCTCGAACGGGCCCCCAGCGACAGGCAGGGCATGGAGTCAGGGCCGTGCCACCATCACTTCTGTGGCCTTGATCAGCGCGATAGCGGTGTCGCCGGGTTTGAGCGCCAGATCTTTTACAGCGTCCGCGGTAATGATGGCTGTGACCCGCTGGCCGGCGACGGCAAGCACGACTTTGGCCAGCAGCCCGTCCACGGTGACTTCCATGACAGTGCCCTGGAGTTGATTGCGCCCGCTGATGCGCGGAGAGGAAGATGGTGTACTACCGCCACCCGGCATGAACTCTTCCAGTGCTTCCATGGGCACGCGGTGATGGCCGCCGGGCGTCTTGACCGTTTTGATGCGGCCGGCCAGAATCCAATGCTTGAGCGCCGGATAGCTGATGCCGAGTTTCGCCGCCGCCTGGCGCGGCGTGAGCAATGTGGAAGGTGCGATCAACCCTGGAAATCTCCTAGGAATGTACTGTATCCGGATTTCCCAATACTGGCCGGGAATCTTATCCTTTCCGCCCACTCGCTCGCAACATCCGCCTGTGACTGCAATCACTCGACAGTGTCCGACCCGGATGATAGGCTTCCGGTGACTTTTTCCCCGGTTTTTCAAGGGGCCGCGATTTGTGGGGTCGTCCATCAAAGGGCTTCAAACTTATATGTCTGGAGGACATGTGACTGCATCGGATTGGGTATTTTTTGTTCTGGGCTTAAGCACGGTTTCGCTCCTGGTGGCCTTTATGCTTACCAGCCAGGTGATCGGTTCCGCTATCGGAACACCGGACATGGAGAAGTTCGCTTCGCGGATCAAGCTGGGTGCTCAGGTCTTCCTGACGCGGCCCTACAGGACCGTGGTCGCCGTTCTGGGCCTGCTGCTTCCCACATTTGCCAGCGCGCAGGAGCATGCTGGCGGAGGCGAAGCCAACCTGGTATTGCCGGATTTGAGGAGCGTAAGTTTCTTTGGCATGAATGGGCACGCCCTGCTCATGATCGGGTTGCTCGCTTGCGTCGGCGGCCTGTTGTTCGGCCTCGCCATCTTCGTGCAGTTGAAGAACGCGCCGGTCCATCGCACGATGCTTGAAGTCTCCGAACTGATCTACGAAACCTGCAAAACCTATCTGATCACGCAGGGCAAGTTCATTATGCTGCTCTGGGTTTTCATTGCAGTCATCATCTCGCTCTACTTTGGGTGGCTGGCGCCGGTTCCGGGCAAGTCGATCGCGGTCACGTTGCCGATCATCCTGCTGTTTTCGCTGGTCGGCATTGCCGGCAGCTATGGTGTGGCGTGGTTCGGAATCCGCGTCAACACGTTCGCCAATTCGCGGACCGCATTCGCGGGATTGCGCGGCAAACCGTATCCGATCATGGCCATTCCGCTGAAGGCCGGCATGAGCATCGGCATGTTGCTGATTTCGGTTGAACTGCTCATCATGCTGTTCATCCTTTTGTTCATTCCGCGTGATTATGCGGGCCCATGCTTCATCGGCTTCGCCATCGGCGAGAGCCTCGGCGCCGCAGCCCTCCGTATCGCGGGCGGCATCTTCACCAAGATCGCCGACATTGGCGCCGACCTGATGAAGATCGTATTCAAGATCAAGGAAGACGATGCGCGCAACCCGGGTGTCATCGCCGACTGCACCGGCGACAATGCGGGCGACTCGGTTGGACCCAGCGCCGACGGTTTTGAAACCTACGGCGTCACCGGCGTGGCCCTGATCACCTTCATCCTGCTGGCCGTGAAGGACCCAACCATCCAGGCGCAACTGCTGGTATGGATCTTCGTAATGCGTGTGGGAATGCTGTTCTCCAGCGCAGGTGCGTACTTCCTTAATACCGCCATCGCCAGCGCCAAGTACAAAGACTCCGATGAAATGGACTTCGAGACGCCGCTCACCTCGCTGGTGTGGATCACATCAATCGTCTCTATCGTCCTCACCTACATCGTGTCGTATCTCATGCTCCCCAATCTGGGCGACGGAACCCTATGGTGGAAGCTGGCGTCGATCATTTCGTGCGGAACCCTGGCGGGTGCGCTCATACCGGAATTGGTCAAGGTCTTCACTTCAACCAAGTCCACCCACGTGAAGGAAGTTGTCAAATCGGCGCAGGAAGGCGGAGCTTCTCTGGGAATCCTGTCGGGGTTCGTTGCCGGCAATTTTTCCGCCTACTGGCTCGGACTCAGCATGGTCGCGCTCATGGGACTGGGCTATTACTTCAGTATGGGCATTCCTGATCTGCAAAATAATCCGGCGGGAATGATGCTGGCTCCAGCCGTCTTCGCCTTTGGACTCGTGGCCTTCGGCTTCCTCGGTATGGGTCCGGTCACGATTGCAGTGGACTCTTATGGTCCGGTCACCGACAATGCACAATCCGTCTATGAGCTTTCGCTGATCGAAGACGTTCCCAATATCGAAGCCGAGTTGAAGAAGGACTACGGCATCGTTGCGAAGTTCGAGCGCGCAAAACACCTGCTCGAAGCCAACGACGGCGCCGGCAATACGTTCAAGGCTACTGCTAAGCCAGTGCTGATCGGCACGGCCGTGGTGGGCGCAACCACCATGACGTTCTCTATCATCATGGCTTTGACACACGGACTCACGGACAACGTAGCTAAGCTCTCTCTGCTGCATGCGCCCTTTATGCTCGGGTTGATCTGCGGCGGAGCGGTGATCTTCTGGTTCGCAGGCGCTTCTACACAGGCAGTCTCGACCGGCGCCTATCGCGCGGTCGAGTTCATCAAGGCAAACATCCACCTTGAAGGTGCGGAGAAAGCCTCAGTCAGTGACAGTAAGAAGGTGGTTGAGATCTGCACGAAGTACGCGCAGAAGGGGATGTTCAACATTTTCCTAGCCGTCTTCTTCTCCACCCTTGCGTTTGCGTTCATGGAGCCGTTCTTGTTTATCGGCTACCTTTTCTCGATTGCGATCTTCGGTCTGTATGAGGCCATCTTCATGGCCAATGCGGGCGGCGCCTGGGACAATGCCAAGAAGATCGTAGAGGTCGACATGAAACAGAAAGGGACGCCCCTTCACGATGCAACCGTAATCGGAGACACGGTGGGTGATCCGTTCAAGGACACTTCGTCGGTGGCAATGAACCCGATTATCAAGTTCACCACGCTGTTCGGTTTGCTTGCGGTCGAGCTTGCCGTCACGCTCAGTTCGAGCAATCCGATGCTCACGCATGTTCTTGCAGTGGCGTTCTTCTTGGTTTCGGTGTTCTTCGTGCATAAATCGTTCTATGGCATGAGGATTGACACCAAGGGAAGCAACTGACTCCTCTGTTGCTAGTTTTGACGGCTCCGCAGCGTTCGCTGCGGAGCCGTTCTGCTTGTGTCAACAGTCACGGAGGTCGATTCGCGTGCGATGCTATGATCGCGGGCGCAATCATCAGCTCACACTAACTCAGTCGTAAAGACTGGACGCAGCATTTTAGACCAGCCTGGATTGGAATTATGCAAATTCGCATCTTCATTCGCATCGCCTTGGTAGTTGCATTTCTTTCCTTCGTCTCGTTCGCAGCGGTAGCTCAAAAGTTCCAGGAGCCCACCAAAGAGGAACTGCAGATGGCGGCAGATCCAAAGGCGCCCGGTGCGCCCGCGGTCTATCTATATCGCGAAGAAACCACCGATAACTACAGCCATTTTGTCAGCGTCTATGCGCGCATCAAGGTGCTGACCGAACTCGGCAAGGAATGGGCGACCGTGGAAGTGCCCTACTCCGGTGGGGGCGCCCCGCCGAAAATCGAAGGGCGAACCATTCATTCCGATGGCACCGTAATTCCGCTCCAGAGTGTGGGCGCCGACCTGCTGTTAACCAGATCCGCAAGAAATCACGTCAACGCGCGCACTTTTAATCTGCCTAGCGTTGAAGTGGGCAGCATTCTGGAGTATCGCTGGACACTGCCAACTGGAGAATCGACCGTCAGTGGAGTCACGAATGATATGCAGGGGTTTCTGGATTCGGCCCTCGCTGGATCGATTCCTTACTGGGATGTGCAGCAGGAGATCTTCGTTCATCGGGAACACTTCTACTACAATCCAAAGGGCGATTTGGAAAGAAACGTCACTGGCAATCAGGACATTATTCACTACAACGCCGACGGCGAGATTGCCAATTACCTACTCTATTCCGCACGCCTGCCCGCAGGGGCCAAGGTACAGTCGAGCCCTAAACAGGACTACACGCTCGATGTAACCGATGTTCCAGCATCCTTGCATGAAGCGAATGCCCCACCCGAACTAGGCATGCGCTTTGGGGTGCGATTCTACTACTCGCCGTATCTGAACTCAGACGTCTATTGGACCGACGAAGGCAAAAAATGGGGCAAAGAAATCGACCACTTCGCCGAACTGTCGAATGATCTAAAGGCGGCGGCCGCACAAATAATAGCGGGCGCCGCTACCGACGAAGAGAAAGCGCGCAAGCTTTATGACGCTATCCAGGCTCTCAACAACACGGCATTCTCTCGCGATTTGAGTTCGGTCGAACGTGCGCGGGCCGGCATGCGTCGGGATGTTCGCAGTGCAGCGCAGGTGTGGAGCGAGAAGAGCGGCTCACGCAACGAGATTGCCGTCCTCTATCTTGCGCTTGCCCGTGCGGCCGGCCTGCAGGCCAATGCAATGGCCGTCGCCGACCGCGATGTGCGCATCTTCGACCCCGGTTACCTGGCTCTTGACCAGCTAACCGTCATCCTGGTCGTGCTTGAAATCGACGGCAAGCCAATCTACGTCGATCCCGGTGAGAAGTTTGCGCCCTTCGGCCAATTACGCTGGTCGCATACACTGTGCGGTGGACTTTTAGAATCGCCCACCGGCGTGAACCATGACGGGGTGACGCCACCCAACAACACCAAAGATGCCATCACCGCCCACGCAGCTGACCTGACGATCGATGCGCAGGGTAACATGACCGGCACAGTCAAAATGCTGGTGAACGGTCCCGAGGCACTGCGATGGCGGCAACTGAATCTCACTGCGGACAAAGGCGAGGTCCAAAAGCAATTGGCTGAATCGCTCCACGCGCTGTTGCCGAAAGGCATGCAGTCTGAGGTTGTCGCCGTGCAAGGCCTCGAAACCTCGGCTGGCTACGTCTCCACGACGGCGAAGGTGTCTGGCCCGCTGGGCACGGTGACCGGCAAGCGCCTGCTGCTGCCCGGCTTTTTCTTCTCCACCGGCGCACCTCCCCATTTTGTCGCGGAGGAGAAGCGTGAGTCAGCTGTCGATCTGCACTATGCCGACCAGGTGATTGACGATGTTGTGTATCATCTACCGGCGGGATACGTGGTAGAGAGCGCCCCACAACCCGTTCAACTGCCTTGGCCCGATCACGCGGCGCTGGTGATCAAGACGCAGGCTGGCCCCGGGACGATCGACATCAAGCATATCTTCGCAAGGGCATTTGTACTTCTTGAAGCGAAGGAGTATCCGGCCCTCCGCGACTACTACCAGAAGATTGCCACCAACGATCAGCAACAGGTGGTGCTGATGCAGGCCACGGCGGCAGGGAATTGACAACTTGCCGAATTGAAGAGAGATAGTTCCTGGTTTAACTGCCCGCGCCAGCGATTTCCCCCAGCGACACTCGCTGTCGTCCAGCATCGTCGAAGTTGCTCGGATCTAACCATGCCTCGAACGCGCGCTTCCGCGCCGGCCATTCGCTATTGAGCATTGCGAACCATGCCGTGTCGCGGTTGCGTCCTTTCACCACCATGTGCTGGCGAAAGATCCCCTCAAAGGTGAAGCCAAGGCGCAGTGCGGCACGCCGGCTTGGCTCGTTCTCCGCATTGCATTTCCACTCGTAGCGACGGTAGCCCAGGTCCTCAATCACATGTAGCGCCATCAGGTACATCGCCTCGGTGGCCGCTCGCGTGCGCTGTAGCGTGGGCGTCAGCAGAATGTTGCCTACTTCGATGACACCGTGCGCGGGCTCAATTCGCATGTAACTGGCATAGCCCTCGGCGCGGCCATTTTCTTCAGTGATAAGAGCGAAGAACTGAGCATTGGAACCGGCTTGCTTCTCTTCGAGGGCGCGACGCAAATCCGCTTCGCTTGCGTACGGGCCGTCTGCAAGGTAGGTCCACACCTCGTCGTGGCCGTGTACGGCCTGCCAGACGTCAGCAGTGTGCAACTCTGCGTTCAATGGTTCCAGCATTACGGTTTTACCGTAGAGTGTCACCGGGCGTGGAACCGCTGCCGGCTTCCATTGCTTCAAATCGGGAAATGTCATTTCAGTGTCATTCACGAAAACAGGCTATCAGCCGAATCCAGATCGAGCGTGTCCGTCAACCCTGGAGAATGAACCCCCATTCTCCACAGTTCGCACAGGGCAAAGATCGAAATGCACTGTTTATGCGCCTTGCGAGCGACCTCCACGCGGCATACCCTCGATTTTGGCGAATGGAGCGGCTCGACGGCCGCATTTGCACTGAATTTGGGGCAGCCGAGACCCGTGAAAACCGCGCCCGGAAAGGCCATCTGAATTTCCACAAGCGTTTTTCCTCGTGTTTAACAAGCTGGTGCTATGAACGCAAAGGAAATACAATATATTGTGGTTTGCAGTTGACTTGCACCATAGACAGCGCTATTTTTTCATCTGCGGCTGTAAACGGACTGTAAAGAAAACCCAGCGGAAGGACTCCCAGTCTTAACCGTTGAGGGCCGAAAACTCGCGGCAAGCTCTCGCAAGCCCCGTTTTCCCGTGCGTTGCTCAAAATACCACCGACCCGGGCCCAGGGCGCCGGCGGAGGCAGGGTTTTTACTCATTTTGCTGACCGAGAGGAAATTGTTATGAACGAGGCTCACCTTCACACATCGGCTTCCATCCATGTCCCTTCCAGCCAGGCCCACTCCGGCCAGTCAGGACTGAAGGTCACCCGCCGCTTCTCGAGAGATGGTGTTTCTGCTTACGACGAAGTGCAATGGGAAAAGCGTACCGCGCTGATTACGGACAACAAGGGCAACACGATCTTTGAGCAGAAAGACGTGGAAGTTCCGATCGATTGGTCGATGACGGCGACCAATATCGTGGCCTCGAAGTATTTGCACGGCCAGATGGGCACGCCGGAGCGGGAGACGGGCGTGCGTCAATTGGTGGGCCGCGTGGCCGAAACGATTCGCGACTGGGGCATGGCCGGTGGCTACTTCGGCACTGCTGAAGATGCGGCCATCTTCCACGACGAGCTGGCGCTGATGCTGGTTACGCAGCGCGTCGCCTTCAATTCGCCGGTATGGTTCAACGTGGGCTGCGATCGCCTCGAACCGAATTCCGACGGCCAGAACTGGCACTGGGACGCGCCTTCGGGCGGCGTGAAGTTCGAAGCCACCGGCTACAAGAATCCGCAATGCTCGGCGTGCTTCATCAATTCCGTTGAGGATTCGCTTGACTCCATCCTTACGTTGGCAAAGACCGAAGGCATGCTCTTCAAGTGGGGATCGGGCACCGGGACCAACCTGTCGTCGATCCGCGGCTCCAGTGAACTGCTTTCAGGCGGCGGTGAGGCCTCCGGTCCGTTGAGCTTCATGCGCGGATTCGATGCCTTTGCAGGCGTTATCAAATCCGGCGGCAAAACCAGACGCGCAGCGAAGATGGTCATTCTCAACGTTGACCATCCTGACATCGTTGACTTCATTGAGTGCAAGGCGAAGGAAGAAGCCAAGGCCTTCACGCTAATCAAGGCGGGCTACGATGGATCGGGTCCCGACTCCGAGGCTTACTCGTCCATCTTCTTCCAGAACGCCAACAACTCCGTGCGCGTCAGCGACGAGTTCATGCGCGCCTACGAGAGCGACGGCGAATTCACCACCTATACGGTCAAGAGCCACGAGCCCGTCAAAACCTACAAGGCGCGCGACATCATGACCAAGATCGCCGAGTCCACCTGGCTCTGCGGCGATCCCGGCATGCAGTTCGATACCACCATCAACAAGTGGCACACCAGCAAGAACACCGCTCGCATCAATGCGTCGAACCCTTGCTCCGAGTACATGTTCCTCGACAACTCAGCGTGCAACCTGGCCAGCTTCAACCTGCTCAAATTTGTTACCCCCGCCGGCGCCTTCGACATCGCGGCTTACCGTCACGCAATTTCAATCGTCATCACCGCGATGGAAATCCTGGTCGACAACTCGGGATATCCCACCGAGGCCATTGCGAAGAATTCTCATGACTACCGGCCGCTCGGTCTGGGTTATGCCAACCTCGGCGCGCTGTTGATGGCCATGGGCCTGCCATACGACTCCACTGCGGGCCGCGACATGGCTGCGGTTCTCACTGCCATCATGTGCGGTCAGGCTTATCTCCAGTCAGCAGTCGTTGCGGAAAACTGCCCTCCCCTCGCTTCTGCCACACCGCTTACCGCGCGCGCAGAGCGCACAGGCGGCGCCTGCCCCGGCTTCTACGTCAATCGCGAACCATTTCTCGATGTCATCCGCATGCATCGCGCTGAAGTCAACAACATTGGCAATTCGCGCATTAGCGGGGAGCCCTTCAACGTGCCGCAACTTGACGCACTCATTGAAGCCAGCCGCGATTGCTGGGATCAGGCGCTGGCTCATGGCGAAAAGCATGGATATCGCAACTCGCAAACCACAGTGCTCGCGCCCACCGGCACCATAGGCTTCATGATGGATTGCGACACCACCGGTATTGAACCCGATCTTGCGCTGGTCAAGTACAAGAAGTTGGTCGGCGGCGGAATGATCAAGATCGTCAACAATACTGTACCGGCGGCGCTATTCAAGCTCGGCTACGACAACGACGAAGTCAATGCGATCGTCAGCTACATTGACGCGACCGGCACCATCGAAGGCGCGCCGGGCATCAAGCCGGAGCACCTGGCCGTGTTCGATTGCAGCTTCAAACCGGCGAAGGGCACGCGCTCAATTCATTACATGGGCCACATCAAGATGATGGCGGCAGCGCAGCCGTTCCTTTCGGGGGCGATCTCGAAGACGGTGAACCTGCCTCACGAGGCTGGCGTGGAAGAAGTGGCCGAAGCCTACGCTGAGAGCTGGCGTCAGGGCATCAAGGCAGTCGCCATCTATCGCGATGGTTCCAAGGGCACGCAGCCGCTCAACACCAGTCTCGATACGAAGCGCGAACCTTCGGCGATTGATGCAGCAGGTAGCAGGATTCTCGCGCAGTTGGCTCTCGGCCAACCTGCGGCCGATTCCGACGTCAAGACTCTCGAAGCCAAGATCGGCGAAAAGCTGGAAGTGACAGCTAAGCAGGTGGTTGCAGCATCCGCTGCCTTCCAGAGAATGTTGGACGAGATCGCGAATGCCGCTAGTTTACCAACGCTCAAGCCCGCTGCATTGTTCGAAGTGACGCCTGAGCCCGCGCAGAACTTGAATGCACCGCCGCGCGCCGTACGCCATCGTCTTCCGGAAGAGCGTGCTTCGGTCACGCACAAATTCTCGATCGCGGGCCACGAAGGCTACATCACTGTGGGTCTCTATCCCACGGGGCAGCCGGGCGAGATCTTCATCAAGATGGCCAAGGAAGGCTCGACAGTTTCGGGTCTCATGGATGCCTTTGCGACTTCGATCTCTCTCGCCTTGCAGCACGGCGTGCCGCTGCGTGTGCTCTGTGAGAAGTTCGCGCATACCCGCTTCGAACCCTCTGGCTGGACTGGCAATGAGCAGATCGGCTATGCGAAGAGCCTGATGGATTACATCTTTCGCTGGCTCAACCTGCGCTTCCTTTCCGGTGAGCAGCTTACATTGTTTGCGGGTCTCTCTCCGCAGGCTGCGCCGCTTCCCGCATCGCCTACGATCCTGCCCGAGGCCGAGCCGGAGCCGGAAGGCAATATTTCACAAAGCCAACTTGCCCGACTGGCGGAGGAAGTAGCTCACAAGCTCAACCACATGGGCATGGGCTCAACCTATTCGCCTAGCGGTGGCATCGCACCGGAGATTCAGGCAACCGGCGGTTCTGTCGCAGTCCCGGGCCACGGCCCTTCCATGCAGGATCGCGGTATCTACCACGCGGCCGACGCCATGCGCGACATGTACGAGATGGGCGACGCGCCTAGTTGCTCCACCTGCGGCGCCATCATGGTCCGCAACGGCAGTTGCTATCGCTGCATGAGCTGCGGCTCGACCAGCGGTTGTTCATAGGGACTTTAGTCTACTTTGACTGGAGCTGTTGCTGTCGATCTACGCATATGGTTGAAGTTGAACTCAGTTGAGGTACCTGGCGAGGCCGTATCTCGACGACGGCGAATGCGATAACGCTTGGAGGTGGCAACCGAACAGCTCGGTTTCCACCTCCGGTTTTTTGGGATCTTGCTCCACAGCACAATTGAAACGAAAGATGCTGCCGGAATTGCGCCGATCGGTTCGATTATGGCGTGAGAATCCGCGACTGTTAATTCAACCTTATGGCGTCTCGAAGTTTCGGCATATGAGGTTTTGCATGATCCAAGTTTGTCATATGTCTTGCCCAGAGCTTCAATCTTATGCGTAAACCGACAGTTGCGGATTCAATTCACAAAGCCGAACGCACCCCGGTGCACAGGGGTGTTTGTTCGCTGCGCAATTCTTGAACTCAGTAGTGATATAAACCAGGGCTGGGTAGGATTAGGCCTGATTAAGCAGCTTGGCCTCTCCCGTTGACGGGGTGCAACTGAACCGTGAGTCAGTCGTCCCTCCGCTCAACCGCTAGCAAAACGAATCTTGGTTTGGGTATGTGTGCCGCACTATACAAGACCTGCTGCTCGCCAATTGCCGGAAAGCGCTGTCCGTTTTGTAGACGAAGCCACGCGTTTCCCTCCGATCGCGGTCGTCACAGTAAGAGAGGTAAGTTCGGAAACGAGAGCGAGGGCAATCCCCGAGTTTTCCGCCGTTATCCCTGGCGTAGAAACTGGCGCATGCCGACATTCCAATGAAAATTTGCCGTCGACGAGTGCATTGCCGATTATGCACTCGCAGATAGCAGAATGCCGATCGTCATCGATCTTCCGTCAATCCGATCGGGAACGCGCTCGCCAATCGGAGCAGCCTGGGTAACAAAGAGCATGGACATGGAGAAGTGGAAACCGCTACGCGCTTCCCACTTCCCCACACTACCGACGGCGACTATCGATCAACAACAATGGGCGCGCTACACTAACAGCGACTGGTACAAAATATCGGGCAGACTCGTCTGCGGAGGCCCAGCGCAGACACCGCGTCCGGCAAGGGGTAACAGGGTGGCAAAAGGGAAGAGGAGTATCGATGGATTCGAACCCGAAGATGCTTGAACGGCGGCTCTGCAGCCCGGGCCAGCTTCTTGCCGCCGCCCTATTATCTGCCCTTCTTGCGGCTCCGTTGCCTGTCATGGGTCAGCAGGTAACCTCCGAAGCACTCTTTGAACAGGCAGGCAAGGCGCTCGATGCGGGCGATGCCGCAGGGGCGGTTGCGCTCTACCAGCAGTATGTAGAGCGGGTCCCGAATTCGGTGGACGGGCGCATCGACCTAGGAGCGGCTCTGGCGGCCCTGGGCCGCTACGACGAGGCTGCGGCTGCGGATCAAGCCGCGCTCATGCATGATCCCGGCAACCATGCCGCGATGCTGAATCTGGCGCTTGCCTGGTACAAAATGGGCAACTACGAAAAAGCGCGCGAAGAATTCAAGCTGCTGCACCCGCATGATTCTGAAAGCCATCAGGCTCTTGTGCTGCTGGCCGATTGCATGGCACGCATGGGCGAATTCCGACAGGTAATCGAACTGCTTGAGCCGGTCTACAGAGAACATCCGGAGGAACAGGATGTCGATTATCTCCTCGGCAATGCCCTAATTCGCGATAGGCAGACGGAAAAAGGGGCGGCAGTGATTGATCGAATCATGCGGGCGGGGAGCTCGGATTTGGGCAATATGCTTCTGGGCGGTGCGCAATATGCCGCCGGCGATTACAAGGCGGCTACCGAAACCCTAGGTAGAGTTCTTGAGCACAATCCGCAGTTGCCGGGCGCCTGGACCGTCTACGGGAAATCGTTGCTGAACCAGGGAGAGCATGAGAAGGCGCGCGCGGCACTCGAAAAAGCGATCGAGGCAGATCCCAATGACTTCGATGCATGCCTCTCTCTGGGGGCGTTGCTGCGCTACGACGGCGAATTTGAAAAGGCCGCGCCGCTCTTGCGGCACGCGCTCGAGTTGCGTCCCGATTCCGCACCAGCACAGTTTCAGATCGCGGCATTCGATGCAAACCAGGGACAGTGGTCCGATGCCTCAACAAGGTTGGAAGCAATTGTGAAGAAGTGGCCCGATTTTGTCGAGGCACATTTGCAACTCGCGACCGTATACGCACGCCTTCACAGAAGCGAAGACAGCGCGCGTGAACGCCGGATCGTTGAACAGTTGAACGAGAAAGCGCGTACCGAAGGGCCCAAGAGAGAGCCGGTCCCCTGAGCGCGGACATTCATCGTGGCTCTTTTAGGTGCATCACCTTGTCCACTTCGACGTTCTTCAGCGTTTGTACCGTGCCGGATGGCCAACGAATCTCGATTTCGTCGACTGCGGATGCATCGCCGAGCCCGAAGTGCACGGGCACAACACTGGAGGAAGCGTAGCTGCTTGCCGATGTCATGTGGCTGTATTGCGTCTTGCCGCCAGCCGTGACTTTGATGCGAGCGCCGATGCCGTCGCGGTTGCTCCTGGTTCCCTCCAGCGCCAATTCGATCCAGTGATTCCTGCCGGGGCTGTCGTTGATCCAAATCTCAGCGGAAGCGCTGAGCGCTGAGACCACGAGGTCGAGTTTGCCGTCACAGTTGAAGTCGGCTACGACCGAACCGCGATGACGTTTCGGCGGCGATGCTCCAAAGCCGGCTTCTTCAGTCAACGCATCCCATTTGCCGCCCAGATTGCGAAATACCGTGTTGGGTTGTTCGACGCGTGTCGTCTGAGACATATTTGGTGATACGACGTCGCCCCGAGCTACAAAAATATCCTTCCAGCCGTCATTGTCGAAGTCGGCGATATTGACGCCGTAGCCTGCCATCGGGTTGCTGAGAGCGGTCATTTTTGAACGCGCAGTCACTTCTTCGAACGATCCCCCTTGCACGCCTTGATAAATGGGAAAGGTTTCGTTCTGGAGGGCAGTCAGCACAATGTCGGGAATGCCATCGTCGTTCAGATCGCGGAAATCGCAGCCCATGCCCGATATCAGATTGCCGTGCTCGGGCAGTGCGACTCCTGCCTCGAAGCCGACTTCCTCGAAGCGGTTGTTCCCCTTGTTGTGGTAGAGGAAGTTGAATAGCTTGTCGTTGGTGACAAAAATGTCGGGAAGGCCGTCGTTGTCGTAGTCGCCGATGCATGCCGACATACCTTTACCCAGATGAGCGCGGATGCCGGCCTGATCGGAGATATCGGTAAACGTACCATTGCCGTTGTTGTGAAACAGCTGGCTGGGCAGCGGCTTATAGAACTTTGGGTGACAGTACTCCGGCTTGCCGTTGTATTTGCAGTCGGGCTCCCTGGTGCCATCCCAGGAGAGATAGTTCACGACAAATAGATCGAGCAGTCCGTCGTTGTCGACATCCACCCACGCGGCGGCCACCGACCAGAGGGGGCCATATTGCCTGTCGGGGTGCGCAAGGCCGGCCCTTTCGGTCACGTCGGTAAAGGTGCCGTCCCCGTTGTTGTGGTAAAGAGTGTTGCGATGGACTCCGGACACGAAAATGTCGTCGTAGCCGTCGTTGTCGTAGTCGCCGATGGCAACGCCGACATCGAAGCCGGTTCCCTTCAGGCCGGCCTTTTCCGTCACGTCAGTAAAGGTGCCGTCGCCGTTGTTGTGGAAGAGACGGTTCCAATACTTGGGTGCATTTTTAATGAGCGTGTCGATTGGGGCGCCGTTGACGAAGAAGATGTCTGGCTTGCCGTCGCGGTCGTAATCGAAGACAGCAACGCCACCGGCCATCGTCTCCGGAGCGTGTCGTGCCGGCGACTCGCTGCTGTCGAGTGTGAAAGCGACGGGCCACGGAGAAAAGTGAATCGACGAAGACAACTTCTGAGCGGTTACCGCGGTTGCAGGTTGCGGCGCGTTCTGGGCACCGGCGTTTACCCCGCCGAGCAGCAGAAACAAGGCGGCAAAGGCGTACCGGACGCTTTTCCTGGTGCACCAAAGGTTAGTTGTGGGGAACATCGGCGGGATCTCCCAAATGGGTTGGAGTGTTGCCGCGAATCAGACGGTCTATCTGTTCCTTTTCCCGCGATGCATCGTCTTTACGTCCCGCGGCGGCATAGGCTCGGACGAGGTCCCAGTGCATCCGGCGCAAGTCCGGATCAGCCAGGCGCGCAGTTTCCAACTCTTTAATCCCCTCAGGCGTATCTCCTTTTTGGAGCAAGGCTTCGCCGGCCAGCATGTGGGCCGAAGCGCGTCTTGGATCCAAGCGGATGGCGTCCCGAGCCAACTGAAGCGCCCGGTCGGGTTCGCGCTGCGCGAGCAGTTGTTCGGCCATGCGAACCCGTGCCAACACATGCGAGGGGGAAATACGCAACTCCTGCTCGAATTCTGGAATGGCCAGCTCGGGGTGCAGTTGCATCCGATAGGCTCCCGCAAGGAAATGCACACCCGGTTCGTTTGGGTAGGCCACGAGCAGCTTTTGGAAGGCTGCCTCGGCTTCGAGGTTGTTTTGTAACTCCAGAGCGATCACAGCGCGGCCAGCCTGCTCCACCAGGTCAGTCTCGTTGGCGGGAATCTCTGCCGGCAGCAGCGGCAACCGTAGGCCGGCAATCCCGGCGGCTTCCACCATCGCCGAATCCTGGGGGCTGGCCGAAAGCATCTGGACGAGAAGATCCATACCTTCGTCGAAGCGTTCGGCGCGCGTCAGCAGAATAGCTTGATGGAAAAGAACGAGTCGGGTCAGTTCCGCGCGGTCGCCCAGCCCGTTGGCCGTTGCCTTTTCGAGGTGTTCGAGTGCGCGCTTGTATTGCCGCATCCGGAACTCGCTCAGACCCAGAAAAGCCCAACCAGGGCCGGCATCCGGGCGGAGTGTCAGGAACTGTCTCAGTATCTCGCACGACTCGGCGAACTCATCTTTCTCGTAGAACAGCGTGCCCAAATACCAGAGGGCCTCTTCCGATTCCGGACGTACAATCAGTGCTTTCTGTAAAAGGTGGATGGCGTCGTTGTCGCGGTTATCGTCGCGCGCCTGCTGAGCGGCCTGGTAGAGGCGATCAAAGCCGGCCTGGTCGGGACGCACGGCTGTCTGTGCCGATACCTGTCCGCCCAGCGCGAGGCCGCTGGCCATGCAAACTGCAAGAAGCAATCGGCGTATCAATGGATCTTCTTCCCAGCGGGTTGAGCGAGCTTTGACTCGGCTGGCGTCATGGTGTCTTCCTGAGCCTTCAGCAGATTAAAAGCCTCCAATTCAGCATTCGCATCCTGGCGCCGGCCCAACTTCTCATATGCCATCGCCAGGTGTGCACGAACCTGCGGGTTCCCGGGATTCAGCCGCTTGGCTGTCTCCAGTTCCACTGCTGCCGGTTGCCATTGTTTCCGGTTGAGCAGAATACGCCCCAACACATGATGTGCCTCCGCTGAATTCGGATCGGAAGCAATGGCGCGCTGGGCAAGCGTCTCAGCCTCTTCGATTTGCGCCTGGTCCAATTCGATCGCTGCCAGCGCCGTGAGAGCCTCGGCGTGATTGGGAGAAAGCTTTAGCTCGTCTCGATACTCGCGCTCGGCATCCGATTGTTGGCCCTCGAAAGTGTAGAGCGTGCCGCGAAAGTAGTGGACCTCGGGCCGATCGCCGTAACGAGCTTCCAGCCGTGCTGCGTATTCGCCGGCGCGTGCAAAGTCTTGGGCGTAAGCGAATTCGTAGGTTGCAGCCTTGCCCGCGAGCCAGATGCGTTCTCGCGCTTCCGGTGGAAAGTCCACCGGAAGAAACTTCATCCGCAGCGAGGCCAACCCCATCGCCTCGGTCAGCTCCGGAGTCGCTCCGAAACGCTGAGCCAGTGGTTCAAGCAGATACAAAGATTCGACAAACTGTCCATCGCGCGTAAGCAAGAGCGCGAAGTGGTAAATCGCCACATCGCGAAATTCAGGCGTACCACCCCAGCCTGCGCTTGCCCACGAGCGGAAACGGGTCAGAGCCTTGTCGTAGTCACCGGTTTCATAGGCGCACAGTGCGAGAAAGGCATCGGCCGGGCCGCGATGCCGTGAACTCGATAGAAGGTGTTCGAACGCTGATCCCGCTTCTGGAAACCGGTCCTGCTCGTAAAGGAGAGTCCCTAAAGACCACCAGCCTTCGAACCAGGAGGGCCGCAACGCCGTCCCTTCGCGATAGAGGTGTATGGCTTCGGGGAACTTTTCTTGCGCGCGTGCCTTTTCGGCCTGGTTTGCAATCGATTCGAAGCGGTCGGGGACTACAGCAGCGTGAGCAGCCAGTGCGCTTGAAAGGATGAGGAGAGAAAGGGCAGGCCGCATAGAAGAATTGTAGGCCAGGGCGGATTGGAGTACCGCCCTGGCTTGTTGGTGAGTGGTTAGAAGGTGTACTTCGCGGAGAGCTCGACGATGCGTTGGCCGTAGTGTGCCGTTGCAATGCCGAAGGTCGACGCGTTCATCAGGGTGCCGATTGGAGGTTGACCTGAGCCGCCCCCGCTGAAGTTCAACTTCAAGTTCGGATCTCCGGCGTAGAAGGACAGAAGATCGTGGTTAAGGAAGTCCTTGGCGGTAATACGAAACTGCAGATTCTGACGCTCCGTGATGGCGAAGCTCTTCTCGGCTGCCAGATCGCTGCTCCAGTACATGGGACCGGCGAGGTAAGGCATGCGGGTATTGCCGATGGTCGATCCGGTCGCCAACGGAAGCGAAAAGCAGCTGGGGTTGGCGAACTGATTCTTGTGCAATCCTTTTTTCGGATCGCATGTGAGCGTGGGAGCGACGCTTGCGTCAGGCGTGCCGATTACGTATACCGTGTTGGGACCATTGGATATGGAGAACGAGGTGCCGTTGACCGCCGACAACATCGCGCCAGATTGAATCTGGGTGATGCCGGAGAGTTGCCAGCCGTTGGCTGCCTGGTTGAGCAGATTGTTTTCGAGGTGCCACTTTGGCATCTCGAAAACGTAGGACGCGTTGAAGACATGTGCGCGGTTGAAACCCTGGATGGTCCAGTATTCCTTACGGCCCCAGTCTTTGAAAGCGCCGGACTGGGTTGTGTTTCCAAGGTTCTTCGAGAAGGCGTAATTGAGGTTGAAGGTGGCCCATCCACTGCTGCGGGTAATCTTGGCTTGCAGCGAGTCGTACTGGTTAGTCTGCGAGCTCTCCGGTGCGTTGATGCCCTGGTAGAACGAGTACGGACGGAAGCGCTGTTGACAGCCTGCGTCACCGAGGCGGGACGAATCTGCCGCAGCCACTTGGGTCGGGTCTGTGGGGTCAGTTGGGACGAACAGGTCGGAGCATTTTGCCTCAACCGTGGATGTGGTCATGGCACCAACTGGAACCGAATCCAGATTGACACCGTTTTGACCCAGTTCGGAGTGATTGCCGACATAAGATACCTCGGCCATCAGCTTCCCCGGCAGTTCCTGGTCGATATTCAGGCTGTACATGACGGTGTACGGCTGGTCGTGGTTTTTGGAGTCGACGGTGTAGATGGTGCTGTTCGCCATAGCCGTCGGGACACCGTAAACGACGGTGGGAGCGCAGTGGTTGTTGCCCGCATCGATGGCGCCGGTGGAATTAGCCGAGCACGAACTGTTCGTTCCGCCGCCGTTGTTTCTGAAGAGGTCGAGATCTTCCCACGTGGCGGCCGTGCCCGGAGAACTCCAACCGACAGAGCCGGCGGCGGTGTTTGCAGCCGACTGGTACGTTGTTACGTATGTGCCATAGCGGTACATGCCCCAGCCGCCGCGAACCACCGTCTTGCTGTTGCCGAAGACGTCGATCGCGCCGTCAAAACGGGGAGAGTAAACCAGGAAGGACTCTTTGGCGCCCGAGACGGGTGTGTTCGGGTCCAGGCTGTACCAACTCACGCCGGGGTTCATTGCACTGTTCAATTGCGCGTTGTACTTGGAAGGATCAAAGACTGCCGCTCCCCAGGGTTCATTTGCAAACGGCATCCCGAAGTGCTCGAAGCGCATACCGTAGCCGGCGGTGATGTGGCGATTCAGTTTCCAATGGTCGGTTGCATAGAAAGAGGTCTCCCTCTGTTCCATGTGCATGACGGGGGCTAGCGCTTGCTCGTAGTAGCCCTGGTTGGCGCCCATTAGCATATCGGCGTAGTTGTTGCCGGTGAAGAACCGGTTCCAGATGCTGTAGTTGAAGACACCCTGGTATTGTGCCCAGGCGTCCTGCGCGTTATAGATGTTCTCCCACTCGATGCCGAACTTCATGTCGTGGGCCTTCACGACCTTGGTGAGATCGGCGCCGGTGGAAGGAATGCCTTTTTCGGCGTAGAAGGTCGGGTGATAGTCGTGCCCGATGTCGCCGATGTTGGGAATTCCGCCGCTCCAACTGGTGGCGATCGGCGCATTGGGATTGTTGAAGACGCCCGTCAACGGGAAGTTCATATCCTTGCGCAGAACCTTGTTGGGTGCCTCGGGTTTGCCGGGCATATACATATGCGTGTATCCCACGCGCGCCTCGACGGTGAGAGACGGCGAGAAGACGTGGAGGAAGTTGGCGGTGTAAGAATCGGAAGTGTTGGCACCGAGCGTCGGGCTCGGCGAAGGAATAGCCCAATTGGCGGGACCGGTCCAGAGGCCCATCGTCATGTTGGCCACTTCCTGCTGGTGGCTCCATGTGATGTAGGCCTTGGTATTTTCGGTGAAGTTGATGTCCAACTTCGCCATGTTGTGGTAATCGTTCTGCGTCTCCCCGATCTGCTTGACGTAGTTCCATCCGGCGGCGTTGGGGGTGGCCAGCGTGGGCGCGGGGAGAGAGGCTAGCATCCACAACTGTGCGTTGGGATCGATGCATCCGGACGTCATGGTGCCGTTGTTGATGCTGCAACCTGGTCGCTCGGCAAGAAATTTCGTATCGGTTGGGCTCTGCGGCACGCCCGCCACGCCGTACCTGCCGGCGATGGACTCGTACGGCTCCGCCCAACCGCCGTCGCGACGGCTGGTGTAGGGAGTGGTACCGAGCGGGCTGAAGTCGCCGGACTTGATCATATCCGTGGTTGGAACGAAGGCATCGGTGACGCCGCCATCGAACAGTTGCAGGTAGGACTCGAACGACTCGTGGAAAAAGAGCTTGGTGCTCCCTTTTTTGCCGAAGCGGGTGCCGGGAATGATCAGCGGGCCACCGACTCCGAAGCCGGGGGTGTAGTTGTGGCTGGGCCCCAGGAGATATCCCTTCTTGAAGCCCGAGACAACCTCCTGCTTTTTCTCGTCAGCCTCTTCGGCATTCAACACCGTGTTGCGCGCGGTGATGCGCGCATCGCCGTGAAACTCGGAACCGCCCGACTTACTGAGCGTGTTGATCACTACAGGTCCCTTGGCATTGTCGGCGCCAAAGTTCGAGGTCTGAATCTGGACTTCGGAGATCATGTCGGGGTTGGGATTAACCGGTGTGGCGGAGCCTGGACCGCCGGGATCCTCGACGTTCTGTCCATCCGCGTTGATAGAGAGCCCCGTACCGGATTGACCGTTGATGCTGGTCCCGGCCATGCCGCCGGCGCTGCCGGCGACGGTAAAGCCATTGATGCCAATGGCGGAGCCGTCGGAGGCTGGACGGTTAGTGCCACTGAGCGAGACCTGGGCGGAGCCGGGAATAATGCGAAGAATTTCCATCGCGTTGCGGCCGATCAAGGGCTGCTTCTCCAGGTCTTTCTCGGAGATGGTCTCGGTCTTGGCGCCAGAATCCGTTATGTCAATCTGGCCGGCGCTGGCGCTGACCTCGACGGTCACCGATTCGGCGCCCACCTGGAGCGGGATGTTCAACGTCTTCTGGTCAGATGCGTTCAGGACGATGCCTTTGCCCACCCATTTCTGGAAGCCTTTGGCCTCGACCACGACGTTGTAGGTTCCGATCGGCAACTGGTTGGCTGAAAAGAAGCCATCCTTGTTGCTCGCCAGATGACGGACGATACCTGTTGCAGTGTTGGTAACGTTTACCTGGGCGCCGGGGATTAAGGCTCCATTGGAGTCGGTTACTGAGCCGGAGATGCTTGCAAAGATGGACTGTGCATGGACCGGTAGAGCGAACAGCAGGCCCAGGACAATCGCAAGAGTGAGCGGGATACGCCGGAGCGAAACCTCTGCGGCAGTGGCCAACCTTGATCGTTGAGCAGTTTTCATCGTGTCTCCTGAAGATTTCCGTGCGTTTAACGCACTGTGCCGGGTCGTCATTTCTTCAGCCCGGCTTGGCAGAGCATTCTTCGAATGGGGGAAGGGAGGAGGACTTGCCACCTCTCAATCCGTTTCAGAGCAAAAGTTCTGATTTCGAAGAACGGCGGCCATGCTAACCGCGGTTGATGGCGTTGAGCATCGTTAACTAGGCACAAAATGGTTACAATTTGCACAAGTTTGTTAAATCGAATAAATCGTGCAATACCTTAGGCTTGACGGTGAGCCCTGATGATGTTTCTTTTTGTTCGGAGAGCGCGAAAATCCAGCAGGGGTTGGCGCTGAAATTCCTCGGTATGGAGGGGCCTATCGTGATTCCGAGGAGCCACGGCGGCGGGCCGCCGGAAAGCGTGTGAAAAGCAGGTTTTTGAGCTTGCTCGGCGAGCCAGTCAAAGTAGAACCGGAGCGCCGCGGTTCGAAGGAATCCAACGAATGATCAACCGAGCGCGACGCATTGAAGCCGGTCCGCATCATGATGGTGTGTCGCGCTTGATCTGTATGGGGCTCGGGCTGATCGACCGGTTGCAGGTGTGCCGGCATCAAGCTGCTCGGTCCCCGGCAAATGCGGATTCCGAGGTGGAGTCTACCCGCTGGCGGTTAGGACAATCGAGTCGAATAGCAATCTCGATCGTGCACGCAGAGCGATTCAATAATCCATGTTCACTTCTTAGTGACGTGCAAGGTGGCCTTTTCTTGGGAAGACGCCACTTTATCTCCTGCCTTCGGTTTGCAGCAATTGGAGAACCGCTGTAGCCGGGGCCATCCTTGTTCGATCCTCCCAGAAGCGAGTATGGGATCAGCGCGGGCTTGCAAGCCCAGAGCTCTACCAGGGGATGGGCGCGAGCCGGACCAGCACGATGTCGTTGCTGTTCATGGGAAGGCTCACGCTGAGGGTGCCGTCGGCTGCCGCTTGAACTGTCGTATCGGCTTCCGGCGCATCGCTTGTGGCCATCTGCAGTTCCTCGATCTGAGGCTGGGTCAGATCTTTCGGCATTCCCATGTCGATGTACTTTGAGAGCGGGTCATTTCTGCGATAGCCGGTTCGCTGGAGGGTGAAGCGGTAGCGGGTTCCGGCGGGGAGATGGGCGAAGTTCAGTTGGATTGGCGCAGCCGCGTGCGAGGGCTCAAGCCGGGTATAGAAGGAGCGGTTGCTCAGCTTCTGCTCGGGCTGCTCGAAATCCCAAAGGACGGCTGTCAAGTTGCCGGCGTCGGCGGAGAGAAGGGCCTGCGAATCGCTGGTTGCCAGGGCCTGTCCGCCGAGCGCACGCAGGTACTTGTAGGCAAAGTAGGCGGGCTTGCGAATCCCTTCCCGATTGAGCAGTCCAAAACCGCCATGGAAGGATTCATGGGGCGGGCCCGGCTCTTCGAACAGGTCGGTGTAGGTCCAGTAGCTCATGCCCTGGGCCAAGCTCTGGCAGGCGTGGAGCTTTGCCAGCACATAGGCACCGCTGACGTAGGAGTCGTGGACAAAATCGCGCGGGGTGTAGCTGGTGCTCCACTCAGAGAAATAGAGCGGGAGATGCGGAAAAGCTGATGCCTCGATCTGGTCTCGCACCCGGCGCACGTCGCCGACGATGGCATCAGGCGATGGATCGAGCTTGGTGTCGGATTTGCCATTCTCATCCAGGAAGCCGCCCACTACGCCATAGGAATGAGTAGTGACAAAATCGACAGGGGCACCGCTTTGTTTAACATGCTCAAGAAACGCCGGCACCCAGGCGGCGCCGGCCGTACTTGGGCCGCCAACGCGCAGTTCCGGATCGACAGACTTGATGGTCTTGGCGGTCAGATCGTAGAGACTGAAGTAGGCTTTTTGGTCGGCATTTTCCCAAAAGCCATCGAGATTGGGCTCATTCCAGACTTCGAAGAACCAGCTTCGCACCTCGGCCTGTCCGTAACGGGCCTCGATATGACGGATGAAGGCATCGATCAGGTCGTGCCAGCCTTCCGGCTCGGGGTGTGAGGTGAGTCCGTGCCAGTAGAAAATACTGTTCTCGCTGGTCGCCAATGCCTTTGGCGTGAAGCCAATCTCGACATAGGGCCGGATATGGAGGGCCAGCAGATCGTCATACAGTTGGTCGATTTTCGACCAGTTGTAAACGGTTTTTCCATCCTGGACCGTGACGGTTCCGAGCACATCGTGGAAAATGGCGTGGAAGCGGATATAGCGGAAACCGAGCTCGCCGGCGACCAACTTCAGTTGTGCCTGGCTGTCGTCGCGGATGAGGGTTCCGGGATAATCCGAACCGACGGAAAGGTCGAAGAAACGATCGACCGGGCCCACGGTATTTGCCGGATCGACGACGATTTGCCGAACAGCGCTGCCCGCGGGCTCGGCCGCGAGGAATGGGCTGGTCAAAGCAAGGGCGCTGAGGACGGAAATGGTGGTGAGGACGGCGATTACAAAGCGGAAACGTGCCAATAGACTGGACATCGCTTGAAGGATTCTCCCGAAGCCGGTTGATTTCAGTGGATAGTGTGCCGCTCGACGGTTGGTCGCAATTTGCAAGCGGCTTCGGGAATCGAACAGCGATCGCCGTAGACGAAGGAAGGCCGGTTCCACTAGACGAGAAGCGGGCCGCAAGAAAAGACTCGCGGGGCCAGGAAGGTCAAGGTCCGTACCCCGCGAGATGGGGATCGAGGAGCTATTCTGATCGACATTTCCCCAAAGAACTTGAAAGACTAATCTCGGATTCACCAAGCGCTCGTTCCGTCTTCGACGAAGGTTCGCTGGCTCATGGCAAGGTAGGAGCGCTGAGACACGCGCATGCCAACAGCCTGCGGAAAACCCTGGTTTCGGACTGGGAGGACTCTACGTGACGGCTTCCGGTCAGCACAATCGTTAATCATGCACAAAAATGCTAAACGAGGAGTTTCTTCGATAAGTATTTTATTTTCAGACAATGTAACAGTGTTTAACTGACGGCTTTGGGCGGGAGAGCCGACTAGCGCCGCATAGAGGAACGGGTTGCGAGTCGGAATTGTGTTGATTATAATCGTGCGAAAGCGGGGTCAAAATCAGTGGCGGTCAAATCGACTTTGCACTCGATCGAATCCGAGCGCGCTGAGTGGGAAACGGTGATAGCGGACCTCTCCCGTACCCCACGCTTGGCAAAGCTTCTCCGCCACGTCGGCGAACTCTATTTTGCCAATCGCGTCGACGAAATCAGCGAATTCCAGATAGCGACCACCGTTTTCGGTCGTTCGGAGCTCGTTTTCGATCCTTCCACTGACTCGATTGCCCGGGTCGAAGCTCACCGGTTGCGCAAGAGGCTGAAGGAATACTACGAGAAGGAGGGCCGGGATCACTCGGTCGTCATGTCGCTTCCGCCGGGAAGCTATATACCTTCTTTCTTTCATCGCCCGGAGGCTTCTGCTGCGCAACAGCCCGCGAATGATACTGCGGGGACGGCAGATTTGGCGGCGGCCGAATCTGTCGGACTTACCGACCCATCGGCCGAAAAGCAGGGCGGTTCCGCGGAGCCCGCGAAGGGTTCGGGTTGGCGGCCCGGCAGAAAGGTCATTTGGGCGGCTGGGGTAGCGATCCTGCTTTTGGCCATAGGCATTGTGGTGCTACGGAGGCAGATGACTCCGGATAATCAGCGCGGCGCGCAAATTGGCGCGGCGGCTCCCGCGGAGTCAGCTGCGGCGCCGCAGACTGGTCAGGACCGGGCGCCGATTCGACTGCTCTGCGGCTACGATGGCGCCCCGCGTATCGACAGCTCCGGAGCCTACTGGGAGGCGGACCGCTATTTCTCGGGCGGCATTCCCCGTGCCCGGCCCGACACGTACATCACGCGCACCAGCGATCCGATGCTTTTTGACCACTGGCGGTTACTCGAGATGAAGTACGACATCCCTCTCAAACAGGGGCCGTACGAACTGCACCTATACTTCGTTGCTCCCACGAATGACGAGGCGAGCAAGAGTTATAGCGAGGTTCTGGTTAATGGGAAGGCACTGCTACCGGCCTTCAATATCCGGGACGACGCGGAAGGCGCCGATGTGGCCGACGAACGTATATTCAGGGACATCTACGCGGCCGAGGATGGCAAGCTTCACCTTGGCTTTACCAGTAAAAATTCGACGCCATCTGTCAGTGCCATCGAACTCATTCCAAGTATTCCGCACAAGCAGCTTCCAATCCGGCTGGTGACGCAGTCCAGCGGCTTCACAGACCACCTGGGCAATTTCTGGCATTCCGACACGTATGGAATGGGCGGAACCGTCTCTGATCAGCCGCAGGTCGTCGCCGGGACGCCCGATCCCAAACTCTACGCACAGGAGCGATTCGGACATTTCACTTATTCGATCCCTGTTGATGTCCGCGGTCACTATACGCTGAACTTGCATTTTGCAGAACTTTATTGGGCTGCCGACCCAGGCGTAGGCCGACGTGTGTTCAATGTCTACTGCAACGGAAGGGTGCTGCTGGAGAACTTCGATATTTTCAAAGAGGCCGGCAGCTTGCATGCGTTAGTTAAGACTTTCAACCACCTGAAGCCAAGTACAGAAGGCAAGCTTGACCTTACTTTCGAGCCGATTGAAAACTTTGCGACCATCTCGGCGATCGAAGTAATCGACGAGTCGGAATAAGGGTCTGGCCAGCGCGAATGAATGAGGGGCCTTTGGGCAGCCCCCGCGTTGCTCTGTCGAGCGAACCCTGCGGACCCGGATTGGTAGGCATGCCGAGGTGCAACGAGCCGATGCCGAGGCTCAGTGCGGTTCGGTGGCGGCAGCGGGCAGGACGGAGATTTCGGCAGCGCTGGCCAGTCCTTTGCTTCCCACATCCTTGAGCACGGTCATTCGAAAGTATCGAGCTTCAACAACCGGAAAATCCTGCACCTGTTGCACTGGATTGTTTTCAACGTTCCAGAATGCACCCCACTCAAGCGCCGTTGTCCAGTGCTGGCCATCGAGGCTGGTGTCGATGCGGAAGTTCTCGACGACGCCATCGTGCGATTTGTCCTGGCGAGGCAAGTAGGCAAATCCGGAAATTTTCCGCGGGGCTCCCATGTCGATCGCGATCCAGTGAGGCTTTTCGGCTGTAGCCGGTGTGTGCGTCTCCCAAAGGGTGGCGGATTTGGCGTCGATGGCATTCCTGGCCTCCGCGCCTGGGTCTTCGCTATCGACGCCCGCCACGCGGAAACCTGCCGGAGCGAATCCAGGAAAGAGGCGGGCAGCCATCAGGCCGGGCTGGCCGTCGGGGCCGAGAGCTGCGGCTTGCAGTGTGCCGCCATTCAAGAACCGGACCGGGCCCTGGACTCGCGGGGAACTTGATGAGGGAGCGGACCCATCCAATGTGTAGACAACCGGAAGGTCCTTGACGGCGCTGATCGCAATCTCACCGGAGGCGTCGCGCTCGGAGATGGAGGGCGCCGGCAAAAAGTCGGCCTGCTTAAAGAGACCGATCTCGGCCAGTGTGGGCTCGAGGCGCGCGGAGGCAATGCGGATGCGGAGCCGGTCGGTGGTTACAGGTGTGCTCCAGCGCAGCAGGCGCTTATGTCCGACGGTGGTTTGCTCGTCCACCTGCTTCCATCCGTCTTTTTCCCAGATGTCGACAAAGAAATGGCCGATGCGCTGGCCGCGGAGATCGACTGCCTCCTGCAGCGAGACCACATCGAAGGTTCTTGGTTCGGGCAACGTAAGGTTCAGGACTGCGCTCTTTGTGCCGGATGCGGCTTCCCACCAAGTGTCGAGATTTCCATCGAGCGCCTGAGCGGGTGGGTGCGATTGAGCAGATGTGTCGGCAGTGAGGCGTGCCCCGGTTGCCAGGTTGTTTTGGAATGTCTGCCCGATGATTCGCGACATGAGCCTCAGGTGAGCCAGTTGATTGTCCGGGATCAAACCGCGCGTATCCGGCGAGAGATTCAAGAGCATGTTGCCATTGCGGCCAACGGAACCGTAATAAATCTGAATCAGGTCTTCGGCGGTCCGCACGTATTTACGGGGATGCCAGAACCATCCATAGAGAATCGGCTCGTTGACTTCGGCCGGATACCACCAGAGGTATTTTCCTGGGAGGAGTTTGGATTGACTGGCCAGATCGTCGCCGGTCAAATCGGGCCAGGTGGATTGCTCTGGGGGCTGGTTCAGGGGGATGACGCTCCATTCCGTCGTCCGTCCGACGCCGCTTTCATTGCCGACCCAACGTACATCGGGCCCTTTGACGGCGATGACCGCGTTCGGCTGCAGTTTGCGGATCATATCGTACCAGGCGCTGTAGTCGTAGGTCTCTGGAACGCTGGGATCGGGATTGGCGCCATCGAACCAGACTTCGCGAATGGGTCCATACTCGGTCAGCAACTCGTAGAGTTCGTTCAGGAAGTAACGGTTGTAGTCGTCGACCTGGTAGCGATAGCTTTGAAAGCCGGCAGCAGGCGTGCGGCCCTGCGAAGGATCGGACTTGAAACTGAGCGGATTGGTGGGAATTGTGGAGGCAAGTTTCGCGCTGCCGTCGCCGTAGTAGCCGGCGGGATTTTTAGGGTTGGTGCGCAACTGGTAGAGGTCGGCGGGTGAGAGGTAGACGCCCAGTTCAATACCGTATTTGTGCGCCGCATCGGCTACTTCCCGCACCAGATTTCCCTTGCCGCCACGCCACGGGCTGGCCGCCACGGAGTGACCGGTGTATCGCGTGGGCCAGAGCACGAACCCGTCGTGATGCTTGCAGACGAGGATCACCAGCTTGCCGCCGCCATCCTTCACGGCCTTCATCCACTGGTCGGCATCGAGCTGGGTGGGGTTGAAGATGGAGGGATCTTCTTTGCCGGTGCCCCACTCGACACCGCGGAAAGTGTTGGGTCCGAAGTGAATAAAAAACGTCCGTTCGAGGTGCATCCAGGCGCTCTGATTCGGACGGGGCAGAACCTTGGCGGCCCTTTCGGCGATGGTGGCGTCTGTATCCTCGCCGGTGATCTGTTGCAGGGTCGCGTAGGGAATGGTGGAGGGGGCGGCTTGCTGTCCTGCTGCTTGCGCAAAACTCAGTAACGCGAAACCAAGGGTGGATGCTGCAAAAATCAGACTAGTGCTTCGGTTCAGAATCATCGGTTCCTCAAGGTTGGAGCACAGGCGCGTTGACAGCAAGCGGAAGATGAATTTCCAGGCTGCCGGTTTTGCCGCTGTGTAGATCGCGCACGGACAGGCGCAGGGCAGTAACGTTGAGCGGGACAAAAAAAGTCTGAGCGGCGCGGAATCCATCGCGGCGAATCGCGTCGATGCGAGTGGCCGGAATGGTGTCTTCGAGCCGGGTTCTGTTGCCCCACAAAGTTGCTCCATCCTCGTCGTAGGCCAGAACCGAGAAGATCAGATCAGAGCGGTAGGCACCATCGCCGGCGACCGGCATTTTTAGCATCTCGATCAGGACGCTGTAGGCAACGGCGTACTGCTGCATGGGCGTCGGCTCTTCATGCGGGGGGTGTTTGCGATGCTCGGCCCGTGCCATCTCTTCCTGATAGGGGCGCAGCGCGGCCAGCTGTTCGGGGGTTGGAGGCACGGGGCTACCGATCGGTTCGACACGCGCGAAAAAGATCAGATCATGGGTGAGCGGAGCACCGTAGATCTCGTCAGTGGAGAGGGATTCGGCGCCGGATGGATTCGCTTCGAGTGTTGCAGCGCGGCGATCCTTGGATTCCTGATCGTCGGCGAAGTACGTTCTGCGATAAGCCAGGGCGTATCCGCCTTTATCGAGCGTCACGCGGATGTGCCGGAGCTTGCCGTCGAATTTCGCATTGGTGGGAGCATACAGCAGAGAATAGTAAGTGGAGCCGTCGACGGCCGCACTTTCCAGCGCCTCGCGGAGGGCGTTTGTGTTGTAGTACGCTCTGCCTCCGGTCTGCTCGGCCAGTAGCTTCATGGTTGCAATCTCCGGATCCAAGTGCTCGGGATTCTCTCCGGTCAGCCCCCTGGCATCGACCGGATAGACGGCGACCTCCGAGGCGGTCAGACGATCTGTGGCGGCGCGCAGGCGATCGGTGTAATTCCGGTCGGTGGGGAATACGTCGAGACTGCCATTCTTCATGGAGGCGGCATTTTTGATGGCGTCGGGTAATATGGCGGCCGGGAAGCTGCCGGAATACCAGATCAGGTTCTTGCGTCCTTCGAACCCTGAGAGATAGCGGCCAATCTGCGCGATTGCATCCAGGGTATTGTCGACGCGCTGGTCCAGCAGGCTGCTTTGCGTCTCCGCCTGATCGTTTTCGGTCATTTGCGTGAGGCGTTGCTCCAGCAACACGAGCGGATCGACTCTGGCGGTGGAGCCGCCGGGGCCCATCCCGTTGGTAGGACTGATGGACGTGGGCGGCGGACCGGGGACGGAACTCTCCAGTGTGGGCGACGAACCGTTCACGACAATGGCATCGGCGGCGAGGTTGGTGCGCATCGGTTTGATGGCCTCAAGGGAGCGGGCCAGCAGGGAAGTATCGGTCGTAAATCCCTGGAGAATGCGCAGCCGGTCGGCGAGGACGAAAATCGCAATGCGGCGTCCTGGGTTGTTGCGCAGGAACTCAGCCATCTGCGCTCGCGCATTGAGTTGATCGGCCAGCGGAGTGTTGAGCATATCGAAGAGCAGCACGGTCAGCGGGCCGCGCTCGGGGGCTGTGGGGAGGTTAACGAAAGCGCCCGCGGGCAACTGGGGCAATTTGGGCAAAGGGGTTTGGTCGCCGTTGCCGTCGTGCCAGTCGAACTGCCGAAGCGGCTGCGGCTTTCCATCCTCGAAGACGTGGAATTCGCCCGCTTTCAATCCCTGCACGGGCCGACCTTGGGAGTCGGTAACCACCACATCGACCCGTACGCGGCGCACTGTCTGGCTGATCACAATTCCCGAGTCCTCGGGAGGGACGGTAGCGGTGGGAGGCTGTTGGCTGGCGACCGAGCTGGCGATGACCAGCGCTGCGAGGATGAACGAGGATAGCCTGCTGTTCTCAAAGAAGCTATCCGCAAAAAGCTGTCGAAGCCTCGGCCTCGCAGGACACTTCCCGGAGTGGGTGTCCTCGCCTATCGCCCCCGTCAGTTTCGTATGTGTTGCCGACATCGGTTCAGTCCTTGCATCGGTGCGCCGGTGAGGCGGGCCTCACCGGCATGCTTTAGGCGGAGTGCTTCAATGGGCAGTTGCGGTGAAAGTGACCGTTTGGCCGCCGGCGGCGAATTGCGATTGCGCCGTCACGGAGACGGTTCCGGCGGCGCTTGGCAGCGTCAGAGTTACACTGGCCACCCCGCTTGCGTTGGTGAGTGCAATTACCTTCGAGCCAGTTGAGGTGCCGTTCGATAGAGTGCCTGCCGATGTGGAGAAAAAGATCTCGGCGTTGGAAGCCGATAGGCCAGATTGACTTGGGCTGAATGTTACTGTCAGCGGTTGCGCCAGCTGCGTTCCCACCGATCCGGTCTGCCCGTCGCCACCTTTTGCCAGTGTACCGGCTGGCTTGCCGACCACGATCCAGCCGCCCTGCGTCTGGGTTGCGGTTCCGTCGCTAGCGGTGACCGTGTAGTGGCAGAAGCCGGGGGTTGCGCCGGGGTTGACGGTAATCGTGCCCGGTTGCGTAGGGGTGATGGCTGGCTGGGTCAGGGTAATCGTGCCGCTGCAGGCTGTGGCGCCCTCAAAGGCGTCGAAGACAGCCGATTGCAGCGTCACGGCGGCAGTGCCGCTGAGGAGCTTCGGGCTCAGGATGCCGGTGCCGGAAGCAGGAATCATCAGATCGTCGGGGTTGAGGAACCACTCCGAGGTTGGTGTTGTGCTTTGCACGCCGTCGATTACAAGCAGCGTGATGCTGTAGGGCGCAAAGCTCTGCGTTGCGCTCCAGGCAGTGGTGGATGCGGTTGCGATGGCGGCCGGACTAGTGGAGGCAACGGTGTACGTGGTCACAGTGCTGGCGCTGAAGCCGTTCAGATTGAAGGTCACATCCGCCGTGTTGCTGGGGTCTTTGTTGAGCACTATCACGGTTAACTTAGTTCCGGTTGCATCGAGGGCGGCGTAGCTGGTGAAGAGGTTGGGATTGGCATCGCCCTGGTCCGAGATGGAGAGAGTCCCGAAGCCGTGCCTGGCCCCGTCGTAATTGGTGTACAGCTTGAATGACTGGTAGTTGGGATGAGGCAGGTTGGTGGTGGTATCGGTGGCCGATGGGCCGCCCCAGCGGGTGGAGAAGCTGAGTCCTTCGCGGCCCATCACGCCGTAGGCGTCGGCGTCGGAAAGAGCGGTGGCGAACTCCCACTCGTTGAAGAACGACTCCCACTCGGTGAACGAGAGCGGTGTTCCCGGGTAGATGGCGTTCACCAGCGCCTTGAGGCGCGGGATGAGGAAGGTGACGCCGCGCGAGGGTTGGGTTGTCGTGATCCAATCGGCATCATCGCCGGCGTTGTAGTACGTCGGATCCCAGTAGGTGCGGACATACTTGCCGACCTCAGCGCGCATTTGCGGATTGGAGAGGCCAGTGGTGCTGACGTTGTCGCCAAAATAGGCGTGAACGTCAAACACGTCGAGGGTACGCGCGCCGTTGATCTGGTCGAGCCAATTGATGCGGTTGAGCCACCAGGGCGCGTAGTCGATGCCGGCGTGAGCGGCTTTGTCGTCGCCGGAGGGGCCGGCCGTCCAGAGGTAGTTCCAGCAACAGGGGACGGGGCCAAAACGGACTGCGGCCGGATCCCAGGTTTTGAGCGCAGTGCCTTCCGTCTCAAAAAGATTCGACAACTCGGTATATCCGGGATGCACGGGGTGAATGTCGCGGTGCGAGCCATCCCAAATCTCCGGCTCGTTATCCATGTCGTAGAAGTGGCAACTCGCGATAGCCGTGTAAGGAACGCTGCAGGCTGCGCTTCCATACGCCGCAGCGAGGCTGGCTGCGTAGGTGTCGCGCGACAGGCAATTACCTGTCGTGCAGTTGGAAGCGGTATCGACAATCGGGTAGTAGGCGCTGGTTGACGCACTGGTCGTAATGGGCGTGCTGCAATCGGGCTTCTGCCCGTTGCCTGCGTCGGAATTGTATGGATCGTGCGAACATTGTGCGCCGTAGGCCGCGATCGAGTAGCTCCAATGCTTGTTCGTACCGTTTTCAGCTTCGGCGGCGGCCCAGTTCAGCATTGGCAGGGTATTGAGCATGTGGCTGCCCGAGTTGACCGTGTACTGCGTCAACGCAACGGAGTCGATGGGGCCGTTAGAGTCCGATAGCCCGAAGTCCTCGAAATACCAGTCTGCACCGGCGTTGTAGGTATGCAGCTTCCAGTTGTAATCCGTCGCTTCATTGCCGCCAAAGCGGACGAACGTCGGCGCTAAATTCGCGATGTCGGTGTGGTCCCAGGAATTGATGCCGTAGATGTAAGGGCTGATCAGGTGGCGATTGGCTAACGGATTGATGTTGACGGCGATGTTGGTGGTGCCGGGGGAAGTGATGGTAATTGCTGCCGTGCCTGTGGAGGTGGCATAAGTGGAGCTTCCGGAATCGGGTGTGTACGTAACAGTGAGCGTATCGGCGCCCACGGCCAGGGAGCCAGGCTGAATGTAAAAAGACGCGGCGCCGGCGTTCAGCGTCACCGGGGAAGAAGTAAAGGTTCCGCTGGAGAGCGTCACGCTGCCGGTCAGCGAAGAGGATCCGTCCTTCACGGTAGCCGCGACAATCAGGTTTTCTGCATACGGATGGGTGGTCTCTTCGGGCGTGACCGTCACGGTAGCCGTTTTTGGGGCTTGCGTGACGGTGACGGAGGCGGTACCGGAGGCGCTGCCGTAACTGGATGTACTGCTGGAATCAGGCGTGTACTGCGCTGTCAGTGTGTCGCTGCCAGCCGTGAGGGAGCCGGCTGGAATGGTGATCGTTGCCTGGCCCGAGCTGAGCGTGGAAGCCGAAGAGGTGTAGCCGCCGCCGGAGAGCACAACCGATCCGGTGGGAGTGCCCGCCGATCCGGAGACTGCAACCGCAACGCTGAGGCTCTGCGCGGTGGTGATGCTGGAAGTTGCCGGGGTCACTGTCACCGAAGGGGTCGCAACCGGGTTGGTCACCGTCACGGAAGCCGTACCGGCCGCGGCCAGGTACTTCGAACTGCTGGCGCTGTCCGGGGTAAAGGATGCTCTCAGCGTATCGGTGCCCACGGCCAGCGAACCGGAGGGAATCGTCACCGACGCGGTTCCGGCGCTGAGGGGCGTCGCTGAGGAAGCGTAGCTGCCGCTCGAAAGGACTACCGATCCACTGGGTGTGCCCGCGGATCCAGAAACCGCGATGGAGACCTGCAAGCTGCTCGCGGTCGTGATGCTGGATGCGGACGGACTCACGCTCACTAACGGCGCAACCGGATTTTGCTGGCTCCCATTGCCTGAGCCGCCACCGCTGCATCCATTGAGAAAGATGGAGAATGCATATAAAGCGAACACCGATCCGAGCGAGAGCGATTTTACGAGTTGAGGCATTTGCCTTCCTTTTGTCAAATTCGGTTGATCAGGAAACATGAAAGAAACATCCGCAAGAACTCCGAGGGTAACCCTTCCGTCTGGCCTGAAGGCAAGATGGTGCGACTCGGCGGGATGGTGGTCGGATTGGCTTTGTGCTCTTCAACCCTGCTCGACCGCCTGCGGACGATTGTTGGCTGGGCAGACAATCATCGGAATGGGCAGGATTTCGCACGGCTCCGGAACGCTACGGCTTTCTCGAGTGTGCCGGATTGTAGGTTCCGGGTTCCTCTGGCGACAATCGTTAATGATGTACAAAATTGCTAAACCCAGAAAACGCAGTTTAAGTCGTTATTTTTCATGCGATTTAACATCTCTAAACAGGCCATGGGACGAAGTCAGGGCGAAGCGCCGGTGTCGTTCCGAACTATTCCCTGAGGGGGCGGATCCCGATAATCGGCACGAATCTTGCCAAGAGTAGCGCACGCCCTGTATTGCTGGCTCGCCGGTGCTTTTCCAGGCTTCAGGAGCGAGACGTGGGCTGATCGGTCGACGCGCTACTCTGTTCGGCACCTGCAGTGCGGCAATCCGCGCTTCGCGCCTTTCGGGCGCGCTGACTTCCCCGGTGCCCAAATGCGAGGGACCGGGGGACACCCGGCTTCTGTGGGCCGCAGTTGCACAGTTTCACGGGCCATGTCCGTTATTTGCTTTGTGCTCCACAGTTGCACAGTGGCGTTTTTTCTGTTTTTCGGGTCAATGGGTTGATCTGCAAGGATTTGACTCGATTTTTTGGTGTTTTTTGGCGCATTTTGGCGCGTTAACGGTGGCCTTTTGGCACTGTGGAAACTGTGCACCGGGGTACGGCCACTGCGCTTCGCGCGCTGGGAGGCTGGTGTTTTCCTGGCCGCTTGCTCCCAAGGCTGGGAGTCGGACAGATCTGGTCGTAGTTCGACGAGCCGAATTTTGACAATTCGTCTGTGGAAAACTGCAAATTTTGTAGGGGGGGTGGGGGGTACCTCTGTGAGCGCCCACGGAGTGTTTGGATTTTTGACCTGCGAACGCAATTGTCATGACGCCTCACTCCTCCCAATAAAAATGGCTTGAGAGCGGACCCTTTCCTCGGGCCGGTTCTCAAGCCACCTGCGGTGGGGCCAGCCGCGCTGCGTGCCACTCCGTTAGTGTTCTTAGTGTGCGCCAAGTGCCCGTAATTATTCACAATTGGGGGAAAGTTTCTTGCGTTGATGGGAAAGGGAGTTACAAACTATTTTTCGGCGAGGGGCTTGACAAGAAAACCTAGCCGCTAGCTTCTAGCCTCTAGCTGCTAGCTTCTCCGGCGTGGAACCCCGGCTCCCCTCCGCGGTTTTGCGCTTTCCCACTGATGCGCCTCCCCGGCACCTGCGATGAGGCCAACTGCGCTTCGCGCCTTGGGGGCACGCTGACCTCCCCGGTCCCCAAATGCGAGGGACCGGGGGCACCCGGCGATCGGTATTCGATGATTGAGAACTGACTGGGAATGCGACATGAAGGTCCACTGGAGCAACGCCGATGACTTTGCTGGATTCAATTTCAGCACAAAAAGGGGAATATCACGTGAGTTTGACGAGGCGGTGGGGAGATGGAGTGGGTTGGCGGGCGAGTTGGGTGGCGCACGTCGTGGCGCTGGCAGTGCTGGTGGCGTTGGCGGTGCCGGGGCGCGCGGCGGAGGAGCGGGCGGTGAAGTCGAAGGTGGCTCCGGTGTATCCGGAGATTGCCAAGCGGCTGCATGTGTCGGGCATGGTGAAGCTGGTGGTGACGGTGGATGCGGACGGCAAAGTGACGGACGTGAAGACAGTAAGCGGGAACCAGTTGCTGGCGGCGGCGGCCGAGGAGGCCGTGCACAAGTGGAGATATGTTGCCGGCGACAGGCAGACGACGGTGGATCTTTCGATCAATTTCGATTTACCGAAGTAGGTTTCGACTTGGCGTAGTCGGGAACGATTTGCGGATGCAGTGACCGATGGGCGGAAGTGGGGGGAGTGAGTGCCGGCGGAGCGGGCTGCTCCGCCGGCTGTGCGTGACGGTTTACTTTTCTGCGCCGTGGCACTTTTTGTATTTTTTGCCGGAGCCACAGGGGCAGGGGTCGTTGCGGCCCACCTTTTCGCCGGTGTGGCGCTGGGAGGGTTCGCTGGCTTCGCCTGCACCGGCGCGGCTGGCTACGGCGAGTTCGCGCTGTTTTTTGCGGTGGAACTCCTTTTCGAGCGCGTCGATGGTGGTGGAAGCCTGGCGCGTGGGGATGGCGATTTCGCGAGGCGCTTCCTCATTGGCGAAGGCGTGTGCCGCGGAGGCCACGGGTGGTGCGGCGGGCACCTCGCGGCGCGGTGCGGGTGCGGCGTTGACGGGCTGGCCGTCGGGGCCGAGGATCTGCATGCGGAAGAGGAAGCGGACGGTGTCTTCCTGGAATTTGAGCATCATGGCTTCGAACATGTCGAAGGACTCGCGTTTGTAGGCGACGAGCGGATCCTGCTGCGCGTAGCCGCGCAGGCCGATGCCTTCTTTCAGGTGATCCATCGAGAGCAGGTGGTCTTTCCACAGGCCGTCGATGACGGAGAGCATGACCATGCGTTCGTGATAGCGCATGGTTTCAGCGCCAAGGATTTTCTCTTTTGATTCGTACTCCGCCTTGAGCTTGTCGAAGATGGCGTCGCCGAGTTCGTGGCGGGCAAGCTGGTGGGGATCGATGCCGGCGGCGGAGAGGCTGAGGCCGAAGTGGTCAACGAGGGATTCGTCGAGGCCTTTGACGTTCCACTGCTCGGGGCGGACATTGTCGGCTGCGAATTCGTCGAGCGCGGTGGAGAGGATGCCGCCGACGTAGTCTTCGAGGATGAGTTCGCGTTGCTCGACGCCTTCGAGGAGCTGGCGGCGCAGGCCATAGACGGCTTCGCGCTGCTTATTCATGACGTCGTCGTATTCGAGCAGGTGTTTGCGGGATTCGAAGTTCTGCGCTTCGACGGCTTTTTGCGCGCCTTCGATACGCTTGGAGATCATGCGCGACTCGATGGGCACACCTTCTTCCATGCCAAGGCGCTCGAGCAGGGTGCTGACCCACTGCTTGGCGAAGATGCGCATGAGGTCGTCTTCGAGGGAGAGATAGAAGCGGGAGGCACCGGGATCGCCCTGGCGGCCGGCGCGTCCGCGAAGCTGATTGTCGATGCGGCGGGACTCGTGGCGTTCGGTGCCGAGAATGAAGAGTCCGCCGGCGGCAATGACCTGCTCGTGTTCGGCCCTTGCGGCTTCGGCGTGGGATTGGTTGGCTTCGGCCCAGTCGGCTTCGCTTACTTCGAATTCCTGGCCTGAGTAGTAGAAACGCAGGAAGCCTTTGGGGGCTGTAGGACTGATGGCGCCTTCGGCGACGCTGATGGCGCGAGCGCGGCCTTTTTTGACGAGCTCCTGGCGAGTCATGAAGTCGGAGTTGCCGCCGAGCAGAATGTCCGTACCGCGGCCTGCCATGTTGGTGGCGATGGTGACCATGCCGATGCGGCCTGCCTGGGCCACGTATTCGGCTTCTTTCTCGTGCTGCTTGGCGTTGAGGACGACGTGCTTGACGCCTTTGCGGGCGAGGATGCCGGAGAGGAGTTCGCTTTTCTCGATGGACGTGGTGCCGACGAGGACGGGCTGCTGTTTCTCGTGGAGCTCGGCGATTTCGTCTGCGGCGGCTTTGTATTTTTCTTTCACGGTGCGGAAGACGACGTCGGAATTCTCAACACGGAGCATCGGCTTGTTGGTGGGGATGACGACGATTTCGAGTTTATAGATCTTCTCGAATTCGGCGGCTTCTGTTTCGGCGGTGCCGGTCATGCCGCTGAGTTTTTGGTAGAGGCGGAAGTAATTCTGGAAGGTGATGGTGGCAAGGGTCTGGTCTTCCTTGCGAATCGTGACGCCTTCTTTGGCTTCGATGGATTGGTGGAGACCGTCGGACCAGCGGCGGCCCGGCATGAGGCGGCCGGTGAAGGTGTCAACGATGATGATCTCGCCGTCCTTGACCACGTAGTCCACATCGCGCTTGTAGAGGGCGTGGGCCTTGATGCCGGTTTCGACGTAGTGCTTCAAGTCCCAGTTTTCCGCGTCGGCGATGTTGTCGATGCCGAGGGCTTTTTCAATGGTGATCCAGCCTTCGTCGGTGACGCCGATGGTTTTGTGTTTTTCATCGACCACGTAATCGCCGGAGAAATACTTCTGGCCTTCGGCGAGCTGGATGCCGAGTTCTTCCTGACGCTTGTGGTCGAGGGCCTCGACTTCTTCGCCGAGCTCGAGGGTGGGAATGATCTTGCGCACGCGGGCGTACTTGTCGGTGGTTTGCTCGGTGGGGCCGGAGATGATGAGCGGGGTGCGGGCTTCGTCGATGAGGATGGAGTCAACTTCGTCGACGATGGCGTAGTAGTGGCCGCGCTGCACGCAGTCTTTGAGCTCGAACTTCATGTTGTCGCGCAGGTAGTCGAAGCCGAACTCGTTGTTGGTGCCGTAGGTGATGTCGGCGGCGTAGGCGGCGCGGCGCTCGTTATCGTCGAGGTCGTGGACGATGACGCCGACGGTGAGGCCGAGGAACTCGTAGATTTTGCCCATCCACTCGGCGTCGCGCTTGGCGAGGTAGTCGTTGACGGTGACGACGTGGACGCCGTGGCCGGCGAGGGCGTTGAGATAGCAGGCGAGGGTGGCGACGAGGGTTTTGCCTTCGCCGGTTTTCATTTCGGCGATTTTGCCCTGGTGGAGCACCATGCCGCCGATCATCTGCACGTCGAAGTGGCGCATTTGCACGGCGCGCCAGCCGGCCACGCGGACGACGGCGAAGGCTTCGGGCAGGAGCTCATCGAGGGCTTCGCGCTCGGCGGCCTTGAGGGCGTCGGCGTCGGTGATGCCCTGGAGTTTGGCTGCAATGCGGGCGCGGAACTCAATGGTTTTGGCGCGCAGCTCTTCATCGGAGAGCTTATCGGCCGCGGCTTCGAGGTCGCTGATGACCGTGACGGTGGGGAGCAGCCGCTTGATGGCCCGCTCGTTAGCGGTGCCGAAGACTTTGGTGAGGGCCTTATCGAAGAACACGAGAAATCTCCATCTTCCAGTTGGGGGGACCGCGGTTGCAGCGAAGGGGCGAGGCGCTAGTAGGGCTGCGCGGGCGCCGGACATCGCCGCAGGGGTGCGACGGGCTTAGAGGAGGCGGGGCGGAGGACGCTGGAAGGAGAAGGGAAGAAGCGGTGAAGCGGGGGTGCGGCCGAGCGATCGGATGGATGCGGCGGAGAGCAGGCTCAGGGGCGCAACCAGGCCGATGAACCAGACGGGGAGGATCGCCGTCCAGGTGCCGGTGCCGGCGTCACGGTACATCGAGTGCGATCGGAGGCCGGTGCCGCGCTGGACGAAGCGGGCTGCTCCTGGCTGGGTGACGGGGAACTGACCCTGACTCTTGGCCAGAAATGCCAGAACCGGGTGCGCGTAGGACTTGGCATTCTGCAGGCCGGCCTCAGCGCGGGAAACGGAGGCGAAGGAGATGGCGGCGATCGCCACCCATATCCATGCGCTTCTGTTTCGGGGTCCAGTCATAAAAGGTCTCATCTCATATTGTTTCACAAAACCGTTGTTCGCAGAAATGCAAAGCGATGATCGGTCCGGTCAAAGCTTTACCACGAGTGTGTCGACCGGGTCGCCGCGGCGAATTCGCCGCAGCTGGCGGTGAAGGTGTTTTGCGGGTTTCTCGGGATCACCTTCATCGTCTTCCTCGATCACTTCAACCGCCCTTGCTTTGATCGCAAAATTCATGCTCGGACGATAGAACATGGGGATCAATTGAAGCACAGTTCCGAGCGCGAAGGAGGAGGGGCAGAATCCGCTATTTTTCCTACCCAGCCGCAGGTTGCGTTTGAAGATGGCACGACGCAGGTAATAGTGGACGAGGATGGCGACAATGACGAGAAACGGAGACGCAAGCGCAAGGCTGCCGCAGAGATAGAGAAGTCGGAGAATCATCGGAATCCTTTCGGACCACGGGCAAAATTTCAGTCAAGGGAATGGAAAAGCGGCACACAGCAGCCAAGGCTGAGGTACGACGCTGGACCTTGTGCTTGATGAATCAGGCGCGGCGGAAAGGCGGCGGACGCTGGAAGGAAACGGGAAGGGCGGGAGCCTCGGGCGCACGGCCCGCATACTCAAAGGCCAGCGGCGACAGAAGAGACAGCGGTGAAATGACGCCGAGAAAGAGAAGGGGCAGAATGGCCAGCCATGCTCCGTTGTCTGCGCCGTGGGCGTGCGGGACAAGCATCATGACGAGGGCTACACCGATTGCGATTGCCACAATCAGGAGCCATGCGCGCCGATGTCGGTTCGGAAACATTGCTGAGTTGCTCTCAGCTGGAGTATAGCAGCGGCAAAATTGTGGTGACTGCGAGGGCCTAAGCCTTGTGGCCGGCGGTTACCAACCGTTCGGAGACGGCTTCTACGATTTGCTCGTGAACTTCGTCGATGCTGAGGTTGCCCTCGATGAGGACGACGCGCCGGGGTTCGCGGGCGGCGATTTCGCGGTATTTTTGCCAGACGCGGCGGAAGAAGGCTTCCTGCTCCTGCTCGAAGCGGTTTTCGTCGGTGCCGTCGTGGGCGAGCTGGCGGTCGTTGCGGCGGCGGGCGCGCTGCAGGCTGCCCTCGAGCGAGGGCAGCAGGAGAAGGGTGAGGTCGGGCTGCAGATTGCCGCAGAGCAGACGGTGGAGCTCGAGGACGGCGGCGGAGCCAAGTTCGCGGCCTCCTCCCTGGTAGGCCTCGGTGGAGTCAGTGAAGCGGTCGCATAGGACGAATTGGCCGGCGGCGAGGGCGGGCTCGATGACTTCAGCGATGGCCTGGGCGCGGTCGGCGAACATGAGAGCCATCTCGGCCAAGGGTGCGATGGGGGTGGAGGTGGAGTCGAGGATGAGGGCGCGAATGCGGTCGCCGGTGGCGGTGCCGCCGGGCTGGCGGGTGACAACGGGGCTGAGGCCGCGGCGTTCCATCCACGTGGACAAACGCTTGATTTGCGTGGTCTTGCCGGAGCCGTCGAGGCCTTCGAGGGTGATGAACAATCCGCGCGGCATGGCGTGAGTCTACCACTGCGGCAGAGAGGTGAGCAGGGTCACACGCCGGCGGGAGACGATGCTGGTTGAATTGTGTTACAAACAGGGATTCTCAACCGGCTTCGACGATGCCTGCGCGAAGCTACGGGCCAAATGGAAGCAGTGGTTGCAAGACTGCCGCAGAGGCTCAAGTTTCGTTCGCGGACACGTGCCGGTGAGATGGGATGGGGCGCGCAAGCCGCGCTCGACAGGAGTAGTACGACAGTGAATTTTTCTGCCATAAAAACCTTTATTCTTTGCGGCTGCATGGCCGCTGTTCTGCTCGCTGCCAACCGGGGGAGCGCCCAAAACCTGACGCTGGAAGGCCAAACCGGCGGCTTTATTACGCCGACGGCATACATCGTGGATATGGAAAAGGGGCAGAAGTTTTCGCACCCGGCGGTCGGCTTCCATTTCATCAATGCATCGTCGGTGATCGGCAAGATTGAGACCTTCAGCGTCACCGAGGGCTTTGCCAATCGCGCGGAGGCCGGCTACTCGCGCAGCGTGCACCAATACGGAGACCAACCCACGACCGAGGCCACACCGCTCGGTCTCAGCAATCTGTGGGATTACTCCGGCATGAACGTCTTTCATGGCAAGGTCGTGGCCTTTACGGACGGCCAATTCGGGCCATGGATGCCGGGGATCGCGGTGGGCGGCGTGGTTCGCACGGGAGACCATTTTGTATCGGGTGCAGCCAACAAGATGCTCACGGGCACGGACAAGTCCTACACCAACGGCGACGTCTACATTGCGGTTACCAAGACGTGGGCGAAGCCGCCGGTGCCTTTTCTCATCAACCTTGGCTGGAAGGCCACGAACGCGACAATCTTCGGCATCGGCGGGCAGAGCACGCGTTTTGGCGGACGCTTTTTCGGCGGACTCGGGATTCCGCTGCCTCTCGGCCATGGAATTGTGGCGGTGCCCTCTGCCGGATTCACCCAGGAGCCCAAGACCTCGGTGAACCTGAACACACTGCTCAACGCGGCGCTCTATCAATGCGAGGCTGAGCTGGCCTGCAATCCTGCTTCCTACCCGCTAATGAGCGCGCACATCCCTACCACGCTGGACTACGCCGTGCGGGTGACGCAGCGCGAGCATCCTCACTTTGCCTTCGATATCGGCGTGGGGCAGGTGGCGGGCAACATCGGCTCGATCTATGTCGGGAACCCGTATTTTCCCGTTGTGGGGCCTCCAGTTGTGACCACACCGGTGAACCTGCAGGCGCGAAGCATTGTGGGGCTTGGACTTAGCTACCGTTACTGACGTTTGGGCCTGTTCCTCCAAAATCACGGTCCAAGCAACTTCTCCGCTCGACTTGTGTTCGGATATTGGTGAGCAGTTGCGGAATTAATGTGGCCGTTTGGAGAGGATTGAATGGTGGGGTTTTCCTGGTGAAAACTCCACTTGGCTTTCTTCATTCGGTCGATACCAATCCCGAAACTGCTATTGTCTGAACCGCGCGAAGGTCGTGCGGGTTGCTGCACTTGATTGCCGAAGCCGAGGCCCGGATGCGGAGCGGAAAGACAGACTTCAGCACAATAAAAAGGCCAGCTGTTTTTAACATGACGCGGCGCAAATTGCCGTTGATTTAAACGAGATCCACCCTGCCGGCAGCCTCTCCGTATGCCAGGGCAGGCACGAAGTTATAGGAGGTTTTCCATGCGAATATTTCGTTCGGCGCGTTGGATTTTGATGGCGCTTTTGCTCTCTCTCGTTCCCGTATCGTCTTTCGCGGGCGTTTTTATCAGTGTTGGATTTGCGCCGCCGGTGCTGCCGGTGTATGAGCAGCCGCCTTGCCCCGAGCCTGGGTGGATGTGGACGCCCGGCTACTGGGCCTACGGTGACGATGGCTACTACTGGGTTCCTGGCGCGTGGGTGCCGGCGCCGTATGAAGGCGCGTTGTGGACGCCGGGCTACTGGGGCTGGTCGGGTGGCCTTTATGTATGGCACGGAGGCTATTGGGGCCGCCACGTGGGCTACTACGGCGGCGTGAATTACGGCTTCGGGTACATGGGCATGGGCTTTGCAGGCGGCATGTGGCGCGGACACGACTTTGTGTACAACACCGCGGTGGTTCGCGTGAATACGACGATCATTCACAACACGTACATTGATCGCACGGTGGTGGAACGGAACACAATCGTCAACGATCGCCATGTGGCTTTCAGCGGCGGCCCAGGTGGCATCAATCACAGCCCGACGGCAGATGAGCGCGTGGCGATGCACGAACAGCATGTAGCGCCAACGTCGTTCCAGAGCCAGCATATTAACGCCGCGAGGAACGATCACAGCTCGTACTTCAAGGCAAACGGGGGGCATCCGCAGACGATGGCGGTGGCGCGTCCCCTGGGGTCGGAGAATCATGGAGGGCCGAGCGCCTACCGTGGTGGCCCGCAGGCTTCAGTGAATACCCGCGGTAGTGCAGGAGCGGGTGTACAACCGCGGCCGCAGTACGGAAGTCAGGGCCGGCCCGGTGGGGAAGGGCAGCCTCGTTCTCAGGGCCAGCCGCAGGGTCAGCCGCGCAACGAAGGGCGGCCGGCGCCGCAGTATCAGCCGCGGAATGATTCGCGTCCAGCACCGCAAAGCCAACCGCGGAATGAGTCGCGGCCCACGCCGCAGGCACGGCCGGAGTCTCGGCCCGCACCTCAGGAACGTCCGCAGCACGAGCAGGCGCGTCCGCAGCATGAGGATCACAGGCAGTAAGGCTTGAAAGGAATTGCAACGAACAGGGCTCACGGTTCGCCGTGGGCCTTGTTGTTTTAGGAAGCCGAAGTGGGCTGCATGCCGGCGATTTCGATTTCGATGCCGCCGTAGGTGGGGTGTTCGTTTTCGCGGATGCGATAGGCGACATCGATGCGGCTGCCTTCGATGAGGGCAAGTTCTGTGGCGCGAAAAGCCATGTCCCAGCCGACGGCGCGGATGGCGCCGCTTCCGCCGGAAAGCGGAAGAGAGGTGCCGGAAGCCTGCGCGAGTTCGAGACGAATGTGGCGCTCTTTCATGAGGCGCACGGGTGCGAGGAGACGCGCGTCGCGTGCAACGAAGACGGGTTCCGGGTTGCCGTGGCCGAGGGGCTCGAGTTTGCGGAGCCATCCGGCAAGGACGGGTGTGATGCGGTCGAGGGGTAGTTCGGCGTGAACGTGAAGGACGCGCTCGGGGTCGTGCGCGGCGAGGCACGTGGTGGCGTGCACGTTGAGGCGGCGCTTGAGTTCAGGAAGTCGATCGGCGGGCAAAGCGAAGCCGACGGCGAAGGCGTGACCTCCGAAGCGAGTGAAAAGATCAGAGCAGGTTTCGATGGCTTCGAGGAGTTGAAAGCCGTCGACGGAGCGGCCGGAGCCGTAGGCAACTCCCTCTTCAACGCCGACAACGATGGCGGGCTTTGCAGTGCGTTCGACGACGCGTGAAGCGAGGATGCCGATGACGCCGCGATGCCAGCCATCGCCATCGAGCACGAGGAGGCGATCCGCGGCGAGTTCGGTGTCAACGAGAAGGCGTTCTTCGATGGCCTTGAGGACGAAGGCTTCGGTGTCGCGTCGTTCGCGGTTGAGGCGTTCGAGTTTGGCGGCGAGTTCGTTGGCGCGGCCCACATCGCGCGTGGTGAAGAGCTCGATGACTTCGGAGGCAACATCCATGCGGCCCGCGGCGTTGATACGGGGGGCGATGCGGAAGGCCACGTCGAAGCCGGTGAGTTGTTTGGTTGCGGGGTCGAGTGCGGCAGCAGCGAAGAGCGCGCGCAGGCCGGCGCCCATGGGGCGGCGCAGCTCGTGAAGTCCGAGAGCCGCGATCACGCGATTTTCACCTTGCAAGGGAACCGCGTCAGCGATTGTGGCGATGGCGGCCATCTTGAGAAAACTGGGCAATGTTTTTTCGCGGGTACGAACGGGATCGTGCCGTTCGAGGACGGCCTGTGCGAGCTTAAGCGCGATGGCTGCGCCGCAGAGGGATTTTTCTGGATAGCCGCAGCCGGGCTGATTGGGATTGAGAATGGCTAGGGCGTTGGGGAGGGTGTCGTGCGCATCTGGAAGGTGATGATCGGTGACGATCAGGTCCATGCCGAGGCGGCGCGCGGTATCCGCCTCAGCAAAGGCGCGCATGCCGGTGTCGACAGTGATGACGAGGCGCACACCGTCGGCGTGGGCAGCCTCAAGCACGCTGGACTGCAGGCCGTAACCCTCGCGTATGCGGTGCGGCACGTGAAAGCGCACGACACCGCCGAGCATTTCGATGGCGGTTTTGAGCAGGACCACTGCGGTAGTTCCGTCAACGTCGTAATCGCCGTAAAGCAAAATCGGTTCGCGATCGGCGATGGCGCGCTCTAGGCGCTCGACGGCGGCGGTCATGCCGAGCATTTTGAAGGGATCGTGGAGGTGAGAGATGTCAGGATGGAGAAACGCGATGGCGGCGTCAGGATCGGTGATGCCGCGGGCGATGAGCAATTCGGCAAGGACTTGAGGAAGGCGGGCGGCCTTGGCGAGTGCTTCTGCTTCGAGGGGATGGGGCTCGGCAAGGATCCAGCGCTGGCGAGGTCCACGACGCAAGGGAGCTTTGACGGTGGGCGCCGCGTTTGCAGTGCTCACCGCGGTTACTCGTCCTCGTTGTCGTGGTCGTGATCGTCGATCACAATGTCGTGGAAATTTTCGATGTCTTCAAGGAGGGATTGAAAGCGCTCGTACCACTCGGTTGTGGTTTCATGCAGGAAGGCCATGCCCTGGTAGATGAAGCCGAGCTGGATGTAGCCGACCATGCCGGAGTATTTGCGCAGCCATTGCGCTTCGACGAGCTCGGTGGCTTCTTCATCGGGGAAGTTCATTTCGCCGGCTTCTTCAACGAGGGCGTCGAGCTCTTCGCGTTCCAGTTTCATTTCACTGAAGGTGATGAAGGGCGCGCCTACGTGCTTCGCCATCTCGACGAAGTCTTTCCACGCGTCGGGATTGTCCTGGCTCTCCCAGAGAATGGAGGGAATGTCTTCTGTGACGTAGCCGGGCAGGCGCTGCAGGCCGTGCCCTTCAATGAAGGCCACCATGTCGTCTTTCAGCGAAAGCAGATTATCCGTGCTCATAGTCAAGCAATCATTCTCTCATCTGCGGGAGGGACGGGTTGGCGCAAATGTGGAAAGTTCAAAGGGGAGAGCGGAGGGCCGATGGAGGCGTTAGTCTGGAAGCTGGAGGATCGACTACTTGCCAGTTTTTGAGCATCATGTTTTTGTCTGTACGAATATCCGGCCCGAAGGTGCGCCGCGCCCCTCGTGCGGGCCGCGCGGCAGCAACGACGTTCACTCCGAGATGCAGCAACAGGCCAAGGCAGCGGGATTGGGTGGAAGAGTCCGCATCAACAAATCAGGTTGCCTGGATCAGTGCGAGCATGGGACGACGGTGGTGGTGTATCCCGAGGCGGTGTGGTACGGCAATGTGCAGCCTGCGGATGCAGCGGACATCGTGCAAGAGCACCTGATTGGCGGACGACCAGTGGAGCGGTTGCGGATCGCCGATGCATGCCTGAATGCGAAGACGTGCCCGCATCGGAGCTGATGCTCCGGGGAACATTGGTCACGTGACCCGCAGTTCGGCGATCTGAGGGAATTGGCGGGTTTTATATGAGTTACGTGCTCAAAGTGCCCAAGATGCAACGCGCACGGGGCACATGAATTGCGGCGCATTGTGGGATGGGGCTGGATAGAAGGGGAAGCATCATGGCGGAAGAACAGGTGATCAGGCTGTTGGGGGAGATTCGGGACCTGCAGTGACTGCATGCAGAGAATTACAAGGATGCACTGAAGCACCAGCGAGAGGCTATCGATCTTCAAAAGAGCGCGATTCGTCGCGGGAAAGTGACGGTGATCGTTCTCGTTGTGCTGCTTTTGGGTTTTATGACGTTCATGGCCTGGTCTTCAATGCAGGCAAAAGGCTAAGGCCGGAGCAGGCGCGGAGCGGGATCGAAGTATCCCACGTCCGGCTGGCGAGCGATGTACAGCCCATGGTCCGATGCGGTATTCTCATCCCTTAGCCAATGATTTTCTCACGTGAATATATTGGGTATCTGGGCCGCCGCACGGTCAAGCACCTTGTCGACGCCAAGCTGATCACTACCAGCGACTTGAAAGCTACCGAGGCGCGGGTGACAGCGGGCCTGATCGAGGAGCTATCGCTCGAGGACCGCATCAACGAAGAGGTGCGTGTGATTCTCGAGGCCTATTCCGATGAAATGCGGAAGAGCGGTGCGCAGTATGCCGAGATGTTCAAGAAGGTAAAGACGGAGCTGGCGCGCAAATACAAGGCGGTGCTATGAGGGTTAGCCGCGACAAGCTCAATAAGCTGGCGCACACGGTGGCCGACACGCTGGCGGACATCGACGAAGTGGGTTTCATGGAAGATCGCAACACGATTCGGCAGGAGGCGCGCAAGGCGCTGGAAGCTCTGCTGACGCAGGAAGCGGGCATCGACACGGCGGCGCGGCTGAAGATTGCGTCGCAGCGGAAGATTATCCTGGAAGGCTCGCAGGAGTGGGAAATTCTGTACCGCAAGTACTACAACGACGAAGTGCGGAAGCTGGGGATCTGAGCAGCCGACTGCTTTGGCGCAAGGCTGTAATTTTGTTACATTAGATAAGTGGCCGGAACGGCTGCCCCCCTCCCAATGTGGCGCTATCGTCTAGGGGTTAGGACGTGAGATTCTCAATCTTAAAACACGGGTTCGATTCCCGTTAGCGCTACCAAAACACTTTCTCTCAGAAAAATGACTTTTGCGGTCGATGCGCGATGTTGGCGGGGTGCTGTTTTTGAGTGCCTGCTTGGTGTGTTCGCGAAGAGGACGTTGCGCCGTTTGCGTGCTCTCTACAACAAAAGTTGTATCGATTCACGTGGCTCAATCGCAAAACAAGAATGGTACGATCCTGAGAAGGTCTCGCATCTGTAGAACGGCTGGAGCGGGCTGATTATCTTGCTTCACCGGGCTCTCTCGTGAAGAACGAGTTAGGCAAAATGAAAGTTATAACTGGCAGTCGATCTTACTTTTCCGATTGATAGTGAAGGATACAGGCTTGCCCATCATTCAAGCATCCAGCCTGAATGGATGATGCGAATTGAATCGTTATTCGATAGGTCTCTACGGCGTGAAGGCGTCCGCAGAAATGGGGGCGTATGGATAGCAAACGGTACAGCGTCCAGAACAAGTCAGAGCAAAGCTCTCTCAGCGCACGGGTCAAGGTGATTGATGGCGCTGCGGAGCCGTTGCGCGTGCTGAAGGTGCTGGTTGAGGGTCTGGCCAGCGACGAGAAGGTAGGGCTGTGGCTGCAGCATTTGACCTCGATCCCCATGGTGCCGCGGCTTGCGCCTTTCGATCTTGCTTATCTGGATGAATACCATTGCGTGGTGCTGGGAGTGTCGCTGCTTCCCGATGCTGAATTACCGCCTCTCAAGAGTCCTTCAGTCAGTGCCCTGGTTCTTCCCTTTGGCACAATTCAAGAGACGAAGATCAATGTCGGCGATCAGCTGATGATCAGCGTGGACGAAGAGGGAGTGGCGGATTCGGAGATTGATGCTGTGCCGGAACGTGCGGCGAGAAGCATAGGGTTCGCAGGACAAAAGGGTATGGCGGCGACCGCGCGGGTGCAAGCGATGCCTGCGATCGAGACTCTGGCAAAGCCAGTTGTTGCGGAAAGAGCAAATTGGAATAACCTAAACAACGGATCGAACGGAAATGTTGCGGCTACTGAACGAAACCACGCAGAGATGCTGGCGCAGTTTCTGCAATCGCATGAACTGAGAACCAGCAGGGCGGCTGAGAGTGCCAGCCTTGATACGCAGACGCGCAGCGAGAAGGTCACGGAGTTTCCTGCAGCTGACGGAACCGGACTGGTGGGGACGAGGCACTCGGCGGCTGACGTTTTCAGGATGCCGTTGCAGATTGCAGAGAAAGAGGGCCCGAAGCTCGCAGCTGTGCCTGAAAAGAAAATCGGACCGTGGGGCCGGATGGTGCGCTGGCTTTATCCATCGTTATTTGCGGAGGATCAACGGAAAGCGCGGCGTGGACATTTGCCGGAACTGGTGGCATATGACCCGCAGGATGCGAAGCCCCAGGCTTATCCGGTGGCCAACATCAGTTCGACGGGACTGTACCTGTTGACGGAGAAGCGCTGGCCCGAGGACAAGCCGGTGGTGTTGACGCTGCAGCGAAAAGGTCCGCTGGCGGAGCAGCCGGAGCGGCGGTTTGAATTGCACGCGGACTTGAAGCGTGCTGGAGTGGACGGGGTTGGCCTCTCCTTTATTTTGCCGCCGGGCATGGAGTGGAGTCTGTGGGGCGAAGGGGATGAGGCCGCGACCAAAGACGCGGATGCGCTGGTGACGGAGTTTCGCGTGCAGAAGGCCCTGGCATTTGTCTGCGGAGTCTGTCCCGCTGCCGAGGAGCGGGCCAGGGAACTGTTCCACAAGGAATTCAGCAACGTGCGCGTGGCAAGCGCGGTTGAGATTGTGTTCAAGGCCGAAGAGCTTCTGGCGCGCGACTCCGATGGCAGCCGTTTGAAGGCCTCGCCGGAAGTGGTGACGCGCATTCTGGAGTGCGGCTCTTGGGGTGATGCGGGATGGATTCGCGAGCTTTGGGCGGGCCTGCTTGCTACGTCGTGCACAGAAGAAGGCCAGGACGAGTCGAACCTTGTGTTTGTTGAGCTACTGAGCAAGCTGGCGCCGATCCACGCGCGCATATTGGCTGCGGCGTGTGCCAAGGCCACGAAGGAAGTGCCCGAGCGTGTTCCTGCCGAGTCGTTTCCGCTGTATTGCACGGCGGAGGAGATGACGCGGATCACGGGATCGACGGACCTGACGAAGATTCACCGTTCGATCGCACACCTGTCGGACCTCGGTCTGCTGGAACGGAGCGCGCGGTCCTCGTTTGTGGCACAGTCAGAACGCGCCAAGACGACGCCGACGCGCTTTGGGTTGCAGATGTATGCGCGGTGCCTAGGGTATCGGGGCGCGGCGTAGGGCGGCGGTCATCGCAGTGCTGATCGCGGAGCGGTTCTTGCTCCCTCAATCATGGAAAACAATTGGGCCGCATTGAGCGCCCTCGAATCAATCGTTTGAGCGCGTTGCATCGGCTTGGCTGTTGCACTATGCTTGGTGTGCCAGAGCGGTTCTCCAATTTATGTGCACTGGTGGAGAGCGTGCGAGGTGGCGTTTTCTTGAGGAAAACACCACTCGGTTTCTTGCTTTCGGAAGGTAGCAATTGGAGAACCGCTGTTGTTGAGGTGATGGTTTGCTGACGCGCCGCCGATTCAACGCTGTCTTTGCTGCTGCTGCCGGAACACTTCTGACTCATGCACACGAGGCCAATGCTGCTGCGACTCGGTCGGGACTGGAGTTTGGCGTGCAGCTCTACACGGTGCGCAATGAGATTGCCGATCTGGCGGCGACGCTGCGGCTGATTCAGTCGATTGGGTACACGAGCGTCGAGACGTTTCCTGCGATCTATAACCGGCCGGCGAAGGAGTTGAGGGCGCTGATCAGTGGGATCGGATTGAAGGCGCCGAGCGGCCACTTCGACTACAGCACGCTGGAGGAGAAGGTGGAGTACGCGGCGGAGTTGGGTCTTGAGTACATGATCTGCGCAATTCTTCCGCAGGAGATGTGGGGATCGCTGGGCGGGTTTCACAAGGCCGCGGGCTACTTGAACAAGATCGCGGCCAGGGCGAAGGTAGCCGGGCTGAAGTTTGGTTTTCATCCGCACAGTTATGAGTTCAGGCCGTTGAAGGGTGGGCGGGGTTTTGATGTGCTGATGCAGGAGTTCGATCCGGCGATTCGGCTGGAGCTGGACGTCTATTGGGCGGCGGAGGCTGGACAGGATCCACTGGCATTGATGCAGCAGCAGAGCAATCGGCTGGCGCTGATTCACATCAAGGATCGCAAGCCGGTGGGGGGATTTAGTTACAATCCGCTGGACGAGAAATCGCACCACTTTACCGAGGCGGGTGCGGGCACGATGGACTGGAAGGGGGTGCTGGCAGAAGCGCGGAGCCTTGGGGTGAAGCAGTATTTTGTCGACCAGGACGGGACGGATCTGGCGGTCTCGGAGAGCCTGCGCAGGAACTGGAAGTATCTGTCGGAATTGAACGTTTAGTCAATCCAAGTCAACAACCTCGATTCCGTGTCGTCTAATGGAGCAGGGGTGTGCCCCGACCCATCATGAAACGATTCCTCACGATTCCCCTCATTACGATTTGCGCGCTGGGCTGCTTGCCGGCGCAGAGCCGAGCGCAGCAGCCTGCTGCCGCGGCGCCCACGAGTGACCAATCCGTTGCCACGCTGCATGTGCAGGCGCGCGAAGTGTTGTTGCCGGTGACCGTTCGCGACAAGCATGGTGTGCTGGTGACCAGTTTGCAGAAGAGCGACTTTACGCTGACTGAGGATGGCAGGCCGCAAGTGATCAAGAGCTTTACCCGCGAAAGCAATCTGCCGTTCCAGGTTGGGCTGCTGGTGGATACTAGCCGGAGCATCTCAGGCGCAATGGAAGACGAGCGCAAGTCCGCAGGGCAATTTGTTGACAAGATGCTGCCCGGCGAAGCCAAGGCGGGCGATGCGGCTGGTGCTGCGCCTGCGGGGGGCGCACCGTTGCCGGCCGGGGATCAAGCGTTCCTGCTTCACTTTGACCGCGAGGTGGAACTGCTGCAGGACTTCACCGGGTCGCGCGAGAAACTGCATCACGAGATCGAGGAGATGGGATCAACGTCGCGTTCGCGGGACGACAGCCACGGGCCGGAGACGACGGGTGATGATCGCGAGAGGCCGAGTGGCCGTGGCGGGACGCAGTTGTATGACGCGATCTTTCTGGCGTCAGACGAGTTGATGAAGCCCAAGAGCGGTCGGAAGGCGCTGGTGATTTTCTCGGATGGCGTGGATCGCGGCAGCAAAGAGTCAATGAGCGAAGCGCTGGATGCGGCCGATCACGCGAATGTGAGCATCTATACCATCTATTTCAAAGGCGAACAGGAACGTGGTCCCAATGAGGGATTTCCGAGCGGCGGACATCACGGTGGCATGGGTGGCGGTGGCTATCCCGGAGGCGGTGGCGGTTATCCGGGCGGTGGCGGCGGCTACCCCGGAGGTGGCGGGCACCGAAGGGACGAGCCGCAAGTGGATGGCAAGAAGATCATGGAGCAACTTGCTACGCGCACCGGTGGCCGCTTCTTTGAAGCCAAGAAGCGGGAGAACCTGGAAGAAATCTACAACGCGATTGCCGAGGAGTTGCGCGGCCAATATTTGCTGTCGTATACGCCCGATGTGGTGGATAACGACGGCGGGTACCACAAAGTTGCGTTGAAGGCCGCCAAGGGTGACCTGGATGTGATCACGCGGGAAGGGTATTACGCGCCGGGCGGGGAAAGCTCAAAATAGCCTGTTGCGCTTCGGTTCATTCCGGTGTGGGGACTGAGACCTTTTGAACGGGCTGCGGTGCGGCTTTGTTGAGCGAAGCCGACGTTTACTTGAACTCGATTTCGTAGCCCAGGTGAATGCGCATTTTTCTATTTCCTTG
>Ga0265339_10000133_pt1 | contig 60726 bp, 59 predicted proteins | sample 4CB219metaG_FD_202085 | JGI IMG/M metagenome (GOLD analysis project Ga0265339, IMG submission 202085) | Rhizosphere microbial communities from Carex aquatilis grown in University of Washington, Seatle, WA, United States - 4-CB2-19 metaG | ecosystem: Host-associated > Plants > Roots >... | reverse complement strand
CGGCTGCGCGCCAAGCTGTAACGCCGCCGGCGGGGAACAGCATCCTTTCCCACTACGCGCACGCGCGTCCTTCTGTTACGATAGGGCATGAACCAAGCCGTCCGCCCACAGACGATCGGCGCCTCGGCCTGCCCGCACGACTGCCCATCGACGTGCGCGCTCGAGATCGAGGTGTTCGACAAACATACCATTGGGCGGGTCCGCGGCGCGGCGGAGAACGCCTACACGGCCGGCGTGGTTTGCGCCAAGGTCGCGCGCTATGCCGAGCGTGTGCATCATCCCGACCGGCTGCTGCATCCCTTGCGGCGAGTCGGCCCGAAGGGTTCAGGCGAATTCGCACCGATCTCCTGGAATGACGCGCTCGATCTGGTCGCCGAGCAATTTATCCGCGCCGAGCAGGCGCACGGCTCGGAAGCGGTGTGGCCTTATTACTATGCCGGCACCATGGGCCATTTGATGCGCGACGGCATCAATCGCCTGCGCCATGCCAAGAAATATTCCGGCTTCTTCTCCACCATCTGCGTCAACCCGGCCTGGACGGGTTACATCGCCGGCACCGGCAAGCTCGCCGGCGCCGATCCGCGCGAGATGGCGAAATCCGATCTGGTGGTGATCTGGGGCACCAACGCGGTCAACACCCAGGTCAACGTGATGACGCACGCCACCCGCGCCCGCAAGACGCGCGGCGCCAAGATCGTCGTCGTCGATGTCTACATGAATCCCACCATGGAAGCGGCCGATCTGCCGGTGCTGATCCGGCCCGGCACCGACGGCGCGCTGGCCTGCGCGGTGATGCACTGCTTGTTCCGCGACGGCAAAGCCGACTGGGACTATCTCGAACGCTACACCGACGCGCCGCGCGAGCTCGAAGCGCATTTGCGCACGCGCGATCCGCAATGGGCGTCGCGCATCACCGGATGTCCCGTCGAGACGATCGAGGAATTCGCCCGCCTCGCCGGCGCCAACAAACGCGCCTATTTCCGCCTCGGCTACGGCTTTTCCCGCTCGCGCAACGGCGCCTTCAACATGCACGCGGCGAGCTGCATTCCGGCGGTCACCGGCGCCTGGCAGTACGAAGGCGGCGGCGCCTTTCATAACAACGGCGACGTCTTCCACCTCAACAAGACTTTGATCGAAGGCGCCGACCTGCGCGATCGAAATATTCGCATGCTCGACCAGTCGCGCATCGGCCCGGTGCTCACCGGCGACCCGGAAGCGCTGCAAGGCGGCGGCCCGGTCACCGCGCTCCTTATTCAGAACACCAATCCGGTAACGGTTGCGCCCGACCAGGAGGTGGTCAAGCGCGGCTTCGCGCGCGACGATCTGTTTGTGTGCGTGCACGAGCAGTTCATGACCGACACCGCGAAGGTAGCGGACGTCGTATTGCCCGCCACCATGTTCGTCGAGCACGACGACTTTTATACCGCCGGTGGGAGCCAATACATTCTGCTCGGACCGAAGCTGATCGAACCGCCCGGCGAATGCCGCTCCAATCATGACGTGATCTGCGGCCTGGCGAAGCGGCTCGGAGTCACCCATCCGAGCTTCGATAGGACGCCACGCGAACTGATCGATCGCACGCTGCAGGATTCCGACTGGGGCACGCTGGCCCAGATCGAGAAAAGCCGCTGGATCGATTGCCAGCCGGACTTTGCCACCGCGCATTTTCTCAACGGCTTCGCCTACCCGGACAAAAAATTCCGCTTCAAACCGGATTGGCCGAAGGTGCCGTTCGGGCGCTGGCACCGCGTTGTTCCGTCGAAGCCGATTCCGGAATTTCCCGATCATTGGGAGGTGATTGAGGAGGCCGACGCAGAGCATCCGTTTCGCCTTGCCACGTCGCCGTCGCGCGGCTTTCTCAATTCGACGTTCACCGAGACGCCGAGTTCGCTCTCGCGCGAGCTCAGGCCGACCGTGATGATCCATCCGGACGACGCCACACCGCTTGGCATCGCCGACGGCGATCTTGCCACTCTCGGCAATGCGCGCGGCCAGGTGCGCATCCATGCCAAGCTGTATGACGGTGTACGCCGTGGCGTACTGATCGCCGAATCAATCTGGCCCAATTCCGCCTATGCGGACGGCCGCGGCATCAATACGCTGACCGGTTCCGACGCGGTCGCACCATTCGGCGGCGCGGCGTTTCACGACAACAGCGTGTGGGTGAGGAAAGCCTGATCACCCACAGCTCCTAAACTTGTAGCCCGCATGAGCGAAGCGACATGCGGGACAATACCTCAGCAAAATCCCGGATTTTGCTTCGCTCATCCGGGCTACGGGAATTTCAATGCCAGCGAGCTTTCGTCAGATCATCAACAAAGCCGTCGCCGAAAAGCGCTTCCTGGTCGTGCCTGGGGCTCACGATGCGCTCAGCGCCCGGCTCATCCAGCAGATCGGCTTCGAGACCTACTTCATCGGCGGCTTTCCGGCGGTCGGCGCGCGCTATGGCGTACCTGACGTCGGGCTAAAAGGGTTTGGCGAAATCTCGGCCTGCGTGCGCGACATCATGATGGCATGCGACCTGCCCGTCTTCGTCGATGGCGACGACGGCTACGGCGACGTGAAGAACGTCGTGCACACGGTGCAGACTTACGAGCGCATGGGCGTCTCCGCCATCCTGATCGAAGACCAGCAATGGCCGAAGCGCTGCGGCCACATGGTCGGCAAGAAAGTCGTGCCCACCGAACTCGCCGTGGCCAAAATTAAAGCGGCCTGCGGAGAACGCATCAATCCCGAGACCTGGATCCTCGCGCGCACCGACGCGCGTGCCGTCTACGATCTCGACGAGGCCATGCGCCGCGCCGAACAATTCATCCGCGCCGGCGCCGACGGTATTTTCATCGAGGCGCCGCGCTCGATCGACGAACTCAAGCGCATCGGCAAAGAATTCGACGTGCCGCAAATCTGCAACCCGCTGATGGGCGGCCACACGCCCATTCTATCGATGGAGGAATTAGGCGAGCTCGGCTTTCACTGCGCGGTGCTCGGCCTCGACACCGTGATGCACGCCGCCAAGGCGATCGAGACCGTGCTGCTCGACATGAAATCCGGCAAATTCGCCCGCCGCAACGACGGCATGGATTTCGAGAGCTACAAGAAGCTGGTCGGCTACGACAAATGGGAGTCGATCGACGATCGCTTTGCGCCGAAGTAAGAGCGGCCCTGTGGTGGCCGCCCTTGGGACCAAAAAGGGACACCAACAAGGGAGACTCTACGGCACACGGCCGTAACGCTCACCCGGCCATACATGTCGAGATGAAGCGCAAGCGCCAGCCCGATCGGGCCGCCGCCGATGATGGCAACGGATTGCTCCGACATTCAGAGACAGCGGCAGGCTTGTTCAGACCAGCGCCGGCTCGCGTTTCGACGGCTGCGCCTTCGGCGCCGGATCCTTCAGATTCAGAATCCGCCGCGCGTTGTCATAGAACAGCTTCTGCTTATCGGCCGCCGACAGTGGGATTTCGTCGATCAGCTTGAGGCACGGGAACGGATCCCAGCACGGGTAGTCGGTGCCGTACATCACGTGGTCGATGCCGTAATAGTCGATCGCGAACTTGATGCCGGCGGCGTGCGGCGACACCGTGTCGGTGTACATGCGCTTCATGTAATCCTGCACCGGCCTCGGTAGTTTTGCCGCCTTGGAGTTTTTGTCCATGCGGCCGGCCTGATACGGCAGCGCTCCGCCGGTATGCGACATCACGATTTTCAGGTTGGGATGACGCTCCATCAGCCCGGAGAAAATAATCCGCATCGCCGCAACGCTGACCTCGATGACGCGGCCGAGTGTCAGATGCAGCGCGCCATCGTAGCCGTCCGACAACATGTCCTGGAAAGTCACGTCGGTCGGATGCAGGAACAGGGGCAGACCAAGCTTTTCGCAGTGGGCGTAGAACGGCTCCAGCCGCTCCGCGTCGATGCGCGCGTCCTCGCCGACGCTGCCGGGCAGGTTGACGCCCATTAGACCGAGCCGGTTGACCGCATCGTCGACCACTTCGATCGCCGTGCGCGTATCCTGCAGCGGCACCGCGGCGCTCGCCCAGACCCGGCCCGGATATTTCTTCTGGGCGCCGGCCATTTCCTCGTTCCACATCAGCGCATAGTCGCGACCCTCGGACAGCGGCATGTCGGAGAAAGCAACCGAGAACGGGCCGATCGAGCACACCACGTCGATCTGGTGCCCGGTGCCATCCATGTATTCGAACTGCTTGTCGAGATCGAACCACTCCTTCCACGAGTTCAGGTGCGATGAGGAACTCGCGGCGCGACGCATATACCGGTAGCCGCCCTTGTCGTTGACTTGGGCTTTCGGAAAATCGGTACGCTTGCAGAGCTTCTCGAAAACCGACCGGGGCCACCAATGGAAATGCGAGTCGATGATATGCACGAAAGCCTCCTGCGGGGCGCCCAACGGCTTACAGCGCGCCAAATGGCTTAAGATTCAACGATTTTAGGCGCGGCGGCGTTCCCGGTCAACGTAACCGGGCGCCCACCGCTCATACGGGATTGACTGCTTTACCGGTAAAATGCCGGTTAAGAGCCCACAGCCCGTAGGCGAAGGCCAGCATCAACAGCCCCCCGACGATGAATGCCAAAGGCCCCGGGCCCAGCCTGTCGAACCACTGCGTATACAGGTGGATCGCCCCGAATACGGCCGCGACGTTCACCACCCAGCGCCGGTTTGCCCGCATGCCCCACACGGCAGCGGCCAGCAGGACAATCGCCCAGCCTACAGCGAACATGAAGGGCGAGATGATATCCGGACCGGCTCCGGCGGTCAGAATGCCCGGATCGTTGTGGATGATCGAACGGATGAGCCGAAGATTGTCGCCCCAGAGCGAGCCAATCCAGAAGCCGAAATTGACCATAAAGACCGAGGTGCGGGCGGCGATCAGCGCCAAGCGCTCATACTCGCTCGGCAACCGCTTCGAGACGAAATACGTGGCGAGCGCCAGCGCGCTGAACAGCACGATCGTCAGCGCCGGCTCGTAGATCGCCAGCGCATAGGTTGCGTGCCAGTAGCCGGCCTTGGCGCCGAGACACGCCCCGAGAGCAAGTACCGCCGCCGCCATGAGCAGGCCCGAGCGCGCGACGATCGCCGCGACCGCAAGCGCCGCCGTCACGATCAGCATCGCGCCAAGCGCGCCATCGCCAAGGGCCAGCACACCACCGCAGAACAACAGCGCGCCAACGACGAGGCAAATCTGCGCCAGCAAGCCCCACCGCTCGTCCCGGTGGAGCGTGAAGCCAAGACCGACGACGAAAACGCCGAGGCCGAGGACGAGCGCCGTCAAGGGCGACGGCACCAGCGCGACAGCGCCAGCGCTGACCGCGACAACGCCGAACCCGACCAGAATATTGATGGCAAGTGAGCCGGTATCGCGGGCAGCCAGCACCTTCAGGCGCTCGACCTCTTCCGGTGTGAGCTTACCCTCTTCCAGGAGCTTCGAAAGGTCGAGCGTGATCTTCAAAGTGGCCCCCAGGGTTTTGCCTTGCATAGCGCGAGCCAAGCTGCGGCGGTGATGCGCCGCAGCGTTTGACGGCTGCAATCATTGTTGAGTTGTCGGCCGGGACGAATTGGTTCACGATCTACCAGTCCTGAAGATCGGAGGATATCCGGCGAAAGGGGCGCAAGGGGGGACGCATGGATCGTGCAGGCGCCGACCGCTATCAGATCGCGGCACGCATGGAGCGGCTGCCGCTGTCGCGTTGGCACAACAAGCTCCGCCTGGTCGTCGGTAGCGTGAATTTCTCCGACGCCTTCGATGCGCTCACCATCGCCTATGTGCTGCCGGCGCTGATTCCGCTATGGCACATCGTGCCTTCCGAGATTGGCCTTCTCATCTCCGTCGGCTACGCCGGGCAAGTCATCGGCGGCATCGCCTCCGGCTGGCTCGCCGAGCGATATGGCCGCGTACCACTCATGGTCGGCAACATCGTGCTGTTTTCGCTGATGAGTTTCGCTTGCGTGCTGGCGGGAAATTATCCAACGCTGCTGACATTGCGTTTTCTGCAAGGCATCGGACTCGGCGGCGAAGTGCCAATCGCCAACACCTACATCAACGAGTTCGCCAAATCCGGCGAGCGCGGCCGATTCGTGCTGTTGCAGCAATGCATGTTCCCGGTCGGACTGACGACGGTAGCGCTGGTCGGTACCTTCATCGTGCCGATGCTGGGCTGGCAATGGATGTTCGTATTCGGCGGACTGCCAGTCCTGCTCGCGTTGCCGATGATCCGCGTGCTGCCGGAGTCGCCGCGCTGGCTGGCAAGCCGCGGCCGTGACGCGGAGGCCGATCGCGTGCTGACGAAAATCGAAACGTTGGTCTCGTCGAACGGAGCCGTATCGTTGCCGCCGATTCCAACCGACGTCCCGCCGGTCACCGCGTCAACGGCCCGCTTCGTCGAACTGTTCGAGCGGTTTTATCTCAAGCGCACGCTGTCGCTCTGGGTGCTCTGGTTCTGCGCCTATCTGCTGACTTATTCGATCACCGGCTGGCTGCCGAGCATCATGCGCACGGTCTACCATTTGCCTGTGGCGGAATCGAACCTTTATGGCTTCGTCGTAAGTTTCGTCGGCTTGTTCGTGCTGCTGTTTGCGGCGTTCACCATCGATCGCATCGGACGTAAGGCCGCCTATGTGGGAGGCTTTCTTCTCGCGGCGATTCCGTTGCTCATCGCTGCTTTCGTGCCGAACCTGAGCGCGTTTGCGCTCGGCATGCTGGCGACATTGGCATTCGCCGCCATGGGCATGATTCCGGGTTCGCTCGGCATGTACACGGCGGAGAATTACCCGAATCACCTGCGTGCGCTGGGGAGCGGCGCATCGAGCATCTCGCAACGGCTGTCTTCGGTCGTCGGGCCTTCCCTGGTTGGCCTTATCCTTCCCCATTACGGCGTTGGCGGCGTTTTCGCAATGTTCGCGGTCTTCGCCGTGATCGGTGGGGTGACCTGCGCGCTGTTCTCGCTGGAGACCGCGGGCAAGACGCTCGAACAACTGTCGCCGGTCAAGCCGGCGGCGCGCACCAACTAATCCCCTTCTTATCAACCGGATGCAGAGTTCCCAACATGATCCTCGACTTCCATACCCACGTGCAGACGCCCGAGCAGCAGGCCGCGCCGTTCTGGCAAGGCCGCTGTCCGATGACGATCGAGAACGTGCTCGAAGCGCAGCAAGAGGCCGGCGTCGACGCCACGCTGGTGAGCCAGCCGATCCACGAACTGCGCAACATGGATCGCGACCAGCAGCTCGACACGGTCAGGAAGGTGAATCGCTACATCGCCTCGCTGCAGGACAAGTACCCGACGATTTACGGTATCGGCACCACCATACCGCACGGCGACGACGCGTTCCTGCGCGAATGGGAGCGCGCGGTCAAACAGGATGGCTTGCGCGGCGCCTGGATTCTCTCGAGCCTGCCCGGCCACTATCCTGACGATGATGAATGCCTGCCGTTCTTTCAGCTCGCCACCGAACTCGACGTGCCGGTCGTCATTCATCCGCCGTCGGTCGGGTTTGGCGAGGAGCGGCTCAAGGAGTACCGGCTGGCGTCGAGCGTGGGCCGGCCGATGGACAATGCGCTGGCGCTGGCGCGGCTGATCGTGCGCGGCATTTTCGAGAAATTTCCGACGCTGAAACTCGTCGGCACGCATCTCGGCGGTGGCATCTGTGAAATGATCGGGCGTATGGACTACGCCTACAATTTGCAGGACGAGGCCTATTTTCTCGGCTCCTACGAGCCGATGCTGATCAAGCATCCGCCGAGCCACTACCTGAAGATGATGTATCTGGAATCAACCTGCTATCACCCGCCGGCGGCGCGCTGCGCCTTCGAAACGGTCGGCGCCGACCATTTCATCTTCGGTACCGATGCGCCGCCACTGAAGGTGCTCAAGAAGCAGGGCGTCGAGGTCATCAAGAAAATCGGCCTGCAACCCGCCGACGAGGCCAAGGTCTATGCCGGGAACGCCAAGCGGCTTTTGAAGATTTAACGCCCCAAGGGGCGCCCCCGGCGACATTCCTGCCGCATGGCGCATATCGGCATTTTCTGCAATCATCGCCCGAATGCCCGCGCAGGCGATCATTTGAGAGGATACGATGAGCCGATTGTCCCGAAGACGCGTGATCACGGCGCTGGCCGGCGGCGCCGTGCTGCCGCTGGCGGCGCCCATTACGACCGTGCGAGCCGCGCAGAAGCTGCGCGTCGCCAAGGTGGTGCCGTTTGCCTGGACGTTCACTCCGCTCGACATCGGCCTCCAGGAAGGCATCTTCACCAAGCAGGGACTCGATGTCGAAGCGTCGGCTTCGGCCGGGGACGCCAAGCTGCAGCAGCTTCTGGCGTCAGGCAGCGTCGATATCGGTATCGGCTCGGGACCCGGCATGGCGTTTTCCGCTAAGGGCGCGCCGCAAATAGCGGTTGCCGAAATGTATGGCGCACCACGCAATATGGCGGTCATGGTCGGCTATGATTCGTCGGTAAAGACAGTGGCCGATCTGAAAGGCAAGAAACTGGGCTGCACCACGGTCGGCTCGCTCACCGCCTGGATCGGCGAGCGCATTAACAACAAGGAAGGGTGGGGCAAGCAAGGCATCGTCGTGGTGCCGATTGGAGGCATGCCGCCCGCCCGCGCCGCGATCAAGACTCATCAGATAGACGGCTATATCGGCGCTCTCGAGACCGGCTACAAACTCGAAGAAGCCAAGGAGTGGCGGGTCATCACGTCGGCCACGCCATTCGTCGATCATTTCATCACGCACGTCATCTTCGCGCGTAACGAACTGATCGCCAAAAATCCGGATGCGGTACGCGCCTTCCTCAAGGGCTGGTTCGAGACCATCGCCTACATGAAGGCGCACAAGGACAAGGCAGTGGAGATATCCGCCAAGGTGATTGACGTAAGTCCGGCAGTCGCGGCCCGCGTTTACGACGAGCAGATCGGCGGCTTCTCGACCGACGGCACCTTCGACCCGGCGGCGGTCACGACCTTGAAGGAGTCGTTCATTCAGATGGGCCTGCTGAAGCAGGCGCCTCCCGACAGCGAGCTGTTCACCACGCAATTCGTACCGGTCAAGATCTGAGGCTGAAGACAACACGCATTTTCGAAGGAAAATCGGAATTCGAAGAAGGCTGTCACCACAAAATAAAACGCGACCTTCCCATCGCACGCGGCGCGAAAGGGCGAGGCGCACAGGGAGGAGTAAAACACATGCAAATACCCATGCGCATTTTCGGCCGGATGGCGAAGGCCAGCGGAGTACCGGCACTGCTGTTGTTATGCGCGCTGCTCGTGCCCGGCTTGGCGCGAGCCGCCGAACCTATCAAGGTCGGCATGACCATGGCGCTGACGGGCGGCGTGGCGCCGATCGGCAAACAGGTGCTGGCGGCACTGTCGATCTGGCGCGACGACGTCAACGCCAAGGGCGGCCTGCTCGGGCGTCCGGTCCAACTCGTCTATTACGACGATCAGAGCAATCCTGCCAACATTCCCGGCCTCTATACGAAGCTGATCGACGTCGACAAAGTCGACCTACTGATCGGCCCTTACGCGACCAACATGGTGGCGCCGGCGATTCCGGTGTTGATGCAGCACAAAAAGACGACGATCGGCATCCTGGCCAACGCCGCCAACAGCAAGTTCCACTACAACCAATATTTCTCGATGCTGCCGACCGGGCCGGAGCCGCAGAAGTCGTTTGCCTACGGTTTCTTCAAGCTCGCGGCGGCGCAGAATCCGCGGCCGAAGACGGTGGTCATCGTCGCCGCCGACGCGGAGTTCGCGCAGAACGCGGCCGACGGCGCACGGCAGTCAATCAAGGAGATCGGCGGTTTCCAGCTCCTCGCCGACCAGAAATACCCGCCGTCGACCACCGACTATGCGCCGATCATGCACGCCGTTCAGGCGCTCAATCCCGACATTGTCTATGTGGCCGCCTATCCGCCCGACTCGGTCGGCATCGTGCGCGCCGCCAACGAAGTCGGGCTCACGCCGAAAATGTTCGGCGGCACCTTCATCGGCCTCCTGGTAACGCCGATCAAGGTGCAACTCGGACCGCTGATGAACGGCATCGTCAATAACGAAGTTTATCTGCCGGCGCCTGCCTTTACCTTCCAGGGCACGCTCGATGTGCTGGCCAAATACCGCGCCGTTGCCCAGCGCGAGCACATCGATCCGATCGGCTGGGCGTTCCCCCCGCTCGGATACGCGGCCGGTCAGGTGTTGGCCCAAGCGGTCGAGGGAGCCAAGACCCTCGATCAGGTCAAATTAGCCGCCTACATGCACGCGCATTCATTCTCGACGGTGGTCGGCACCATCAGTTTCGGCCCGGACGGCGAGTGGACCAAATCACGCGTCGTGTTCACGCAGTTCCAGCACATCACCGGCCATTCGCTGGACGACTTCAAGGACACCAGTCATGAAGTCGTGGTCTGGCCCGATGAATACAAATCGGGCAAGCTGATCTACCCGTACGCCGACGCCAAGAAGCCGTGACGGCGGGGGCGCACACGCGCAGGCAGCGTCAAGATCCAATAGGCTGAGTTCCGCCGGTCTGGCCCGGCGGAACCGGCGGCCGAATCGCGCCGCCGCGCGTTGAGAAGGCCAGACAGGGGCGATGGTGTGGATGGAGAGTGGAATACACAGCGCGTAGCGCGCACGGCGCTGATCGTCGGCATTGTGGCGGTCAATGTCTGGATGCTGTGGCGCTTTGTGCCTGCTTTGACCTGGGCATGCGTGCTGGCGATCGCGACCTGGCCACTCCGTCTGATGCTGGCCCGCCGCGGCATGGGCAAGACCGCTATCGCCACGGTGCTGACGCTCGCGCTCGCGTTCCTGCTGGTGCTACCGCTGATCGGGCTCGGCATTCAGGCCGCGCGCGAAAGCGGCGCGATCGTGCATTGGGTTGATGACGTTCGCCAGCACGGCCTCGGCACGCCCGATTGGCTGGCCCACGTGCCGCTGGCCGGCGCCAGCATTGCCGCCTGGTGGCAAGCTAACCTCGCCGAGCCCGGCGCCGCCCACGCGCTGTTTGGACGCGCTGAAACAGGCGGGGTTCTCTCTATCACCCGCACGCTTGGCGTCGCGGTCGCAAACCGCATCACCATCCTGATCTTCACCCTGCTGACGCTGTTCTTTCTCTACCGCGACGGCGCCCGCGTCACCGAGGAGGCGCACGCCATCGCCTACCGGGTATTCGGTCCGTCCGGCGGCCAGATCGGCGAGGACACCGTTGCGGCTGTGCGTGGGACCGTCAACGGACTGGTGCTGGTCGGACTGGTCGAGGGTCTTCTGCTTGGCATTGCTTACGCGGCGACCCGCGTTCCGCACGCCGCCCTCCTCGGCCTCGTCACCGCCGTACTTGCCACCGTCCCTTTCGGCGCGCCGGTGGTATTCGTCTTGTGCTCAATTTTTCTATTCGTTCAGGGGCAGACGACCGCAGCCATCGTGTTGCTGATCATAGGATTTGTTGTGACGTTCGTGGCCGATCACTTCGTCCGCCCGATTCTGATCGGCAGCACCACAAGACTGCCGTTCCTCTGGGTGCTGCTTGGCATATTGGGGGGACTTGAAAGCTTCGGCCTGATCGGCCTGTTCATCGGCCCGGCGATCATGTCGGTGCTGATCACGATGTGGCGCGAGAGCGCCGAGCCGTGAGGCGCGCGCTCCTTTAGGCTTCGCCCCACACGTCGCGTGCGGTCTCGACCACGAGGTTCAGCTTCGCAACCTCATCGCCCACCGTCATGGCATTACCACCGATGCCGGAGGAGAAACCGCATTGCGGCGACAGCGCGAGCTGGTCGAGGGGCGCGTGACGGCTTGCCTCTTCAATGCGGCTCTTGAGTTCGTCCTTGCTCTCCATCTTCGAGCTTTTGGTGGTGACGAGGCCGAGCACGGCGGTCTTGCCTTTGGGCAAGAAGCGCAACGGCGCGAAGCCGCCGGCGCGCGGCGAATCGTATTCGAGAAAATAACCGTCGACACCAATCTCGTTGAACAGAAGCTCGGAGATCGGCTCGTAACCGCCCTCGGCGATCCAGGCGCCGGCGAAATTGCCGCGGCACAGATGCATGCAGATCGTCATGTCGGACGGCCGCTCGGCGATCGCGTCATTGAGCAGCTTCGCGTAGGTCTTCGGCAGCGTGTCCGGGTCCTCGCCGATATTGGCTACCTGCCGGCGCAACTCGGGATCGCACAGATAGGCGAGATTGACCTCGTCGATCTGCAGGTAGCGGCAGCCGGCGTCGGCAAGCGCGCGAATTTCGGCGCGATAGACGGCCGCGAGATCGTCGTAAAATTCCTCCATCCGCGGATACGCGCGCGCGTCGATCGCTTCTCGACCGCCGCGGAAATGCACAATCGTCGGCGACGGAATGGTCAGCTTCGGCGTTACGCCGGCCGACACGATCGATTTGAGAAACTTGAAGTCGTCGACGAAGATGCCGCCGTCGGGCAGCGACAGCTTACCCACCACCTGGAGCGACGGCGGGGCGTGATCCCGCGTGCCGGCCGCAGAATGAAAGCGCACGGTCAACCGCGAGGCCATCGGCTTGACGTTGCCGATCTTGAGCAAAAAATCGCGCTGCCAGGAAAATCGGTTGTATTCGCCATCGGTAGCGACCTTGAGCCCAGCGTCCTGCTGGAGCCGAACCACATCGCGGATCGCGGACTGCTGGATGCGCGTAAGCTCCGCCGCAGCCATAGCGCCCTTTTCGGCGGCCTCGCGCGCCGCAATGAGCGCATCGGGACGGATCAGGCTGCCGACATGGTCGGCGCGAAATGGCGGCTTTGCACGCTGCATCATGGCCGACCGTAGAAAGCATCGCCTGGGCCTGTCAATTGCGCCCGGCGCGCCAAGCTGCGCAATTGACAGGCCGTGAGCGTCCAGGATGAATGGCGCAACATCCTCGGATTGGCACGTATCGTGCAGGAAATGACACCATGAAAAAGGCTCTTGGATTCTCGGCAATGCTGTTCGGCGCGGCCAGTCTTGCCATCGCGACCTGTGCCCACGCGGCGGGTTACCCGGACCACTCGGTCAAAATCATCGTGCCGTTCTCGGCCGGCGGCATCACCGATGTGGTCGCACGGCTGATCGCGCAACACCTGTCGGAACGGCTGGGCCAGCAATTCTTCATCGCCGACATTGCCGGCGCAGGCGGCAATATCGGGATGGGCGACGCCGCGCGAGCGCACGGCGACGGCTATACGTTACTGTTTGCCTCATCCAGCATGGTGGTGAATCCGAACCTTTATAAATCGGTTCCATACGACATCGGCAAGGATTTCATTCCGATCAGCAAAATTGGCGGAACGCCAAATTCGTGGCTGGTCAATAACAACTTTCCTGCTCAGACGATGCATGATCTGGTCGCGCTCCTGAAGGCCAATCCGGGCAAGTACAGCGTCGCCTCGCCAGGCAGCGGAACGACTGCTTCGCTGTCGATCGAAATGCTCAGGCAGGACCTCCACCTCAATTTCGTCGTTGTGCCTTTCTCCGGCGGTGGGCCACTGAACCAATCCGTGCTCGCCGGCTTCACGCCGATCGGGTGCTCGGCCTATGGCAATACCGCACCAATTATTTTGGCGGGCAAGGTCCACACATTGGCGGTCGCCAGTAAAACGCGGCTGCAAGCACTGCCCAATGTGCCGACCCTCGAAGAGGAAGGCATCAAGGGCGAGGAGGCCGAGACCATGGCCGGCGCTTTGGCACCCGCGGGCACGCCTGGTCCGATCGTCGAGCTGTTGCAAAAGCAAATCGCGGAGATCGTCAAGTTACCGGCTGTCCAGCAGAAGCTATTGAGCTTCGGCATCGTCCCGGATGGCGGTTCGTCGGCGGATTTCGCCGCCTATATCAAGGACGAAGTCGCCAAATGGAAGCATGTTATCGAGGTCGGCAAGATCAGCAAGATTTGACCGCACCGCTATTCCGATCGGCGCGGGCTGCCGCCGAGGCACCCGCCCAATCGGCGGTCGGAATTTGTAGCTGATGTTGAAGCAGACGCGATTATCCTCCACGTTTTCGCGGCCGCGCGGTTGACAGGTCATCGCCGTGTGGGATGATCCCCGCAGTTGTCCGAGCCGGACTCGGCGAATTGAAGTTGCGGGGAAAACCATGAGAAGCCTTGTCGCAATTGCGGCGGTGCTGGTCGCGCTGTGCGCGGCAATCGCACCCGATGTGCGCGCCGCAAACTATCCTACGCATACCGTAAAAATTATCGTGCCGTTCCCGGCCGGCGGCGTGACCGACATCGCTACCCGCGTCATCGCGCAAAAGCTGTCTGAGCGGCTCGGCCAGCAATTCTTCATCGAGAACATTGGCGGCGCCGGCGGCAATATTGGCATGGCCGACGCCGCGCACGCGGCGGGCGACGGCTATACGATCCTGTTCGCCTCATCGAGCATCGTGGTCAATCCAAATCTATACAAAAAAGTCCCGTTCGACGTGGCCAAGGATTTCATCCCCGTCACCAAGGCCGGCGCCTCGCCCAACGCCTGGATGGTCAACAGTGACTTTCCGGCCAAGACCATGAAGGACCTGATCGCGCTTTTTAAGGCCAATCCGGGCAAGTACAGCGTGGCTTCGCCGGGTACCGGAACAACACCGTCGCTTTCGATCGAGGTGCTCAAGCAGGATCTCGGCGTGAGCTTCGTCACCGTCCCCTTCGCCGGCGGCGGCCCGATGATCCAGTCCGTGCTCGGCGGTTTCACGCCCATCACCTGTGCGGCGATCGGCAATTCGGTGCCCCTGATCAAGCAGGGCAAGATTCGCGCGCTCGCGATCACCACCAAGGAACACCTGGAAACCCTGCCGGACGTGCCCACGCTTGATGAAATCGGCATCAAGAACGAGCAGGCCGAAACCATGACGGGCGTCTTCGTCCCCGCCGGAACGCCGCAGGCCGTGGTCGATCTGCTGCAAAAGGAGATTGCGGCAATCGTTCGAATGCCGGACGTGAAGAAGCGGCTTCTCGATTTCGGCGTCGTACCGATCGGGGACTCTACGGCGGATTTTTCCGCCAACGTCAAAAACGAAATCGCCAAATGGAAGCGCGTCATCGAGACCGGCAAGATCGACAAGATTTGAGGCCGTGCTCGACGCGCCGTACCGGGCCGCGGGATGCGATTTGATTCCCCGGCCGATCTCAAAGCGCCGGCAAATCAGTCAATCCAGCCCCGCGCCCCCGACCACGGCCGCCGCAGTTTCGCCGGCGGCTCCGGCCGTGTAAAAGGGCCGCAACAGTTGGATACGAGGACCGTCATGGCGACTACGGCGACACTCGCTTTGCCCCCTGCCCCACAGGCGTTGGGTTATGTCGGGGTCCGCGCCAAGGATTTGGGCGATTGGGCGAGCTACGGCTCAAACCTGCTCGGCCTGCAGCGCATCGACAAATCGCGCGCCACCCTCGCCTTCCGCATGGACGACCGCAAGCAGCGCATCCTCGTCGACGCCGATGGCGGCGAAGGGATTTCGTTTTTCGGCTGGGAAGTGGCCGACGCTGCCGCGCTCGACGCGTTTGCCGCGCATCTGGAGAAAAACGAGATCAAGGTCGCCCGCGGCACGCGTGTGCTGGCCGACGAACGCCGCGTGCGCGACTTGATCGTGCTCGCCGACCCGCTCGGCAACCGGATCGAGATTTTCCACGGCGCCGAGACCACGGACGAGCCATTCAGGCCCGGCCGCTCGATCTCCGGTTTCCGCACCGGGCCGCTTGGCCTCGGCCATGTCGTGCTCAACGTCGATTCCCGCGACACGATCGATCGGCTGATGACGTTCTATCGCGGCACGCTCGGCTTCCGGCTCACCGACTATTACGACCACCCGTTCGTCGCCCGCTTTCTTCACCTCAATCCGCGCCATCACAGCCTCGCCTTCATCCAGACCGGAAAGAACGCAGTGCATCACATCATGATGGAGCTGTTTTCCTTCGACGATGTCGGCCAGGCTTACGACATTGCGCTCGGCGAAGAAGGTCGCATCGGCGTCACGCTCGGCCGCCACACCAGCGATTACATCACCTCGTTCTACAGCTTCACGCCGTCCGGCTTCATGGTCGAATACGGCTGGGGCGCGCGCTCGATCGATGTCGAGACGTGGCAGGCCTCGGAGCGCAAGGAGGGCCCCAGCATGTGGGGCCATGACCGCGTCTGGCTGTCGAAGGAAGACAACGAAAAGGCGCGCGCGCTGCGCTTGAAAAATGCCGCCGATGGCTTCCGCCGTCCGGTCCAGGTGATGGAAGGCAATTACGACGTCATGGCCGGCGTGTGTCCGTGGTGGGATGCCGTCAAGGCAAAGACGGCCGCGCACAAATGACACACCTCTCGTCTAATCAGAGCGTCGATGCCGCGGTGAAGGAAGCAATATTCCGCTCGCCGCACCCGCCAGTGCGAGCACTGCGCACACCAGCATGATGGTTCGAATGCTGTTTGCGAGAGACCCTTTGATAATGCTTTCAGCGCGTTGCCGATCGCTTCCTTGAATCGTCGCCAGCGCCGGCGCGGCCACGAATTGACCCCGAGCGCCGCCCATCGCCCGCGCCACCTCGCTGGGCACGGACTTGTCGGTAAGCTCTCTAGCCAGTCCCCGATCATAGAGCCCGAGCGCCAAGGCGCCGAGAACCGCCACAGCAAGCAGGTTCGCTACGGATGCAACGGCATTGTTGATGCCGGCCGCAACGCCCGTCTCGTGGTCTGGAACGGCGCTGATCACCGTTGCCGTCAACGGTGCAACCGCCACAACCATGCCCAAACCCAGGATGGCTACCGGCACCAGAAAGGCCCAGTAAGATCCGGTGCCGATGGGTAACGCCAGAAGTGCAAAGCCCAGCGCGGCAATAGCAGGGCCAATGATCAGAGGTCCCTTGGCGCCGAAGCGATCGAGCAATCCTCCGGCCCAGCGCGACAGCGTTGCCATGATCAGCGTAAACGGCAGGAAGACCGCGCCCGCCAGTACCGCTGGAAAACCTTCAACCTGGATGAGTGCAAAGGGCAGAAAAAAGAAAGCACCGCCGAGCGCGGCGTAGAGCAGCAACGTCAATAAATTGACGGCACTGAAGGTGCGCGAGCGAAACAGCCGGAGCGGCAACATCGGCGCCGGGCTGCGTGCTTCCTCCCGGATCAATGCCGCGAGCAGTAGCAGCCCGATCAGCAGCGCGCCCATTACGGGCAGACTGCTCCAGCCGAATACCGGCGCCGACATCAAACCGAACGCGAGGCTGCCAAGCGACACAAGCGCGAGCAACGAGCCGCGCCAGTCAAGGCCGCCTTTCGCTTCGGTGTCGCGGCTCTCCGGTACCTTGTCGAGAGCAATCCAGATCGCAGGCAGCGCGAGCACCGGGTTGATCAGAAAAATCCAGCGCCAGCTGAAATGATCGACGATCCAGCCTCCCAAGAGCGGGCCCACAGCGCCGGCCAACGCGGAAAACCCGGCCCAGGTGCCGATCGCCTTGCCTCGTTCGCTTTCATCGAAGGTGGCACCAATGATGGCCAGCGAGCACGGAATCAAGAGCGCGGCCCCCGCACCCTGAATGGCGCGGGCCAGGATCAACTGGGATATGTTCGGCGACAGGCCGCACCAGATGGACATCACCGCGAAGATTGCGATGCCGAGGACGAATATGCGGCGACGGCCGAACAAGTCGCCGGCCGCCCCACCAGTCAAGAGAAACGCCGAAAGGCAAAGCGTATAGGCATTGACGAGCCATTGGATGACCACGATGGAAGCCGCCAGATCGGTCTCGATGGCCGGCAGCGCAACATTCACGACGGACTCGTCGATATAGGCGATGCTGGACGCGAGGATCGTTACGGCAAGCACCCACGGCTTGGCGCTCGTGGTGCAATCGCCGGCCGTACGGACTGATTCGATCGCAACCTGGTCACACGGCCGTTTTGCGTAGATCGTCAATTCCGCCCTCCCGTGCGAGACGAGGAGACGCAAGCTCGTATGTCGTCGATATACTCTCCGCTAAGCGGCGGCGCACCTTCCCATGTCGTTTGACACCGGTTATGTGTCGGCGATGGCAGACCAAGGGAACATGGAAAACGTCCACACGCGCCGGATTGCCGGCTTCGTGTCGGGGCTGACCTACCAGGAAATTCCAAGCGAAGTGCGCGAGCGCATCAAGCTGTTGATGCTCGATTCGCTCGGCTGCGCCATTTACGGTGCCAATCTCGAATGGTGCCGCATCCTGCGCGGCACTTTGGAAAAGCTCGACGCAACGCGCACCACCTCGATCTGGGGGACGAATGCACGCCTCTCTTCGGATCACGCGGCGCTCGTCAATGGCACGCAAGTACAGGGCTTCGAACTCGATGACGTACACCGCAAGGCGGTGCTGCACGTCGGCGCGGTGACCCTGCCGGCGCTGATAGCGGTGGCGGAAAGCCACGCCAAACTTTCGGGCCGCGATTTTCTCACCGCCGCCGTCGCCGGCTACGAGATCGGGCCGCGCGTCGGGCTGTGCATGGGCCAGGAGCATATCGGCCAGGGCTGGCATTCCGGCGCCACGGTTGGAATTTTCTCCGCAGCCGCCGGCGCCGCGCGCGCGCTCGGCCTCGATGCGGAACGGACCGTGCATGCGCTCGGCATCGCCGGCACGCAATCATCCGGTCTGATGGCGGCGCAGTACGGCGCCATGGTCAAGCGCATGCACGCAGGCCGCGCGGCACAGAGCGGACTTTACGGGGCGTTGCTGGCCGCCAACGGATTTACCGGCATCGTCGACGTGTTCGAAGCACCCTATGGGGGCTTCTGCACCACGTTCTCGCGCTCGCAGGACCGGTTCAATCTCAACGCGCTGAGCGCGGACCTTGGCCAAAAATTCGAAACGATGGGCATCGCGCTGAAATTCTATTCCTGCGTTGGCTCAAACCACACCACGCTCGATGCGCTGGCCGACATCCGCAAGCGCCGACCCTTTAAGCTCGATGAGATCAAAGAGGTCGTCGTCTACGGCTCGCAAGTTACCGCCGATCACGTCGGCTGGCCTTACAAGCCGGACGGCTTGACGGCGGCGCAACTCAACCTGCCGTTCTGTGTTGCCACGCTGTTGCTCGAGGGCGACGTGTTCGTCGACGAGTTTACGCCGGACTGCGTCGATGACGCCGCGCGAATCACGCTCTCGCGCAAGGTCCGCGTGCTGCACGATCCGGACATCACGGCGCTCGGCGCGGCGCACCGCCATAAGGTGCGCGTTGAGGTGCATTTTCGCGATGGCATAGTTGAGCGCGAGACCCGCGAAGCACCCCGCGGCAGCGAGCAATCGTTCGCGAGTACCGAGGACATTGTCGCCAAATTCCGCAAGCTGACGCGCGGCGTCATGGCGGACAAGCAGCAGGACGCCCTCGTGGAGGCCGTGCTCACTCTCGAAAGCTTGCCCGACAGCAAGCGTCTTCCTGAATTGATGCAGCTCTGACCCGTCATGCCATCATGCTTGGCCTTGTCCGGGCCATGACCGGCTGGCGTACCTCGCCAGCCCAGTGTTTCAGCGACACGTGATCCGGTCTACATTGGTGCGACAGCAGGGACTTCAAAATGGAATTTGGAATTTTCGATCACCTCGACCGCACCGGCCCATCGCTCCCGGATTTTTATGAAAACCGGCTGAAGATTGCCGAGGCCTACGACCGAGCCGGCTTTTACGCCTATCACCTCGCGGAGCATCATGCGACGCCGCTCGGGATGGCGCCATCGCCGAACGTGTTTCTTGCCGCGCTGGCGCAGCGCACCCGGCGGCTGCGCTTCGGCCCGATGGTGTTCGTGGTGCCGCTCTATCATCCGCTGCGGCTGATTTCGGAAATCTGCATGCTCGATCAGATGAGCGGCGGCCGGCTGGAGCTCAGTTTCGGCCGCGGCGCTTCGCCGATCGAACTTGCCTATTTCGGCACCGATCCTGCCGACTCGCAGGAAATCTACAACGAAGCCGTCGAAGTGATCCTGAGGGGCCTCACCAGCAAAACACTTAATTTTCGCGGCAAGCATTTTTCCTTCCAAGACGTGCCAATCGAGCTCGAACCGCTGCAAAAGCCGCACCCGCCGATCTGGTACGGCGCGCACGCGCCCGACAGTGCGGCGCGCGCTGCGCGCAAGGCACTCAACATCATCAATCTCGATCCGACCCCGCATATCCGCGAAACGGTCGCCAGCTATCGCAAGACGTGGCAGGACACCAAAGGGTCAGCACCGCTGCCGAAGATCGGGCTGGGCCGCTTCATCGTCGTGGCCGAGACCGATGCGCAGGCGATGCGGCTTGCAAGCCGCGCTTATCGGCCCTGGTTCGACAGCTTCATATACCTGTCGCGGCTGCGCGGCCGCGCGCAGACCCATCCGCGGCCGGAGGAGTTCGAGCCGCTGATGGAGCGCGGTCAGGGCATCGCCGGATCACCCAAGACGGTGCGGGAACTGTTGGCAGCGCAGCTCACCGAAACCGGATGCAATTACGTCGTCGGCCAATTCGCGTTCGGCGACATGACGCTCAACGAGGCTTTGCGCTCGATCGACCTGTTCGCGAAAGAAGTGATGCCGGCGCTGCGGGAAATTCGCGAACCGGCCGTCGCCTAGATATCGCGCGTCGCCTTCAGGTGCGCGAACACCTTCGCCCGCAACGCTGCCTGCTCTTCCGGGCTCCACTTCCGAAAGCCCTCGCCGGATTTGAAGCCGAGCTTGCCGCTCTCCACGAGTTTTTTCAGATAAGGCGACGGACCCGGCCGGCTGTCGATCGCCGCCAGCACGGTCTCGTGGATCGCGAGCGTGAGGTCGGTGCCCACAAGATCGGCATTCTCGAGCGGACCGAGCACGGCGATGCGGCGGCCGAACGAGGCCTTGATGACCGCATCAACCGTTTCGGCGTCACAGATGCCGTTCTCCACCAGCGAGATCGCTTCGCGCCACAGCGCATGCTGCAGCCGGTTGCCGATGAACCCCGGCACGTCCTTTTTGACGTGCGCCGGTTTTTTCCCGGCCATTTCGTGCAGATCCATCGTCCATTGGACCGTCTGCGGCGACGTCCATTGTGTCTCGATCACTTCCACCAGCGGCACCAGGAACGGCGGATTCCACCAGTGTGTGCCAAGCGCCCGCTCGCGCTTCTCCAATCCCTGCATGATGGCGGTGATCGGAATGACCGACGTGTTGCTGGCAAGGATCGTATCTGGCCGCACGTGGCGTTCGATTTCGGCGAACAGCTTCTGCTTCAATGGGAGATTCTCCGAAGCCGCCTCGACCACGTAATCGGCGTTGTGCACGGCGTCGGCGAGATCGAAGCATGGCTCGACGCGGTCGACAGCGCTCTCGTCATCGCCGAGGTCGCGCAGATTGGCAGCGATGCGCGATTTCACCGTATCGAGATTCTGCACGACCGTGTCGGTGATCGTGACATCGTGACCGGCAAGCGCAAACACCTGCGCAATGCCGTGGCCCATCAGCCCGGCGCCAACGACAGCAACGCGTGTTTTGGCCAGTTCAACCCGCCGTGTAACCGCCATCGGCATAGAGGATGTGTCCGGTATAGAAATCGGAAGCCTTCGAGGCGAGGAACAAGAGCGGGCCGGCAAGGTCTGACGGCTCGCCAAGCCGGCCTTTCGGCACGCGCGACAGGAAGCCTTTGCGCACCGCGGTCGAGCGCTCGTTGTCCTCGTACATCCAGGCGGTGAGCGGCGAGCGGAACACTGTCGGTCCGATGGCGTTCACCGTGATGCCGGTGTCGCCCCATTCGCAGCCGAGCGCCTTGGTCATGCCGTCGATCGCCGACTTGGAGGAGCAGTAGGCGGTGTAACCGGCCGGATGGCCCAATAGCCCGCGCGCCGACGACATCAGGATCACCTTGCCGCCGCGGCCCTGCGCCAGCATCTGCTTGCCGGCCGCGCGCGCCATCAGCCACGACTGGGTGACGTTCACATCCATCACTTCGGAAAACGCTTCCGGCGCCTGATCGACAATCTTCTGCACCTTGTTGATGCCCGCGGCGCACACCAGGATATCGACCCCGCCGAACCGCTTGACCGCCGCTTCGACGATCTTGTCGCAGACCGCCGCCGTCGTCGGGCGCACATTGACGGCCTCGACCTTGGCGCCGCGCTGTTCGCAATCAGCCACGATCTTTTTCAGCGCCTCGGCGCCGCCCGCCGAGAGCACAAGATTGCAGCCCGCGCCGGCGAGCACCTGCGCGGCAAGCGCACCGAACGCGCCGGTCGCGCCGGTGATGATCGCAGTTTTGCCGCGCACGTCGAACAGGGACAGCGGATTTTTCAGAATATCTTCGTCGGACATGGGATACGCTCTCTGCTTGTACCGTCACCCTGAGGTGCGAGCGAAGCGAGCCTCGAAGGGCAACGGCCCGGGCGCCTCGGCCGCATCCTTCGAGGCTCGCGCGACGCGCGGGCACCTCAGGATGACGAAATAAACGCTATTTCACTGGCGCCACCGCGACTGCGATGGTGCAGACCTCGTTCGACCGGTTGATGATCTCGCGGCTTTCGTTGGGGCCGATATAGACGCTGTCACCGGCCTTGGCGACTGTCTCCTTGCCGCCGGCGATGACCGTCAGTTCGCCGGCCAGGACGTAATAGATCTTCTCCGGCGGGGAGGCGTCGGGACCGGCGCCGCCACCAGGCAGGAAATGCGAAATGCCGAACACCAGCGTCTGCGAGCCGCCCATCTCGGCACCGTAGACGCGGAACGACTTGTAGGCGCGATGATTGGGCGCCTCGTAAGCTTTCGCCTCGGAAAATCTACGCACGATCATGCAAATTTCTCCCCTTTCTCGATCCGGTACGATCCCTTTGGGTCGATGATCGCCACCAGCCGGATGATGCAGCCGTCGCCGCGTTCCCAATTCCACGGGAACAGCGCGAAAGTACAGCGCCTGCCGGTGACCTTGTCGATATCGCCGCCGACGTTCTCTATGCCCAGGATGCCGTTCTTGAACAGGATGCGATGCACCGGCTCCCAATCCGGGAAATCCTCTTTCCAGTCGCGGCCGCCGGACCATTTCTTGTACTCTTCGGCGAGATGCGGATGCAGCGGACCGTTGCGCTGCGGGCCGATGGCGGTGGCGAGCGGATGATCGTTGGCCTGGGTGTCGTGGCCGACCACCTTGACCTTCTTTTCCACGAACCACTCCCCGGCCGACGGCACGAAGCCGGGCGAGCGGCAGAAATAATCCTCGCTGTCCTCGTACAGCTTGTGCCAGCCGGTATTGACGATCACCACGTCGCGCGGGCGCACGATCTTGCCGGCGGCCTTCTCCAGGTCGTCGTAGGTAATCTGTTCCCATTTCTTCTTCGGGATTGAAATAACGATCCCAGAGCCGAAGAAATGCGGCAGCGGGACCTCATCGATGAATGGCGTTCCTTGGACGACGTGAGCCGGCGCGTCGATGTGCGTGGTGTTATGCATCGAGGTGGTAATGCGCTGCGACAACACGCCCGACTTCGCCATGTAGTGGATGCGCTCGATCTTGACGTCTTCGAAATACGGCCAATTCGGCGACTGATAGCCAAAGCGATGGGACAGGTTATAGAACTCAAGCCCCATTGAATTGTTGAGGTTTTCCTCCATCGCGACGCCGCGAATCTTCTTGACCACGCCATCCTCCCTCGTACGCCCACACGTGCGGGCGTTATAGCATTGGGCGGTATACCACCACACCGGATATCGGATATAGACCCATTGCCGCGGTGGGCGGCAAGGCCGAAAGAGTAGAAAAACAATCGAGGAAACGCATGGTCCGCAAGATCGCGTTGGAAGAGCATTTTTTGTCGCCCGGCTATGAGGACTACTGGCGGACGACGGTCGGCAATGTCGACCCCAGTTTTGCCGCCACAATATTGTCGCGGCTGACCGACTTCGGCGAAATGCGGCTCAAGTCGATGGACGAAGCCGGTATCGCACGATGCGTGCTCGCCATCGCCGGGCCAGGCGTGCAGATCGAACGCGACGTGCCGACGGCGACCCGCCGCGCGCGGGAATCCAACGACTTCCTGGCACGCGAAATCCAGAAGCGGCCGGACCGCTATTCCGGCTTCGCTCATCTTGCGGTCCAGGACCCGCGCGGCGCCGCCGACGAGCTCGAGCGCTGCATGCTTGAACTGAAATTCTGCGGCGCCATGATCAATGGCCACACCTTCGGCCAGTACCTCGATCACCCCTCGCTCTTTCCGTTTTGGGAAAAAGCCGAAGCGCTCGGTGCGCCGATCTACATTCATCCGACCGATCCGGTCGCACCGTCGCCCGCGCTCGAAGGCGTCGCCGGCCTGCGCCGCGCCACCTGGGAATGGGGCTTTGAAACCGGCTCGCACGCGCTACGACTCGTGTTTGGCGGCCATTTCGACCGCTTCCCCCGCGCCAAGGTGGTTCTCGGTCATTTGGGCGAGACACTGCCGTATCTGCTTTGGCGGTTCGACAGTCGCGCCAAGCTTTACGGCATCAAACTGTCCCGCGAGCCGTCCGACTACATCAAGAACAACATCGTGGTGACCACATCCGGCATGTGCTCGGCGGAACCGCTCAATTGCGCGCTTGCAGCGCTGGGACCTGGCCGCGTGATGTTCGCCGCCGACTATCCGTTCGAGTCGGCGCAGGAGGCCGGCGAATTCATGGATGACGTGCCGCTCGCCGAGCCGCTGCGCGCTGACATCGCGTTCAACAATGCGGCGAAGTATTTCAACCTGCCCACCTCATCCTGAGGCGCGCGCGAAGCGAGCCTCGAAGGATGAAGGCCCGAACGCTTCGGCCTCGCCCTTCGAGGCTCGGCGCTTTCGCGCCGAGCGCCTCAGGGTGAGGAATAAGGATGGTCATGCCCAAAGTCCTCATCATCGACGTTCACGCCGATCAATATCGCGATCGGCTGGCCGCGGAGTTTCCCGATCTGGAGTTCGTGCTGGCGCGCAACGCCGTTGAAGCGGATGGCGATCTGTCCGGCGTCGACGCGCTGATCTGCTTCGGCATCGCGGTCGACGATTCCATCCTGCGCCGGGCCAAGCAGCTGAAATGGATTCAGTCGCTGGCGACCGGCGTCGATCATTTTCTGCGCTGCCCGTCGCTCAGGCGCGAAACGCTGATCACCAGCGGGCGCGGCATCCATGGCGCGTCGATGCGCGAGGAGATCGTGTATCTGATGATGGCGGTCAGCCGCAACGCCTTGCGGGCCGCCGAGGACAAGAGAACGCGCCACTGGGAGCGTCGGCTGTGGAGTACGCTGGACGGCAAGACCGCGGTCATCGTCGGCATTGGCGTGGTCGGCATCGCCATCGGCGAGTTGCTCAAGGCGCTCGGCATGACCGTCATCGGCGTCACGCGCACGCCGCGTGCGATCGCGGGGTTCGACGACATGATCCCAACGGACCGGCTGGTCGATGCCACGCGCCGCGCCGACTATCTGATCAACGTGTTGCCGGCATCCGCCGAAAACCTCGGCCTGTTCGACGCCAAGGTCTTCGCCGCCATGAAGCCCACCGCCTACTACATCAACGGTGGGCGCGGCCAGACGGTCGATGAGGCTGCGCTGATTACGGCGTTGCGGGAGCGCCGCATCGCCGGCGCCGGCCTCGACGTGTTCCAGAACACGCCGCTGCCGGCCGACAGTCCGTTCTGGGAGCTACCGAACGTCTTCATCACACCCAACGTCGGCGGCTACATCGTCGAATATGAGGAGCTGATCATGCCGCTCGTCATCGGCAACATGCGGCTGTTCCTCGCCGGCCGGCACAGCGAGATGGCGAACATTGTGGCGCACTGATTTACTCCCACGGCAGTACCACGATGCGGCCGACCAGATCGGGCGATGTCTCCAAAAGCGCATGTGCTTCGCCAACGCGCGCCAACGGGAAGCGCGCAGCGACACGGGTCCTAATGCGGCCGTCGCCCAACAGCTTGAGCACGGTGAGCATGTCATTCATCCGCGCGCCGCGGATACCAAGCAGGTTCAACTCCAGCCGGATCATGTCGGCGGCGGTGAATGGCATTGGTTCGCGGCCCTGCTCGCTCGAAACGACGAGGCGTCCGCCGAGCCGCATCACGCTGCCGAGAAAACGCAGTAGTTCCGGGCTGCCCGTGTAATCGACAGCGTGATCAACGCCCTCGCCGCCCGTGAGCGCCAATACATCGGCGCGGGCGCGTTCGACATCGGCCGTGACGACTGCCGCATCGGCGCCAAGCTCGCGCAGAATAGCGGCCTTGCCGGCATGACGCGTGGTCGCGATCACGCGCGCGCCGGAGACCTTGCATAACTGAATCGTCGCCTGCCCCATGCCGCCCGACGCTCCCGCGACCAGCACGGTATCGCCGAGCCCCACCTTGAGGCGGTCGCGAACGACCCTATGTGACGACGAGAACGGCCACAGCGCGATGCCGGCCTGCTCGTAATCGACGCCATCAGGCAGCGTCAGCCACATGCGCTGGTCACGCACAAGATACTGCGCGTAGGAGCCAAGCGCCTGGTGGCCCGGGATGGCGAGATTGCGCGACAGGTTGCCGAGGCCGCGCGCAGTCTCGGCCGCATCGGGATCTTCCGGATGGGTAACGCCGATGACGCGGTCGCCCAGTTTGAATCGCGTTACCGCTGCGCCGGCAGCAACCACTTCGCCCGCGGCTTCTCGCCCCAATTGCTGCGGCAACGGAAACGCGGCGCGCCCCGGAAGCTGATAACGCGCGAGGTCGCCGGCGCGGTATTTCACGTCCCAGCGCGAGACCGAGCCGGCGAAATTCTTCACCAACACGTCATTCGCCCCGAGCGGCGGCAGATCGTATTCGCCGAAGATCAACTTGTCCGGCGGCCCATATTCGAACAGCCGCACCGCCATGGTCTTGGTCGGGATCCCCATCCCGGCACATTACCACACTGCAAAGCAATGATTGATTTTTGGATAGAGGGTTGGAGCAGCGGGCGGGAATCGAACCCGCTCATGACGGCTATGCACACCGCCGCGTTCCCAATTCGCTACCGCTGCACCGCTACACTCTACCGGCAAGGAGTTAATTGCAATTTGAATTGTTGGGTCTGACAAATTTAAGATTAATTCGACCCCATTCTGACGGACGATATTAAATCTGCTATGGCTAGACTGCACTGCTTCTCGGCCACAGCAGCAGCGCGTTAACCAACAAATCCGCACGATCGGAACATGATGTCGGGTCAATCCAGCACCTGCGAAGCCGTTGTCGTCGGCGCAGGTCCATACGGTCTATCCGTCGCCGCTCACCTTCGCCACGCCGGCATTTCGGCGCGCGTATTCGGCGAGCCGATGACGTTCTGGCGCAACAACATGCCACGCGGCATGCTGATGCGCTCGCCGTGGCGCGCCACGCATTTATCCGATGCGGACGGCGCCTGGTCGCTCGACGCCTATGCGTCGGCACATGGCGTCGATCCGAACCGGCACCTGCCGCTCGAAACATTCATTGCCTATGGCGAATGGTTCCAGCAACACGCCGTCGCCGACGTTGACCGGCGCGCGGTGCGGCGGATCGATGCAGCGCGCGATGGCTTTCGCTTGACCCTCGATGACGGCGAGACCCTCGACACCGCTCGCGTCATCATCGCCACCGGGTTGCGCAATCAGGAATACCGGCCGCTGCCGTTCAATGACGTCCCCGCCACGCTCGCGAGCCACACCAGCGCCCACCCCAATCTTTCGGTATTTCGCGGCAGGCGGGTCGCGGTGATTGGCCGCGGCCAGAGCGCGTGCGAGTCGGCGGCGCTCCTCGCCGAGAGCGGCGCCGAAGTGGAAATCATCAGCCGCGGCGACATTCACTGGCTCGGAATTTCCGCCAACGGGGCTGTACAGAAAACGTCCGGGCGTCGGCTGCGCGAAGCACTCGCGTCGCCGTCCGAAGTCGGGCCGTTTCCGCTGAGCTGGCTGGTCGAAGTGCCGGGCGTGGTTCGCCATATGCCGGCCGCGCTGCGGGAGGAATTCTCACGGCGCTGCCTGAAAGCCGCCGCCTCCGGATGGCTGAAGCCGCGTTTCACCAAAGTCAGATGCAACACCGGGCGAACGATTCTCGCGGCGCGCGCACTCGGCGACCGCATCGCGCTCGATCTCGACAGCGGCGAGCGTGTGTTCGATCGTGTTCTGCTCGGCACCGGTTATCGGGTCGACATCGCTCGGCTCGGCATTCTCGCGCCGCAACTGCTCGACCGGATCGTCCGCACCGATGGCTCGCCGGTGTTGCGGCCGGGATTCGAGTCGAGCGTGCCGAAACTGCATTTCGTCGGCTCCTACGCGGTCAAAACCTTCGGGCCGTTGTTACGCTTCATCGCCGGTGCACCCTATGCGGCGCAGGCCGTCGCACAGGCGGCGCAGGATCGCACGGTCCGACAGCCGACTGGATCGCAGAGCAAGCGCGTGTTCGGCACCGTCGCCGCGCCCAACGTGTGGACGCCGCAGTGAGCAACGCCGGCGAGCGGCCGTCGCCACGCAGAGGGGCGATCGTCCTCGGCGGCGCACACGGCAGTCTTGAAATTGCCCGCAGCCTCGGCCGCCTCGGCATTCCGGTGTGGCTCGTCACCGCCGACAATCCGCTGGCCAGCCTGTCACGCTACGTCGATCAAAGCTTCCGCTGGCACGGACCGCGCGACGATGGCTCGCTCGCGTTCCTCATCGACCTCAATCGCCGCCACGGCCTCGACGGTTGGGTGCTTTTTGCCGGCAGCGACGACGATGTTCGGTTCGTTGCCCAGAACCACGCCGCGCTCGGTGCGCTGTTCACGCTGACGACGCCGGCATGGGATCAGATCCGCCGGACTCTCGACAAGCGCGCCATGAACGCGCGCGCCGACGAATTGGGCATTGCTCATCCGCTGACCCGTCAGGCGCGTTCGCGCGAGGAACTGACGTCACTCGGGATGACCTTCCCGATGATCCTGAAGCCGGCAGTGCGCGAGGGCCGCAACGCGTTCGTTGATGCCAAAGCCTGGCGCATCGACGGCGAAGCCGCGCTCTGCGCCCGCTTCGACGAGGCCAAGGCGCTGGTTGGCGCCGAAAGCATTATGATTCAGGAATTGATCCCTGGCGACGGCACGGCGCAATTTTCATACGCAGCCATATGGGACCGCGGCAAACCGATTGCTGCGCTGGTGGCGCAGCGCCGCCGCCAATATCCGGTCGAGTTCGGCTTCACCAGCACCTTCGTCGAAACCATCGAACAGCCCCAGATCGAGGCCGAAGCCTGCCGCTTTCTCGCCTCGCTCGATTACAGCGGGCTGGTCGAGGTCGAGTTCAAATACGACGCCCGCGACCGGCGCTATAAAATCCTCGACGTCAACGCGCGGGCCTGGTCATGGCTCGCGCTCGGCCGCGCCGCCGGCACCGATTTTGCGGCGTTACAATGGCGCCTTGCAACCGGCGAAGCGATCGCCCCGCAGACAGCGCGCAGCAGTGCCCGCTGGATCTATGTGTCGCGCGATCTCGCCGCGTCGCTATGGGACATGCTCACCGGACGACTGTCGGCCGCCGCCTACCTGCGGTCGTTCCGCAGGCCGCTCGCGCTGGCGGTATTTGCCTGGGATGATCCGGTGCCGGGCTTGCTCGATATGCCGCTCAGCGCCCTACGGGTCGCCGCACGGTGGCTGGCGCGGCGTAAAAGCGCCGCCGCGCAGCCGCCGTTGCAATCCGCCAAATTGCCCACCTGATTGTGGCCGTCGGCACGTGAAGGCTAGACCGTCGGCCCCCAGCCGTGCTCGCTCACGTCGAACACAATGCCGTTCGGGTCCTTGAATTTCTTCTCGGCATCGACGCCCGGATATTGCGGCAGCTTCATAAAGAACTCGCCGCCGCGCTTCTTGATCTCCTGCTCGGTCGCATCCTCGCTGTCGACGATGAAGCCGAAATGGTGCAGCCCGGCCCAGTCCGGCCCGCCTTTGCCGCCCTTGGTGCCTTCCGGGAATTGCAGCAGTGTGAGGTTCATCACGCCGTCAGTCAGCGATATGGCATTGCCGATCGGCGCCTCCACCTTCTTGAGCCGCTTGAGCCCGAACACGCCCTCGTAGAACGATGCGGCCTTTTCGAGGTCGGGAACCTGAATTGCGATGTGTCTGAGCTTGGCCATGCCGGCCTCCCATGGATTTTTCGACGGGTTTCACCGGAATAGAACAACAGCGGGCCGCAGGTGTCCACTGCCGGACGGGATGTCGCCGCCCCAACCGACCCCCGGCAAATGGACATCGCCCGCCCCCAAGCGGCAAACCCGCATAGCGCAAACGGTTTCAATCAGGACCGAATTATTGCAAAATCGCGGACCGGACCGTCCGCACCCGTCCAGGGGATATGCCCCGCACGGATAGGTCCACCGCGCTCGTGCGCGCAAGCAGGAGGACATCATGGCGCTCGCCCAACTCAAATTCCCGATCATCCTGTTCGGTGCGGCGCAGCTCATGAAAATTGCCGCCCTCCGCAGTGCCGATTTCAAGGCGCGGCTCCGCGAGCACAATCTGGTGGCCCAGATCATGGCCCGCGACGAAGAGATCGGACGCTGGATCGAGCTCAACAACGGCAAGGTCACCTCGGGCGCCGGATTGCACGCCAAGCCCGATATCAAGCTGATGTTCAAGAACGCAGAAATCGGCGCCTCACTGCTCACGCCGCCGATCAACTGGCTCAATCAGATCAACGCGCAAAAGGATTTCGTCCTCACGGTCGACGGGCCGGAGGCGCTGACCAACTGGTTCGCCCAGACACTGATGATGGCGCAATCCGCCGGCCTCAAATACGGCACCAAAGTCGGCGGCGGCATGACGCGCTACTGCAACATGACCAACGGCGGCCCGGTTTTCGTCTACGTCAAGGACGACAAGATCGTCCGCATGACGCCGATCGATCTGACCGAAGAGGACGGCGCGTCATGGACCATCGAGGCCAAGGGCGTGAAGCTCACGCCGCCGCGTAAGACCACGCTGGCGCCGCACGGCCAGAACGTGAAGTCGATGATCTATTCGCCGGAGCGGTTGCTCTACCCGATGAAGCGCGTCGACTTCGACCCGAACGGTGAGCGCAATCCGCAAAACCGCGGCAAGTCAAAGTATGTCCGCATAAGCTGGGACGAAGCGATCAAGATCGTCACCGACGAGATCAAACGGCAGAAGCGCGAATACGGCCCCGGCGCCATCACCTTCTCGCACGGCTCGCATCATACCTGGGGCAACATCGGCTATTACCTCTCGGCGCTGTTCCGCTTCGCGAATGCAGTCGGCATGACGCGCATCCATCACAATCCGGATTCATGGGAGGGCTGGTACTGGGGCGCGGTCCACCATTGGGGCCATACGCTGCGCGTCGGCCAGTCCGAGACCTATGGCACCGTCGAAGATTGCCTGCAGAACTGCGACATGATCGTGCACTGGGCCGCCGATCCCGAATCGACGTCGGGCTCCTACGGCGCCCAGGAAGGCACCACCCGGCGGCAGTGGCTGAAAGATCCCAAACTCGGCATCAAGATCGTCCACGTCGACCCGTACTACAACGCCTCGGCGCAGTTCCTGCCCGGCAAGTGGTTCGCGCCCAAGCCCACCACTTCGGTCGCAATGGCGATGGCGATCGCCTACGTGTGGATCAAGGAAGGCCTGTACGACAAGGAGTACGTGAAGACCCACACAATCGGCTTCGACAAATGGAAGGCGTATCTCGTCGGCGACGAGGACGGCATCCCCAAAACGCCCGAGTGGCAGGAGAAGGAAACCGGCGTGCCGGCGCGCGACGTGCGGGCGCTGGCGCGCGAGTGGGGGAAAAAGCGCGTCTATCTCGCGCCCGGCGGCTGGGGCAATGGCCACGGCGGCGCCTGCCGCAATCAGACCGGTATCCAATGGGCGCGCGTCATGGTGTGCCTCGTCGCCATGCAGGGGCTGGGCAAACCCGGCATCAACATGGGCAACCTGCAATGGGGCACGCCGCTCGATTTTAATTTCTATTTCCCCGGCTACGCGGACGGCGGCATGTCGGGCGATCTGGAAAACACGTCGATGCCGGTTGAGCTGTATCAGCGCATGCCGCAGCTGCCGACAATGAACTCGAACGGCCAGCGCATCCCCCGCATCTTCGTTCCGGAAGCCATCACGGAAGGAAAAGCCGAAGGTTATCCATGGGTCGGCAAGTCGATCGAACACCAGTTCGCGCGCTTCGGCTATCCGGCGCCCGGGCATTCGCCGGTGCACATGCTTTACAAATACGGCGGCTCGATTCTCTCGACGATGAACAACACCAATCGCTGGGTGAAAATGTACCAGTCGCCGAACCTGGAATTCGTCGTCAACCAGTCGATCTGGAACGAGGGCGAGGCCAAGTTTGCCGACATCCTGCTGCCGGCCTGCACCAATTTCGAGCGCACCGACATCTCCGAATGGGCTGGGCTTGGCGGCTACGGCCATCACGGCCAGCAGCAGCTCAATCACCGCATGATCGTGTTCCAGGCGCCGGCCATCAAGCCGATGGGCGAATCGAAGTCCGACTTCTGGATTTTCAATGAACTGTCCAAGCCGCTCGGGCTCGCCAACTATTTCTCCGAAGGCATCAACGAGATCGACTGGGTCAAGCGCGTGTTTCTTGCCTCCGATCTGCCCAAGCGCATCTCGTGGAAGAAGTTCCTCAAGCGCGGCTACTACGTGATCCCAGCCGAAAAGGAGAAATTGCGCGCGCCGGTATCATTCCGCTGGTTCTACGAGAACCGCAAGAAGAACGTCCCGGAGGCGCAGCCGCTGCCGTCGGATTACACGGAGGAGTATTTGCGCGGGCTGCAGACCCAGTCCGGCAAGCTCGAATTCGAGTGCAATTCGCTCAAGCGCTTCAACGATCCCGAGCGGCCCCCGATCGTCAAATACGAACCCTCCTGGGAGGGTGCGCATTCGGGCGAGCTGTTCGAGCGCTATCCGCTGCAGCTTCTCACCCCGCACTGCAAATACTCGTTCCACACCCAGGGCGACGGCAAGGACTCGTTCCTGCTCAACATTGAGGACCACCGCGTCAAGGTCGACGGCTACTATTACTGGATCGTGCGGCTCAATGCCGAGGATGCCAAGGACCGCGGCATCGCCAAGCATGATCTGGTCAAGGTATTCAACGATCGCGGCGCCGTAATCTGCGCGGCGCTGCCGACGCAGCGGTTGCCCCGCGGCGTCGCCCATGGCTATGAGTCGTCGGCGGTCTACGATCCGATGGGCGAGCCGGGAAAATCAGTCGATCGCGGCGGCTGCCTCAACCTCCTCACGCCCGAGCGGACCCAGACCAAGACCACACACTCGCTGGCCGGTTCGAATTCGCTGGTGCAGATCGAAGTGTGGGACGGCCGCATCGAACACATGTCGGCCACCTTCGCGGCGATGGAGAAGGACAAGGAAATCAAGCGCACGCTCAAGGAAGCGCAGCTCGTGCCGGCGAAATGACAACGGCGAATTGTGAATAGTTAGTAGCGAATAGGGAGAAAGCGGCGGTAGGATAGTGAAAAGCGGAGGGGCAAACCTATTCGCTATTCGCCATTCGCCATTCGCTTGCGTGCCAATGCCCAAATGGAACCTGATCATCGACGTGGCCGAGTGCACCAACTGCAATCTGTGCACGCTGGCCGCCATGGACGAATATGTCGGCAACGACTGGCCGGGCTATTCGGCGCCGATGCCGCGCCACGGCCACAAGTGGATCAATATTCTGCAGAAGGAGCGCGGGCAGGTGCCGATGATCGACATCGCCTACGTTCCGACCATGTGCAATCACTGCGACGACGCACCCTGCATGAAGGCGGACAAGTCAGGCGCCATCAGGAAACGTTCCGACGGCATCGTCATCATCGATCCGATCAAGGCCAAGGGGCAAAAACAACTGGTCGACGCCTGCCCCTATGGCCACATCTGGTGGAACGAAGACTTGCAGCTGCCCCAGGCTTGGACGTTCGACGCACATCTCATCGACCAGGGCTGGCAGCAGACGCGCGGCCAGCAATCCTGCCCGACCGGCGCGATGCGCGCCGTCAAGGTCGAGGACGAGGAAATGGCGCGGATGGCGCGGGAGCAGAATCTCGAAGTGATGAAGCCTGAACTTGGCTCGAAGCCGCGCGTCTATTACCGCAATCTCTGGCGCTACTCGAAGTGCTTCATCAGCGGCTCGGTGTCCGAGGGAAAGGACGGCGTGATCGATTGCGTCGAGGGCGCAAGCGTGCAACTCCTGAAAGACGGCACGTCGGTCGCGGTGACGACTACGGACAATTACGGCGATTTCAAATTCGATCGTCTCGACGAGAATTCCGGCCGCTACACGGTGCAGATTTTCTCCAGTGGCCGGTCGAAGACCATCGAAGCCAACCTCGGCGTCAGCATCAATCTGGGCGAGATCAGGCTGTAGGCAGCGCAGCCCTTGCGGCGCTCCGTTCGCGCGCCTCATCGGCGCATTTGGCGGCATGAACCTCACGGTTGATCATCTGCAAGTTCAGCAGGCCCCAATAGTCGAGCAATTTCGGCCACGGTGTGTCGCGCAATTCGCTCCACACCCGGAACAGCGGCACGCGATGATCGACTTCGGCGTTCTTCCAAAGCCGCCCGCCGCTCTGCACGCAACGCCGCGCTTGCACGCGCCGAAGGAGCCGCGCTTCGCCGCTCGGCGCGTTCCAGAACTGCCACGCGGTGACGCAAGCGCAATGCCAGGTCGCATTCTTGTTCGGACCGGCATTCCACAGATCGAGGTGCCAACCGAAACGGTACACGGCCTGCCCGCACACGCAGCAAAAACCCGGACCGCGTGCGTGGGCGCGCTCACGATACGGCGCGGGCGGCGCGCGGAAGGCCGCCGGCAGGCCGCTGTTGCGGCCGCCGAGCCGCCATGTCCAGCCGTCCGGCGCGCCGCTTTTTGCCGCCAGCGCGCGTGCCAAGCGATCGGCGCGCAGCGGATGCGCGCGCCAGTAGCCGTCGATGGCGAGCCGCGGCGTCGGCGGCACAAACGGCCGGCCGAGCGCGCGCAACAAGACCGCGGGCGGAAAAATATCGGGCAGCGCGCGGTTGAGCCGCGCGATCGCCTGCCGGTTACGCTCCGCCCGTTCGTCCTGCCACCGCGACATGATGGAACCCCCACCTGCGCATATTGGTGTCATAAAGGCCCTAAGCCTTCGTGACCGCGCCGTGGTACGGTCCGGCCGGAGGGATCGGGCGAGGACATCCAAATGAAACCATGGTTCGGCGCTGGACTGGCGCTGGTATCGCTTTGTGGCGCGGCGGCCGCCCAGTCGGCGTCGTATCCGCAACGGCCCATCACCATCGTGGTGACGGCGGCGCCCGGCGGCGTCACCGATGTTACGGCACGCGCGCTTGGGCAGGGACTTACCCAGGCGTGGGGCCAGCCCGTCGTCGTCGAAAACAAAGGCGGCGGCGCCCACATCGTCGGCGCCGAAGCTGTCGCCAAGGCGGCGCCCGACGGCTACACGCTGATGGTCGCCGAGGCCGGCACTTTCACCATCAACCCGGTGATCTATCCGCCCGGCAAGCTCCCATACGACACCAATACGGCGTTCGTGCCGATCAGCGGGCTTGTCCGCATCAATCAGGCGCTGCTCGCCAAGAAGTCGTTGCCGGCCGACAATGCGGCGCAGCTGATCACGCTGGCCAAACAGAAGCCGGGTCAACTCACTTTCGGTACGGCCGGGCTTGGCTCGGCACCGCACATGAACATCGAGCTGTTCGAGAACATGGCGGGCGTGAAATTCACGCCGGTGCACTACCGCGGCGCCGTGCCGGCGCTCAACGATGTGCGCAGCGGCACCGTCGATCTGATGTCGGTCAGCGTCAGTCTGGCGCTGCCGCCCTATCGGGCGGGACAGATCAAAATTCTCGGCATCGGCAGTGCCAAGCGGCTGCCGCAGGCCGCCGACATCCCGACTGTCGCCGAAACCGGACTGCCCGGCTACGAGGCGGTGACGTGGTTCGGCCTGTTCGGCCCTGCCGGCATGCCGCATGACCTCGTCACGAAATTGAACGCCGAAGTCCACCACATTTTTGAGGATCCGGCGTTCCGCAAACGCTTCCTTGACCCACAGATGTTCGACTCGATGCCGGGCACGCCGGAGGAGTTTGCAGCGTTTGTCAAAACCGACCAGGCGAAATGGGCGAAGGTCATCCACGATCGCGCCATCAAGATGGAATGACCGCCGCGAAGGCAGCCAACGAGCGGCCGACCAAACAAGGGGGGAAATTCATGAGGACGGCGATTTTGGCGCTGCTGATCGGCTTGTCGCCGATCGCCGCCGCTGCGGCCGAGGGGCCCGGCTGGGCCTTTCCGGTCACCGACAAGGTCCAGCCGAAGACGACGCCCGACGACGGCAAGCCGAAGACCGCACCAGGCAGCGACAAGACCTACACACGCAAAGAAATCAATGACCTGTTCAATCCGCCGGACTGGTACCCCGGCATGCATCCGCCGATGCCGCAGGTTGTCGCTCACGGCAACGCTCCGAACGTCCGCGCTTGCGGCGCCTGCCATTTGCCGACCGGCACCGGCCACGACGAATCGGCCTACGTCGCCGCGCTTCCGGCCCGCTACACGGTCGAGCAGATGGCCGCCTATAAGAGCGGCGCTCGCAAGGGCTCCGGCTCGATGACGACAATCGCCAAATCGATCACGCCCGATGAAATTCACGCAGCCGCCGACTATTTCGCGGCGCTCAAGCCGCGCAAATGGATTCGCGTGGTGGAGACCGACACGGTGCCGAAGACGTATGTGGGGCCGGGCAACAAGCGGCTGCGGCTGCCTGACGGCGCCAGCGAGCCGATCGGCAACCGCATCATCGAGATTCCCGAAAACGAGGAGGTCGTCCTCAATCGCGATCCGCGGCTTGGCTTCGTCGCCTTCGTGCCCAAGGGTAGTATCGCCAAGGGCAAGGCGCTGGCGGAAGGTGGCGGCGGCAAAACGATCGCGTGCGCGATCTGCCACGGGCCGGCGCTGCAGGGGCTCGGCGACGTGCCGCCGATCAGCGGCCGCCAGGCGACCTATGTGGTCCGCCAGCTGTTCATGATCCAGAACGGCGACCGCTCCGGCTCATCCGTCGCGCTGATGCAGCAGGTGGTGAAAGACCTTACCGTCGACGACATGCTGGCGCTCGCCGCTTACACCGCTTCGCGCGAGCCTTGATGCGCTGATTTATCCCTCCGCTGATTTTCGGGTGGTGGGAATTCATTCATTGCCCGTCCCTGGGCCGACAAAGCGCTCGCGAATTCGCGCCAGCAACTGATCTCGCAGATCGCGGTAGGCGTCGAGCCGCTGCGAGCGGCTGCCTTCAACAGCACTCGGGTCAGGGGTTGGCCAGTATTCCACGTCGACTGCGCTGGTGCGGGTCAGTTCGAGCGCGCGGTGATGCGCCTGCGGCGTGAGCGTGACGATCAGATCGAAATTGAGTCCTTCCCCGTCTTCCAGTTCCTCGAAGGTAGCGGGTTTGTGCCGCGCTATGTCGACGCCGATCTCATCCATGACGGCGACCGCGAACGGATCGAGCTCGCCTTTGCGCACGCCCGCCGAGTTGACATAGATCGAGCGGCCGAAGATCTGCGTAAACAACGCGGCCGCCATCGGCGAACGCACAGCGTTGAGGCCGCAGGCGAACAATACCGCCAAGGGCCGCGACGGCTGGCCTGCCGGCGTCGCCGGACTGCTCACCCCTTCCAATGCAACACCGTGATCAGCGTGAACAGGCGACGCGCCGTGTCGAAATCGATATCGACCTTGCGCTTTAGCCGCTCCATGACAATGTGGGAGGCTTCGTCGTGCAGCGCGCGCCGCCCCATGTCGAGGGCCTCGATGCGATCCGGCGTCGCGGTACGGATCGCCGCGTAATAGCTGTCACATACCGTAAAATAATCCTTCACGATGCGGCGGAACGGCGCCAGCGACAGCATGTGGGCGATCAGCGGCGTACCGTCGGTGCGCCGAATGTCAAACACCAGCCGGTTGCCCGAAATGCCGAGCTGCAGCGCATAGGGTCCACCGTCGTCGCCGGCCGGCCGGAATACATTCTCGGCGATCAGATCGTAGATCGCGACGGCGCGTTCGTGCTCGATCTCGCGGCTCGACCGGCCGATCGAAGCCTCGTCAAGCGTGACGGCGGCGAGACGCCCTGCTCGGTCTTTGCGAGGAGCGCGCGCCATCGGGGACGCGCCCTAACGGTTGAGCCGGATGGAGATAGAACGGGCGTGGGCATCGAGTCCTTCGGCCGCCCCAAGCGCCATGGCGGCGCCGCCGAGCGCGCGCAATTGGTCCGGCCCGCATTTGAGTAACGAGGTACGCTTCATGAAATCGAGCACACCGAGACCGGAAGAGAAACGAGCCGAGCGCGCGGTCGGCAGCACGTGATTGGAGCCGGCGACGTAGTCGCCGATCGCTTCCGGCGTGTGCGCGCCGATGAAAATCGCACCGGCGTTGCGAATGCGCGGCACCAGCGCCTCGGCGTCGGCGGTTGCGATTTCCAGATGTTCGGGCGCGATCGCATCAATGAGCGGCAGCGCCTCGTCGAAGCTGCGCACCATGATCAGGCCGCCAAAGTCCCGCCATGACGCGCCGGCGACTTTCTGGCGCGGCAAGTGCGCCAACTGGCCTTCGACGGCGCGTTCCACCGCATCGGCCAACGATTTGCTGTCGGTGATCAGGATAGCCTGCGCACTGGCATCGTGTTCGGCCTGGGCCAGCAGGTCGGCGGCGATCCAGTCGGTGTTGCCGGTCTCATCCGCGATGATCAGCACCTCGGAAGGGCCGGCGATCATATCAATTCCGACTTTGCCGAACACGATGCGCTTGGCCGCCGCCACATAGGCATTGCCGGGACCGACGATCTTGGCGACCGGCGCGATGGAGTCGGTGCCGTACGCCAGGGCCGCTACCGCCTGGGCGCCGCCAATGCGAAAAATCTCATCGACGCCGGCGAGCTTGGCGGCGGCCAACACCAGGGGATTGAGCGCTCCGCCGGGCGCCGGCACCACCATGGCGAGCCGCGGCACGCCCGCGACTTTGGCGGGAACCGCATTCATCAGCACCGACGACGGATACGCCGCGGTGCCACCCGGCACGTAAAGGCCGACCGCTTCGATCGCGGTCCAGCGGGAGCCAAGTTCAACGCCGAGCGCATCGGTAAAGCTGTCGTCGCGCGGGAGTTGGCGGCGGTGGTAAATTTCGATGCGGTCGCGGGCGAGTTCGAGCGCCGCAAGCGTTTCGCGCGCGCAGGCATTCTGGGCCGCCGCGATTTCGCCCTGTGTCACTTTCAGCCCGACGCGGTCGAGATCGAGCCGATCGAACTTAAGGGTAAATTCCTTGAGCGCCGCGTCGCCGCGCGCCGCAACGGCATCAACGATAGCGCGCACCGTCGCCTCGACGTCGGCTGAGGTCTCACGCTTGGTGGCCAGAAAGGCGCGAAACGCTTGTGCAAAGTCAGCGGAACGCGTGTCGAGGCGAATTGCCATGCTGTCGTCCTGTTTGGTCGGCTCACGCCTAGCAGCACTCTCTTATTATAACAATTCTAATGTTGGCGTTTTAATTTGACAAAAAGCGCCTTACTGCCCAACTCCTTAGATGATCCATCGATCAGAGCGCATCGGTTGGCCATGAGCAAACGGAAGATCATTATCGCCGGTTTCGCCGCGTTGTTCGCGGCGACCCTGGGTTTGGCCGCGCACACCGCCCGCGCGGACGACGCTGTCTCCATCTCACTGACCATCAAGAACCACCAGTTCGACCCTGCCGAGACGCACGCGCCCGCGGGAAAACAGATCGTCTTTCACGTCAAGAACCTCAACGACATCGTGTCCGAATTCGAAAGCAGCGACCTGCATTTTGAAAAGATCGTGCCTGCGGGCAGCGAAGCCGTGGTCTATGTTCGGCCGCTCAAGCCGGGGCGATACAATTACTACGATGATTTCCACCATGCCACGCAGGGTTATCTGGTGGTGCCGTGAGCTTGGTGCGGCAAACATGGGCGGCGAATCCTATAAGCATCGCGCAATGAGGTCTCCGTGCTCGCGTCGCTGTTGATCGTCTTTCGTGAAGTGTTCGAGGCCGGACTGATCGTCGGCATCGTCATGGCGGTGACCGCCGGCGTCGCGCGTCGCGGCCTGTGGGTGGCGGGGGGCGTCACGGCCGGCGTGTTCGGCGCCTGTCTCGTGGCGTTATTCACCAGCGGCCTGTCGTCGCTGTTCGGCGGCAGCGGCCAGGAAGTGTTCAATGCCGGCATTTTGAGCTTCGCCGTCGTCATGCTGACCTGGCACAACGTGTGGATGGCGCGCCACGGCCGCGAGCTTGCCGCCGAGCTCCAGGCCGCCGGCGAAGCCGTGGTTGCCGGCTCGAAATCGCTGGCCGCGCTCGCCATCGTAGTGGCGATTGCGGTGTTACGCGAGGGCTCCGAAGTCGTGCTGTTCCTTTACGGTGTCGCGGCGGCGCAAGGCGGCGCCAGCTGGGGCATGGTGGGCGGCGGCTTTGTCGGGCTTATTCTCGGCTCGCTGGTGTGCCTCGCGACCTATCTGGGCCTTGTCACCATTCCGACGCGCTATCTGTTCGGCGTCACCAGTACGCTGATCGCCTTCCTGGCAGCGGGGCTTGCCGCGCAGGCTATCGCGTTCCTGCAACAGGCCAACATCCTGACCGCATATGATGCGACGGTATGGGACACATCCTGGATTCTCAGCGATTCCAGCTACCTCGGCCGCGCTTTGCATACGCTGATAGGCTACATCGACCAGCCGACCGGAATGCAGCTCATCGTCTACGTGGCGACGCTGGTGACGATCGCGGTGCTGATGAAACTGTTTTCCGCGCCAGCGGCGCGTCAGCCGCGGACAGCGTGACGGCAGCTCTGCCGCGCGGCTATGCGGTCATTGGCCCGGCGGCAAAATGGTTCGGGCAGCCATCGGCCACAAAAATCTCGCCAAGGTCGGCAAGCTCAGCCTCAAGGCATTCGACCTCAAGACGAATGACACCGCCGCCCGAGAACGTCATGGTGACGATGCCGGCAGGCGCATCTTGCGCCTCGAATTCGACCGCCAGCAGATTGAGCTGCGCGTTCTTGTTCGCTTGATCGAGATCGCGGCACTTGCAGCCGAGAACACGCTCGAAACGCAGCGCCGTGCGGCACCGCCGGTAATCCGACTTGCCCGCCGGTCTGGCGTCGGCGGCGGCGATCCAGTCGAAGCGGCTGAGTCCCATCACGAAACGATGCTCGCGCGGCTGCCAGAAAATGTCGGCCACTCGCACCAGGGCATCCTGCAGATGCGCCGACACAACTTCGATGTCGTCGCGATCGAGCGCGACGAGTCTGAGCTCATCAATGGTCCCGTTCATCCGCGGACGCTTCCCGGTTTCGCCTGCCGGAAAGCTAGGAACGGCGTCGCCTAGCCGCAAGCCCTTGACGAAGAGCTAAAACGCGGCACAGGCCGACTGAACGATGACCCCGACTGACTGTTGCTGGAATTGCCGCTTATAGGCCGCGACGATTGCCTCAAGGCGCGCCTGATCGTCCGGATGGCCGGGCAGCACGACCATGACGAGCTCGCTGGGCTCGCGCACGATCCTGCCTGTGCTGCGGTCGCGCCACTGCCCGAGCGCTTTCACGACGGTGAGGCCGTCGGGGAAGCGCGGCGTAACTTCGCGCGCGAGAAAACGCCGCCAGGCCGCTTCGCTTACGCCGATGCGCCGACCGATGTCGCGGCCGAACGTCAACTCGGCCATCAGTTTTGCCTGCTGACCGGCATGGCAGGCGGGTGCCGGGGTCTCCGCCGCAAGCGCCCTCGAGCCGCCAGCCAACAACACTATGATGAGGAGAACAGGTCGAAGGCCGCGCATGCGGACCCCGGTACCGCTCACGGCTCGCCGGGCGGGAAGGGCCGGCCGCCGCGTCGCACGATCTCGTCGATCGTCGTGCGCCCCGCGGCGGATGCCCACAGCACCATGGCCGCCGCGGCACCAAAAAAGCAGCTAAGAACAATAAAAAGCATGAAGTCCGCTCCTTTGCTCATTGTAGCGCGCGGACGTTGATCATTCGTTAGCCGCGGCGTACGCGGCCCATCTCGTGGTCCTATTTTGTTGCAAACAAGCCACGGACAGGCCTTGGAGGCGAAGCAAGGGTGCAAAATGGCTCGTTATCTGATCGAGAAGCAGGCCGGCCACAACCGGAAGCACCGTTCATCTGCGGCAATACCGTCCAGGAAAAGTACACAGGATGTATTTGCTTCGGCGCTCATATCTTGTTAAGGAGAACCTAACAAAATCGCAACCAGGCAGACTTCCGGGGTGACTTGAAAGGTAACGTGACTACAACAAACACATTTTTGCATCGTGTTCCACTTTTCTTCCGCTCCCGCAAGGGATACAAACTCACCGCATTTGAAAGGGAGGCTCTATGGCTAAGAGGACAAAGAAGCGTCGCGGGTGGACTTCAGTTGAAGTCCGTGAACTGAAAGCGATGGCGAAGAGGAAGACCCCTGCTTCGAGAATCGCCAAGAAGCTGAAGCGGACCGAAGGCGCGACGCGCCAGAAGGCGTTCAGCATCGGGCTCTCGCTCGATTCCCGTTCCTGATCTTTACCAGCGATTCAATTCCAACCTCACAGCACCGGCCGCTGCTATTCCAGGCAGCGGCTGGTGTTGCGCGTGCGCACGGCCGTACGGACGGGCGCGGCATGTTTGAGGCTATGGCTGAACATTGATGCCGCGTTTATTAGGAATAATATCTTGCGGCGTCGCGCCACCCGACGCAATTCCCACACCGCGCGCTGCTGGTTATTTTGGCGCGAACCGACGTAAGCTAATGGACACTTGATCAAGGGACTGACGAGATGGCCGCAATCGTCGCTGGGTTCGGCATGCCACACAACCCCGGCGCACCCGCACTGGCCGCGCGCGAAGGACCGCAGGGCGAGACTGCGCGCCATTATGCCGAGATGGCCAAGCATCTTAAGACAATCGCACCCGACGTGCTGATCGTCTTCACCGACGATCACTTCAATACGTTTTTCCTGGATAATTTTCCGACCTTCGCGATCGGTATCGCCGACACGACCTCCGGCCCAAACGATCAAACGCCGATGCCCCGCTATGAGGTCGCGGTACCGGGCGACCTCGCAACACATATCCGCAGTGCGGCGATTGCTCACGGCTTCGACATTTCACTGGTACAAGACTTCGAGGTCGACCACGCCGTCATGGTGCCGCTGCACTTTCTGACGCCCGACATGAGAATTCCCGTGCTGCCCATTTTCATCAATTGCCTGGCTCCGCCGTTGCCGAGCGCACAACGCTGCTTTGCGCTTGGTGAGGCGGTGCGCGATGCCGTCGCATCATGGCCTCAGCCCCTGCGCGTGGCGGCGATTGGCAGCGGCAGCTTCTCGCTGGAGATCGGCGGCCCGAAAATCCCGGTCGGCAACCGCGCTGCCTGCACGCCCGACCCCCAATGGGCGCAGCACGTGCAAGAACTGCTCAGTGAAAGGCGTATCAATGACCTGATTGGCGAGGCGACCACGGCACGCATGCTGCAAGCCGGCAACATCGGGGGCGAACTGCTCAACTGGATTGCGCTGCTCGGCACCATCGGCACGCACAAGCCCATTACGGTGCTGCCGCAAAACGATCACGGCCAGGCCTTTGTGGCATGGCGGTTGAATTGAGACAGGCCATGAGCGTCTACGCCGTCAATAAAATCTGCCGTGACGCGCTGCACGATCTGGCGTTTCGCGAGGCGGTCAAGCGCGACCCGGCGGCCGCAATCGCCGCGCGGAATCTCACCGACGAGGAACGCAAGGCGCTGCTCACAGGCGACGTGCCCTGGCTCTACGACCACGGCTGCCACCCGTTCCTCATGTCATACTTGACGCGCTGGGACCTGTTCGGGCTCAGCCCCGCCGTCTACACTAAACGGATCCAAAACGCGCACGACGCGCGCGATTGACCGGGGCGCGAGCCGGGCTGAACGCAACGCGATCATTTCTCCTGATTCCGATAGGCATCGATGATTTCCGATCCGGTCGCGAACCAGACGTTGCCGTGCGCGGCGATGTACGACAGCGCCCGGTCGAGCGTGCGGATGCGGTGCGCGGCGCCGATCAAGAACGGGTGCAACGCGATCGCCATGACGCGGGCGTTCTTCGCACCCTCCTCGTAGAGCACGTCGAACGTCTCGCAAATGCGGCGATAGAACTCATCGATGCCGATGCTCGGCATATTGAACAGCGGCATGTCGTTCAGCTCGATCGAATAGGGAATCGAGTAAAGCCCGTTGTTCATGCGGTAGGGCAGATCGTCGTTCACCCAGTCGCACACATAATCGACGCCGTGTTCGCGCAGCAGATCGAGGGTGTGCCAGGTTTCGCTCAGTCCCGGACCGAGCCAGCCGCGCATTTTCTGACCCCATTGCTCGATCACGGCGCGGGCTTCGGCGATGACGGCGATCTCCTTGTCCTTGGACAGGCCTGTCAGCAGTACGGAGTTGGTCAGCCCGTGGCCCATCAATTCCCATTTCAGCCGCGCCGCCTCCTCCATGATACGCGGATAATAGCTTCCGACCTCGCCGTTGAGCGCGACCGTGCCGCGCACGTCGTGCTTGGCGAGCGTCTCCATGATCCGCCACACTCCGACGCGGTTACCGTAGTCGCGGCGCGAGTGGTTGCGGATGTCGGGCGCCTGGGCGCCGATCTCGATATGGAAATGTTCGATGTTGGGGATCACCCACACGGCGACACGCGCACCGTTCGGCCACGTGATACGCGGGCGATCGATGATTGCCTGATAGGGGAAAAGTGCAAACGGGTCCGTATTCATGTCGGTACTCATGGCCGCCTCCGGGCGATCTGACTTAAGGCGCTTTCGCCGGCCTGGCGCTGGCGCCGATCGGCGGCAACAGCGGCAAGACGTGCTTGGCAAAGTTATCGATGCCGGACAGCATCGGATGAAAATTCAACAGGAACAATCCTATCCCGATCTCTTCATATTGCCGCATGCGTTTGGCGATCAGGTCCGGAGTCCCGACCAGGCAGGCGCCAAGACCGCGCGCTGCGGTCGACGAGACGCGATCGCGCTGGCCGTAGCGCTCAAGTTCGTCGGCGCACGCCTGCGCTTCCGCGAGTGTGTCGGCACAGCTGATATGCGCGCTCATGCCGAACGCCAGCGTGCGGCCGAGTTCCTTGGCGCGCTGCGCGAGATCGGAAACATCCTTGCGGATCATCGCAAAGCTTTCGTCGAAACGGCGATAGTCGGCCTGATAATTGACGAACCACAAGTCGCAGTGCTCGGCGATCACGTCCTTGCCGGAATCTGTGCGGCTTGCGGTGTAAATCGGTGGATGCGGCAGGCGCACCGGCTTCTGCGGCAGGGTCGCATCGTCGGCGCGGAAAAATTCACCGCTGAAGGTGAAATGATCCTCGGTCCAAAGACCTTTGAGCACCCGGACGAATTCGCTCATGCGATTGTAACGGGCCTCGGACGAGGCAATCCAGCCGCCGTTGCTGAACAGCTCGAACTCCTTCTGGTACCAGCCATTGACGACATTGATGACAAAGCGGCCGCCAGTGATCCGATCGAGCGTCGCACCCATCTTGGCGGCGAGCTGCGGCGTGATCATGCCGGGATAGATGGCGGGCATGATCTGAATGGTCTTGGTGCGGGCGGCGAGCGCCGCTGTCAGCATCCAGGCTTCGAGATCGGGGCCGAGCAGGCGCTCAGCGATCAAGGTGATGTCAAAGCCTAAGGCCTCGCCTTTCAACACCACGTCGAGCGCGAACTGGAAGGATTTGTCGGCGCTGTAGTCGCCGCGCACGCCCACCTGCCGGACACCGTCCGCCATGGCCGGCTCCGACATGATCGTGTGCGGCAGCGGTGTCCAAATTCCCAGTCGCATCGATTGGCTCCGGACTGACGCCGAATAGTCCTCGACCCGTCAGGCCGGCGCAAGCCTGCCGCGTATGCGCGCGATGCTGCACACGACTGCAAAACGGCTATCTATTCGGGCTGCTCCCATTATGATGCGAAAAGTCCTCTCCTTCGCCGGGTGCTCAATAACCATGACCCTGATTCTGTCTAACGACGACGTCGCTAAGCTGCTTAAGATGCCGGACTGCATCGTGGTCCTGGAAGAGGCATATCGGGAGCTCGCCGAAGGCCGCGGGGTTTCGCGCACGCGCTCTGATTGCATTACACCGACATCGGGACGCGAGGATGCGCTTTACAGCCTCAAGTCGATGGACGGCGTCATCCCCAAGCTCGGAGTCGGCGCGGTCCGCATCAATTCCGACATCGTTAGCTGGCCGAAACGCGGCAACAATATCCGGCGCGAAAAGGTGCCGGCGGCGCCGGGCGCGCGCTACGTCGGGCTGGTACTGTTGTTCTCGACCGAGAACGGCGAGCCACTCGCAATCTTTCCCGATGGCGTCATGCAGCGCATGCGGGTCGGCGCCGCCAACGGGCTCGGCGCCAAATACCTGGCGCGCAAGGATGCCAAGACTGTCGGCATTCTCGGTTCTGGCTGGCAGGCCGGCGCACAGCTCATGGCGGTCTGCGCGGTTCGCCCGATCGAGACGATCCGGTGCTTTTCGCCCAACGCGGCCAACCGCGAAGCGTTTGCGGCGGAGATGAGCAACCTGCTCGGCGTCACGGTCACGCCGGTGGCAAGTCCGGAGGACGCCATCAAGGGTGCCGACATCGCCATGTGCGGCACCAATACGCTCGATCCGGTGTTCTTTGCGCACTGGGTCGAGGCTGGGATGCATCTCAGCTCAATCAAGCGTCCCGAAATCGAACCCGATGCCATCAAGCGCGCCGACCGCGTCATCATCCATACAAACGACGCAACCCCGATTCACGTCCTGACCAAGGATCTCGTCGTGCCTGAGAAAGCCGATGGCCGCGGCTGGGAGGTGGCCGAGGAAATCGACTTCGACGAGCTGCCGACATTACCCGATCTGATCGTCGGCCGCGTCGATGGCCGTCGCTCCGACCGCGAGATCACCTGCTTCATTAACAATATCGGGCTTGGCTATCAGTTTGCTGCGGCCGGCTCGCTGCTGTACCGCAAGGCCAAGGAGCTCGGCGCCGGCCACGACCTGCCGACCGACTGGTTCACCGAAGACGTTCACCCGTAGCTTATTGCGCCTCCATGAGGATGGCGGTTAGTGCGCATTCTGCGCTATTGCGGCCGCCGCGGGTCCGGACGCTGTCGGCCAGCGCTCATGGGTCAGCGGCACGATCATATGCACGGTCAACCCCGCACGATTGAAAGTCCGCGTGACCTCGCCGTTTAATTGCCGTTCGATCAAAAGGGTCATCAGCCGGGAGCCGAAGCCGAGGCGCCGCGGCCGTCGCGCCGGCGGACCGTTTTTCTCGATCCAATCGAGCCCGAGTGTGAGACCGCGCTCGGTGCGGCTCACGGTCCAGTTCAATTCCAAACGCCCCGCGGGACGCGATAGACTGCCATGCTTGACCGCATTAGCCAGAAGCTCATGCACCGCAGCGCTGAGATTGAAAACCAGATCGGGCTCAAGCTCGACATTCTGCCCGCTGAACGAAATGCGGTCGAGGTAGGGCCCGAGCAGAGTATTCAACAGGTCCATGATCGGCACTGGGCTGCCGCCACCCTCGGTTACGAGCCGCTGCGCGTCCGCAAGCGCCAGCACGCGCGCCCGATACTTCTCCGACAGCTCGGCAACGCTACGCGATGTGCGTGCAGTCTGCGAGAATAACGCCAGCAGTTGCGAGAACAGATTGCCCGACCGATGGCGCATGTCGCGGATCATCAGCTCATGACGCGTTTCGAGCTGGCGGCACGCGATCGCGCCAGCGAGCAGATTGGCGACGGCGGCGAGAAAGGCGGTGTCTTGCGCGTCGAAGCGCCGCGGTGTTTTCGTGCAGACGCCCAAAATGCCGTAGGATCGATCATTGCGGCCGGTGATCGTCACGTTCACGCCAGAGACGCAGGCATGATCGTAAATATACGGATCGATGCTAAACCGCGTCTCCTGGCCGAAATCCGTGACGACGACCGGTGCCGGCGAAGCCAGCGTATAATGGGCATAGCTTCCCTCCGCAGTGGAGGCGATTATCGTGCCGATGCTGTCGGAGTTCCATCCGAAGCCGGCGCGCAGCAGAAGCTCTGTATTGCCAGGGAGGAGCTCCAGAATTTTCACGAAATCGACGGACAGCGTGACTGCAACCGTACTGACAGTGTCGGCGAGAAGCCGCTCGAGATCGCGCTCCGCCAGCGCGCGCTCGCCGAGCCGCGCCAGCGCTTCCTGCTGCCTGATGCGGCGGCGCAACTCCGCCTGCAGGCACCCACGGTCCGCTTCTGCTCCCTTTCTGTGCTGACCACCTTGATCCGGCGCTATGGGCATTTGGCGGTTGGGCAAGACCATTTTGACTCACTAACTGGCAAACCGCCGCCCACGGGCAGCGAAAGGCACCAATGAAAACGGCCGAAGCGCAATCGGGTTGCGCTTCGGCCGCAAGATCGAAACCTTAATGGATAACTTCGGCTGGACTGCTCCGTCCGGCTGCAACCACAGCTGTCAGTAAACTCCGCCGAAGGCATTCGTGCCGCTCAATGCCGTCTGCGACATCATGGGCATGACGGCATGCCGCGCTGGAGCCACCGGCACGCTGATATCAATCTGGGCGGCGGCGATCTGCCGCGAATGCGCGACAGGCAGAACAATCACTTTGGCGCCGACGCCGACGCGGCTGTAGAGGTCTTCCACATCCTCGTTGCGTAAGCGGATACAGCCGCTCGACATGTGCTTGCCGATCGAGCTCGGATCGTTTGTGCCGTGGATGCGGTAATCGGTATGGCCAAGATACATGGCGCGAGCACCGAGCGGGTTACCCGGGCCGCCGCCGATCCAGCGCGGTAAATACGGCTGACGAGCGACCATGGCCGGCGGCGGTGTCCAATCCGGCCATTCGGCCTTGCGGGTGATTCTTTCCACCCCCGACCACTCGAAGCCTTCGCGGCCGACGCCGATGCCGTAGCGCATGGCCTTGCCGCTGCCGAGAGTCAGATAAAGAAACGTATGCGCGGGATCGATGATGATGGTTCCGGCCTGCTCGTTGCCCGAATACGCCACCACTTGGCGCTGCAACTCGGGCCGCGGGGCGACGGGCGAGATTTGATCGTTCGTGTCGACCGACTGGTAAACCGGAGCCGACGGATCGCTCTGGCCGTATCTGAAACTCTGCGCTTGCGCCGGGGCAGCTGCCACCGTCACGACACCAACAAACAACATTGCGCCGTACAGCCGCGGTGAGATTTTTGCCGACATCGGAGACACCCCGTGTTTGATCTATCCACCCAATCGCGCAAATCGATTAAAAGTTCCGCGCCGCCTGATTGGTCGATTCGAATAAAATCCGCGGCTTTTTCGGGAGCACCGGCGTACGCGATCCCCTCGCCCTGCTCATCCATTCATTGGACGCGGCGAGACGGCAAAAGGTTCAAAGCGGAAAAGGAGCCCCCTGAGCGGCGATAAGGCCGCTCGGCCGGTTACGTCATACAGCGGCCGTAAAGCGTCGCCAATTGGGGCGAAGTTACTGGGCTAAAAGAAGAATCGCAGCCGAGCGGAACCCTGCCCCGGGTTTGTGAACCGGGCTGAGCGGCCGGCACGCCTTGCCGCACAGCGCGCTGGGGAAATAGCGGCAGCCGATCACCTTTCTGGAAATGGTTCACCGCCATCGATGGCTCGGGATCGCTCAATCCCGGAACGATCGGAGCCGCATGCAGATACGGTGCAGCGCCTGCAAGCACGAAGGCAGCCGAACACAGCGCTGCTGCGCCCATGAAACGAAACGAAACGAGCCTGGCCATCGGACCTCTCCGAAACGCGCAGCAGCTGCCGAACAATGCCGCTGCGCAAACGCCAAAGCCCCCCGTGTATGACACCGGCGGCCAACGTATTAGTGTCGCCAGTGTTCCGGTTGGTCCAACGGCTCACCATTTCGTGATGAGAAGCGACCGGTGCGGTTCATCGCGAAAACGATTCCGAAGCAATACGCTTGCGGCTGGGAACGAAAATTGGTGCCGCGCTTTGATAGAACGACCCGGCCATCCTTTCCCCCTCCCCCCGTGCTTGGCCGGCGAAGTTGGGCGCAGCCGATTTGCCGATCGGTTGCGCCCTTTATCTTTTGATCGCTCAGGCTGCGCTCCATAACGGCTTGCTAAACCAACCCTGCGGAGTGAAACTTCACGTTTGTCATGGTCACGTCGGGAGGGCTCGACCATGTTGCAGCGACGCCAATTCTTCCGGCTTGCGGGAGCAGGAACTGTCTCCGCACTGTTCGCGCGCAGCGGTTCCGCGGATACTTATCCGTCGCGGCCGATCCGATGGATCGTTCCGTTCCCGGCGGGCGGCACCACCGACTTGGTGGCACGTCTGCTCGGGCAGTGGCTGAGCCAGCGGCTCGGCCAACAAGTCATCGTCGAGAACAAACCGGGCGGCGGCACCAATGTGGGCGTCCAGGCCGCAGTCGCTGCCCCAGCGGACGGCTACACGCTTTTGCTCACGCTCGCCACCAACACCATCAATCCGTCACTCTACAAGAAACTGCCCTACGATTTTCAGCACGACATCGCCCCAGTCGCCGGCCTCGCGGACCTGCCGCTGATCCTGGAAGCGAACCCTGCGCTGCCAATCAAGACCGTGGCGGAGCTGATTGCATACGCTAAGGCCAACCCCGGAAAGCTGAATGTCGCATCGTTCGGCGCGCGCACCATCAGCGACCTTGCGATCGAGTTGCTTCAACTCTCGGCCGGCGTTGATGTCGTGCGCGTACCTTATCCGGGCGATGCGCCAATGCTGATTGATCTCGTCAGCGGCCGCGTTCAAGCGGCAGTCGATGCGTTGCCGGTGTCGCTGGCGCATATCAGGGCCGGCGACGTGCGAGCGCTGGCGCTGATGTCGGCGAAACGCTCGCCGACCTTGCCCAACGTGCCGACCGTGGGCGAAACCATTGCGGGCTTCGAGGTCAAGGCCTGGACCGGCGTTGGCGTGCCGCGCGGCACGCCATCTGCCGTCATCGAACGGCTCAACCGCGAGATCAACGCCGGCCTCGCCGATCCCGGCATTAAAGCCAAGCTCGCCGAAGTGGGTGGCACCCCGCTGATCTATACGCCGAGCGAATTAGGCGCGCTGGTTGCCAGTGAAACCAAGCGCTGGAGTGATCTGATCAAACGCGCCGGCATTCAGCCGCAGTGAGGCGAGGCCGCCCGCGGCTGATCAGATTCCCGTCATCCCGGGGGTTTCGTATTAGGCACTTGCTTGCCGCTCGACCGGCGGTCGCTCGCGGTTGCGCGCCTTGCGGCCGAAGAACAGCGCCTGACTGACCGCCGCCGACACTGCGGCGAGCTGAAACGGCTTGGCTATGAGGAACGCAGGCTCCGGGCGCCGTCCTGTGAGGAAGCGCTCCGGGAACGCGGTGATAAAGATCACCGGCGCCTCGAACGAACCGAGCAGTTCATTCACCGCGTCAAGTCCGGAGCTGCCGTCGGCGAGCTGGATGTCAGCGAGAATCAATCCCGGCCGCTTCTTCTTGGCCAGGGCCAGCGCTTCGGCATGGGTGCGTGCCACGCCAATCACCTTGTGACCGAGACTTTCGACCAGCGCCTCGATATCCATCGCAATAAACGTCTCGTCTTCGATGATCAGCACGTCGGTAGCTATCTCGGCCGCCAGTTCGCGTCCGGATTCCTCGACCAGTCCGCGCAACGTCCCCAGGTCACATTCCAGAATTTCGGCGGCATCCTCTTCGGAGAAACCCTCCAGGGCGACCAGCAGGAAGGCCTGCCGGGGACGTGGCGTGATCTGCGTCAGGTGCCGCTCCGGCGGTAGCGCAGCCACCCCGGGGTCTGCCTCCCCGTTGACCGGCACCGAGTTCCAGATCTTGGTGAACAGTCTGTAAAGCGCCACCCGCAACTTGCTGCCCTCATTGAGGATTTGCGGACTTGCAATCAGCGATTCGAGGGTGGCCGCCACATAGGCGTCGCCCGACGCCTGGCTTCCCGACACGGCACGGGCGTAGCGGCGTAGAAATGGCAATTGTTGCAGAACAGCTTGCGAGGTTGACAAGGCAACCCTCCCCTTCTCGGCCCGAATTTACCCCCGACAACGCCCTTCGGCCAGAAGAGTTCCCAAAAGTTCCCAAAAGCGCCATTTCGGCATGGAACCACTCCGCCCCGGGCGGCGTTGTGTGATGTGTTGGGTGCCGGCGAGGATTGGCACCCCGGGGACCATCCACAAGGACCAGCCGGACGGGGCTATCCATATGGGCGAACTGGGGAAAAGTGATGCAATGAAGAGCCAAAGAACAAATCTCGATACGGTCGAGCGGGATTCGGACAAGCCGACAACGCAAGAGTCATCGATGACCAAACGTCCGCATAAACCCGAAATCCGCCTGGGCCGGGAAGCTCAAGCCCGGATCGGGGAACTGTTGCGGTCGATGTACAACTCCTATGTAAACCAAGGGGTACCGCAGCAACTTGATGACCTGGTTCGCCGGCTTGGCGAACAAGACTGAAACCAAGGACATCGCCGCATGAAGCTCGATCCCGCCATACGCGATCAAGTGCTGGCTACCGTGCCGAGCCTGCGCGCGTTTGCCATTTCACTGTGCGGCAATATCGATCGCGCCGACGACTTGGTGCAGGAGACCTTGTTGCGCGCGCTGGCACACATCGATTCATTCCAACCCGGCACCAACATGCCGGCATGGCTGTTCACCATTTTGCGCAACCTCTTTCGCTCCGAATACCGCAAGCGGCGGCGCGAGGTGGAGGATGCCGACGGCCGATACGCCGAGACCCTCAAATCGCAGCCGGAGCAGACCGGCCGCGTCGAGTTCGAGGAATTTCGCGGCGCGCTTGCCAAGCTGCCGTCCGACCAGCGCGAGGCGCTGATCCTGGTTGGCGCGTCCGGCTTCTCCTATGACGACGCCGCTGCGATCTGCGGCTGCGCGGTCGGCACCATCAAGAGCCGGGTCAACCGGGCGCGTACGCGGCTCGCTGACCTGCTATCGATTGACAGCGTCGACGACTTCGGCCCCGACCACGCTACACGCGCCGTACTCGCCGGCGGCGGGCGGGGCTAATTACTGTCGGGGCGTGCTACTGCCCTCTCGCGCGCGCCGGCAATCATTGCCGCAATTTGCGCCCTGGCCTATGGTGTCGTCACCGGCGGCCGCGTTTGCGTCTTTGAAGCTGACCACGAACGGCGCCGGGTTGGATTGCGCCACCGGCTCGCCGCGGCTCTTGACTGTGACGAGATACATGCCGGGCTCGCGGATCGCGTCGGCCGGATGGCGTTTTTTCAGATCGGTAATCGAGGTGTAGCCGACCGACCAGATGTGCTCGATACTGTCCATGCCTGCATTGGCCGAGGCGATGGCGTCCCAGGAATGCCCGGTCACGCCCATGGGTGCCGCCGACAACGGCGAGGGGGCACCGGCAGCGACACCGAACATAAGGGCCGTCGCGCTGGCGATCATCGCGAGTGATTTCAGCGACATGATCGTGAATTCCCTTTGTGTCGGGAGACGTTTGGGCAGCTTACAGTGAGCCGTCACGGCATGCCGCCGCGATGGGCGAGACCGCCGTCGATGGTAACGATGGTGCCGCTCACATAGGCGCAAAGATCAGAGGCGAGGAAGACCACCATAGCGGCGACCTCGTCGCAGGTCGCAGGCCGCCCGTGCGGCATGCGTGCAAAACTTTCCTTCCAGCGGCTCTCGTCGCCGTAAAGCCGCGCCGCGCGCTTGCGTCCCAGCACTTCGACGCGATCGGTCAGCACCGGCCCCGGATTGACGCCGACGACGCGCACACCGTGATCGAGACTGGTGCCGCCGATAGCGCGGGTGAATGCCATCAAGCCGGCATTGCCCATGGCGCCGGCAATATAGGTCGCGTCGAGCCGCTCACCGCCGAGCCCGATGATGTTGATGATGACGCCGTGCCGGCGTGCTTCCATGGTTTTCAGATAGTGCCGCGTCATGCCCACATAGCCGAAGATTTTCAGGTCCCAGCCGGCCCGCCATGACGCCTCGTCAACATCGTGGATATTGCCGCCCGGAACGGCGCCGGCATTATTCACTACGATGTCCACGTCGGAAAACGCCTGATAGACGCGCTCGCGCGCCGCGGTGTCGGCAAGGTCGGCGGCGAGTGTCTGCGTCTTCACGCCGCTCGCCGCGGCGATCGCGGCGGCTTCCTTTTTCAGCGCTTCGGCGGAGCGCGCCACGAGATTGACGTTCACGCCCTCACGCGCAAACCACTGCGCCACCGATAGCCCGATGCCCTTCGAGGCGCCGGTGATCAGCGCGCTGCGGCCGGTAAGCTTCAAGTCCATCGTTCCCCCCCGACTTTGGGTTCTGCATGCCGGTTTTGCCGGGCCTTTGTCCAGCCCGCCGCGATAGTTTAGAAAGCGCCGGTTCATGCACCTCAAGAGGACCTCATCGATGACCGTGAGCGCAGAGCCCGCCCAACTCCCCGGCGGCACGACCGTCCTCGTCGAGATCGCGGACCGCATCGCCTGGGTGACGATGAACCGGCCGGAAAAGCGCAACGCCATCAACCCGACGATGTCGTTCGAGATGCTCGACGTGTTCGATGCCCTGGAGAGCGACGAACGCTGTGGCGTGGTGGTGTTGACCGGCGCGGGCGACGCCTATTCGTCGGGCATGGATCTGCGCGAGTATTTCCGCGCCACCGACAAGCTCAGCTACGACGAGCGGATGAAGATCATGCGCCGCAGCGCCACGGCGCAATGGAAGCGGCTGCAATTCTACGGCAAGCCGACCATCGCCATGGTCAACGGCTGGTGCTTCGGCGGCGCGTTCAACTCGCTCATCGCCTGCGATCTCGCCATCGCCGCCGAGGATGCCGCGTTCGGGCTGTCGGAGATCAACTGGGGCATCATTCCGGCCGGCACCGTAACCAAGGCGGTCGCCTCCGTCATGGGCCAGCGCGACTGCATGTATTACATCATGACCGGTGAGACCTTCGACGGACGCAAGCCGCAACCGTGGGACTCGTCAACGAGGCCGCGCCCGTCGCCGCGCTACGCGCGCGCGTGGAGAAACTCGCCAAGACGCTGCTCGAGAAAAATCCGATGGCGCTGCGCATCGCCAAACACGCGGCGCGGCGTGTGCACGATATGTCGTGGGAAGACGCCGAGGATTATCTGTTCGCCAAGCTCGATCAGCTCCGTTTCCTCGACCCGGAAAAGGGCCGCGAAAAAGGCATGAGCCAGTTCCTCGACGACAAATCGTACCGGCCGGGGCTCACCGCCTATCGGCGCGAGGTGTGACCGCTGCCGATCGGTCGTCTGTCACATATGCGATGGCAGCCACAGCGCCAGAATCGGAAACGCGATCAGAATCACCAGCCGAACGAGATCGGTCACGATGAACGGCAGTACGCCGGCGAAAATCGTCGAGAAGGTCACATCCTGGATCACGCTCTTGATGACGAACACGTTCATGCCGACCGGCGGATGAATGAGGCCGAGCTCCACCGTCATCACGATGATCACGCCAAACCAGATCGGGTCGAAGCCAAGCTGGGTGACCACCGGAAAGATGATTGGGATAGTCAGAATGATCATCGCCAGCGAATCCATCAGGCAGCCGAGCACGATGTACATCACCATGATCAGCGCCAGCACGCCGTAGCGGCCGAAGCCCAATCCGGTGAGGAACTCCGTCACCTTCTGCGGCGTCTGCGTCACCGTCAGGAAATACCCGAACAACAGCGCGCCGATCAGCACGGTGAGCACGGCGGCCGCGGTCCGCACCGCCTGCAGCAGGGAACGGCGAATATCGGCACGCGACAGTTTTCCGCGCGCAACCCCGATCAGCAGGGCGCCCGACGCGCCAACGCCGCCCGCCTCGGTCGGGGTGAACAGGCCGCCGTAAAGTCCGCCGATGACGAGCAGGAACAAGAGCAGCGTCGCCCAGATATCGCGCAGACCCGCGCGCCGCTCGGCCCATGAATGGCGCGGTGTGGCGGGCAGGAACTTGGGCCGGAGTTTGCCGATGGCCACGACGGTCATCATATCCATCGAAGCCGCCAGCAGTCCCGGGATGATTCCGGCGATGAACAGCTTGCCGATGTCCTGCTCGGTGATGATGCCGTAGACGGCGAGCACCGTTGACGGCGGCAGCATGGCGCCGAGCGTACCGCCGGCGGCAATCACGCCGGTAGCGAACGATTGCGGATAGGCGTGGCGGCGCATCTCCGGATAGGCGACGGTGGCAAATGTCGCGGCCGTCGCAACCGACGAGCCCGAGATCGCCGCAAAGCCGGCGCAGGCGGCGATCGTGGCGATGCCGAGCCCGCCCTTGAAATGGCCGACAAACGAATTGGCGGCCCGAAACAATTCGCGGCTCATGCCGGAGTTCGACACGAAGGCGCCCATCAGGAGAAACATCGGAATGACGCCGAACGTGTAGTCGGTCACCGTACGCATCGAGGTGAGTCCGACATTCTTCAGCGCCGCGGTGCCGCCGACGATGTAGGCAAAACCGGACACACCGACGAGCCCCATCGCCATGCCTACCGGCACGCGCAGCAGCATCAGCGCGAACAACACCAGGAAGCCAACTATGGCGATGGTATCGGTGCTCACGCGGGACCCACTGATTGTCCTACCCGCGAAGGCGCGCATCGGGTACACGCGCGTCCTCCGAGACCGACCACCGGTGCAAATTTCGCCCTTGGTGAATACTGGATCGTCCGCTTTCGCGGTCGATGACACCGACGAATCGCTCTTTCCCTGTTTTTCATTCCACCGGCTTGATTTGATATTGCCCGCCCATCAGCTCGGGACGGAAAATGAGCCGGTACGTGCGCACCGCGATCAGAAGCACAGCGGATACGTCGCCGAGCCATGCCACCAAGAAAAACGGCCAGGTCGGCAACCGTAGATCGAACGTCAGGACATGGTCACGGCGCGTGTCCATAACCTTGTCGAACAGCGTGTAGGTCTGCACCGTCACCACGAACAGCAACACCGAGGTGGCGAACACGTCGATGAAACGCCGCAGCCGCTCGCCCACATTGGCGTAAAGCAAATCGACCGTAATGTGGCTGCCGCGATACGAGGTCGCGGCGATGCCCCAGAAGATCAGAATGCCAAGCAGCAGGCGGCCGAAGTCGTACGCGTCCGGAATCTGGACGCTGAAGAAATACCGCAGCATCACTGAAATGAAGATATCGGCGGCGACGATGCCGACAAAGAACGCGGCGATCAGTTCGATGCCGTCGATGAAGGCATCCATCGCGCTGCGGCGGCGCGGCGGCGAAACGGTTGCTGCGTCGGAAGGATCGGCTTCGGGCATGGCCTTGCTCGCATGGCAGCGGCGGCGGCAAGAGTTCGCCACCGCGCCAGCCTCCTCGCCGGTCAGAAGCCCGCGTTATATTGCTTCAACGACGCCTGCAGTTCGTTCCAGATCGCGTTGGGATCGCCGCCGGCCTTTTTCACGTCGTTGGCCCATTTCTGCTTGAGCGGTTCCGCCGATTTCTTCCATTCGGCAAGCTGCTCGTCCGAAATCTTGTAAACCTCGTGGTTCGGCTCTGCTTTGAGCTTCGCCAGGCCGCTGTGCTCGAAATCGGACCACGGATCGGCAAACCGAGCCGCCCATTGGCTCGTGCAGTGCCGGTCGATGATCTTCTTTTGCCTGTCCGACATAGCCGCATAGGTGGCCGGATTCATCAGCCACTGGAACATCACCGAGCCGAGCGGCTCGTCCATGTCGTATTTGGTCACCTTGTCGATGCCGAACAGCACCATTGAACCCCACGGGAAGGTGATGGCATCGGCAACGCCCTTGGCGAGAATGTCCCGCGCCTCGGGCGCGCTCGACTGCACATTGGTGCCGCCAAGCTGCGTTACCCAGGCCGCGATGGTGCCTTGCGCCGGCCTGACCTTCATACCCTTGATATCACCGGGTACGACGATCTTTTTCTTGCTCGAATGCCAGGCCATCGGATCGAGCACGAAGGAGAAGCAATAGTGGACGTCCTTCATCTCGGTCGCGGCGTATTTGCGATACCAGGCATCGATCGCAAGATTACCGCCCTTGGCGTTGCCGACAATGAACGGCAGCTCACCCGCGGCGATGATCGGAAAGCGCCCCGGCTGATAACCCGGATTGACGTAGACAAAGTCGGCGATGCCGTCGCGCGCCATATCGTAATGGTCGAACGCCTTGCCGAGCTGCTGGGCGGGATAGATCGTATAGTTGATGGTGCCGTTCGACTCTTTTTTGATGTCGTCCGCCCAATCCTGGATCGCCTTCTGCAACGGATGCGACGGCGGTACCCAATGCGAGAGCTTGAGATTAAAGGTTTTTTCTTGCGCCGACGCGGTTGCGAGACCTGACACAAGTCCCAGAGCAAAGCCGAACGCGGCAACAGTGCCGAGCGTCGCAAGACGCATCCGCTGCATGGTCGATTCCCCCTTTTGCGGCCATTTGTCTGTCGTCATTAAATCGTAGAAATCGCGCACTGTACATCTCTCAATCGGCCCGCACCTCTAAAGGCGTCCGCGCGCCGTCCGGGGCATCGAAAAGCGCGGGCCGCAGCGCCCTCGCCCGCCCCTTCCCTCATCCGGACAAATCATTACAGTGCCGCCGGCCATTGCGGCTCGGGAGAGAGGTTTGCACGCCATGAAGGAAGAAGTCGTCAGTTTTCAATCCGCGGGCTTGCGCCTGCACGGCGTCCTGAGCGTGCCGGACGGCTTGCGGCCCGGCGATCGGCGCGCGGCGTTCCTGGTGCTGCACGGCTTCGGTTCCAACAGCTCAAGCCCGACCTGCATCACGCCGGCCAAGGTCCTCAATGAGTTCGGCTACGTGACGCTGCGCTTCGACATGCGCAGCTGCGGCAAGAGCGAGGGTGAATTCGGGCGCATCATCTGCCTCGAACAGGTTGAGGATACCGGCAACGCGCTCAATTTTCTGGCGCAGCACGGCAACGTCGATCCCGACCGCATCGGCGTGATCGGTTCGAGCTTCGGCGGCGCGGTTGGCGTCTATGCGGGCGGCATCAATCCGCGCATCGCGGCGGTCGTCTCCAATGGCGGCTGGGGCCACGGCGAACGCAAATTCCGCGGCCAACATCGCACGCCAGAAGCATGGGCCAAGTTCACCAAGATGCTTGAAGAGGGCAAGGCGCACCGCGCCCGGACGGGAAAGTCGCTGATGGTGCCCCGCTATGACATCGTGCCGATCCCCGATCACGTGCGCGCCAATCTGGATAAACAGGGCGTCGGCATGCTGGCGCCCAATTCAGTCGAGACGTTTCCGGCTGAAACCGCGCAGAGCATGTTCGATTTCCGCGCCGAGGAAGTTGTCGGCAATATCGCGCCGCGGCCGCTCTTACTCATCCACGCCGCCAAAGATTCGGTGACACCGACGGAACAGTCGATCGAAATGTTCAAGCGCGCCGGCCAGCCGGCCGAACTGCACCTGTTCGCCGGTCTCGATCATTTTCTGTTCGCGGAAAAGTCCACCCGTGTCTGGAACATGATGCGGGAGTGGCTCGACACGTATTTTCCGGCTGCGAAATGACATCTTGTCATCGTCCGCGCAGGCGGACGATCCAGTATTCGCCGCCAAAGGGTAGCGCACTGCCGCCCCAAAAGATGGTGATTACTGGATTCCCCGCCTTCGCGGGGAATGACTGCGTTTATGACGTAGGAGAAAAACTTTGAGTCGCGACACGATCACTGTCCGCCACCAAGAGCTGCATCGCTACATCCGCGACGTACTGGTGGCGCTGGGCGCCAAGGAGAACGAAGCCGGCATGGTCGCCGATGGTCTGGTGTGGGCCAACCTGCGCGGCGTCGATGGCCACGGCGTGTCGCGGCTGTCGCGCTATATCGGCATCATCAAGCGCGGCGAAATCGACACCAACGCCGCGCCGCGGCTCGTGCATGATCGACCCGCCACCTTCGTCATCGAGTCCGGCCACGGTTTCGGGCCGGTCGCGTGCATGCAGGCCGCCACGCTTGCCGTCGAGCGGGCGAAGAAAATCGGCGTCTGCTATGGCATCGTGCGCGAGACCACGCATACCGGCGCGATCGGCCGTTACGCCCAATGGATCGCGCAGCAGGACTGCGCCGGCCTCGTCATGGGTTGCGGTCCGGCGCTGATGGCGTTTCACGGCACCCGCGTCGCCAGCATGGCGACAAGCCCGATTGCGATCGCGGTGCCGAGCCGCAATGGCGCAATGGTGCTCGACATGGCGACTTCGACCATTTCCAACGGCAAGATCCTGCAGGCACGCGCCACCGGCGAACCGCTGCCGCCCGGCACCGTACTCACAGCCGATGGCGAGCCCACTACCGATCCGAAGAAAGCCGAAATTCTGCTGCCGCTTGGCGGTCCGAAGGGCTCCGGGCTCGGCCTGATGTTCGAGATGCTGGCGAGCATCATGGCGGCGGCGCCAATCCAGTCGCGCGCGCTCGGCCCCGAGAACCGCACCCGCCACGTCGCCAACCTGGCGATGCTCGCCATCGATATCGCAAGCTTTCGCCCGCTGGCCGATTTCGAACAGGATGCTGACGCGCTGGTCGCCATCCTCAAAGGGATGCCACGGCAAGCGGGCTTCGACGAAGTCACTATGCCGGGCGAGCGCTCCGGCCGCACCGAGACGTTACGCCGCAAGAACGGCATTCCAATTCCGGCGAAACTCTGGAGCGAGCTTGAGGGGATCGCCAAGACCTACGCGGTCAAAATGCCCGCAACGGAACCCGCACGATGACACTTATCCGCCGCTCCATCGC
>Ga0265339_10000129_pt1 | contig 62831 bp, 55 predicted proteins | sample 4CB219metaG_FD_202085 | JGI IMG/M metagenome (GOLD analysis project Ga0265339, IMG submission 202085) | Rhizosphere microbial communities from Carex aquatilis grown in University of Washington, Seatle, WA, United States - 4-CB2-19 metaG | ecosystem: Host-associated > Plants > Roots >... | reverse complement strand
TCGCCTGTCGGCGTTCCACGGCGGTTCTGCCCTTGGGACTCACGCATCCCAAGGTGCGGTCTCGGACCAGGTTTCGCGGCGCTGGCGCCTTAGTGGCGGGGGTCTCCCGCCGGCGCCAACCCCGGTTACAGCGAGCACCTCGCACGCCGGTCATAGTGCCGGCGGACATGATGTCCGATACCGCCCGAGTGCAACGGGGACGAACCCTTTTGCGCGCGGGCACCGCATCCCGCTCCCGCCAGCCGGAGTCACCGGCTGACGTCCTTGCACGAGGAGCGAGAGGACTGCGCTTTTATTCCTAGCGCGCGCCAAGTCAAGCCGAATCATTCGGCGCACGCTTCCATTTGATTCAACAGCGCTTTTTGAGCGATTTTTGCTTCGCGGCCGCTTCCAGCGCGACACGCGCTGAGAAAAAGCGCGAGCGAATCAAGAACTGATGCGGGCACCGCGGCGACCGGGACGCCGGCAGCGCCGCCGCCCGAAGGATCGGCGGGCGCTGCCGGCAACGGATGCCATTCCGCGAGTGTCGCCCCCGCTGGCCCCGTCACATTGCAAGGAACGCCTATCGCTGCCATCCACCATTTGGTGGAGGCGGTCACATCACGCACGGTGCGAGCACGAAACCAGCTCGTCAGTCCCCGTTGCTGTGTTGCGGCCGCCAGCGGCTCATGCGGTCTTCAATCACCTTGACCAGCGCAGTCATCAGCAGCGACAGGCCCGCGAACACGATCAGACCGGCGAACACGACATCGACCTTGAAGCCGCTCGCGGCGCGCACCATGACGACGCCAAGGCCTTCCTGCGAGCCGAAAAATTCCGACACGACGACGCCGAGCACGGCGCGGCCGATGGCGAGCCGCAGGCCGACGACGATGAAAGGCAGCGCGTTCGGCACCACGACCAGCCGCGCAATGTCCCATTCGCCGGCGCCGAACGAGCGCACGACGTTGATGAGGAGCTTGTCGGCGTTGCGCACGCCCTCATAGGTATTGATGAGGAGCGGAAACAGCGCGCCCAGGAACACGACGGCGACCTTCGACCACAGGCCGATGCCGAACCACAGCATCAACAGCGGCAGAAAGACCAGCCGCGGCGTTGCGTTGAACGCGGTAATGAACGGATCGAACATGGCGTTGAGCGTGTTCGAACGGCCGAGCAGGATGCCGAGCGGCAGCCCGACGACAATCGCGAGCGCGAGGCCAAGCGCGAACGCCGTGGCGCTCACCCCGAGCGGCGCCCACAGTGAGCCGGTGACGATCATGTCCCAGAGCGTGCCGCCGATCTGGCTTGGTACCGCGAAAAAAAGTTTTGTCCCCGCCTTCAGTGGAAAGAAATAAGGCCAGAACTGCCAGACCAGGAGCAGCACGAGGATGCTGGCGGTGCCGTAGGCCATCGGCTCAAAGCGCCGCCATAGGCCACGGACCGGCGCCGCATCGGCTCGCTCGCGGCCGGCGACCTTCGCTTCAAGGGTCTGGGTGTCAGCCATTATGTGTTCGGCCCTGTCTTTACTGTCCGGTGCGCCAAGGGAACGCGGAGCGTTCAGCCCAGCGGATGCCTTCGGTCAGCACCACGGCGATCACCATCACGGTAAGAATGCAGCCAAACATGCGGTCGATGGCGAAAATGTCGCCGAAGCGTGAGATGGCAAAGCCGATGCCCTCGGACGCCGCGAAGAATTCACCGACCAGGACCCCAATGAGCGCGCGGCCGACCGCGATGCGGGCGCCGGCCACCACATAGGGCAGCACGCTCGGAAACAGGACCTTGCGATAAAGATCCCATTCGCCGCCGCCGAGCGAGCGCACGACGTTGATCAAGAGCCGGTCGACGGCGCGCACGCCCGCGCAGGCATTGAAAACGAAAGGAAAGACCGAGAGGGAAAACACGATGATCGCCTTACCGGCAACGCCAACGCCGAAAAAGATCACCAGGAGCGGCGCCAGCGCCACGAGCGGACTGGCATAAAAGATGGTCATCAGCGGATCGAGCGCCCAGCCGACGCGCACGCGCCAACCCATGACGATGCCGAGCGGCACGCCGATGAGGGCGGCCGCGATGAGGCCGACAAAAAACGGCACGGAGGAAACTGCGAGGTCATTCACCAAGTCGCCGCTTTCGATCAGATCGACAAAACCCGCCGCGATCAGGCTCGGTTTCGAAATGAACAGCGGATTGAATGGCACAACGAGGAAGATCGCCTGCCAGGCCGCGAAGAACAGCACGATCGCCAAGCCGCCAAGCAGCGGCTTGCGGTAGCGGATCGCAAATGACGGCGTGATGGTTATCTCGGCTGCCATCGCTAAAGCGCGCCATTCTTCGTTTGAGATGACCTGTCATGGTCCGCGAAGGCGGACCATCCAGTAGCCACCGCGCCGCCGGCGAATACTGGATCATCCGCCTTCGCGGATGATGATACCAAGGATGCGATGGTGCTCAGTGCATCTGCAATCATGATCCGCTGACCAGCGTTCCTACACCACGATCTCGTCTTTCAGCGTGTTCCAGATTTCGAGCTTCAGGTCGTTGAATTCCGGCGTTACCCGCATTTCGTATTCGCGCGGCCGCGGCAGGTCGATGACGAAGATCTTTTTCGCCCGGCCCGGGCGCTTGCTCATCACCATGACGCGGTCGGACAGATAGATCGCTTCGTCGATCTGGTGGGTCACGAACAGCACGGTTTTTTTGGCCTCGCGCCAGATGCGAAGCAACTCGACCTGCATCAGGTCGCGGGTCTGCGCATCGAGCGCCGCGAACGGCTCGTCCATCAAGAGCACGTCCGGATCTGTCGCCAGCGCCCGCGCCAGTCCGACGCGCTGTTTCATGCCGCCCGACAATTCGTGCGGATAATGCTGCTCGAAGCCTGACAGCCCGACCAGCTTGACCAGACGGTCGGCGACTCCGTGGCGCTTATCGGCCGGCACGCGCTTGAGTTCGAGGCCGAGTTCGATGTTGTGCTGGACGGTGCGCCACGGCAGCAGCCCGAATTCCTGAAACACCATGGCGCGGTCGCTGCCCGGGCCGGTGATGCGCTTGCCGTGCATCAGCACGTCGCCCGAATCCGGTTTGGTCAGGCCGAGCAGAACATTGAGAAAGGTGCTCTTGCCGCAGCCGGAAGGCCCGACGATCGAGAGGAACTCGCCCTCCTCGACATCGATATCGAAATTGCCCAGCGCCCGCACCGGCATCCGATTTGGCGGCCGGAAGGTCAGGCTGACATTGCGGCCCTGGATGTAACCGGTCATGCGCGGGCCCCGACGCGCAGGCAGGCGTATCGGCCAATCATGCCCCCATGATCGCCTAGACTTCGCGGCCTCGCAACAGGGGTCGATTGCCGCACGGCCCCGGTGGCTTGCCACAATCGGCATGAGCCGCAGCGTTTTCATCCGCGCTCGGAACTTTCAGTCCAAGATTGCCGAAATCGAATCCCGGAGCGTGTGACGCGAAAGACACAGCTAAAATGCGCTCTCGCGCGTTGGAGCGGTATCGAACGACAACGTGTCAGGGGAAAGAAATGAAAAACATCGCTCTTTTCGGAATCACCGCCGCCGCCGTGCTGGCCGCTGCGCCAGCGTTTGCCGCGGATTTGAGGCCGATGTCGGCGCCGATGTACAAAGCGCCGCCCATGATGGTGCCGCCGGCGAGCTGGACCGGCTTCTATATCGGCGCCGACCTTGGCGGCTCTTGGTCGCACACCAATGGCAGCTGGACCGGCCTGCCATCGGCGGCGGCGTTCGGCACCAATCCCACGAGCGGCAGCCTTGACGGATCAGGCTTCCTCGGCGGCGTCCACGCCGGATACGACTACCAGTTTGCGCCAACCTGGGTGTTCGGCGTCGAAGGCGATTGGACCTGGACACACGACCACGGCTCCAACAGCCAGGCCTGGACCGTGTTTGGCACCGGCACCCCGGTCGGCGGCGGTGCGGCCACGACCATGAACTCGACCGTCGATTGGCTCGCCTCGTTCCGCGGGCGGCTCGGCTATCTGGTGACGCCCAATGTGCTGGCCTACGCCACAGGCGGTATTGCCTGGGGCGACGTGCATTACAGCGGCACGGCGTCTGCGCCGGGCGTTGGCTATCTCGCCAGCACGTCGTTCAGCAACACCTCCGATGGTTTCGTGGTCGGCGGCGGCGTCGAATGGGCGCTGACACATAACTGGTCGCTGCGCGGCGAGTATCTGTTCTATCACCTCAACAGCAGCGCAGGCGCCACCGCTACGGCGGCGGCGTTCCCGGCATTCCCGTCGAGCTTCTCCTGGAGCAGGACGAATGTCGACGTCGCCCGCGCCGGGCTGAGCTATAAGTTCTGAGCGCAACCGCTCGCAGCCACACCGTCACGAACAACAGGCCGCGGATTCGTCCGCGGCCTTATTTTTTGGAATAACGGCCACGCATACGAGCGTCACCCGCGCAAGCGCCTACTCCCTGAACGTCAAAGACCGATTTAGGGGGATTGGATTGTAGGGAGATTGGTCGGAGTGGCAGGATTTGAACCTGCGACCCCCTCGTCCCGAACGATCCCCTAAAAATGAAACTCTAGCATTCTCAATAGCTTAATGTGCGTTACTGTGCGCTAAAATCGCTTTTTGTTCACTGATATCTTTGACGAAGCTTTGACAGCAAGTTTCAGCTGTTGCCAGGGCACCCGCTGGGGCGCCAATTGCGCCGTGGTCAGTTGCGCTCCCCAATGAAATCTCGACGCAGCGATGAATTTTAATCCCTTGATTTGCACCGCTAGCCTGTGGCCGTTAAAAAGGGCATCCAAACGCGCCAAGGTTGCGAAAGCTCATGTCCGCCGCCAGTTCCAAAGCCCCCACTCCCTCCACATCGATTTCCAAGATGCGGGTGGAGGACCTGTTTGGCTATCTGACTTACACGATCCCGCAAGCAGAGACGGACACTGTCGGATACGCGCGCTTGATGATCCTCTATGGCGACAATGGCTCGGGAAAGACAACAATCCTGACACTCTTGTTTTCATTACTTTCTCCAGTCTCAGGAAGAGGAGAGAAGACATACGTCGCAAGAACACCGTTTCGGCTCTTTGAGGTTCTTTTCGATAGTGGCTTAAAGGTCACCGTTAGAAAGACGAAAGGTTTAGTTGGACCGTACACAATCCGATTCGAACACCCAAACAGCGAGCCGAAAATTTTTGAGGTGGAACCCGATCAAACCGTCGCCGTTAAACGCACTCCCAAAGCTATAAAACTCCTCGCTTACCTCGCGACCCTTGGGATTTCAATGTACTTTCTACCGGATGATCGCAACGTTCGGATCTCGACGGAAGCAGAAGGTGATGGCGATGTTGATGAGGTTGTTGTTGAAGAAGAAGATTACGTCACATCGACGCGTCGTGTTTCGGTTCGTTCGCCTGATCGAAGAACTGAATCCCATCATCTTCAATTAGATTCCGTTCTCGCGAAACTCAGCAGCTGGTTTCGGAGCCACGCCTTCCTCGGCTCAAGCGCAGGCGAGGAAAACGCAACAAACATATATTTGAACGTGGTCGAAAACCTTGCCCAATGGGCAGCTGGCACTCCTGGAACAGGTCAAGACCAATTGATCATCCGTCTAGAAAGACTTGAGACTCGAATCGATAGGTTTACGAGATTTGGCTTGATTACTCCCTTTCCAGCTAAAAAATTCATCGAGCTGTTTTGCTCGGCTCAAACGGCGACGAAGTATACAATTGGAACAATAATTGAGCCTTACATCAACGGCATCGAAGCGCGCTTAAACGCACTTGATCAGGTGCGCGATTTGATCCGCACCTATGTCGAAACAATCAACGAGTTCCTTTCTGGAAAAACGATTGACTTTTCGCTGCAATTGGGCGTACTTGTAGCGGGCCGCGAGGGTGGAAAACTTGACCCCAATCTCCTTTCGTCTGGCGAAAAGCAACTCATTCTTCTTCTAAGCAATACAATACTTGCACGTGAATCGGCAGCCATTTTTTTAATCGATGAGCCGGAGCTATCCCTCAACATTAAATGGCAACGGTCCCTAGTCGAGGCACTTCTAAGGTGCTCCGAAGGAAGTAAAATTCAGTTCGTCTTGGCTTCCCATTCTCTAGAGCTTATTACGCAACATCGGCGGAACGCTGTGCAGCTGATTTCCGCCAGCGGCATCCCGCGCGGACCAAATGCCTGATCATTATCGGCATACGGTAAGCGAGTTGATTACGCGCTATGAGCTGGAACCGGCTCTGCGGGATATATATGTTGAAGGGTATCGCGACCAATATTTTTTGCGGTGGTTCTTCCACTACGTTGGGAAATCCGCCGTCGTTGTCTATCCAATTTTGGACGCGGTTGAGCGCGGGGAGCTGTTGCAAGAAAACGGTGAGGGCGGCAACCGCGCTCGAGTAATTGACCTGTGCGTAAAATTGAGTGCGGCGCTGTCGCCCGGTGTTCAAAACGTAGGGGGGGTTATCGATAAAGATTATTGGGAGCTTCTCGGGGAGACGTGCGAGTGTCCGTTGTTGACGGTTACAGAATTTAGTTGCTTAGAATGTTACTGCTTGGACGATGAAACCTTGCACAAGTTTTCGAACGTCTATTTGGGTAAGGGCGTCGAAGTCTCTTGCTATAGAACAATGTTTGCCGTCCTGCGACAATTGTTCCTGTTGCGGGCTGCAAAAATCTCACTCGGAAAGAGCAAGTGGGTCGATGGCTTTACCAAATTATGTTCTCTTGACGGAAGTAAAATTGTTTTCGAATTCGACGAATATGTAAAGCGCCTCGTGACTGCATCTGAAGGGCAATTAACCGAACGGTCTTTACGCAGACGGTTCGGAGAACTCCAGGATCTTGCCGCAGATGTAGACTTTCGACAGTTCATCAATGCGCACGATTTGGTATCGCTCCTGTCTTGGTACTCTCGCAATTACCTTCGTGTTGATGCTCATGTTTCCAACGAGCAATCGCTTCAGCGCGGCCTACTGACTAGCGTGGAAGGCGCGACGCTGAAGCTGACGAGGCTGTTTGGCGCACTTAACAAATGGGCCAACGTAAGTGCTTAAGCGCAGGTTGTGCTGCCGTTCCCACCAAGGTCTGCTAACGCGGGGCTAGCCGACAATCGTTGGCGACTCTGAATCGAACTCGAAAAGTCAGTTCTGACTTTCTCAAGGAGCCTAATAGTTCACGCGGACTCACCTTTTCTATCGGCCAATCTTTGACGGTAGGCTGAATATCTTTGACGGTTGGCAAAAGGCGAGGGTTGCTGAGGTTGCTAAGTCATTGATTTTGTTGGTCGGAGTGGCAGGATTTGAACCTGCGACCCCCTCGTCCCGAACGAGGTGCTCTACCAGGCTGAGCCACACTCCGACATCGCTGCAACACGGCCGCGCCGCGCGCTTATACCTACGGCCTTGCGGGCCTGCAAGCGCGGCGGATTTTGCCGCCGCTCGTGCTATTTAGGCACGATGGTGACGCAATGACAGCCCTGCTCGCGACCCGCGTCTTGAACGCCGATGGCGCCACCATCGCCGAGGCGGCGCGCTGCCTTGCGTCAGGCGGCCTCGTCGCGTTCCCGACCGAGACGGTATACGGGCTCGGCGCCGACGCCACCGACGGCCGAGCCGTGGCGCGACTCTACGCCGCCAAGGGCCGGCCGGCCTTCAATCCGCTTATCGCGCACGTCGCCGATGCGGCCGCGGCGCGGAGGCTGGCGCGGCTCGATGCCGACGCCGAACGACTCGCCACGGCCTTTTGGCCGGGCCCGCTGACGCTGGTGCTGCCCAAGGCCGAGGGCTGCGTGGTTGCGGAATTGGCCACCGCCGGGCTCGACAGCATCGCGGTGCGGGTGCCGCGTCACGCCGTGGCGCAGCAGCTTCTGCATAAATTCGGCAAACCGATCGTCGCACCATCGGCCAACCGCTCCGGCCATGTCTCGCCGACCACGGCCGCGCACGTGCTCGCCGATCTGCGCGGCCGGGTCGATATGATCGTCGACGGCGGCGCGACGCCGGTCGGCGTCGAATCCACCATCGTTGCCTGCCTCGGCGAGCCGGCGCTGCTGCGTCCGGGCGGCGTGCCCAGCGAGGCCATCGAGCGGGCGCTGGGTCGGCCGCTCGCACGCCCGGCTGTCGAGGCCGCCTCGGCAGACAATGCCCCGCTCGCGCCCGGCATGCTCGCGTCGCACTACGCGCCGCGTACGCCGCTTCGTCTTGATGCATCGCGCGTCGAAGCGGGTGAAGCGGTGCTCGCTTTCGGACCAGCGCCCGTGCCGGGCGCAAAGCACGCGGCGCGCGTTCTCAATCTTTCGCCGCGCGGCGATCTGATCGAGGCAGCGGCCAATCTGTTCGCCCACCTGCGTGCGCTCGACGCCGTGGGAGCGCCGTACATCGCCGCGATGCCGGTGCCGCGCGACGGCCTCGGCGAGGCGATCAACGACCGGCTCGTACGCGCCGCGGCGCCGCGGCCGGCACGTTTATGATGCTTATGATAATGTGAACCCAGCGGCATCGGGCCAACCGCCCGAACGAACGGAACACCTCATGCTCGACAAACCGCAGACCAAAAAACTCGACCCCGCCCTGCTCGCTCGCTTCGCCGCGATCGTCGGCGACAAATACGCCATCACGGACCCGGGGGCGCAGGCACCGTATCTGGTCGAACTGCGCGGCCTCTACCAGGGTCACACGCCCGTGGTGCTGCGGCCGGCGTCGGTCGAGGAAGTGTCGAAAGTTGTCAAACTCGCCAACGACACCGCGACGCCGCTTGTGCCGCAGGGCGGCAACACCGGGCTCGTCGGCGGCCAGATCCCGTTGCACAACGAGGTGGTGCTTTCGCTCAACCGGCTCGACCGTATCCGCGAGGTCGACCCGACATCGAATTCATTGACCTGCGAGGCCGGCGTCACGCTGCAGCGCGCGCGCGAGGCCGCCGCGAACGCGGACCGGCTCTACCCGCAACTCTTGCCCTCGGAAGGCACCTGCACCATCGGCGGCAACCTTTCGACCAATGCCGGCGGCACGGCGGCGATCGCCCACGGCATCGCCCGCTCGCACGTGCTCGGCATCGAGGTGGTGCTCGCCGACGGGCGCGTGCTCAACAATCTCAACAAGCTGAAGAAAGACAACACCGGCTACGATCTGAAAAACCTTTTCATCGGCGCCGAAGGCACGCTCGGCATCATCACCGCGGCGGTATTGCGGCTGGTGCCGCGGCCGCGTTCGGTCGAGACCGCATTTGCCGGCATCGAGTCGCCCGAAGCGGCGCTGGAGCTTTTAGGCATCGCGACCGAGCGCACCTCGGGTGGCGTCACGAGCTTCGAGATCATGACGCGCGCCGGCATCGAGCTGGTGCTCGAACATGGCGCCGGCACCCGCGATCCGCTCGCCGCGCCGCATCCGTGGTACGCGCTGATCGAGCTGTCGTCGCAACAGCGCGACGGCCTGCGTGACAGCATGGAAGACATTCTGACGCAGGGCATGGAGCGCGGCCTCGTGCGCGATGCCGCCATCGCCGACAGCATCGAGCAGGGCAAGGCGTTTTGGCGATTGCGCGAACTGTTCAGCGAAGTGCAGCGGCACGCCGGCGGCTCGATCAAGGAAGACATTTCCGTGCCGGTCGCAGCCGTTCCGGCCTTCATCAGAGAAGCGAACGCCGCCGTCGCGGCGCTCATTCCCGACGCGCGGCCGCTGCCGTTCGGCCATCTCGGCGACGGCAATATCCACTACAACGTCTCGCAGCCGATCGGCGCCGACAAAGAAGCGTTTCTCAAGCGCTGGGGCGAGATGAACGACGTCGTATTCGCGGTCGTGAAAAAATACGGCGGCTCGATCTCCGCCGAGCACGGCATCGGGCTCCTCAAACGCGACCTGCTGCCGTCGGTAAAAGACCCGGTCGCGCTCGAACTGATGCGCGGCATCAAGCGCCTGCTCGATCCCAAGGGCATTCTCAATCCGGGCAAGGTGCTGTAGCGCGGCTTGGCTACAGATCGAAGCGCTGATTGAGCGCGGGCATTTCGACCTGCGTTCCGGCAAGCCGCGCCGCGAATGCGCGCATGGCGTCCTCCTCCCCATGAGTGAGGAACGTGCGCGCCGCGCCTGTATGCCCATGCCATTTGAGCAGCCCGGCCTGATCGGCGTGGGCCGAGAACCCATTCAGCGTATGGATTTTGGCTCTGACCGGGAAATCGTCGCCAAGAATGCGCACCGGATTCTGGCCATCGATGATCTGCCGCGCCAGGGTTCCTTTGGCGGCAAAGCCGACGAAGATCACGCTGCATTCTTGCCGCGAAATATTGTGTTTGAGGTGATGGCGTATCCGCCCTCCGGTCGCCATACCGGACCCGGCCATGATGATCGCCCCGCCGTGCATCGTGTTCAGCGCCACCGATTCCGCCCTTTCGCGGGTGAAGTGCAGGCCGGGCAGCGCAAACGGGTCATGGCCCTCCCGGAACAGCCGTGCGGCCTCGGGTTGCAAAGAGTCGCGGTAACGGCCGAAGATCTCGGTTGCCGAAATTGCCATCGGCGAATCGAGGAAGACCTGGATTGACGGCTTTAATCGGCTTTTTTGGACGCCCTGGTTGAGCAGAAAAAGGAGCTCCTGCGCCCGCTCCAGGGCGAAGGTCGGGATGATGACGTTGCCGCCGCGCCCAAGCGTGTCGGAGATCGCGCTGTAGAACTCCTCGATCGACGCGTCCATCGGCTTGTGGAGCCGATCGCCATACGTCGTCTCGATCACGACCACATCCGTGCGCGGCGGCGGTGCCGGCGTCAGAAGCAAGCGGTCCGTGCCGTTGCCGAGGTCACCCGAGAACAGCAAACGTAACGCGCGCCCGGCTTCCGTCAGTTCAACAAGGATGCTGGCCGAGCCAAGGATATGTCCGGCGTCCACAAACGTCACGCGCACGCCTTCGCCAAGATCGATCGGCTCGCCATAACGGGCACTGCGCTTGAACGACTCCAAAGTCCGAAGCGTGTCAGCCACCGTATACAAGGGCGCGGCAGGCTTGCTGTCCGCGCCGTGTCGTGGCCCATGCGAATTTGCAGCGTCCTCCTCCTGCAGGTGAGCGGCATCGAGCATCACCAGCCGGGCGAGTTCGCAGGTAGCGCTCGTCGCGATGATTTCGCCGCGAAATCCGCGTTTGGTCAGGAGCGGCAGCCGCCCGCAATGATCGAGATGGGCGTGCGTCAGCAGCACAAAATCGATGCCGGCGGGATCGAAACCAAGGTCGCCGGCGTTCTCTTCGGCAAGCTCGCGGCTGCCCTGATAGAGTCCGCAGTCGACCAAAAAGCGCCGGCCGGCGCACTCGACGAGATGGCATGACCCGGTGACGTCGCGATCGGCGCCATGAAACGACAGCTTCAAACGATTTCTCCTGCGAAAGGCGGCACAACGTAACGACCGCGGCGATCAGCTCCTCAAGCCGAGCGGTTCGCCGCATGCGTCATACCAGTCCAGGATGCTGCTCCAAATCTCATTCGCCGTTTCGGCGAACCAGAACAGCTCCCGATCTTCGGCGTCGATCGTCCCTTCTTCGGCCAGGAATTCGACGTCGACGGCGCGGCGCCAATACGCTTCGCCGACCAGCACGATCGGAACCGGTTTGATCTTGCGCGTTTGCACCAGGGTCAAGACTTCGAACAGTTCGTCGATCGTGCCAAAGCCGCCCGGAAATGCGACCAGCGCCTTCGCGCGCTCCAGAAAATGCATCTTGCGGAGCGCAAAGTAGTGAAACCGGAAGCACAGCTCCGGGGTGATATACGGATTAGGATATTGCTCGTGCGGCAGATCGATATTCAGGCCGACGGATTTTGCACCGGCATCGAAAGCGCCGCGGTTTGCGGCTTCCATGATCCCCGGGCCACCACCGGTCATGATCACCAGCCGAGAGCCGTCGCTGTTGCAGCAACTGCCGACCAATCGGCCGAACTCGCGCGCAACCTCATAGTAGCGGCTCTTCGCCAGAATCCGTTCTGCCACCGCGAGCTCGCGGATCAGATTGCTGTCGTGGCGATCGGTTTCGAGGGCTTGGCGCAGCGCCTCGACCCTGCGTCGCGCCGCCGCCGGCTCCGAAATTCGCGTGCTGCCATACACCACGACGGTGTCGCGAATGGCATGCTCCGCAAGCAGCGTCTCCGGCTTGAGATACTCGACCTGCAGGCGCACGCCGCGCGCCTCGTCGCGCGCCAAAAAAGCCAGATCCTGCTCGGGCAGGACATAGCTCGGGCTCTTGAGAATTGCTCTTACTCGCGAAGGCGCGTCGGGATCCTCGCTGCCCGACTTCGGTCGGTGCCAGGGCAGTGGCCGTTGTCGTCTGTTGGGGTCCGCCGGCTGGGGAATCGCAATCTTCCCGGATGAGGACTCTAAGTCTTTTGCCATCGCGGTCCAATCTCGCTCGATATCGGCGCTGTCAGACCGGAATGACTACTCGCCAAGCCGATCTCAATCAATGCTGACACGTTCCCCGAGGGCGGACGTCGGTTTTCCGACGCTGTCGAGCAACGAAGCGCGCAAGAGATAGGCGCGATGCGCCACGGGATCGGCGGCTGTCGCCGCGAGCTGTTCAAAATTCCGCGCGCGCGCCGCCGGGTCTTTTTCTTCCATGCGCTTTTTGTTGGCGATGGTCTGCTGCTGCACGAATTCGATGTTCAGCGGCCGCCGATGCTTGTCATAGAGATCGAGCGTTTCGGCCGGCGCCTCGCCGCGGATGACGCCGCCAAGGAGGCCGCTCAATTCGATGGCGTCGTGGATGCCGAAATTGAGCCCGAGCCCGCCGAGCGGATTGTTGACATGCGCGGCGTCGCCCGCAAGAAACACGCGGCCTTGGCGAAACGACGCCGCCACGCGCTGATGCACGTTATAAAGATTGCGGTGCACGATCTCGTAGCGGCCAGCCTTGGGGACGAATTTCTGCAATCGGCGCTCCACCGCCTCATCGGCAAACAGTTCGGCTTCAGTCTGTTCGAGCCGCGTCGTCGACAGCACCCGCCACAAGCCTTTGCCGTCGTCGCCCGACACCTTGAACAGCGCGCACCAGTCCTCCGGATCGGACAGATAGTTGCGCGTGCAGCCCGGAAACCGGGTGCCGATGTCGAACGGCGTGGTGAGAATGAGAAAGCGTTCCGGGTGGGTGTAACCTTCGAACGCGATGCCGAGCGCCTTGCGCACGGTCGAGCGGCCGCCATCGGCGCCGATCAGATAGGAGCCCTTGACCGTGTGGGTCCCATTCTCCGTTTCGACCGTCATCGTTACGCCGTCGCTCGACTGCGACAGCGCGACGACGCGCGCGGAGAATTCGACCGTGGCATGGGGAAAGGCGGCGAGCCGTTCGATCGCGAGCTTGGCGAGCTTGTGCTGCTCGCACTGCACGGCGAACGGATAGCGCGTGTCGTTCTTGAGAACACCGAAATCGAACTCCGCAACGAGCTTTCCTGTCGTGCGGTCCCAGTTGCGAAACAGCGGCTCGACCAGTCCGCGGCGGATCACCTCATCGACCAGGCCGAGTCCTTCGAGCATCTCCAGCGTGGCCGCATGCGTGGTCGCGGCGCGCGGCGACTCGTTGACCTTGCTGTCGGCCTCGAACACGCGCACCGGCAACCCCTGGCGGGCGAGTGCCAGCGCGGTAATGACGCCGACCGGGCCGCCGCCGGCGATCAGGATGGGCAGCTTCGACAATAACGGCATTGCACTCTTTTGAAATTCACACGGCGGCGAGTCAATGCCGGCCGTTCATCGCTTCCCACACCTTGCGCGGTGTTGCCGGCATATCGATGTGGCGCACGCCATTGTGGCGATTGAGCGCATCGACGATGGCGTTGATCACCGCGGGTGGTGCGCCGACAGCGCCGGCTTAGCCCGCGCCTTTGACGCCGAGCGGATTGGCCGTGCACGGCACGTTGTGGGTCGAGAACGCAAATGACGGTAGATCGTCGGCGCGCGGCATGGCGTAGTCCATGAACGAGCCGGTCAGGAGTTGCCCGCTGTCATTGTCGTACACCGCGTGTTCGAGCAGGGCCTGGCCGATGCCCTGCACGATGCCGCCGTGAACCTGCCCTTCCAGAAGCAGCGGATTGATGGTGCGGCCGAAATCGTCGACCACGGTGTAGCGCGCGATCTGCACGGTGCCGGTGTCGCGGTCGATCTCGACTTCGACGATGTGACAGCCGTTGGGAAAGGTCTGCGCCGGAGGCACGCGGGTATGCTTGGTGTCGAGGCCGGGCTCCATGCCGGCGGGCAGTTTGGCCGGATCGCGCGCCGCCTTCGCCACGGCGAAGATGTCGACGCGCAGATCGGTGCCGGGCACACCGAACGCGCCGTCGGCATACACGATGTCCTGCGGCGCGACTTCGAGCAGATGGCTGGCGATTTCCCTGCCCTTGCCGACGATGGTCCGCGACGCTTCGTAAAGCGCAGTGCCGGCGACGGCGAGCGCGCGCGAGCCGCCCGTCAACCCCGCCGGCGTACGGTCGGTATCGCCCATGATGACATCGATGCGGTCGGCGTCGACACCAAGCTGGTCGGAGACGACCTGCTTGTATGAGGTGACCAGCCCGCTGCCATATTCCTGGTTGCCCATGACGAGCTCGATGCGGTCGTCCTTGAACTCGATTGAAGCGGTCTCCGGAAAGCCGCCGCCGCAGCGCTCGGTGTAGGTCGCCATGCCGATGCCGCGCAGCGTACCGTTTCGTTTGCTCTGCGCCTGCCGCTTGGCGAATGACGACCACTCGGCCGCTTCCATGCAAAGGTCCATGACCTTTTCGAATTCGCCTGAATCGAACACCAGCTTGGTCGCCGACGTGTAGGGCATCGCCGACGGCGGCACGAAATTGACGCGGCGGATGGCGTCCGGACTCATGCCGAGGTCGCGCGCGGCGGCATCGACCAGCCGCTCCAGCAAATAGGCCGCCTCCGGCCGCCCGGCGCCGCGATAGGCGCACACCGGCACCGTGTTGGTACACACGCCCTTCACGTTGACGTGGATCGCGCCGAACACATACAGCCCGGAAACGAGATCGGTCGAACGCGTCGGCACGAAGCAGCCGAACGGCGACAGATAAGCGCCGACATTGGCGAGAATGGAAACGCGCAGGCCGAGAAAGCGGCCGTCCGCATCGAGCGCGAGTTCCGCGCGGGTCGCGTGGTCGCGGCCCTGGTTATCGGACACGAAAGCTTCCGAACGATCCTCCTGCCATTTCACCGGCCGGCCGATCTTGCGGGCCGCCCAGACCACCAGCGCGTGCTCGGGATAGACGAAAGCCTTCATGCCGAAGCCGCCGCCGACATTCGGCGTGATCACGCGCAGTTTGTCCTTTGGCTGCTTGAGCACGATGTCGGCGAGCGGATCGCGTACGAAATGCGGACCTTGTGTCGCGGTATAGAGCGTCGAGCGGCCGCTCGCCTGATCGTAATCGCCGATGGCGTTGCGCGGCTCCATCGAATTGACGACCACGCGGTTGTTGACGAGTTCGAGCGAGACGACGCGCGCAGCCTTGGCGAACGCGGCCGCCGTCGCCTCGGCGTCGCCCATGTCGTTGTCCCAGTCGAACACGAGATTGTTGGGAATATCGTCGAACAACAGCGGCGCGCCGGGCTTGACGGCGTCTTTCGCTTCGGCGACGGCCGGCAGCTCGTCGTATTCGATGTCGATGGCCTCCGCGGCATCGCGCGCCGCCAGCAATGTCTCCGCGACGACCAATGCGACGGGCTGACCGACGTGCCGCACCTTGCCGACCGCGAGCGCCGGGCGCGGCGTATCATGACGCTGGGTGCCATCGCGATTGGTCAGTGGAATGACGCACGGCACGTCACCGAGCCCGTCGGCGCGGACGTCCTCGCCCGTCGCCACCAGCAATACACCCGGCATGGAGCGGGCCGCCTGCGGATCGATGCGCTTGATCCGCGCATGCGCCACGGGTGACCGCAGCACAACGGCACGCGTCATCTGTGGCAACACCACATCGTCGGTATAGCGGCCGCCACCGGTGATGAGCCGCAGATCTTCGAAGCGCCGCACGGGCTGACCGATGCCGAATTTCATACCTTGTCTCCCGTTACCGGCTTACCAGAGATGCGTGCCATTTGCGCAACGCTGCACAAATTTATCTCTCCCAAAATTTTATCGGATGTCGCAGATTTTCAGTCATCATTTTGTCCTAGTCTACCGTGTATCACCTGCGCCGCGTCGAATCGATTTCTCGATCTAAGTTTCGCTCCGGCGCCAATCGGCCGATACCAGAGAACGGGTCGCGCCAAAAAAATTTTCGGGGAAGGATCGCCCTGGACATTTTTTTGGAGCATAACACATGTCGCGCTATCTCGGCGGCGAATCCGTCGCTTTTCTGGCCGGAAGCCGATCTTTCTCCTGGCGTGCTTTTTTCAACAGCGTTGCCGATACCGGGCGCCTCTGGCGCAAGCGGCAACAGGACCGCCAGGAATTGCTCAAATACTTTGCAACGGATCATCGCGCGCCGAACGATCTGGGCATCGACCGCAGCAATGTTCGCGAATGGGCCGACCGGCCATTCTGGCGCGCTTAGATTGAACGCCGAAGCTAGATCGTCAGTGAAAACGCTTGCATCAAACCGCGGCGGCCGGCAGGCGTGATCGTGAGCGCGCGGCTGTCGGGCCGCCGCTCGATCCATTTCAGATCGAAACAGCGATTGGCGAGCGCCGCGCCGACGGCGCCGCCAATGTGCGGGCGCCGTTCGGTCCAATCGAGGCACGGCCGGCAGAACACCCGGCGCCGCTCGTGTGCCCCCGCCAGGTCGACGCCGAGCCCGGACAGAAACTCGGCGCCGGTCGCCGTCACTTCGCCGCCCTCGTCGCCCAAGAAAAGCAGGCCGCGTTCCGTCATGCGGTCGGCAAGACCGACGCCGAGCACGCCGGCGATATGATCGTAACAGGTGCGCGCGTGGCGCAGTTGTTCGTCGAATTTCGATTTGGGCTGAAAACGCGGCGGCCCTTCCAGGGCGACATTCATGATGCTTTCGAGCATCTGTCCGATATGCGGTCCGGCGAGCCGGTAGTAGCGGTGGCGGCCCTGTTTCATCGGCAGGATCAGCCGCGCAATGGCCAGCTTGCCGAGATGTCCGCTGGTCGTCTGCGGCGACACGCCCGCCGCGAAAGCAAGCTCGGTTGCGGTCAGCGCGCGGCCGTCAAGCAGCGCGCACAGAATATTGGCGCGCGCCGGATCTCCCACCAGCGCGGCGACTTCTGCGATCTGCGGTGCGCTCGACATGACAAGCAATATGAGCGGAGCCGTCCACGATTGCCAGAACCAATACTACGGCCGGGGCCGAAGCATCGGGCAGTCCATCTCTAGAACAAAGAGGCTTGACCGTCCGGCTCTTTGGCGACCTTGCGTGCGGCTTTTTTGGCTGGCAGCGCGGCGGACGGCGGCTCGTGAGAAGCGGCAGGTTGCGGCAGCGGCGTGATGAGGGCTTCGGAGTCATTCGCGACCCGGTTTACCGCGGGCGAAATCTCGTACGCTTCGAGAACATCGTCGCGCGATGGCACCAACAACGCCGCTGCGGTTTGCGGATCGACATGGGCGGTGTCGAGCCACAGGTCGAAAGTATCCGGCTGCAGGATCACCGGCATTCGCCTGTGAATCGCGGACAGTGTGCGATTGGCCGTCGTGGTGACAATCGCGGCCGTGTCCAACTCCTCGCCGTTCGGTCCCGTCCAGGTCTCCCACAGTCCCGCAAAGGCAAACGGCCCGCCGGATTCTTTCAAGCGAATGAAATACGGCTGCTTACGTCCGCCAAGATCTTTCCATTCGTAGAAGCCGTCGGCCGGAATGAGACAGCGGCGGCGGCGCATGGCATTGCGAAACGCCGGCTTGTCGATGACCGATTCGGCGCGCGCGTTGATCAACAGCGAAAAACCCTTGGGGTCTTTGACCCAGGACGGGATGAGGCCCCAGCGCATCAGCACGAACTGGCGCTTACCCTCGTGCAGCCGCACGATCGGGACGGGCTGCGTCGGCGCCACGTTGTAGCGCGCCGGAAAGTTCGGCTGCTCCGGATAACCGAACAACGCCCGGATCGCCGCCGGCGACGAAATGATGACATAACGTCCGCACATGGTCTAATACGCTCAAATGGGTCGGTCAGGCTTCGCCGCAAGGCGTCGCATGCGTGCCGTCCTTGTTACTTTCTTTTCCACGCCAATGCAGCAGCCTCCTTCAATGGGTGACGAGTCCTCGCGGATCTATCCGACCCGGCCATATCTGGCGGTCAGCGCGGCGATATTCCGCGACGGCCGGGTCCTGATCGTGCGCCGGGCGCGCCCGCCGGCGCACGGCATCTACACCCTGCCCGGCGGCGGCGTCGAACTCGGCGAAACCTTGGAGGAAGCAGTGATCCGAGAGGTGCGCGAGGAGACCGCGCTCGAGATCACACCCGTAGCGCTTGCCGGCTATCGCCAGGCGATTGCCCGCGACGCCAAGGGCGCGATCGAACGGCATTTCGTCATTTTGCCGTTCGCCGCACGCTGGGTTTCGGGCGAAATCGCATTGAATGAAGAATTGGCCGAGGCCCACTGGCTCCTGCCCGCCGAGCTTGCCGGGTTGACGACGACCGAAGGGCTGGCGCAGATCGTCACCGCCGCCGCCGAACGGATCGCGGTCGCCGGCTGAGCAACGCAAAATCAACGGCTCCATCATGCCTCGTTCACTGATGCGCGTACCGATCGCCGTTGCGCTCGCGCTTGGCTGTTGCTCCGGCTTTTGCGGAGGGCCGGCCGCCGCGCAGTTCTTTCAAAATCCGTTCGGCTTCGGACAAGAGCAGCAGCCACAGGCCCGGCCCCGGCCACCGGGTCCCCCGCGCGCAAAGGCTGCGCCGCAACCCGAGGCGCCGCCGGTTGAGGTCACCACGCCCTACGACCCTGATCTGCAGCGGCTCGCCGAAATTCTCGGTGCGCTGCATTTTCTGCGCAGCATCTGCGGCTCCGACGAAGGACAGAAATGGCGCAATGAGGCGCAGTCGCTGATCGACGCCGAAGCGCCGAGCGGCAAGCGGCACGATCAGATGGTGCAAAGCTTCAATCGCGGTTATCTCGGATTTCGGCAAAGCTACCGCACCTGCACCCCGGCGGCGCGCATCATCATCCGCCGCTATCTGGAAGAAGGCGCCCAGATCGCCCGGGATGTTACGGCCCGCTACGCCAACTGACGCTGCGGTTGCCTGAAGCCCGCCCCGACATTAACCCTGCCTTAAAGTTCAAAATTGCACCGGGAATTCCCATGCTAGACCTGCGGCTGGGCAGGGACGCCGCGCGGCTGCGGCAATCAATTGATTGCGATGAGGATGACAACAAATTTTTGGCCGGCTCCTGAACCGGTGGCCGAGCACGAGCAAAAGCGCGTGGCGCTGGGGTATCTTCAGGATGCCTGGACGGAAGCCCGGCAAGACGGCATTGAGGGCGACTGCCTCGCGCAGACCGCGCTTTTTCTGGCGCTGGCCGAGCTGATTTCGACCTACGGCGAGGAGCCAGCCGCGCGTTACGCGGAAAACCTCAGCGCCCGCATCCGCAACGGCGAATTTTCCGTTGAGATTTCGCGGCAGTAAGGCCTGCGGCTTTTACTAAGCGCGCTTGGAGTTAAGCGCGCGCAATCCATAGAACCCGCACAGCGCCGCTTCGATATCGGCGGGATAGAACGGCTTTCTCAGAAAAGCGGCGCCCGCCTCGTAGGCGCGCATTTCCAGCGAAGGATCGTCAACCGAAGTCATCAGCACCACGTGCACGCGCCGTTTTTCGCGCTTGAATTCGGCGATCGTTTCCAGACCGGAAAAGCCCGGCATGTTGTAGTCGATGAACACGAGGTCGATGGCATGATCGCGTACCATCTTGATCGCGGCGAAACCTTCGCTCGCTTCGCAGACTTGCAAAGGGAAGCGGACATTCGCGAGAATCTTGCGCACGATGCTGCGCATGGTGGCGGAATCGTCGACCACCAGAACCCAGCTGGGCAGCCGCACGCGCATCGAGCGGTTGACGAGCCGCCGCGCCTCTTCGGGACGCCCCGGCTTGTCGGCAGTGGCGTCGGTTTCAAACGGCTCGGCGACACGGCGACGCCCGCTCAGCCGCACGGTAAATGGCGGATTGCGCATCGCGCGCGCCGCGGCGACGGTCGCCTTGATCTCATCGCCTGAAAGCCCGTCATCAAGATAAAGCAGATCGGCGCCCACAAGCTTGCCGCGCGCTGCGGCCGCGCTGCCCACTGTCACGATCTCGATCGGCGTGACCGCGGATGCTGCCGCCTGCCGGAACAGTTCGTGATCCTCCACCAAATCCGACACCACGACGAGGCGCAGCGATAACAGATTGGCGCTCATGCATTCGTTCCTCGGGAACGAACGCGGCGAGGCGCGCGCATGATATTCAACCCTTTGGAAGAAAACCCAATTCCAGGAATGGCTATTCCATAGGATACCCGCAATTCACACGAGCTGTTTTCTCAATAGATAAGCGTTACACAACTTTCAATGGTATTATCGATATATGCACATATCGTGAGCGCCGGATCGAAGCTCCGCCGGACTGCCCAAGCCGGACCGCGCCGGGCTTTCCCCCAACCATAGCCACGGCCCGCCGGGCACGAACTTGCCCTTGAGACCCATTCGGGCCTGCCTTACGTTTTCAAAGCACTCTGGAAAGTACCGATGCCATGAAGGCTGCCTTTCTTCCCGATCGCGGCGTCGTCAAAGTCGTCGGCGATGGCGCGCGGGCGTTTCTAAATGGGCTTGTCACCGGCGACCTCCTCAACCTGAAGAACGGGAAGGCACGCTACTGCGCGCTGCTGACGCCGCAGGGCAAGATCATCGCCGACTTTCTGGCGGCCGAGGCGCCGGCGAAAAGCGGCGGCGGATTCTTTCTCGATGCGCCGCGCGTGCGCATTCCGGCGCTGATCGAGAAGCTCAATCTCTACAAGCTCCGTGCCAAAGTCATCATCGAGGATCTGTCCGAAATCCTCGGCGTGCTAGCCGCGTGGGACGGCGCCGCTCCGCCCCCCCCTGCAGCACCGGCAACAGCTGCGAAAGAGGCCATCGGTCTGAGCTTTATCGATCCGCGCCTGCCGGCGCTCGGCCTTCGCGTGATACTGCCGCCGCACCGCGCCGCGAGCGCGGCGGCCGAACTCGGCGCAGTGCTTGTAGATGCGGCTGACTACGAGGCGCACCGCATCGCGCTCGGCATTCCGAGCGGCGGGCCCGATTTCACCTATGGCGACGCCTTCCCGCACGAAGCCGACATGGACCAGCTCGCCGGCGTCGATTTCACCAAGGGTTGCTACGTCGGGCAGGAGGTGGTGTCGCGCATGGAGCACCGCGGCACCGCGCGCACCCGCGCCGTGCCATTGCGGTTCGATGGCGCGGCGCCGCAGCCTGGCGCCGCTGTCGTCGCGGGCGAGCGCCAGCTGGGGCACATGGGCTCTGCCGCCGCCGGACGAGCGATCGCGCTGTTGCGGCTCGACCGCGTCGCCGATGCGCTCGCGCACGGCGAGGCGCTGACCGCGGGCGGAACGGCGGTGCGGCTCGTCAAGCCGGACTGGGCGCGGTTTGTGTTTCCGGGCGAAAGCAAGGCCGCAGGATGACTGCGTCCGCACCGGCGACCGATCTGATCCGTTGCCCCTGGCCGAAGGACGATGCGGTCTACATCGCCTATCACGACCAGGAATGGGGCGTGCCGGAATACGGCGACCGCGCGCTCTACGAAAAGCTGGTGCTCGATGGCTTTCAGGCCGGACTGTCGTGGATCACGATCCTGCGCAAGCGCGAAAACTTCCGGCGCGCGTTCGACGGCTTCGTGCCGGAAAAGATCGCCCGCTACCGGCCGGCCAAGGTCGAGCGGCTCATGGCCGACGCCGGCATCGTGCGTAACCGCGCCAAGATCGAGGGCACGGTGCGCTCGGCGCGCGCCTGGCTCGACATCATGGAAAAAGGCCCGGGATTTTCCAAGCTGTTATGGGGATTTCTCGACGGCAAGCCGAAGATCAATCACTACAAGTCCACGCGCCAAGTCCCCAACGAAACGGCGATCTCGCGCGCCATGTCCAAGGAACTGACGCAGCGCGGCTTCAAGTTCTGCGGCCCGACTATCGTCTATGCCTTCATGCAGGCGACCGGCATGGTCAACGATCATCTGATCACGTGCCATCGGCACGACGCGGTGCAGAAACTTTCGCGCTGATCATTCCGCCTTGATGCCGGCATACTGGACGACCTTCGCCCACTTTGCCGTGTCGGCGGCTATGAGCTTGCCGAATTCCTCCGGCGTGTCGGAAGCCGCCGTATTGCCCAGGTGATCGAGCGCCGTCTTGTATTGCGGATCGGCAACGACGGCATTAATGGCCGCGTTCAGCTTGGTGACGATCTCGGCCGGAGTATTCTTCGGCGCGACGATGCCGTTCCACACATACGCGTCATAGCCCGGCAGAAAGTTGCCGATCAGCGGCACGCCGGGCAGCGCATTGGTCTTTGAACTGACCGCGAGTGCGCGCAGCTTGCCGGCGCGAATGAGCGCGATCGAAGCCGCGACATTGTCGAACATGACCTGTTCGCGCCCGGCCAGGACGTCGGCGATCGCCGGCGGCGAGCCGCGGTACGGCACATGCAGCATCTTGATGCCGGTCATCATCTGAAACAATTCGCCGGCGACGTGCGTGGCGCCGCCCGTTCCGGCCGATGCCATATTGAGCGTTCCGGGATGCGCCTTGGCATAGGCAATGAATTCGGGAACCGTCTTGGCGGGGAACGAGGCGCTGACTTCCATCACCAGCGGGCTTCGGCTGATCAGTCCCACCGGCGTCACGTCGCGGGCAAAGCTGAAATCGAGAGCTTTGTAGATAGCCGCATTGATGGCGTTGGAGATGCCGGCGAGAAACAACGTGTAGCCGTCGGGCGGCGCGTGTATCACGGCGTCGGCGGCGACGTTGCTGGCGGCGCCGGGACGATCCTCGACGACAAACGGCTGGCCGAGCCGGTCGGACAGCTTTTGGGCGAGCAACCGCGCCAGGATATCGCTCACGCCGCCGGCGCTATAGCCGACCAGGATGCGCACCGGACGCGCCGGATAATCGAGCGCGAAAGCCGCCCGCGGCAGGGCCGGCGTGGCGAGGGCAGCGGCGGCGAGGTGCAGAAAGCGGCGGCGGCGAAGCGGCATGGCAAGGTCCTGTGCAATCCGAAAAGTGTTCCGGCAGCGTGGAATCGCGTAATACCGCATCTGAACAACCGCGCGAATAGCGAACGTGCCGCCCGCCGCAACTAAACCACCGCTCGACCGCGCCTGGCAACGCATGTTGTCGGGGCGGCGGCTCGATCTGCTCGACCCGTCCGCGCTCGACATCGAGATCGAGGATATCGCGCACGGGCTGGCGCGCGTCGCGCGCTGGAATGGGCAGACCACGGGCGCACACATCTATTCGGTGGCGCAGCATTGCTGCCTGGTCGAAGCGCTGGCGCGCCAAAAGTCGCCGCGGCTCGGCCGCGCCGGCCGGCTCGCGGTCTTGCTGCACGATGCCCCCGAATACGTGATTGGCGACATGATTTCGCCGTTCAAGGCAGTGATCGGCGACAGCTACAAGGCGGTCGAGCGGCGGCTGCTGGCGGCCATCCACCGCCGCTTCGGCCTGCAGGCGCATTCCGCGCCCGAGCTCGAGCGTCTGACCAAGGCGGCCGACCGGCAGTCCGCCTTTCTGGAAGCGACGCGGCTTGCCGGCTTTTCCGTCGCCGAAGCACGGCGCTTCTTCGGCCGCCCGCCGCGCATCGCGCCGTCGATGGAGCGCGATTATCTGAAACCCTGGCCGGCCGAGACCGCGCAAGCGCGTTATCTCGAGCGTTTCAGAAAGCTCGCGGGGGATTGAATACCATATTCTGCTGCCATTCGCGCGGCATGCTGAATTCCGCTAATATCCGACGCATTCACATTGCAACGCGGGGCGGCAATGTTTGATGGTATTGTCATCATCGTTCTGATTGCACTGGCGTTTCCGGTCATCGCCGTTATCGCGCTGGTTCAGGCGTCGTCACTCGGCGGGGTGGTTCGCCGTCTGGAGGTCAGAGTCATCGGGCTGGAGCGCGCAATCGCGGCGTTCGGCGCCGGGACTGCGCCAGCTCCGCCGCCGGCCGCGCCCGTAGCCGCGCACATTCCCACACCGCCACCACCGGCACCTGTGCAGAAGACAGAGCCTATCGTCCCGCCGCCTGTGCCACCGGTCGCACCGGCAGCCAGCGCCGTGCCAAGCGCGCCGATGCGCGCGCCATCATCGCCGCCGCCGCGGATCGGTTTTGAGGAACGCTTCGGTACCCGCTGGCTGGTCTGGGTCGGCGGCATTGCGCTCACGCTCGGCGGCATCTTTGTGGTGCGCTACACGATCCAGGAAGGTCTGATCGGGCCGGGCGTGCGCATCATGCTCGGTGCGCTGCTGGCGCTCATCCTGGTCGCCGCCGGCGAGTGGACGCGGCGCAAGGAAAATCTGTCCGGGCTGCCGGGTCTGCCCACGGCGCATATTCCAGGCATCCTCACCGCCGCCGGCACCACGGTGGCCTACGCCACGGTCTATGCGGCCTACGGGCTCTACAATTTCCTGCCGCCGGGCGTGGCGTTCGTTCTGATGGGCCTCGTAGCGCTGTTGACGCTCACGGCCGCGCTGCTGCACGGCCCTGCGCTCGCTGGTCTCGGCGTGATCGGCGCATATCTTGCGCCGCTGTTGGTCAGCACCGCGCAACCGGATTACTGGGCGCTCTACATTTACATCGCGGTGGTCACTGCGGCGTCGTTCGCGCTGGCGCGGTTGCGGCTCTGGCGCTGGCTCGCGCTGGCCGCAATCGTCCTGAGCGCCGCCTGGACGCTGCCGGGAATGACGCCCGGCGCGGTCACCGCGGTCGGCGCCCACGCATTCAATACGCTTGCCGGCTTTGCGCTCGCCGCCGTCTTTCTGGTGTGCGGTTTGTTGTACGGTCCGGACGTCAAGCCGGGCGAACTCGATCGTGTATCGGTGTTCGCACTGTCGATTTATTTGCTCGCGGCGGCGCTGCTTGTGCTGGCGAGCCGGCACGATGCGACCGCGCTGACCGTTTTCGTTGTTCTCACGATCGCCACCGTCGCCGTGGCCTGGCGCGCGGAAGCGGCGAGCGGCGCGGTGCCGGTGGCCGCGGTGCTGGCCATGGTGGTGATGGCGCACTGGGCGGTGCAAGAGAACCTCGACTTTCTGAAATGGCCGGCGGGCCCGGCCGCACCCGCCATCGCCGAACCGCAGCGCTACGATTATGGCTCGCACCTGATGCTTGCCGCCGCGTGGGCGGCGTTGTTCGGCGTTGCCGGATTCTTCGCGCAAGGCCGCTCGGTCCACGCGCTCGTACCGATGCTGTGGAGCGCGACGAGCGTGTTTGCGCCGCTGGCGATGCTGATTGCGCTCTACTATCGGATCGCCAACCTCGATCGTTCGCTGCCGTTCGCCGCGCTGGCGCTGCTCCTCGCCGCGATCTTCGCGCTCGCCACCGAGAATCTGCTGCGCCGTGAGCGCCGCCCGGGCATCGGTGCGGCCAGCGCGTTTTACGCCACCGGCGCGCTCGCCGCGCTGGCGTTGGCACTGACCTTCGCACTGGAGAAAGGCTGGCTCACCATTGCGCTCGCCTTGATGGCGCCTGGGGCCGCATGGATCGCGGAAAAACGGCCGCTGCCGTGGCTGCGCTCGCTCGCCGCCATCATGGCTGCGGTGGTGACGGCGCGTGTCGGCTGGGAGCCTCGCATCGTCGGCAACGACCTCGGCACGGCCCCAATCTTCAACTGGCTGCTCTACGGTTACGGCGTGCCCGCGGCGTCGTTCTGGCTCGCGGGATGGCTGTTGCGTCGCCGGCGCGACGACCCGCCGGCCCGCACGGTCGACGCCGCCGCCATTCTGTTCACGGTGCTGCTGGTGGTTCTCGAAATCCGCCACTACGTCACGCGCGGCGACATGTACCAGGCGTCGGCCGGGCTCACCGAAATCGCCCTTTACGTCAATGCCGGCTTGGCGATGACGATCGGGCTCGAATACGTGCGCCGGCGCAGCGGCAGCATCGTCCATAATGTCGGTGCCTGCATCGTTGCTGCGCTGACGCTTATCGCCATCGTTGCCGACCTGGTGTATGTGGCCGACCCGGATCTGGCGCGCCATCCGGTGGGCCCGGCCTTCATCAATTTGATCCTGCTTGGCTACGGCATCCCGGCCGTGCTGGCGATCACACTTGCACTGATCGCCCGCACGACGCGGCCCCTGCCCTATCGCATTGCCGCCGCCATTACCGCGATGACGCTTGCGCTGTTCTATCTGACGCTGGAAGTGCGCCGGCTGTTTCACGGCCCGATTCTGGCCGGACCGACCGGCGACGCCGAGCAATACATGTATTCGACGGTGTGGCTCCTGTTCGGCATCGTGGTTCTGGCAGTCGGCTTTTTCCTGCGCTCTCAGCCTGCCCGGCTATTGGCGCTCGGCGTGATCGCAGTGACGATCGCCAAGGTGTTCATCGTCGACACCGCCAGCATCAGCGGCATCTTCCGGGCGCTGTCGATGATCGGCCTCGGTGTCGTGCTGCTCGGCATCGGCTGGTTGTATCAGCGCCTGCTCTATCCGCGCCTGCCAGTCGCGTCAGCACCAGCCCCAAGCGGTTGACCGTCTTCCTCGCGCCATCCGCGGTCACTATATGAGCGACACCGAACCGCTCACTGATTGATTCGATGATTCACGTTTGCCCGCTGGCGCTGTTGCAGGACACGGTCGAAACGACCGGCGCGCGGCACGTCGTGTCGCTGCTCGACGACCAATTCCGCATCGAACGGCCGCGTGGTGTCGCGGCGGAAAATCATCTCCGGCTGCGGCTGCACGACATCAGCTCGCCGCTCGACGGTTACGTGTTGCCGGACGAGGCCCACGTCGCCGAGCTGTTGGAATTCGTCCGCACCTGGGATCGCCGCGCACCACTGGTGGTGCATTGCTTCGCCGGCATCAGCCGCTCGACCGCGGGCGCGTATGCGAGCGTCTGCGCGCTCAATCCGCATCGCGATGAAGTGAGTATCGCGCGCGCACTGCGCCGCGCCTCGCCGACGGCGACGCCGAATGTCCGCATCGTGGCGCTTGCCGACCGGCTGCTCGGCCGCGACGGCCGCATGACCGCGGCGATCGAAACCATCGGCCGCGGCGTCACCGCAGCAGCCGGCGTGCCGTTTCGCCTTGAGCTGGACCGATAAGTTAGAGCATTTTCCGGAAAAGTGGACGCGGGTTTTCCGAAGAAAATGCGACCAAGCTTATGAAACTAGAGCGCTTCCCGATTCAACGTAATCGGGAAGCGCTCTAGAGTTACGGCGTCGGCCGCGTGGTCGCGAGCGCCGTCGCCGGCGCCCGAACCGTGGCGGGGGCGCGTGCCGGCTCGCGCTTGGTCAGCGCGGCACGTGCATTGCGCTGATGAAAGTCGCAATAGGCAAAGCCCAGGCCGGATATCGAGCCACGGAAGGTGTGATAGTCGATCCGCTGCACCCGGAAGCACGGTTGGATCGGCAGACCGGTAAGATGCGCGCATACCGCGGTGGCGGTCACCCGGATGGTGCCTGGCGGCAGCGTCGCAAACTTCACCGTGGGGCTGCCCGACGGCCGGATCGTGCCGACAACCGAACCATCGCGGAAGATGCGTCCGAGTCCGGTCGTGCCGTCGAAGCAGTCGTAGGCAAACAGCTTGCCGGCAATAAAGGCGCGCGCCTGATCGGGCGTCAAATCCTCGGCGAAAGCCGAACTCACACCGAGCGCACATACACACGCAACAACTACGCGGAGCAGCATCTGCAACCCCCCTACGGACGCGAGCTCGACATTAACGAAACTTCTTAACCGACCCCTTACCATAGTGCCCCGCATGCTGCTGCGCGTTCGTAGCCGAATTATGGACTCCTTTTACCGAATCTTCACCACGATCCGGCCCCGCACCTGCCCCTCGACGATCCGCCGGGCGGCCTCGATGACCCCGTCAAGGCCGATTTCGCTGGCCATCGCCGAGATTTTGCCCCGATCGAGGTCGGTTTCGAGCCGTTGCCACGCCTGCTGCCGCAAGGGCAGCGGGCACATCACCGAATCGATGCCGACGAGCGACACTCCACGCAAAATGAACGGCGCGACTGTGACGGGCAAGTCCATTCCACCGGCAAGCCCGCAGGCGGCGACGGTTCCGCCGTACCGTGTCATCGAAAGCACATTGGCGAGTGTGGTCGAGCCCACCGCATCAATGCCGCCGGCCCAGCGTTCCCGGGCGAGCGGCCGCGGCGGGCCGGAAAGTTCCTTGCGCTCGATGATCTCGGTAGCACCGAGCCCCTTGAGATACTCGGCCTCGGCGGGCCGGCCGGTCGAAGCGGTCACGGCGTAGCCGAGCTTGGCGAGGAGCGTGACTGCGACCGAGCCGACGCCGCCGGCCGCGCCGGTCACGATCACCGGCCCGCGCTCCGGCGTGACGCCCGAGCGCTCCAGCGCCATGACCGACAGCATGGCGGTGTAGCCCGCAGTGCCGATCGCCATGGCGTCGCGCGCACTCATGCTCGGCGGCAGCCGCACCAGCCAATCGCCCTTGACGCGCGCCTTCGCGCCATAGGCGCCGAGATGCGTCTCGCCGAGACCCCAGCCGTTGAGGATGACCTTGTCGCCGGCCTTCCAGCCCGAATGGGTCGAGGATTCGACGGTGCCGGCGAAATCGACGCCCGCGATCATCGGGAAACGCCGCACCACCGGCGCCTTGCCGGTGACCGCGAGCCCGTCCTTGTAATTCACCGTCGACCATTCCACCGCGACGGTGACGTCGCCGTCCATCAGATCCTTGTCGTCGAAATCGGTGAGCCGCACCGTCTGGCCGCTCTCGGCCTTGTCGATGACGATAGCCTTGAATGTCGCCACGTCCCCTCCGCTCTGGAGCATTTTTCCGGAAAAGTGGTCGCAGGTTTTCCGAAGAAATGCGACCAAATATAAAGCCAGGGCGCCTGCCGATTCAACGCAATCGGGAAGCGCTCTACGCCGGGACGGCGGCAACCCGCGGCACCGGCTTCTCCACGATCGGCATGTTGATCAGCGCCGATAGAACTCCGAACATGATGGCGAGCCACCACACCGGTCCGTACGAACCGTAGCGGTCGAACACGAGGCCGCCAAGCCAGACGCCGAGGAAGCCGCCGACCTGGTGACTGAAGAAGGCGAAGCCCGCAAGCGTCGTCAGCCAGCGTGTTCCGAACATGACGGCGATGATGCCGTTGGTCGGCGGCACCGTCGACAGCCACATCAGGCCCATGACAGCGCCGAAAACGAGGCACGTGAACGGCGTCACCGGAAACGCGATGAAGCCGAGAATAGCAGCGGCGCGGGTGAAATAGATCACCGAGAGCAGATAACGTTTTGGCACGCGATCGCCGAGCCAGCCGGACGTGACCGAGCCGACAACGTTGAACAGGCCGATGGTCGCCAGCGTCCAGCCGCCGACCTGCGCCGACAGGCCCTTGTCAACCAGATAGGACGGCAAATGTACGGTGATAAAGGCGAGCTGGAATCCGCAGGTGAAATAGCCGAGCACCAGGAGCAGATAAGAGCGGTGCGCGAACGCTTCGTGCAGTGCGGCGCGCAGCGATTGCGGCGTCGCCTCCTTGATGCTCGCGGCGGTCGGCGTCACCAGAGCCGTCGACAGCGGCAGCACGAGCAGCAGGCTGGCGGCGAAGATCGTCAGCGTCTCTTGCCAGCCGACCTTGTCCATCAGCGCTACCGCGACCGGCGAATAAAGGAACTGGCCGAATGAGCCGGCCGCGGTGCCGAAACCGAAGGCGCGCGAGCGCCACTCACGCGGCAATAGCTTGCCGAAGGCTCCAAGCAGTACCATGAAAGAACAGCCGGACAAGCCGAAGCCGATCAGCATACCGGCCGATGCATCGAGCAGCGGCGCGCTGTCGGCGTGCGCCATCAGCGCCAGTCCGCACGCGTACATGAATGCGCCGCCGGAGAGCACGCGCGCGGTGCCGAACCGATCGGCAATGATGCCGGCAAGCGGCTGGCCAATGCCCCACAGCAGATTCTGCAGCGCGAGCGCGAAGGCGAAGACATCGCGGCCCCAATGGTTGGCGTTCGACAGCGGCGTGAGAAAAAAGCCGAGCGACGAGCGCGGGCCGAACGACATCAGGCCGATCAGACAACCGAAGCCGACAATCAGCAGCGGCGTGCGCCATGTCGCGGCAGTGGCGCCGGCCGCTGCGGCGGTCGCAGGTCCGGTTGCACTGACATTGAGCCGATCGTGAATCGTCGTCATCGTCGCCCGGCAGCAGGAGAAATGTGTGCAAGCGGGGTAGCATAGGGCCACCGGTCGCCCAAACGAAAATGCCCCTTGCCCGCGCCGGCCGAGCGCATGGCTGGCCCGCCCGCTGGCGCATGGGTTTCCGCAATGCTATCGAAACCGCGCGATTTTGCGCGATCGCAAGCAGTTCTTGCAGCGACGCCTAACCTTCATATGGGAAATACGTCATGGTGCTGTTCGATCCATCGCTTATGCGGTCCGACGCCTTTGTCTCCCCGCTCGAAATCGAAGCGGCGGTCACGCGTGCGCTCGAAGAGGATTTGGGCCGCGCCGGCGATATCACGTCGATTGCGACGGTACCGCCCGATACGCGCGGCCGCGCCGTCGTGGTGGCGCGCAAACCGGGCGTCGTCTCCGGCCTGCCGCTGGTCGAAGCTTCGTTCCGGCGGCTGTCGCCCGCGATCAAGATCGCGGCGAGTTCGCGCGACGGCGAGACCATCGCCGCCAAAGCCAAGCTGATGACGATCGAGGGCAATGCGCGCGCCATTCTCAGCGCCGAACGCACCGCGCTCAATTTCATCGGCCACCTGTCGGGCATCGCCACCGCGACTTCGGAATTCGTCAAGCGCATCGCCCACACCAAGGCGCGCGTCATCTGCACGCGCAAGACCACGCCCGGGCTGCGCGCCCTTGAAAAATACGCTATCCGCTGCGGCGGCGGCTTCAATCATCGCTTCGGCCTCGATGACGCGATGCTGATCAAGGACAATCACATCGCGGTCGCGGGCGGCATAGCGGCCGTGCTCAAGCGCGCCCGGGACGCCGCAGGACACCTGGTCAAGATCGAGATTGAAGTCGACTCGTTGTCACAGCTTGAAGAAGTGCTCGCGACCGGCCGCGCCGACGTGGTGCTGATTGACAATTTCGATCCGCCGACGATGCGACGCGCCGTCGAGATGGTGGCAGGCCGCCTCGTCATCGAAGCGTCCGGCGGCATCACGCTCGCATCCGCCGCCGCGATCGCCGAAACCGGCGTCGATTATCTGTCATCCGGCTCGCTTACACACTCGGTGCAGAATCTCGACATCGGTCTCGATATCGAGATGTGAACTGGCGGCAACCGCCTACACGTGTCATGACCCGCGAAGGCGGGTCATCCAGTAATCACCGCGCGTCGGACGATAGTCGAACCACAAGACCAATTTCGGAAATTACTGGATCATCCGCTTTCGCGGATGATGACAGCTTTACAATTGCGGGCCGCGCTGTCCGGCGCGGATATGCACGGGATAACGATCTACGAGGTCGGGGCAGCCTTGGCATCGGCCTTCGAGGTGTTCGGCGGCGTGCCCCAGACCGGCTCGTATTCGCCTTTGCCCCAGGCGCGCGGCCGATAGAACGTGTGGACGCCGAGTTTGTAGAGCTTCGTCATCTCATGCACCCAGCTCGGATGCACCCACGTGGCGTGATAGTGCGTGGCGTGACCGATATCGCTGAGCCAGATTTTGCCGTCGAGCTCATCCTTGGCGATGCGCTTGGCCTGGACCCACATGTCGGGTTCGTCGATGCGGCTCAGATCCTTGTGCTCGCACGCGAAGGTGAACTGGCAGGCAAGGTAGTGGCTGGCGTTCTGAAACACCACGCCGCAGACATTGTTTGGATAGTAGCCGGAGAACACCCGGTTCATCACCACCTGCGCCACGGCCTGTTGACCGCGCAGCGGTTCGCCGCGCGCTTCGAAATAGACCGCCTCGGTGAGACACTTTTCGGCTTTGGCGCGCGCCTGGCCGGTCAGTCCGAGACGCTGCGCCGGGCTTTTGGGATTCGGCGGCTCATTGGCGAGGGCAGCGTCCGCGTCGGGTTGTTCAGGCGCTGCGAGCTTGATGCCGGGATCGAGCGAAGGCGTCGCCAGCACCGGCTCGGCGCCGGGCGCCCAGGCCTCGAGTTCGCCCGGCGCATCCGTCATGCCGGCACCGAAATAGATCTGCGCGCTGCGGCTCTGCGCGTTGTCGTCCGCAAAAGCGAGCGAAGCTGTGGTGAGGAGCGGTGTCCCCTCGAGCTGCCCCGAAGCGGGCACGTCGGCGGGGATGTCGGCGGCGGCGCGGTGCTCGACGGCCGGCACAACCGACGGCGCCTGCGCATGCGGTGCGAGCGGCGGCAGCGCGGGCCCGGCCGGCGCCTCGGGTGTCATCGGCGGATGCACCGGCACCGCCGTCGGCGGCGCGGAAATCGGCTGCAATTGCGGCAGACTTGGCGGGTTTGCCGGAGCGGCCACAGGATGCGCGATCGGCAAGCGATTGCCCTTCCGCTCGCGATTGACATTGGGGTAGTTGAATTCCGCGGAGCGCTGCTCCAGGCGCACGGGCTGGTCGAGCGACCACACCCGGGCCTTTCCGGCACGCGGATCGAAATTGACCAGATCGACCGCCGGCGGCCGCGGCATCGCGGTGCCAATCGGGCGAATTCCGTAGCTGAAAGTCGCGGGCTCGATGGTGCCGAACGGCGAGGCGAGCAAATGCCGGTGGGACTGCTGCGGGGAGCCGGCGCGGTGCGCGATCAGCGCCGCGATGTCTTGAGAGCCGATCGAGCTCGGCACCACGGCCATGCAGAACGCGCTCAGCCAAAAGCGCGTCGAGCCATAGCCCCTCAGCGCCAGAATACGCGACGCCATTGTCCCCTCACCCACACGCAACGCACACGCTACGGCGCCGCGGTTAAGTCGCCGTGGCGCAAATGCGACAGGTATGGTTTTTGCCGAATTAACCTTGCGATCACGTTAATGGGGCGTTCGCACCCCGCACGCGCGCCCAAATAAACGCCGTTTGCCGGATGCGGCGCAGCGTGAAACGGTGCGCCGCCGATCCGGGATCGTCTCAAACGGGGAGTACGTGACGGTCCTGGTTCAGCAGTGGCACCACTTCGCTACGCTACGTGCTGCACTGCGCCCGGGAAACGTTAGCTGTCGCCGCCCGCGACCTTGCCGAGCGCCGCCTGCGCGGCGGCGAGCCGCGCGATCGGCACGCGGAACGGCGAGCACGACACATAGTCGAGCCCGGCCTCGTGGCAGAAGGCCACCGAGGCCGGATCGCCACCGTGCTCGCCGCAGATGCCGAGTTTGAGGTTCTTGCGCACCTTGCGCCCGCGGTCGACGGCAATGCGCATCAGTTCGCCGACGCCGTCGCGGTCGATCGACACGAACGGATCGCCCGGCAAAATGCCCTTCGACGTGTAGACGCCGAGGAAGCTCGCGGCGTCGTCGCGGCTGATGCCGAAGGTAGTCTGGGTCAGATCGTTGGTGCCGAATGAAAAGAACTCGGCGGTCTCGGCGATCTCGCCGGCCTTGAGCGCCGCGCGCGGCAACTCGATCATGGTGCCGACCTGATATTTGACCGGGCGCTTTGTTTCGGCGGCGACCATCTTCGCCACCGCATCGATGCTCTCTTTCACCAGATCGAGCTCCGCCTTGGTGGCGATCAGCGGCACCATGATTTCCGGCACCACCGGCTTGCCGGTTTTTTGCGAGGCCTCGACCGCGGCCTCGAAGATGGCGCGCGCCTGCATCTCGGCGATTTCAGGGTACGCGATGGCGAGCCGGCAGCCGCGGAAGCCAAGCATCGGATTGAATTCGTGCAATTCTCCGGCGCGGTCCGCGAGCACCTTCGGATCGACTCCCATCGCATTCGCGACTTCGGCGATCTCTTCCTCGCTCTGCGGCAGAAATTCGTGCAGCGGCGGGTCGAGCAGACGGATGGTGACCGGCAGCGCGCCCATGATCTCGAACAGCTCGGCAAAATCCTTGCGCTGCATCGGCAGCAGTTTGGCGAGCGCCGCGCGGCGCGCCGCCTCGTCGCCGGCGAGAATCATCTCGCGCACGGCGCGGATGCGATGCTCGTCGAAGAACATGTGCTCGGTGCGGCACAGCCCAATGCCCTCGGCGCCGAATTTCACCGCGGCGCGCGCGTCGGCCGGCGTGTCGGCATTGGCGCGCACTTTCAGTTTGCGCGCCGCATCGGCCCATTGCATCAGCGTGGCGAATTCGCCGGCGAGCGCGGGCTGCATCATCGACACCTTGCCGGCCAGCACCTGGCCGGTCGAGCCGTCGATGGTGAGCAACTCGCCCTTCTTGAGCGTCGTGCCGCCGGCCGTCATCGTCTGCGCGCGGTAATCGACGCGCAAGCTTCCGGCGCCGGAGACGCACGGCTTGCCCATGCCGCGGGCCACCACGGCGGCGTGCGAGGTCATGCCGCCGCGCGTTGTCAGAATACCTTCGGCGGCGTGCATGCCGTGAATGTCTTCGGGCGAGGTTTCGACCCGCACCAGAATGACTTTGTGGCCCTGGCTCTTGAGCAGCTCCGCCTCGTCGGGCGAGAACACAACCTCGCCGCAGGCAGCGCCGGGCGACGCCGGCAAGCCGGTCGCGATAATCTTGCGCTCGGCCGCCGGATCGATGGTCGGATGCAGGAGCTGATCGAGCGAGCCCGGCTCGATGCGCGTCACCGCCTCCTGCCTGGTGATCAGCTTTTCGTTGGCAAGTTCGACGGCAATGCGCAAGGCAGCCTTGGCGGTGCGTTTGCCGTTGCGCGTCTGCAGCATCCACAGCTTGCCCTGCTCGACCGTGAATTCCAGGTCCTGCATGTCGCGGTAATGCTTTTCCAGCGCGGCGTGGATGCGTTTGAGTTCGGCGAATGCATCCGGCATCGCCTTTTCCATCGACGGCTTGTCGGAGCCGGATGCACGGCGCGCCTCCTCGGTGATTTCCTGCGGCGTGCGGATGCCGGCGACCACGTCCTCGCCCTGGGCATTGATCAGAAACTCGCCATAGAGCTTCTTCTCGCCGGTCGAAGGGTTGCGCGTGAAGGCAACGCCGGTGGCAGACGTCTCGCCCATGTTGCCGAACACCATGGCCTGCACGTTGACCGCCGTGCCCCAGCTTTCCGGAATATTGTGCAGGCGCCGATAGGTGATGGCGCGCTGGTTCATCCACGAGCCGAACACGGCGCCGATCGCGCCCCAGAGCTGGTCGTGCGGGTCTTGCGGGAATGGCTTGCCGCTCTCCTCTTCGACACGCTCCTTGTAGCGGACGATGATCGCGGCCCAGTCGTCGGCATTGAGGTCGGTGTCGAGGGAGTACCCGTGGCGATCCTTGTGATCGTCGAGGATTTCCTCGAAATGATGATGCTCAATGCCCAGCACCACGTTGGAATACATGGTGATGAAACGCCGGTAGCTGTCCTGGGCGAAGCGGCGGTCGCCGGATTTTTCCGCCACCGCCTCGACCGTCACGTCGTTGAGGCCGAGATTGAGCACCGTATCCATCATGCCCGGCATCGAGGCGCGCGCGCCGGAGCGCACCGACACCAGCAGCGGATTTTTGGCGTCACCGAATTTTTTCCCGGTGATACGGCCAACCAAGGCAAGCGCCGCCTCGACCTGGGATTTCAGATTTTTCGGGTAGGTTTTGTCGTGGGCGTAGAAATAGGTGCAGACCTCGGTGGTGATGGTGAAGCCGGGCGGCACCGGCAGGCCGAGATGCGCCATCTCGGCAAGCCCCGCGCCCTTGCCGCCAAGGAGGTTGCGCATCGAGGCGCGCCCCGCCGCCTTGCCGCCGCCGAACGCATAGACCCATTGGCCCTTGCGGGCGGCCGTCACAGCAGGCTTGCGCGTTCCGACTTTGGCCGGGCGCGGCTTGGTGCCACGGCGAGCGGCAGCGGACTTCTTCACCGGCGATTTTTTCACCGGCTGACGCGAGTTTTTGGAGCGCGATTTGGCCATGAGTGCCTTGGCTTTTGCGGCTTGGCGTTAGAACAATGCGCTAAAGACTAAGCGTGCAACCACGACAGCATTTGGGCGAACGACATGACGTGCGTACTGTGCGTGTCCATGCCGAAATGCACCCAATGATGGGTCTGATTGAGCCCGACGAGGCCGATGAAAATCAGATACAGCGCGACGATGTAGTTGAGCAGCCGCGGGATGATGAGAATCAGTATCCCGGCCACGATGGCGACGAGCGGCGTGATCTGCGTAGCGGTGAGGACCATCGGATTTTCCTTAGGTTTGAATAGGATGCGGGCTGGAAAGGGCGCGGCAATCGTGGCGGGGACGTACCCATAACGCACAACCCGCCGTTCGGTTTCTAGCACTTTCCACGCCATTGGGAATCGTCATTCCGGGGCCGAGCGAAGCGAGGAGCCCGGAATCCATAACCCCAGCACTTGTGGCTATGGATTCCGGGCTCGCGGGCCTTTGGCCCGCGCCCCGGAATGACGTCACCCCTCGATCTTGGAGAAGTCGGCGACAGTGCGAGTGGCGGCGCGGATTTCGTTGAGGAGTTTGAGGCGGTTCTCGCGCAAGGCCGTGTCGTCGACGTTGACCGTCACCTTGTCGAAGAAGGCGTCGACATAGGGCCGAAGCTTAGCCATGGCTCGCATGGCGGCTTCGAAGTCCTCCGCGGCCGCGGCACGAGCAGCCTCACGTTTCGCAGAGCCGATCGCCTCAGCCAGTGCTTTTTCTTCATCCTGTTTGTAAAGTTCTGCCTTGGGAGGTTCAGTATAGTCGCGATTGTCCTTCTTCTCCTCAATGCGGATGATGTTTGCTGCTCGCTTTTGCCCGGCGAGTAGATTCTTGCCGTCCTCGGTATCGAGGAGTTTTCCCAAGGCTTCAACGCGGCGAGCAATCAGCAGAAGGTCGTCCTGGTCTCCAAGCGCGAACACCGCATCGACCAGATCGTGCCGCGCGCCTTGCTCACGGAGTTGGACTTTGAGGCGGTCCGCGAAGAAGAAAAGAAGATCGGATTCGACCGGTGCGACAGTTTTTGGTCCCCCGCCGGACACAAAGCGGTCGGGACTTATAACCAAAACACTTGTCAACTCTCGGAAGAGACGTTCAAGCAAAGGAAGAAGTCGCAAACGAAGATTATTAGTCAAGATAACGCGAATGACTCCCAGTGCCGCCCTTCGCAACGCATAAGGGTCCTTACTCCCCGTCGGCTTCTCGTCGATCGCCCAAAACCCGACCAACGTATCTATCTTGTCGGCCAGCGCGACTGCCACTGACACCGGATCGCTCGGCACCAGATCGTCCGGCCCTTTCGGGCTGTAGTGATCCTCGCAGGCATGCGCGACGGCTTCGTCCTCGCCTTGTTCTTCGGCGTAATATTTCCCCATCGTGCCTTGCAGTTCGGGGAATTCGCCGACCATTTCGGTGAGCAGATCGGCTTTGCACAGCCGCGCGGCGCGCTTGGCTTTCTCCACGTCGGCGCCGACGAGGGGCGCCAGCTCGGCGGCCAATCGTTCAATTCGTTCAATGCGCTCGGCCTGGGTACCAAGCTTCTCGTGGAAGATGATGTCCTTGAACTTTGGCAGCCGATCTTCAAGCTTGGTCTTTAAATCGGTATCGTAGAAAAACTTCGCATCGGAAAGGCGCGCGCGGATGACGCGCTCGTTGCCGGCCGTGATGTCCTTGCCGCCGTCGGTGGCCTCCATGTTGGAGACCAGCAGGAACTTATTTGTGAGTTTGGCGTGCGCCGCGTCGCGCAGCACGAAGCATTTCTGGTTGTTGCGGATGGTGGCGCGGATCACCTCCTCGGGGAGGTGCAGGAACTTTTCGTCGAACGAGCCCATCAGCACCACCGGCCATTCGACGAGGCCGGACACTTCGGCCAGCAGCCCTTCGTCCGCGACCAGTTCAAGACCCTGCGCGAAGGCAAGCTGCTTGGCTTCGGTGAGGATAATGTCACGCCGCCGCTCGGCATCGAGCACGACCTTGGCCTTGCCGAGTTTGTCCATGTAATCGGCGAGCCGCCGCACCGTGAACGGCTGCGGCGCCATGAAGCGATGGCCGCGCGTCTCGTTGCCGGCGGCGATGCCGCCGACCCGAAACGGCACGATGTCCGGGTCCTCCGTTTCCGGCCCGAAGGTGGCCACGATGGAATGCAGCGGCCGTACCCAGCCAAGCGCGCCGGGCTCCTTCGATTGCACGCCCCAGCGCATCGATTTCGGCCACGGGAAATGTTCGATCACGTCGGGCAGAATCTCGCCGATCACCTCGATCGCCTGACGGCCCGGCTTCTCGATCACCGCGACATAGAAGTCGCCCTTCTTGTCGGGCTGCACCTTGGCTTCGTTGATTGACTTGAGCCCCGCCGCCTTGAGGAAACCCGCAATGGCATTGTCAGGGGCGCCGACGCGCGGACCCTTCTTCTCCTCGCGTACGTCGGGCTGGCGGACCGGCACGCCGTGTACCGAGAGCGCCAGCCGGCGCGGCGTCACGAACGCCTTGGCGCCGTCATAAACGAGCCCGGCCGCGACCAGCCGGTCGGTGACGGCTTTGCGCAAATCCTCCGCCGCCCGCGCCTGCATCCGCGCCGGGATTTCCTCGGAAAACAATTCGAGCAGAAGTTCGGGCATCTTTTGACTGCCAAGGCAAAGGCACGACGTTCAATCCATGCCGGGAGCGCCTGCCGGAAATGTGTCTAGTCGATAAAAACAGCCGTGTCATCGCGGCCTTGCCTGCCCTATATACCTGCAGTAGACGTGCACAAAGGTGCTTCGGTGTCTTTGCACGGACGATGTGCTTGAGCACACGTCCAAGTGACAGGCGGCTCCGATGAATGCAGAGCATCTTCTCAATCGCATCAGTTCCGACCCCGCGATCTGTGGCGGGCGGCCCTGCATCAAGGGCACGCGCATGCGCGTCGCCGACATCGTCGAAGCGCTGGCGCACGGCGCCAGCCAGCAGCAATTGCTGGCTGATTTCGACTATCTCACCGCCGAGGACATTACCGCCGCCCTGCTTTATGCCGCGCGTGCGACCGAGCACCGGGTCGTGCGCACCGCGTGACGATCCATTTCCTCATCGATGCTCAGCTTCCGCCTGGGCTCGCGCGAAGATTGGCAGCGCGTGGCTATCCGGCGGAACATGTCAACCGAATCGGCATGGGAGCAGCCGGCGACAACGCGATTTGGAGACACGCAGCCCGCACCGGCGCCGCACTGATCACCAAGGACGAGGATTTCGCCGCGTTGGCCGCCCGAGAGCCGAGCGGCGCTCAAGTCGTCTGGCTTCGTGTCGGCAACATCAGCAATGACGCCCTATGGCGTGTCGTCGATCCTCATTTGGACGAGATCGTTCAGGCGCTGAACTCCGGCGAAAGAGTCGTTGAGATAGTCTGAGACACGGAAACCGCGCTACCAGCCGCCACCACCGCCGCCCCCGCCGCCGCCGCCGGAACCGCCTCCGCCGCCGGAGAAACCCGATGAGCCGGATGACACCGGCACCGCCGCGGCGAACGCGCCGCTGACGCTGCCGACCGTCGAGGCCATGGCGCTGTCGAAGCTGCCGCTCGACCAGCTGCCGCCGCCGTACCAGGCTGGCCGATAACTGCGCATCGGGTCGGCGTCTTCAGGATGCGCCCGCCGCAACGCCGATTCGAAGGCGTGCGACCACGGCTTTTCCACATCGAGCGCCACCGCGTAGGGCAGCAGCGCCTCGAAGCGGTCCGCGGTGATCTCGGGCGCGCCGCTGTAGTTGAGCCGGTCGGATTCCGCGGTTTCGAGATAAAGCCGCAAGCCGTCGAGCTGATCCATCACCTTGCGGCCGAGTTCGGTTGGCGCCTTCATCAAATAGAGAAAGATGCCATTGAGCGCCGCGAATGCCGTGATCAGGACGAAGGAAAACGGATAGCCCTCGACGAACGCGGTGACCGTTGGCAGGCCTTCGCGCAGTCCGGCGAGCAGCACCGAGCCGGCAACGTTGACCGCGAGCGAGAAGAAGATCACGGCGATCGAGAAAAAAATCGCAAGTCCGACCAGGATCCCAACCTTTGGGCCCTGGCCGACCAGAGCCTGCAGGATCGGCAGCAGAAACATCCCGCCGAATATGCCCCCGAAGCCGAACAGAGCCAGAATGGAGATATCAGTGTCCTGCAGGCCACCGAATGCGACTATGGCGGCGATCACCGCCGCCGTCATCATCAGCCCGAAGATGACGTAGCCGAGATTGCGCCGGAAGAAGCGATTGCGGTTCAGCGTGACGACAGCGCTGGTGAATTTGGTGGCGAGGTCGGCGACGGTCGTTGAATGCGCGCGATCGATAACGATCGTCCCGCCGGTCACCGCGAGCTTGGTGACGATGGCGCGCTCTTCGGCCGATAGCGGCGCGGCGCCGGCCGGATTGTTTCCCGTCGCCTTGAGCGTGAGCCCGCCGCCCGAACGGTCGAGACTGATGAGGCCCCGCACGGCGAGCGACAGCGACGCCGCCGTGAACGCGCGCCATTTCTCGCGCGTAAGACCCCATTTGTGAATGTAGTTGGCGAGCGCCGGCGAGATGCCGTCCGGCGGATGGAACAGCGGAATGATGGGGCCGCCCTTGGGGTCGCGTCCGAACGCTTCCCAGGCGGCGAAATAGTAGATGAAGATCGTGAGGAAGCCGATGCCGCCGATGATCCATTGGCGGTTGTCGAACAGCCGATACCACAGCAGCGTTTCCGCGCTCGGCGGGTCGACCGCGGTCGTCGGCAGCGCGGCCACGACGGTCAGCCCTTCGCCCGGCGCGAGCCGCCGAGTGGTCGACACCGTGAGCGTGCCGTCGCCGCCGATGTCGCCGCGCCAATTGGTGCCGCGCGCGCCGACACGTCCGGTGAACGCCGTCCAGCGCAACGGCGCGGCGCCGTCGACGAGATGCAGATGATACGTCGCCGCTTCGATCGGGAAGCGCCAGAAATTGCCGGTGACGTTCCAGTTCAATTCGGGCTTGGCGTCGAAGAAGCGCACCTGGCGGCCGGTGCGGTACTCGAACATGTAGGTGTATTCGCCGGGCTGGATCCGCGTGTTTTTGTCACCGGCATAGATGCGGAGGACGCCGTTGGTGCGCTCGGTGTGATAGGGCTCGAGATGGCCGTCGCGCCGGACGGCAATGATGCTGAAGGTCACTTCGCGCAGGCTGCCGCCCGCGTCGCGAAACGTCAGCGGGAAATCGCGGTAGATGCCGTGCCGCATCGCATTGCCTTCGGCGCGCACGCGCAGCGTCTCGGTGACGGTGAGTTCGCCGTCCTTGGCGACTTGGACGTCCGAATCAAAGGAATGAATGACTTCGGCGGCAGACGCTTTGCCCGCAATGGTAAGCGCGGCGATCAGGGCGGCGATGCGCCAGAGCCTGTTCATGACGGCGATGGATTGAACTGGACCTGCGGCGCGTTGCGCTCGCCTGCGTCCGCCAGTTCGAAAAAGCCGCGCGCCGCAAACCCGCCAACGCCGGCGATGACGTTGCTCGGAAACGCCTGGACCTCGACATTGAGATTGCGCACCGCACCGTTGTAGTAGCGCCGCGCCATTTGCAGATCATCCTCCAGAGCGCTGAGCTGTTTCTGCAATTCGAGAAAATTTCCGCTCGCCTTGAGATCCGGATAGGCTTCGGCAAGCGCGAGCAGCCTGCCGATCCCGGCCGACAGCGCACTTTCCGCCTTGGCGCGCCCCTCAACATCCGCGTCCGGCATGGCGCGCGCGGCGCCGCGCAAGGCCGTCACCTCGTCCAGGGTCGAGCGCTCATGCGCGGCGTAGCCTTTGACCGCTTCGACCAAATTAGGAACGAGATCGGAGCGCCGCTTGAGCTGGACGTCGATGCCGCTCCACGCCTCGTTCGCCATCTGGCGAAGCCGCACCAGCCTGTTGAAGACGATGATGGCGTAGATCGCTATCGCCGCCGCAGCCGCTATGATGATCCAGATCAGCATGGGTGGGATCTTCTTCACCCTCCCCTTCAGGGAAGGGTTTTATGCGAGCCGTCGCAGAGCGGCTGGTGCTGCGACCGCTTGCAGGCGCAGAACCAGACTTCCTCGTTCGCCGTGGCCTTCCATTCCTGCGGCCGGAATTCGGTGCCCTTATGCGAGCCGTCGCAGAATGGCTGCGACTTCGATCGGCCGCAGGCACACCACCAATAGCTCTCGCCGGCGACCACGTTGATTGGCAGCGGCCGCCGGCCGCCGATTTGAGGTTCACTCATGCGCTTTTCCCTCCGCCCTCTGTTGCCAGCCACGCCTCGCCGCAGGCCTTGGCGAGTTCGCGCACTCGCAGAATATAGCTTTGCCGCTCAGTCACGGAAATCACACCGCGCGCGTCGAGCAGATTGAACACGTGGCTCGCCTTGATGCACTGGTCGTAGGCGGGCAGCGCCATCAGGTGGCGTGCCTGATTGCTGGCGCGGTCGCCCTGCCATCCGGCGTCCAGGTATTTCTTGCAGGCGGCTTCCGCCATGCGGAATTGTTCGAACAGCATGTCGGTGTCGGCGTATTCGAAATTGTGCCGTGAATATTCCTGCTCGGCCTGCAGAAAGATATCGCCGTAGGTGACCTTCTGCGCGCCGTCGCGGCCGTTGAAATTCAGCTCATAGACGTTCTCGACGCCCTGCACATACATCGCCAACCGCTCGAGGCCGTAGGTCAGTTCGCCCGCCACCGGCGCGCATTCGAAACCCGCGACCTGTTGAAAGTATGTGAACTGCGACACCTCCATGCCGTCGCACCAGCACTCCCAGCCGAGTCCCCACGCGCCGAGCGTCGGGCTCTCCCAGTCATCCTCGACGAAACGAATGTCGTGCAGCTTCGGATCGATGCCGATGGCGTAAAGCGATTTCAGATAAAGATCCTGCAAATCGTCCGGTGACGGTTTGAGGATCACCTGCATCTGATAATAGTGCTGCAACCGGTTCGGATTTTCGCCGTAGCGGCCGTCCTTGGGCCGGCGCGACGGCTGCACGTAGGCGGCATTCCAGGGCTTGAGGCCGAGCGCGCGCAGCGTCGTCGCCGGGTGAAATGTGCCGGCGCCGACCTCCATGTCGTAGGGCTGCAAAATGACGCAGCCCCAGTCCGCCCAATAACGCTGCAATGCCAGGATCAGCCCCTGGAAGGAGCGCTGCGGGCGCATATACGGCGGCAAATCGTCGGCCATGGCCGACGTTGTTGGTGGAAGGACCGGCGCAGGTCAAGTGACCGCGGGCGGCGGCCGTCAGGGATCGGCCCTTGATGGCCGTTCGCCGATGGCCGATACCTTGCCGCTGGCCGCCAATGCCTCAAACCGGCGCCTGATACGGGAGGAAACTGTGCACAAGATTCGCGTGATCCTGGGCGGCTTGGCCGCGCTATTGCTTGCGCTCGCGCCGCAGTTCGCCAAGGCGCAGGACTTTCCGACCCGGCCGGTCCGGATCGTCGTCGCCTTTCCGCCGGGCGGTCCCACCGATTTCGTCGGCCGCCTGGTCGCCGACAAGATGACGAGCATTCTGGGCCAGCGCGTCTATATCGATAACAAACCGGGCGCCAACGGCACGCTCGGCGGCGGCGACATCGCCAAATCCGACCCCGACGGCTACTCGCTGTTTCTCACCACGTCGGGTGCGGTGACGGTATCGCCGCACATGATGGCGAACATGCCGTTCGACACGTTCCGCGATTTCGCGCCGGTAGCGCTGGTCACGACCGTCCACGAGGTGTTTGTGGTGTCGCCGAAGCTCGGCGTCAAAAACATCAAGGACCTGGTGGCGCTCGCCAAGCAGAAGCCCGGCGCGGTCACCTTCGCGTCAACCGGCGTCGGGTCGCCGCCGCATCTCGCCCAGTTGCTGCTCGCCGCCGCGGCGGGCGTGAAATTCCTGCACGTGCCCTATCGCGGCGCCGCGCCGGCGCTGACCGATCTCCTTGGCGGTCAGGTGCAGGTGGTCGCGCTCGACATTCCGGTTGTCATCTCGCAAATCCAGGCCGGCAATCTGGTGCCGATCGGCATCGCCGGCGACAAGCGCGATGCAGTGCTGCCAAACGTGGCGACACTCGCCGAACAAGGCTATCCCAATACCGACGCGTCGAATTGGTATGCGCTCTTGGCGCCGGCGAAAACACCAGCTGCGGTCATCGCCAAACTCAACAAGGCGGTCGACGCCGCGCTCGCGGAGCCTACGGTGCATGAGAAGCTGGTCAAGACCGGCGCCACTCCGGTTGGCGGTACACCGGAAGCGCTCGGCACTTTCATGAAAGCGCAGTACGACAAGTGGGGGCGGGTGATTAAGGCCAACGGGATCAAGATGGAATGATCTTATCATTCCGGATTACCGCGAAGCGGTAAGTCCGGAATCCATACTCGCTGACCTGTGATTATGGATTCCGGGCTCCTCGCTTCGCTCGGCCCCGGAATGACAGCAGCTAACCCGGCCGATATTCGCCGGTTCGGGGATCGCGCCGCAAGGTCGGCAGCCTGTGACGATCAATCGGTTCCACCCGTGAGGTGGCACGAATGCCGTCAAGCTCGGCGTTGACGCGTTGCATTTCCTTGACGCACCAGCGCGCCAGTGCCGCTACGCCCATCAATCCCAGAGTTACCGCGATTACCGGAGGCATCGCCGATCTCCCAGTTCCTACAATCCATAACGGGCCCATAGCGCACGGGCCTCCAACGTCGAAATCACATCCTCGGCAAGTCCGGCCGCAAGGCCAGCGTGCGACAGGTTACCGCGTCCCAATCCGACGCCAAGCACACGCCGGCCAAGCCAGCCGCGCTCGGCGCTGATCAGGGGAGTAACGACCTTGTCGCCAAATCGTTCGCGCAGCACGGCGCGCAAATCGCCGATCGAGTCGACAAGGCCGAGTTCCAAGGCACGCTGTCCGGCCCAATATTCACCCGAGAACAAATCATCGTCCGAGCCATTGAGCTTGGCTCCGCGCCGCGATTTCACCAGCGCGATGAAACTGTCGTGGATCTCCCGCTGCAGCTTTTTCAGCCGCGCCACGTCTTCCGGATTCTCCGGCAAGAACGGATCGAGCGTGGCTTTGTGCTCGCCCGCCGTATAAAGCCGCCGCTCGATGCCGATCTTGGCGATGGCCTTGTCGAAGCCGAATGAACCGCCGACCACGCCGATCGAGCCGACGATGGAATGTGGATCGGCGATGATCTCATCCGCCGCGCAGGCGATCATGTAGCCGCCGGACGCCGCCGCATCTTCGACGAAGGCGATGACGCGCCGGTTCTTCTCCGCCGCCAATTCACGAATGCGGCGGAAGATCAGATGCGACTGCACCGGCGATCCGCCCGGCGAGTTGATCGCAAGCGCTACTGCGGGCGCGTTACGGATGGCAAACGCGCGGTCGAGCGAGCGGGCGATACCGGCAAGCGTCAATCCGGGCCGCAGCGGCGACGAGATGCCGATGACACCGGCAAGACGCACCACCGGCACGCGCGGCCGATCGGAGCGGAAGCGACGGGGCACAAGCCAGCGCACAGGGGCCAGAACCCAGCGGCTAAGATCACGGACGCGTGCGCCAGTCCCGGGCTCGGTCATGCCGTTGACATAGGATGCGCCCATCGGGGGCTCAAGTGACTTTGCGGCAGGGTCAGCATAACGGCAGCGTCGCGCCATGGCGCAATACCGCTTCGGCCGCTTCGGTCGGCCTGCCCTTCGCGTCGGCGAGCAGCAGGCCGGGAGAGAGCGTCAGCGGCGCGCGGCTGCCCTTGATGGCACGCGCGATAATGCGGATCGCGGGCGCACCCGGCTTGCCGTGGACCGGCAGCAGCGCCACCGCGCCGAAATCGGGCACCAGGGCGCCCAGCACCTCGGCGAGACCGTCAGCGCGCCAGATCAGCGTCAGCGTGCCCGCCGGACGAAGCAGTCGCGCCGCGGTGCGCACCCATTGCCTGACCGCGTTGCCCGGTGTGGTGTGCGCCCGGCGGCGGTCCGGTTCGGGCGACGGATTATCAGCCGCATTGAAGGGCGGATTCATCAGCACGCAATCCGCCGCCTCCGCCGCAAGGCCGGCGGCCGCAAACGCCGCGGCAGGCGCCGCAACGTCGAGACAAACTACGCGGACGAATGCGGCGAGCCCGTTGCGTTCCGCATTGCCGAGAGCGAGCTCGGTCAGCGCCGGGTCGACGTCCACAAGCGTGACGGCGAGACCTGCGACGCGCTGCGCCAGCGCGAGGCCGGCAGCGCCGACGCCGGAACCGAGCTCGACGGCGCGGCCACCCGCCGGGGCGGAGACGGCCGCCGCCAGCAAAATAGCATCGTGGCCGAAGCGATGGCCGCGCAACGGCTGGCGCAGTACGAGCCGGCCGCCCAGCACGGCGTCTTCGCTCGTTTCCATCGCGATGCTCTGGTAGCCTGTGCGTGCGTTCATTCTATAAGGTTCAACTCTACACTCCATTGCCGCTCTAGTGGAGCTGATCGCGAGGGAATTGCGCAAGCCATGACCGGATTATCGCGTCTTACGCAGATGATCAGGCTGCGCGATACCAAAGAACCGTTCGATCGGCTGGTGAAATTCACCTGGCGCGACCAGTTCATCTTCCTATTTGCGATCATGCTGGCGTCTTTTCTCATCGCCGGTTTCTGGTACCCGTATTGGCGCGTCGCCGACATGGATTTTCCCATCGTCTACAACGCGCTCTTGCTCAACGATCATCTGCCGCAGGAGCTGTTCGATCATCCGGGATATCTGCCGATCCTGCTGTTGAGCTATTGGCTTCGGGCGCTGCACGGCATCGGCCTGATCCGCGTCGACGCGCTGTCCGGTCTGCCGCCGGTCAGCGATGGGCCAGCCTTCAACGCCGTCTGGATGACTCTCACCCAGTCCGGGCGCGTGCTCTCGCTGCTGCTCGCGATGGGCCTCGTCGCAGCGTTCACCTATCTGCTTCGCGCCCTCGTGCGTGACTGGCGCATTGCTGCACTGGGCGGCTTTCTGTTTGCCTTCTCGGGCGGCATGGCGATGCAGATGCGGACCCTGCGCACGGAGCTCTTGTCCGCCGGATTGTTCACGATCGCTCTCCTTATGCTGCTGGTATCGGCCAGACGCGGATCGTGGTCGTGGCGGCCCGCGGTCGCCGGCCTCGCCGGCGCGCTGATCGCGCTCGGGATGCAGAGCAAGGTCCAGGTGTTCTTTTTGATCGCTGCCCTGCCCGTGCTGTTGCTGCCATTCGGTCCGGACCGGGCGCCGGCCTCTGACGGATTTTGGCAAAAACCGCGGCGGGCATGGCCCGCCCTGGCGGCTGCGGCAGCGATTGCACTAGTGACGGCCTATCTCGCCCGAGACGTCATCATCGTCGGGCTGACCGCGGCGCACGCCAGCGTGCCACTGAAATCGCTCGGCATCAGCGCCACGACGTATTGGAGCATCCTTGCTGTCTGGCTTGCGCTCGGCATGATCGCCTACGCGATGGTATGGCGGGTCGCCGCCCTTGAGGCGCTGACCGCCATGTTCGCCGTGTTTGCCGGATGCATGATCGGGTTATTGGTGCTCGACATTCGCTTTGAGCCGAACGATGCGATCGTCGTGCTCCATCCGCTGGAGACGATGTATGCGTGGGCGGCGGCGGCCAATCCGCAGCTATCGGCTGGCGGACCGCTGTTCAGTGCCGCAAGCGTCGAGTTTCTGCTGCAGGCGATCGGCGGCGTGATCGCGCGGCGAACCTTTGTCCTGCAGTCGTCCGCGCGTCCGGGCATTTTTCTCGAATGGTTTGCCATCGCGGCGTTCGTGATCGCGGTCCGGCGCCGCGAGTGGCGCCTTGTCATCGAGGTCGCCGCGCTGATGCTGACGGATTGGGGCATCGACCTGCTAGGCATGGGACGCCATCTCGAACAGGCTTATTTCCTCTACACCGATCCGCTTGCGATCGTCGCCGCAGGCTTGTTGATCGCGCGGCTGACCGATCTGCAGCAGCATCGCTTGACCTATCCGCTCGGCATCGCGCTGATCGCCGCGACTGTCGTCGTGAGTCAGGCGGAGCCGGTCAAACACGCGTTCAAGAAGGCTGGGCCCGAAGCGCTCTGCCAGGGAGGCCTGCAGTACTATTATCGCCGGCTCGGCGTGCTTCCGTTCTGCCAACAGCACCCGGCGCCGCAACAATAATCGCCCCTCAGCGATCGTCTTGCCGAAGCTCCTTTTCGAAGCCGGCATCCGTCAAAAGGCGCCGCGCCGCGGGCACTTCGTCCTCGCCGACCAGAATGCGGCGCGGGAATATCCCGATGGAGCCTTCCAGCACGCTCATGTTCTGATCGACGATCAAATGCTCGATACCTGCGCCGCGGAGCAGCGCCTCGATCGCCGAGATCAGGACCGCATCGTTGGTCCGCACCAATTCGCGCAAGGTTGGCTCCGCCGCCACTGTCATCGACATGCAGCGCTGGAGACCCAGCCTGCCGCCCGTGCCGGAAGCCTATAGCACAATTCCGGGCTGCCCAATTGCGCCGGACTTGCATGGGACAGTGCCGCCCGGCGATAGTCGGCGCGGGCCCAGCATTTCAGGTTTATGCGATGCTCTATCGCCGTCTCGGGCGCACCAATTTGCGCATTTCGGAAATCGGGCTTGGCTGCGCGAGCTTCTGGGGCAAAAGGATTTTCAGCGAGGCGGATGCCATTCGCCTGGTGCATGCGGCCGCCGACAGGGGCGTGACCTTCTTCGATACCGGATCGAGCTACAGCGGCGGCAATGCGGAGCCGCGGCTCGGCCGCGCGATTGCGGGGCTGAAAAACAAACACGATCTCATCGTCGCCACCAAAGCTGGAACCCGGCTCGGCACCTCGGGCAGGCTCTACAAGGATTGGTCGCCCGGCTCGGTACGGCGCAGTGTCGACGAGAGCCTGCGGCACCTGCAACTCGATGCGATACCGCTCCTTCAACTCCACGGTCCGCAGATCGAACACCTGACCGACGAGCTGCTCGACACGCTGTTGCGCATCAAGCAGCAGGGCAAAATCCGCCATCTCGGCGTCAACAGCTTCGACATGCCCGTGGTTGAACATGTCATGACGCTGCCGGCATTCGAAACGGTGATGATCGACTACAATATTTTGCGGCCCGAGCGCGCCCCGATCATCAAAAAATTGGCCGGGCATGATTTGGGAATCCTCGCCGGGATGGCGCTCGCCGGCGGGCTCTATGGCCGGTCGCCTTTCGGCAATTTCGGCCTGCGCGATCTCTGGTATGCGGCCCGCGCGTGGAAAAATCATCGCGGCAACGTCGCGCGCAGCCGGCATTTTCAGTTTCTCAACGAGCAGAGCGGCTGGACCGCAGGTACAATCGCGCTGGCCTGGGTTTTGGCCAATCCTCACGTTAGCTGTGCCGTATTCGGAACGACCCGTCTGCCGCACTTGCTCGCTGCCGTCGAGGCTTCAGGCAGAAACCTCGACAGCAGATTGATCGCCAGAATCGGACAGGCGGCCGCAATGCCGGCCTCAGGCCAGTGTTCACACAAATGAATCAGCCCCGCCGCCGCTCCTCGCCTGGCGCGCGCAGCGCCAGATAGGCGATCAGCTTCGCTTCACGCCGCCCCCGCGTGACCGTATCGAGGATAAGGCCGCAGGCGGTCGACAGGAACGCGAGCAGCATCAGGCCCGTGGAGAGAACGGCGGTGGGCAGCCGTGGCACCAGCCCCTCATGCAGGTAGGTGATGAAAATCGGTATGGCGAGACCGATCGACATGATGGCGAGCGCAATGCCGAACGCGCCGAACAGTGACAGCGGCCGTTCGGCGCGATAGAGCTTCAATACCGTCCACAGAATGCGAAAGCCGTCGTGCCAGGTCGAAAGCTTCGAGGCCGAACCGCTCGGCCGCGAATAATACGGCGTCGCCACTTCGCCAACCGGCAATTCGAGTTCGAGCGCATGGACGGTCAATTCCGTTTCGATTTCGAAGCCGCCCGAAAGGATCGGAAACGATTTCACGAAACGCCGCGAGAACACCCGGTAGCCGGACAGAATATCGCTAAAAGCGTGGCCAAAGATGTGAGCGACGAAGCCGGTCAGGAGCAGGTTGCCGGTGCGGTGACCGCGGCGGTAGGCGGCGACCTCGTGGTCCACGCGGCTCGCCACCACCATGTCGAGCCGGTCGGCCAGGAGCCTGGCGACCATCTTGGGCGCGCTCGGTGCATCGTAGGTCGCGTCGCCGTCGACCAGGATGTAGATGTCGGCTTCGATGTCGTTGAACATCCGCCGCACCACGTAGCCCTTGCCCTGGTGGCCCTCGCGGCGCACCACGGCGCCGGCGGCCGTCGCGGCGGCGACGGTGCCGTCAGTTGAATTGTTGTCGTAGACGTAGATTGTCGCCTCGGGCAGCGCGGCGCGGAAATCGGCCACGACCTTGGTGATGGCGCGCTCCTCGTTGTAGCATGGGACCAGTACCGCCACATCGTGCCGGCCGCCGAGCACGCCCCCGACGAGATTCTCGTTGCTTGACATTGCCTCTCTCCGCCGCCACGTCCATAGCGTGATCGGCAGGCCCTCGCGATAAGCGATCCTTATCCACGTCGATAGTACACTTGCCGCCTCGCCAGAGCGTTTCTATGCTCGCCGTTTCCTGTGGAGAAAGCTTAAGTGGCCGTTATCCTGCCGTTTGAGAGCCCGCACGAGCCGTCGATCGATCCCCTGGTCAATCTGGTCTCGGGCGACATGGCGCGCGTCAACGCCACGATCCTGGCGCGCACCGGCTCCGAAGTGGCCATGATTCCCGAAGTCGCCAAGCACCTGATCGATTCGGGCGGCAAGCGGCTGCGGCCGATGCTGACGCTCGCTCTGGCGCAGCTCGCCGGTTATGCGAGCGACGGCCACATCAAGCTCGCGGCCGCGGTGGAGTTCATGCACACCGCAACACTGTTGCACGACGACGTCGTCGACGAGAGCGAGATGCGGCGCGGGCGGCTCGCGGCGCGCATGGTGTGGGGCAACGAGGCGAGCGTCCTGGTCGGCGATTTCCTGCTCGGCCAAGCATTCAAGATGATGGTCGAAGTCGGCAGCCTCAAGGCGCTGGAGATTCTCTCGTCCGCGGCCGCCGTCATCGCCGAGGGCGAAGTGATGCAGCTTGCCGCCGCCAAGAATACGGCGACGACCGAGGACGAATACCTCGCCGTGATCCGGGCCAAGACCGCGGAGCTGTTCGGCGCCGCTTGCGAAGTCGGTCCCGCGCTCGCCGGCCGCAACAAGGCCGAACAGGCCGCTTGCCGTTCGTTCGGCATGAATCTCGGCGTGGCGTTCCAGCTGGTCGACGACGCGCTCGATTATGGCGGCACCGCGCAAAAGCTCGGCAAGAATGTCGGCGACGATTTTCGCGAGGGCAAGATCACGCTGCCGGTCGTGCTCGCCTTCCGCCGCGGCGGCGACGCCGAGCGCGAATTCTGGCGCCGCACGCTGGAACGCGGCGAAGCCACCGACACCGACCTCGAACACGCCATTGGGCTGATGACCAAGCACCGCGCGCTCGAAGACACGCTCGGCCGCGCCCAGCACTACGGCGCCATCGCGCGCGACGCACTCGCGCTGTTTCCCGACTCGCCGATGAAGGCAGCGCTCACCGGCACGGTCGATTTCTGCATCGCGCGCACGCACTGACGCTTCAAGCGGCGCCGGCCGTCTTCTCGACCACGATCATCATGCGAAATGCCGCGTGGCGGCCGAGCACCGGTTCGACGGCGCGCTCGATCTGCAGCAGGCGGCGCGCCATGCCGGCGCCGAGCAAACTCCAGCGCTGAAATCCGCCGCTCAGCGGGTAGGCCGCGAACGAAAACCAGTCGACCCGCGCGATGCGCAGGCCGGGAAACAGCCGATGAAACCGCTCACGGTCCCGCGTCGCCAGCAGCGTCGGAATCGCCTGATTGGAGTCGTACGGATCGCGGCCCGCGGAGGGGCGGCCGTCGACCAGAATGTCGGCCGAGGTCCGCACCGGCTCCTGGTGCAAGAGACGATAGAACAGCGTGCTGCCCCAGGTGATGGCCGGTTCCACCATCAGCACGCGGCCGCCGGGACGCAACACCCGCTCGACCTCGCGAAAGAAGGCGACCGGGAATTCGACGTGATGCAGCACGTCCACCATGACAATGTTGGCGGCGCACGATGCCGCGAACGGCAGACGCTGCGCATCGGCGACGCAATCGAGCCACGGCGCGAACTGGATGTCGGTTGCCACAACGTCGCCGAGACGTTGTTTCAGGTTGCCGATGCCGCCGCCGATCTCGATGGTCAGGCCCGGCCGGCACTGCGCGACGAGCCGATCATAAAAATCGTCGTAGATGAGGCGCAGCACCGGCTTGCGCTTCCACACTTGCGCGTACTGGCCGAGCGGCTCGGTCGAGTCTGCCATCACGGCTCCGCGCCGGCGCCGCCGAGCGCGCCGGCGCGCACCCACCATTGCGGATGCCGGGCGCTCAAAGTCTGCGCCGCGAGAATCGCGTCGGCGGCGGTCGAGAACAACGCAAAGCAGGTTGCGCCCGAACCCGACATGCGCGCCAGGCGGCAGCCCGAGAGCGCGCGCAACGCGGTGAGCGTCTCGGCAATGGCCGGCGCCACGGCGATCGCCGGCTCTTCCAGATCGTTGGGCTGGTAGGCGAGCAGCCGCAATATCTGGTCGCGGTTCGCGATCGCGCCGACCGCGCTCCAGTCGAACAGCGGCGCCGGCGACGGCGACGGATTCCACCGCGCGAACACATCCTTGGTCGCCACCGCCACGCCGGAATTGACCAAAACCGCCGGCAGCGGCGGCAGCGCGAGCGGCGCGGAGAGAATTTCGCCGATGCCGCGCATGACGCGGGCGCGCGGATCGAGGCAGACCGGCACGTCGGCGCCGGTGGCGCAGGCTGCCTCGTAGAGCCGCACGTCGTCGAGCCGCAGCTCGTTGGCGCGGGCGAGGAGCCGCAAAGCCGCCGCAGCATCGGCCGAGCCGCCGCCGAGGCCTGCGGCGACCGGCAGCACCTTTTCCAGCTCGAACGCGCCGAGCCGCACGCCAACGATGCTCGAGGCCAGCGCCGACGCCGCCTTGAGCACCAGATTGTCGGCGTCGGGCCCGGCCTGCGCGGCGCTCGGCCCGTGCACCGCGAGCGTCAACCCGTCGCCCGGCGAAAGCCGCAGGGTGTCGCCGACATCGGCGAACGCCACCAGGCTTTGCAGGTCGTGATAGCCGTCGGGGCGCCGGCCCAGCACCCGGAGCGTCAGATTGACTTTGGCCGGCGCGGTCTCGACGAGCGAAGCGGTCGAGGACACCACCACTCAGCCGCCGTTGCCGGCCTTCTTGGCCTTGGTCACGTTGGCCGAAGGCGAGGTATCGACCGGCAGGCCGTCCTTGAGCTTCTTCTCAAGGGTGGCGAGTTCGTCCGGCTCCGGCTTGAAGTCCTTGGCCTGCGCCCACTGGAAATGCGCTTCGAGGGTGCGCCCGACGCGCCAATAGGCGTCGCCGAGGTGATCGTTGATGGTCGGATCGTCGGGCTTGAGCAGCACCGCGCGCTCCAGCTCCTTGACCGCCTCGTCGTAATTGCCGGTGCGGAAATAGGCCCAGCCGAGCGAGTCGACGATGTAGCCGTCATCGGGCCGCTGCTCGACCGCGCGGCGGATCATGTCCATGCCCTGATCGAGGTGCATGCCTTTGTCGACCCACGAATAGCCGAGATAATTGAGCACCAGCGGCTGATCGGGATAAAGCGCCAGCGCCTTCTGCATGTCGGCCTCGGCCTTCGGCCACTGGTTGGCGCGCTCGTAACAGATGCCGCGGAAATAGAACAACACCCAGTTCGACTTGCCCGGCGTCGGGATGGTGTCGATCGCCTTGCTGTAGGTCGTGCCGCAGGTGGCGAAATCCTTGCGCTCGCGCTCGATATTGCCAAGCGCCATCAGCGCCTCGGTGTCCTTGGGATGATCGGCGATGACTTTGCTGAGCCGCTTCTTGGCCTCGTCGCTCTTGTCGGACGCATCGAGATCGAGCGCCGACTGAATCTCGGCGCTGCGATGCAGCGGCGACGACGCCGGGATACGGTCATACACCTTGATCGCCAGTTCGGGCTTTTTCAGCGTCTCGTAGAGATCGGCGAGCGACAACAGCGCCATGCCGTGCGACGGCTGCAAATAAAGCGCGAGCTGCAGATAGATCAGCGCCAGATCCTCGCCGCCGCGCCGCCCGATCGAGGCGCCGATGCCGTAAAGCGCCTCGGCGGCGCCGGTCTGCGGGGAATCGACCAAAGGCGGCAGCTTGTCGCCGTCGGAGATCTGCTTGATCTCGGCCGTCACCAGCGGGTGGTTCGGCAGCTGCTTGTTGAAATCGTCATAGATTTTCAGCGCCGCGACCTTGCCGCCGTTGCGCGACAGGTAGCGGCCGTAGGCCTGCACGGTGCGCAACGCCGTCGGGTCGGACTTGTAGGCGCTCTCGTAGCGCTTGCCCGCGTCCTTCTTCATATTGGCGAGATCGAAGATCATCCCGGCGTGCAGATCGCGGAACACGCCGTACCAGTCCGGACCGGCGAGCCGGTCCATTTCGTCGACCGCGGCGTGCGGATCGCCGGCGCCGTAGCGCGCCCAGGCGGTGAGCAAAGCCGCCGTGAGATCGGTGACCGGACCGTGCACCGACTGGGAAAAATCCTGCCGGGCGAGATTGTACTGGTGTTGCTTGAGCGCGCGCACGCCGACGACGAGCCGGGCGATGCGGTCGTTCTTGTCGACGACGAGCAGTTTTTCCGCGAGCTTGCCGGCCGCGTCGATGTCACCGTGGGTGAGGATCGACAAAAACGCGCGGCTGAGCAGTTCCGGGTTTTTCGGATCGGTCTTGAGCACGTTGAGGTAATAGCTCGCCGCCGCGCCGGAATCGCGCTCGACGCCGGCGTGCCGCGCCGCCAGATAATTGCCGGCGGCATTGTCGCGCAGCACGTCCTCGCTCGGGGTCTGCGCGGCGTGGGCGCGAGACAGACTGAGAGGGAGGCTCAAAACGACGGCTGTGCCGATGACAGCGGCATGCCGGAACAGCAGCGAATGAATCACGACAGCTCCATGAAAGATGCATGAGCAGGTTGGCGGAACGGAATCACGCGCCCGGCTTCGCGCGCAAACATGACCCTTTTGCCGCATCCCCGCAAGAGACGCCAAAAACGCGCCGGACGTCGCAACTCCCTGGCAAAGCTTCGGCAAATCCTCGGCAAACCCTCGGCAAACCGCGGCCCCGGATGATGCCGTCTAGGCCGCAACGGCGGCAAAATCGCGGCGGCTGTCGCTTTCATCCTTCCCCGCGATAGCGGGGAAGGGGGACCGCGCGGTGCGCGGTGGAAGGGGCGCGAGCCTCGCCGAGTTCTCCTTCAATGAAGATGAAACGTCGAGTCAGACGCCCCCTCCACCACCCTGCATTCGCTACGCTCACTACGGGCGGTCCCCTCCCCGCTATCGCGGGGGCGGAAAGCAAGCGCCGCCGTTCTCGCGGCGCGTTTTTCTTCGCACCCGAGCTATGAGCCACGCCATTTCCAAAAAACGACGCCGCCACCCGACCTTCGTCAGATGCCCCCGGCAGTGGAACGGCCGAACGCACCATGATCGGACGCGGCGCAACACGCTTCGTAGCAAGACGCTTCGTAGGGTGGGCAAAGGCGCGGAACGCGCCGTGCCCACGCGTTTCTCAAAACCGCGTTTCTCAAAACCGCGTTTCTCAAAACCGCGTGGGCTTCGCTGCGCTCAACCCACCCTACGCAACGCACGAACGAAAAAGGAAATAGAACGCCGACAGACGCGGGTCTCCCTGCTTCACCTTCCGGCGAAGCGCGCACCCTGGCCAGGGCGCGCTCGCCTGTCGGCGTTCCACTGCGGCTCTCGCCAGGGAGACAGCTGGTCCCCAAGGCTCAGCGTCAGGCCATGCTTTCCGGGACAGTCCGGAGCGTTCGGTCCTGTACGGCCGCTCCAACCGGGGAGCGGAGACCTTGCGCTTCGCCATGCATGATCCGGAAAAGGGAATGCCGGTTTTCCGGCAAGATTCCGGCAAGATCATGCACCACTCGCAGGCGTTACCCGCGCCGGAACAAATCCCAGTGCAGTGAGCACCTCACATGCCGGTCATTGTGCCGGCAGGCTGATGCCCGACGCCGCCCGAGCGCAGAGGGGACGAACCCTCTGCCCGCGAGCACCGGACCCGCTCCCGCCAGCCACTCGTCACCCGGCTGGCGTCCTTGCACGAGGAGCGAGACAAAGTGGCTTTTATTCCTTGTCGCGGGACTTTGTCAAGAAAAGTCGCGTCGATAGAGACAGCACGTTGAATTCGCATTGATTTTTCTGCGAACGTTGGCGCGGGCACACACGGCTGCTCTGCTGTGAAGCGATGATTCGCTGGCCGTTCACGATTCGCGGACATCAGAATGCACGCCTGCATCCATGCCGGCTTTGGGCGCAAGCGACGCCGAGCCTGAAAGTTCAAACAGCGATGATGGCCGGCGACGCCCGGACGCGCCGCTTGGTCGGTTGCTTGATCGGTTTCGCGGGCGGCGTCTCGATCAGGGCCTGGGCTTCCTTGGCCAGGCGAAGGGCTTTCAGCCGCACGGTCTTGGCGCGAACGGCGACAGCTTCAACATCATACTCTGTCATCGCCGCTCGACCATCCCGCGCGCGCTCTTCCTTCTTGAAACTTTTTTCTGCCCGCTCCCGGGCTTGATCTGGGCTCATGGTGAAATTTCGACCCGGATTCATGCCGGACTACTTTGAATAAGGCGGGAGAAGCGCGCGGACCGGACGGAGCAAACCAGTCCACGAATCCGTGAGATCGCACCAAGCGACAAAAATACCCATCGCCACAAGTGCGCCCATAAACCCCACCATAATATGTCATTTCTGGCTCATAACGCCGAGCCTGTTTGCCGCCTTCCAAAAAAATCCGCCCTTTAAGGCGCTCGTTGACGCTGCTGTGGGTTGGAAGGCGCAGGGTATATAAGGCCTGATTGCAAGATAAATAGGCCCGCGCACATTTAAACGATGCTGACGGCTGGGCAGGAAGGCGGATGTCGAGTTGGGGAGCGGGTGAAGGGAGATAGTAAGCTGTCACCGTAATTCCGCGACACTCAAACCTATTCGTACAAATATTGCTGAAAGCCGGTAGACAGCCGTTCCCCAAGGCTCAGCGTCAGGCCACGTCTCCGCACACTCGGCCGGAACGCACGATTCTATGGACCGCCAAACGGGGCGAAGATCGTGCTGTCGCCGTCCAGTCAAATTTTGTCGCGACATAGGGGACAAAATCATTGATTCGGCGACCGTTTTTCGTGTCGGCGCAGCGGAGGGGCGCGGAAACCGCACACGCACAATTTGTGCGAATCCCGCGAATCATCGTTCGAAGGGCTCGCTTTAACCGCCTTATAGCGGCCGTGAGCCACAACCACTTGGCGAATCCGGAGTGGTTGAGTGAGAATGGCGCAGAAGGGGAAAGCTATGGCGAGAAAAGCAAGCAAGACAAAGGTGCCAAAGGCGGCCACAGCTAAACGCGAAGCGGATTATCGGCACCCTGAAGCGGAAATGCCGCTGCGGCCGGATGTCGGCACACAGCCGCAATTTCGTAAAAAGAAGCCGCCCGTCACATACCGGTATGACAGCTCGCTATCACCGGCGCTCGATTTCGACGGTCAGAACCAGGCCCGCGAACAAGGCGAGGCGGCCATCGCAAAAATTCTCAATCTTGATGCCGCCGCCGTCGAAACCGCCGTGACCGCCGAAGACGCCAAGAAGGCAGCTAAAGCGATTGTCGCCGGGGCCAAGGCAGAAGCCGAAAAACTGAAGCGCCTCAGCAAGCCGTTCCTCAATTGGGCCGGCAAGGCAGAACGGCTGTCATTCGACGTGCCGACCTTGCCACTGTTCGTGCATGAGCGGCTCTCCACCAAGGCGATCATTGAGACTTTGAAATCACACGAGAAGCGCGCGCCGCAATCAGACATGTTCGACCTGTTTGGTGACCCCAAGCGCTCGGTCGCCGACCAGGTACTGAAAGCATACGAGTACAAAGACAAATGGGTAAACCGGCTCATCCTCGGCGATTCACTCGTCGTGATGAACTCGTTGATCAATTACGAAGGCCTCGGCGGTCAGGTGCAGATGATCTACATCGACCCGCCCTACGGCGTGAAATTTGGTTCAAATTTCCAACCCTTTGTGCGTAAGCGCGATGTTTCTCACAACGACGACGAGGACATGACGCGCGAGCCGGAAATGGTGAAGGCCTATCGCGATACCTGGGAATTGGGACTCCACTCGTATCTGACATATTTGCGTGACCGGCTCCTGTTAGCCCGCGATCTCCTAAACCCGAGCGGCAGCATTTTCGTGCAGATTTCGGACGAAAATCTGCATCATCTACGGGAATTAATGGATGAGGTGTTTGGACCTGAGAATTTCTGCCGCATAATCACGTTTGCAAAAACCAGCGGCCTTGGAAGCGCTCTTATTCAAACAACATGTGACTTTATTGTTTGGTATGCGAAAGACCTTTCGCGGATTAAGTTCAGACATTTATATGCATCAAAGATTGAAGTTGCCGAGCGTGACGCCCATTACCAAGCGGATAACGACGGCAATCGATACACGCTTTCCGATCTTACGGGCCAATTCGCCGATTATGAATCATTCCTGTACTCATATGAATTCGAAGGCAGGACCTTTTTACCTTCCGAAAATCGCCGATGGAAAACAACAAAAGAGGGGTTGGATCAATTAGTTCGAGCTGGACGGGTCGTTGCTACGGGGAACAGTTTGCGTTTCAAGCGATACGTGTCAGATTTTCCCGCACTTCAAATAACCGACGATTGGCACGACGTTGGAGGGTCCGTTCAAAGTCGATCGGATCCAAAAATCTATGTAGTGCAGTCGGGCACTTCGCCTATTCAACGCTGCATGCTTATGACCAGCGACCCCGGCGATTTAGTACTCGACCCAACGTGTGGGGGAGGAACTACAGCCCACGTTGCGGAGCAATGGGGGCGCCGCTGGATTTCGATCGACATAAGCAGGGTCCCGCTCGCGCTGAGCCGGCAGCGGCTTATTACTGCGACATTCCCGTTCTACGAACTCAAAGAAGAATCGCGCGGCCCGGTCGGCGGCTTCGTTTACAAACGCAAGCAAAACAAAAAGGGAGAAGAAATCGGCGGTATTGTTCCTCATACTACGCTGAAGAGCATTGCGAACGACGACCCCCCAGAAGAAGAGGTCTTTGTCGACCGTCCCGAAACGATCGACAACATCGTACGTGTCGCTGGGCCTTTTGCTGTCGAAGCGATGATCCCGTCTCCAATTGATCTCGACGAGGTGACCGACAACGGAGCTATCGAGACTGATACCTACACCTCCTTTCTCGAACGCATGCTGGAAGTCTTACGCCGATCGCCGGCGCTCCATGTCGGCAGCGGCAAGACGGTCATGCTGAAAAACATCCGTCCGCCAGCGAAATCGCTGGCGCTATCAGCCGAAGCGGTGGTCGAGAACAGTAACGGCAAGGCAGGCGCATTGCAGTCCGCGGTCGACGCCGCGCACGAGGTCAACATGGGCGGCTTCCGATTCTCTCAACAGCCAGTCGCAATCGTCTTCGGACCGGAAAACGGGGCGGTGACTGAAAAGCTGGTGTTCGAGGCGGCGCGCGAGGCGCATGCCAAGGGTTTCACCCATCTTTACGTCATCGGCTTCGCTATTCAGGCCAACGCGCGAAGCCTGATCGAAACCTCAGAAGCTGCGGTCGGCGTCCCCGCAACGTACGTGCAGGCGACGCCCGATCTGATGATGGGCGATCTCCTTAAGACCACGCGCGCCAGCGAAATTTTCAGCGTCTGCGGCATGCCGGAATTGCGCGTAAAGAAGCTGAAACCGGAAAAAGCGGGGGAGCCGCCGCGTTACCAAGCCGAATTGCTGGGCTGTGACGTATTCGATCCGACCACGATGGAACTCGACCACAGGAGCGGCAACGACGTTCCGGCCTGGATGCTCGATACCGACTACAACGGGCTCGTTTTTCACGGCTCGCAGGTGTTTTTTCCGCGCACCTCCGCCTGGGAGCATCTGAAAAAGGCGCTCAAGGCGACGCATGAAGAGAGCGTGTGGGATCATCTCGCGGGAACCGAGAGCGCGCCGTTCGAGGCCGGCGAACATCAGCAAATCGCCGTCAAGGTAATCGATGATCGCGGCAATGAATTGCTCGTCGTCAAGAACCTCAAAGAGGCGGCCGGCTGATGGCTGAAAATTTCGAAGTCGCGACGCCGATCCTGAACGGACCATTCGACCCGCCGCAGGAGCACTGGAAGATCGAGCTGGATCGGCCGGCAGTGCGCATGCCCGGACGGCGCAAGGCTGGTTATTTCTATCGTGAACCCGGCGCACCCACCGGCGAGGAGGGCGCAACCGGCACAGGCGACTGGGTGGAGCTTGAACTTGTCAATCTTGTCCGAGAACGGATGACGAAATGGCAAGCGGACGGCAGACCGGGTCTGACGCGCGCGTCCGCGGAACTGATCGCTTACTGGCGGCGCGAAGGACGAAAGCAGCGCCTGTTCTTTGCGCAATTGGAGGCAGCCGAAACGGTGATCTTTCTCCGCGAGGCCCGCGCTGATTACCTGCAAGGCATTTCCATTCCAGCGGACGAGCCGAGCGATGAGCGAAAGGCGGATGGCTTTTCCGGCTTCGCGCGGCTGTGCTGCAAGATGGCGACCGGCTCGGGCAAATCGACCGTCATGGCGATGCTGGCTGCGTGGAGTATTCTCAACAAGGTCGGGAGCCGCAACGATGCGCGGTTTTCAGATACCGTGCTCGTAGTTTGCCCCAACGTGACGATCAAGAATCGGTTGGCGGAAATCGACCCGCGCCACGGTGAGGCGAGCCTTTATCGGAGCCGCGATCTTGTGCCCGAGCGGCTTATGCCCGATCTACAACAGGGCCGGGTCATCATCTGGAATTGGCACGTTTTCGAACCGCAGGGCAGCGGCGTCGGCGGCACGGGGGCTCGCGTCATCAAGGCCGGCAAGGCGGTGCCGGCGAACGAGACGTTTGTTGTCGCCCGCAAAACCACTTCCTTTCATGGCAAGAAGTACATCACGCCGGAAGTTCTCGCCGCCCGCGTTGACAAAGGCGATCTTCGGATTTTGGAGGACAACACCGACAAGAACGGCCGGCGCGTCGTCAAAGTCTCAGGCACCGCTTATGTCGAGAGCGATACTTCGCTGGTCAATCGCGTGCTGAAAGATTCAGCGGGCAAAAGCAATGTCCTGGTTCTCAATGACGAGGCGCACCACGCCTATCGGATCAGGAACGCCGCGGAGGAAAACGCCGAGGACGACGAAGAAGACGACAATGACGCCGACGATTACGAGCGCACCGAAGCGACGGTCTGGATCGACGGCCTGGACAAGGTCGGCAAACTTCGCGGCGTCAATTTCTGCGTTGATCTCTCGGCTACGCCCTATTTCATCGGCCGCGTCGGCCAAGCGACGAACACGATCTTTCCCTGGACGGTGAGCGATTTTGGGCTGACCGATGCGATTGAATCGGGATTGGTCAAAATTCCACAGCTTGCAGTACGCGGCCCAGACGGGGAAGAAATTCCCGGCTATTTCAACATCTGGCGCTGGATTCTACCCAAGCTTACAGCTGCTGAGCGCGGTGGCCGAAAGTCAAACCCAAAGCCGGAGGCGATCCTCAAGTACGCTTTTCAGCCGATCGTGATGCTCGGCGCGCTCTGGGACGAACTCCGAAGGGAATGGGAAACGCGTGAAGAAGAAACGCGCCCACCCGTCTTCATCCTGGTGTGCAAGAATACTAGGATCGCGAAGGTGATTTACGAATGGCTTGGCGAGGACAAAGCGCCGAGTGGAATCCCCTCGGCACGATTGCCGGCCCTGCGCAACAAGGACGGGGCCATCGTCACCATTCGGGTGGATACCAAAGTGGTGCAGGAGTCCGATGCCGAGGGCACCAAGAGCGACGAAGTCGCCTGGATGCGGCGGACGCTGGACACTGTCGGTAAAGAATATTGGCCGACCAATGCGCAGGGAAGCCCGATCTACCCAGACGATTTCGCGGAGCTGGCGGAACGGCTTGACCGACCGCTCCATCCGCCGGGCCGCGATATCCGCTGCATTGTCAGCGTCGGCATGCTGACCGAAGGCTGGGACTGCAATACCGTCACCCACATTATCGGCTTGCGGCCATTCATGTCGCAGCTTCTGTGCGAGCAGGTTGTTGGCCGAGGCCTACGGCGCGCGAGCTACGATGTCGGCGACGACGGAAAGCTGAGCGAGGAAGTTGCCAAGGTTTTCGGCGTTCCGTTCGAAGTCGTTCCGTTCAAGGAAAATAAGGGTGGCGCTGCGCCGAAGCCAAAGCGCCATCGCGTTTACGCATTGCCGGAAAAGGACCAATACGAAATTCGCTTCCCGCGGGTCGAGGGATACCGTCAGGCGATCCGCAACCGCGTGACAGTGGATTGGAACAATCTGGCGCCGCTCTGGCTCGATCCCTTCAAAATTCCGCCGGAAGTGCAAGTAAAAGGTCTGCTGCCGAGCAATAAAGGCCGACCCAGCCTGCAAGGACCTGGCGCTATCATTGACGTGACGCTCAATCCTTATCGCAAGTCACACCGCTTGCAGCAGGTCATTTTCGAAATGGCGCGCGATCTGACCAAGCAATATCTGGCGCAACCCGAATGTACTGTGCCGGCCCACGTCCTGTTTCCGCAAATTTTGGAGATTGTCGGCTAATACGTGCGCGAAAAGGTGATTCCGCAAACACCCGCTGAACAGATCGACGTTGCTGTTTCGCCCTATTACGGCTGGGCCATCGAGCGCCTGCTGGAGGCAATCAAGCCCGACGCCTCGGCGGGCG